>JAEEGG010003436.1_pt1 | contig 39475 bp, 23 predicted proteins | sample 9134161 | NCBI WGS metagenome assembly JAEEGG01 (sample SAMN16246543, study PRJNA631951) | gut metagenome | biome: gut microbiome; feature: rumen; material: CR-attached | host: Bos | place: Iran: Karaj | collected 2018-10 | reverse complement strand
ACCCTCGGCAAGGGCAGCGACTACCTCTACCACGGCCGCAACGAGCTCCGCGGCGTCAACACCGGCGACACCCTCGTCGTCAGCCAGAAGGACCGGAAAGGCATCCGCATGGTCGGCCCCGACGACGTGTTTCCCGAGTACTACATCCTCCGCGTGGCACAGTTCGACGAAGAGAACCCCACGACGCCCCTTGGCGAGTGGATGCGCTACTTCAGATGGGGCTACATCGACCCCAAGACTAAGGTCCCCGCCCTGCGCAAGGCCCTCAGAAGGCTCAACCTGCTGAAGATGAGTCCCGAAGAACGGAAGGCATACGAATATGCGCTCTACAACAAGCACTACGAGGAGGACATCGTCAACACCGCACGAAACGAGGGGCTCTTCATCGGTGAGCAACAGGGGCGTGTCAGCGAAAGGGCATTGATTATCGAACGCATGAGGGAAGCTGGTATCGACGCTGTATTAATCAACAAGGTCATCAACAGCTAAAACCGACAAAGGAAGGCTGACCATCAAACCACCTTTAATTAATAATAGTACCAAGAAACAAAAATTGTTAATTTATTTAACGATTATTTTACCAACTTTAAATATTCCTTATGGAATTTAAGTGCAATGTGAATACTTTAAGAATTATTATAATAATTTTTTCGTGAAGTTTTCAATAATTGACTAATTTTGCAGCCAAAATCTGAATTAGGCAATTTATTATTAATTAAATTATTATGAAAAGAAAAACTTTACTTATCACATTGATGCTTTGCTTCGCCTTCCTTGGCGTGGCTAAGGCACAGCAATCGTTGCCGTATAGCTACGGCTTCGAGAACAACGACCTGGCCGCTGATGGCTGGACTACTGCAAACCCATACAACAGTAACGCGTCTGAGTTTGGAATTAACTCGTCTGCTGCACACAATGGAAGTTATGGTTTCAGATTCTCCTCTTATAACAGGAACAATGCAGGTTATGACCAATATCTGTTCTCTCCTGAACTGAATGGTTCGAATCCTATCGTGATGACGTTCTGGTATAAGACCTCTTCGAGTTATGGTATGGAGGAATTCAGTGTTGGTTATTCCAGCACCGACACCGATCCTGATAGCTTTACCTGGGTTGATGATCTCTCCATTAGCAACACCAATTGGACCGAATCCGAAGAATACTCTTTCCCAAGAGGCACCAAGTATGTGGCTATTTGGTACTATTCAGAATATCAGTATCGTTTATTTGTGGATGATTTCAGCTTCTCAGTTGACAATCCCTGCACCAAGCCGACGGGTTTGAGTGTTTCCAACATCGGTGGTGCAACGGCTTATGCTTCTTGGACTGCAGGCGTTGCCACCCGTTGGAATCTCCAATACAAAAAGACTTCAGAAACCAAATGGACTTCAGAATCCGGCTTAACTAACGCTGAATTTAATTTAAGAGGCCTTGATCCAGGCACTGTATACGAAGTGCAGGTGCAAACCGATTGTGGCGACGGAACCAGCGCTTGGACCAACAGTGTAACTTTCACAACTGCGTTTTGTGATGTTGAAGACCAATGCGAAATCAACTATGATCTAACTGACAGCTATGGCGATGGTTGGAACGGCAATTACATCGAAGTAGTGGATGTGCAAACCGGCACGGTTCTTGCCTCTTGGACCATCTCCTCTGGCTCTTCCGCCTCAGGTACCTTCAACGTATGCGATGGCAGACAAATCCAGTTCAAATATGTGGGCAACAGCTATCCTAGTGAGAATTCATTCGTCATCACCGACCACCTCAATGAAGTGATTTGGGAGGTTGGGCAATGCTCTTCCTCAACTGGAAACATGACTTACACCGTTGACTGTTCCGTGCCTTCTTGCTTTAAACCTACAGACCTTGCTGTGAACAGCATCACCAACGAAAGTGCTGTAGCAACTTGGACTGCTGGCGACGAAAAACAAACCTCATGGAATCTCCAATACAAAAAGACCTCAGAAGTCCAATGGACTTCCGTGAATGGCCTGAGCGAACCTAACTATACTTTTGCCCATCTCGAAGCTGGCACGGTTTACGAAGTGCAAGTACAAGGCGACTGCAGACAAGAAGGCCTGAGCGACTGGACCAGCAGCGTGACCTTCACAACCGCTTTGTGCGGAGCTGAAGACCAGTGCGAAATCACCTATGAACTTTATGCCAATTATTCCGTCAATGGTTGGACCTACAATGGTACTTCTTATCTCCAAATTGTGGATACTAATACAGGTACAATTCTTGCCAATTTGACTGAAAACAGTGGCACAGGCGTTACAGAAGGCACTATAGCTGTTTGCGATGGACGCGACATCACTTTCCAATGGATTTCTGGTAGCAGCTATGATTCTCAATTAGTGGCTGGATTCATTATTTACGATGCCACCGGTGAACAGATTCTCAACAATGAGGGCGCATTGTCAAGACCTTTCACCTACAGTGTGGTTTGCCCGACCTGCTTCAAACCCACCAATCTCGAAGCCACCAATGTCGGTACTGAAAGTGCCGTATTGAACTGGGAAGGCACCAGCGCCAGCTATGTGCTGCAATACAGAACCGCTGCACAAAACATCAACATGACCGAATGGCATCAGATTGGCGAAGATGTTACCGCCACAGCGACAGAGACCACCTATACTTTCGACTTGAGCGATTACGAAGGTGAGGGTTACGTTGCCATCCGCCACTATAATGTGACTAACATGTACTTCTTAGATGTGGACAATATCACGGTGACCGATCCTGATGGAGAAACCGTCCTCGTTTCTGCAGATGGCACCTCCATTCCTTCCACTTGGACCAACCAAGACGTTGATGGTGACGGCTATGTTTGGACAACTTCAGCAATTAGTGGATATTTTGTTTCCCAAAGCTACGAAAATGATTATGGACCGTTGACTCCCGACAACTGGCTGATCATCCCCGTTTCCAATTTGGGTGGCACCCTCTCCTTTACCGCAAAGGGCCAAGACTCCAGTTTCCCCGCTGAGAACTTCGGCGTATTTGTAACGACCTCCACGCTGACCGATGCCTTGCAACCTGTTGCCGCAGGCAATTGGTCTGACGAAATCACTACTACCGATCAATCCTACCAAATCACCGGCCTGACCGCCAACACACCCTACGAATGGCAAGTGAAAGGCGTTTGCGACACCGATGATGAATCCACATGGGCTACTTCCACCTTCACCACCACTGAACTTGGTGCCAAGAACTTTGTCACCGAAGGCAATTGGGATGTGGCTGACAACTGGTCACCTGTCGGTGTTCCCACCATTGACGACAAGGTCATCATCTCCGCCAATGCCACCGTTCCTGCCGGTGTGGTTGCCACAGCCAAGAAGATCACCCTCAACGGTGGTACACTCACCATCGCCGATGGCGGCCAACTGAAGCAAAATGGCAATGTAGAATTGGTTATGGAAAAGGAAATCGAAGCCTACGGCACAAGCAATGGCAACTACTACTTCATCGCTTCCCCGCTGACTACGACTAGATTGACCTTTATCCAAGACTGGTCCTACGTGAACGCACTCACGGGCAACTATGACCTGTATGCCTTCGATCCCACTCAAGAATTGGAATGGATCAACTATAAGAGCAGCTCCGACCATGCGCTATTCACCTCAGGCCAGAACAATCCTGTGTTAGTACAACAAACAGGTTACCTCTACGCCAATGAGGAGGGCATTACGCTGCAGTTTGAAGGTACCACCGCAGTGAAATCAAACGAAAACGTTCTCTATCAAGAATTATCATTCAACGCCGAAGCCACTGATAGTTTCAATGGTTGGACGCTAATTGGCAACCCCTACACCTGCGATGCTTACATCAGCTACGTCGATGCCGATGGCAACGCACTGGATGCCGACTTCTACACCTTGAATCTTGACAACACCTATACTTTGATGACCTCACAAGACGGTTTGGCTCCTTGCACTGGCGCCCTCATCAGCATGAGCGCCACGGGTAAGGTCCAGTACTCCACTGAGGCTCCTGCCGGTAAGGCTAGCATGCTCGATATGACTGTTACTGAAGGCCGCGGTAAGGTTGACCAAGCCCGCATCCGCTTTGGCGTGGGCTATGGCCTTGAAAAGAAGAGCTTCCGCGCTAATAGCAGTAGCCTCTACATTCCTCAGAACAATAAGGACTACGCTGTGGTTTATGCTGAAAACACTGGCGAAATGCCTGTCAACTTCAAGGCCGAAACTAATGGTAACTTCACCATCAGCTTCACCAACGAAGAAGTCGAATTCAGCTACCTCCATCTCATCGACAACCTCACTGGTGCCGATGTTGACCTCCTCGCCAACCCGAGCTACAGCTTTGAGGCCAAGACCACTGATTACACCAGCCGCTTCAAACTCGTCTTCGCCACGGGCAACAGCGTCAATGGCAACGACTTCGGATTCATCAGCAACAACCACCTGAAGATCTTCGGCATCGAAGGCAACGCCACCGTCAAAGTCATGGACATCACCGGTCGCACCCTCAGCACCGAGAACTTCAACGGTAGCTACGACAAACAACTTAACCTCAGCGCCGGCGTCTATATGATCCAACTCATCCAAGGCAACGACGTCAAGACCCAAAAAATCGTCATTAGATAATAATAAAATCATCCATAAATAAATGAAAAGACTAGTTTTAACTATCGCAGTGGTCCTCGGACTGAGCATGACCACCTTCGCTCAAGGCGGCGGACTCTTCCAACGTGGCACTCAAAGTGAACAAACAGAAGGCTTCATGAACCGTGGCGACAGCAAGAACCCCTTCCTGCCCATTCACGGATCCGGAACCGACGAAGACGCTGATCAAGCTCCTCTCGGCAGCGGAATCGCCGTCCTTCTCGGACTCGGCGCAGCCTACGCCTGGAGCAAAAACCGCAAAAAATAATCTAGATTATTTTATCCTTCACATAGGGACGCATCATCATGCGTCCCTATTTTTTTTGATACGCCGTTCCATAATATTTCTTACCTTTGCAAGTTATCCATCAAAAGGATTCAGAAAACAACCTGAAGCATGACAACAGCGATCAAAGGAAACATCACCCAAGTCATCGGACCCGTCGTCGATGTCTATTTCCAAGGAGGCGAACACGACCTCCCAAAGATTCACGACGCCCTCGAGGTGATTCGCCCTAACGGCAAAAACCTCATCTTGGAATGTCAACAACATATCGGCGAGGACTCCGTGCGTACCATCGCCATGGACTCCACCGACGGACTGCAACGAGGCATGGAGGTGAGACTCACAGGCAAACCCATCTCCATCCCCATCGGAACCCAAATCCGCGGACGACTCCTCAACGTCACAGGCGATGCCATCGACGGCATCGGCGCCCTCGACCGCCGCGAGGAATACCCTATCCACCGCGAGCCCCCAAAATATGAGGACCTGGCCACCTCCAAAGAAGTGCTCTTCACCGGCATCAAAGTCATCGACCTGCTCGAACCCTACTCCAAAGGAGGTAAGATCGGTCTCTTTGGCGGCGCCGGTGTGGGCAAGACTGTCCTCATCATGGAACTCATCAACAACATCGCCAAAGGCTACAACGGCTACTCCGTGTTTACCGGCGTGGGCGAACGTACCCGCGAAGGCAATGACCTGCTGCGTGAAATGATTGAGTCAGGCATCATCAACTACGGCGAAGAATTCCGCAAGTCCATGGAAAACGGCGACTGGGACCTCTCCAAAATCGACCATAAAGCCCTCGCCACTTCACAAGCAACACTCGTGTTCGGACAGATGAACGAACCCCCAGGAGCCCGCGTGTCGGTAGCCCTCTCCGGCCTCACCGTCGCTGAGTCGTTCCGCGACGACCCCAACAGCGACATGAACGACATCCTGCTCTTCATCGACAACATCTTCCGCTTCACCCAAGCCGGCAGCGAGGTGTCAGCCCTCCTCGGACGTATGCCCTCAGCCGTGGGCTACCAACCCACCTTGGCTACTGAGATGGGACAGATGCAAGAGCGTATCACCTCTACCAAAAACGGCTCCATCACCTCCGTGCAAGCCATCTATGTTCCTGCCGACGACCTCACCGACCCAGCTCCCGCCACCACCTTCGCCCACCTCGACGCTACCACCGTGCTGTCGCGTAAAATCGCCGAACTCGGCATCTACCCTGCCGTCGATCCCCTCGACTCCACCTCCCGTATCCTCGACCCCAACATCATCGGTGAACAACACTACAACACCGCACAACGTGTCATCCAACTGCTCCAACGCAACAAAGAACTGCAAGATATCATCGCCATCCTCGGCATGGAAGAACTCTCCGAAGAAGATAAGACCATCGTCCACCGCGCCCGCCGCGTGCAACGATTCCTATCACAACCCTTCCACGTCGCCGAACAGTTCACAGGACTCAAAGGCGCCATGGTACCTATCGAAGAAACCATCCGCGGATTCAATATGATCATGGACGGTGAAGTGGATCAATACCCCGAAGCAGCCTTCAGCCTCGTCGGAACCATCGATGAAGCCATCGCCAAAGGAGAAAAACTGATGAAAACTGAAAATTAAAAATTGAACATTGAAATTATAACACCGGCAACAAGCCTCTTCAAAGGGGAAGTCAAGGCAGTGACCGTGCCTAGCATGCAAGGACCCTTCACCATGCTCGAGCACCATGCCGCCATCGTGGCCATCCTCGATCAAGGCAACATCGTGATGACCCTGCCCGATGGCAATACCCAAACCTTTGCCATCAAAGGCGGTTTCTGTGAACAACACGATGACCATGTTATTCTTTGCGTGGAGAATTGAGATATGAAGAAAACAAATACCAATGCATATTATCTGGCGCTATTTCTGCTCGTCGATTTTATTCTCGTAGGTATCTTGCTCTGTTTCTGCAGCGGCAAACCTTGGTGGAACAATTGGATGATCACCCCTCCGAACCTCTACATGGTACTCGGTGCCTTGTTCTGCCCCCTGATGAAGAAAAACCTCGACGTGCAAGTCAGCCGCCAATCCTGGCTCTATGTCTATAAAGGCATCAAAGCTGGACTCACCATACTCATGTTGGTCCTGTATATCTTCCTTGTCAAAGAATACAGCAAGACCTTTGTCATCATCACGGCCATCGCCTATTTTATCGGACTGATTTTAGAGACCTTCTGCATCATGCACTATTTGAAGCATCACGCCAAATGAGAAACTCTTTTAGATATGGTTTTTTATTCCTATTCCTGCTTCTGATTGGATTACCTGCGATGCGAGCAGAAGAAAAGGAATCGCTCGATGTGAAGTCGTTCATCTTCGGCCACACCAGCGACGCCTACTGCTTCCACATCACCGAGATCAAAGGCAAGCCTATCTGCGTTTGGCTCCCCGTCATCGCCCACAGCAAAGAGACAGGCTGGCACTGCTTCTCATCGAAACACGTTTGCGAGCTGGCTGATGGAGAGACCTACCAGGGATTCTACATCGCCCCGATGACCGACCCAAAATATCCTGGCAAGCTAGTGGAAGTCAATGCCGCAGGTGAGGTCAAACGGCCGTTTGACCTGTCGTTCACCAAGAACGCCTTTGGCATTTTCCTCGTATGCGGATTCATGCTTGCATTCTTCCTCCCTGCAGCCAAGAAATACAAGAAAAACCCGGAGGGAACACCCACCAAATACCAAGGACTGGTAGAATGGCTAACTTACATGGTGCTCGATGGCATCATCAGCCCCTCCATCCCCAAGGAAAAGGTGCCAAAGTTCGCCCCTTATCTGCTGACGGTGTTCTTCTTCATCTTCTTTTGCAACCTCTTCGGACTCATTCCCTTCTTCCCCTTCGGTGCCAACGTCACGGGCAACCTCTCCATCACCCTGGTGTTGGCCCTATGCACCTATGTCGCCGTCAACATCTTCGGCAACCGCCATTACTGGAAAGACATCCTTTGGCCTGACGTACCGATGTTCCTGAAATTCCCTATCCCGCTGATGCCCGTCATCGAGCTCGTCTCCACCCTCACCAAACCCTTCGCCCTGATGATCCGTCTCTTCGCCAACATCTTAGCCGGACACATCATCATCATGGTATTGATGGCCTTGATCTTCATCATTGGAGGCATGTATGGTGCTGGCATGGGTGGCGCCACCTCTATCATCTCCATCTTCATGATGGTGTTTATGACCGCTCTGGAATGCCTCGTCGCCTACATCCAAGCCTACGTGTTCACCATGTTGAGTTCCATCTTCATCGGCATGGCCCAAGAGAATTGATAATTTAGAACTGAGAACTGAAAATTAAAAACTGAACAACTGATCAACTGAACAACTGAACAACTTAAAACTATAAAGTCATGTTAAACACAATCTTAACAAACATTCTTGAAATTGGCGCATATGTGCCTGGTATCGTGGCCATCGCCGCTGCATTGGCCGTTTTCGGAGCTGCCTGGGGTATTGGTGGCATCGGCAAATCAGCCATGGAAGCTATTGCCCGTCAACCTGAAGCTGCCGGTAACGTGCGTTCCAGCATGATCATCGCTGGCGCCCTCGTCGAAGGTGCCACCCTGTTTGCCATCGTGGTCTGTATTCTTGCCGTCCTTAAATAACAGGCTCCATGGAACTGTTTCTTCCTGAAAGCGGTTTGATGATCTGGATGCTCATCGGCTTCCTCATCGTCCTGTTCATCCTTGCCAAGGTGGGATGGCCTATGATTATGGGGGCCGTCACCAAACGCAACCAGCATATCAGCGACTCACTCATAGCCGCCAAAGAAGCCAACGAGGCTTTGGCTGGCATCGAGGAAGCCAAGCAGAAGGCTATCGCTGAGTCGCAGGCCGAACAGCTCCGGATCATGAAGGAAAACCAAGAGCTGAAGTCGCAACTCATCGAAGAGGCACGCAACCAAGCCAAAGCTGAGGCAGAGAAAATCGTTGCCGACGCACGCCTGCGCATCCAAAAGGAACAGGCCGAGGCCATGAACCAAATCAAAGCCGAGGTCATCACCCTCTCCGTTGACATCGCCGAGAAACTGCTTCAACGTGAACTCAGCGACAAGAAAGCACAGAACCAATACATCGAAGAAATCCTCAAAGACACCCCACGAGTCGAAGCCTAAACCATGGACAACGGAAAGATATCGGTACGTTACGCACGCGCGCTGCTCAACACTGCCCTCGAATTGCATTGCGAGGATGAGGTTTATGAGGGCATGGTGCGCCTGAGCAACAACTACAGCCTGGCCATCAACGCTTTCAACGAGGCTCTGTCGAACCCCATGAACAGCGACGATGACAAGGTGCGGTTGCTGATGACCGCCATAGGTGAGCCAGTGCATCCCTGCATCGAACATTTCCTTCAGTTCATGACTGAGAAAAAACGCATCAACAAGATCTTCCTCACCTCCCTGAAATACCAAGAGATGTACCGAAAGGCAAAAAACATCCTCCGAGCCAAGGTCACTACTGCCGCCGAGATGGATGAACCCACCAAGGAGAAGATGCGCGACTTCATGGCCAAGACCTTCGGATGTCAAATTGAGATGCACACCGACGTCGATCCCTCCCTCATCGGAGGCTTCACCGTTGACATCGAGCACGACCGGATGGATGCCAGCATCGCCGGACGACTCGAGGCCCTAAGAAAACAACTGAACAACTGATCAACAGAACAACTGAACAACTGATGAACGCAAGCGAGATCTCAAGCATCCTCCAGATGCAATTACAGAACCTGAACGACCGGGCCCATTTCGAGGAGATTGGCAAGGTGCTGCAAGTCAGCGACGGCGTGGCCCACGTATATGGCCTCGACCGCGTGCAGGCCAACGAGCTAGTCCAGTTCGAGAACGGCACCATGGGTGTCGTGCTCAACCTTGAGGAAGACAACGTCGGCGTGGTGCTCATCGGCCCCACCGAAGGAATCAAGGAAGGCGAGACCGTGCGCCGCACCCAACGCATCGCCTCCGTCCTGGCTGGCGAAGGCATGTTGGGACGTGTCGTCAACGGACTGGGTATCCCCATCGACGGCAAAGGACCCATCCAAGGCAAGACCTATGAGATGCCCCTCGAACGCAAGGCCCCAGGCGTCATCTTCCGCCAACCCGTCAACGAACCCCTCCAAACCGGACTCAAGGCCATCGACGCCATGATACCCATCGGACGAGGACAACGCGAGCTCATCATCGGTGACCGCCAGACTGGCAAGACCGCCATCGCCATCGACACCATCATCAACCAAAAAGAGAACTACAAGAACGGCGATCCCGTATATTGCATCTATGTCGCCATCGGGCAGAAAGGTTCTACCGTGGCCAACCTCGTCAAGAACCTCGAGGACCACGGCGCCATGGACTACACCATCGTGGTGTCGGCCACCGCTTCCGACCCGGCAGCCATGCAGTTCTACGCCCCCTACGCCGGCGCCGCCATCGCTGAATACTTCCGCGACACCGGCCGACATGCCCTCGTGGTTTATGACGACCTCTCCAAACAAGCCGTCGCCTACCGTGAAGTGTCGCTCATCCTCCGCCGTCCCCCAGGACGTGAAGCCTATCCCGGCGACATCTTCTACCTCCACTCCCGCCTGCTGGAACGAGCCGCCAAGATCATCGGCAACGACAACGTCGCTCGACAGATGAACGACCTGCCCGAAGCCCTGCGCGACATCGTCAAAGGCGGTGGCTCCATGACAGCACTGCCCATCATCGAGACCCAAGCCGGCGACGTGTCTGCCTACATCCCCACCAACGTCATCTCCATCACCGACGGACAGATCTTCCTCGAGACCGGCCTCTTCAATGCTGGTATTCGCCCCGCCATCAACGTCGGCATCTCCGTGTCGCGCGTCGGCGGCAACGCACAGATCAAGTCCATGAAAAAAATCGCCGGTACCCTTAAACTCGACCAAGCACAGTACCGTGAAATGGAAGCCTTCTCACGCTTCGGAGCTGAACTCGACACCGCCACCCTTGCCATCCTCGACAAAGGAAGGAAGAACGTCGAACTGCTCAAACAACCCCAGTACTCGCCTATGCCCGTCGAAAAACAAATAGCCATTATCTTCTGTGGTACCAACGGACTCCTGAGCAAAGTCCCCATCGACAAAGTCCACGAGTTTGAGAAACAGTTCATCAACATCCTCGAAATCAAACATAAGGATATCCTCGAACAGCTTAAGCAAGGCACCATCAACGATGATATTAAAACCATCCTCAAAGAAGAATGCGAATTATTAATTAAGAATTATTAATTTAGAATTTAGAGAGTTTGATTCAACACCCTCTAAATTCTAAATTCAAAATTCTAAATTACTACCCATGCCCAACCTCAAGGAAATACGAGCCCGCATCAATTCCGTCGCCTCGACGGAGAAGATCACCAATGCCATGAAGATGGTGGCCGCCGCCAAGCTGAAAAAGTCAGAAGGTATCACCACAAACTTCCTGCCCTACCGCAACAAGCTCTCCGAAGCCCTGTCGAACTACCTTAGCTCACTGGAAGAAAAGGTGAACATCCCATTGGCCGAGTCACGCGAAGTGAAACGGGTCGCCATCCTTGCCTTCGCCTCGAGCAGCGGACTCTGCGGCGTGTATAACTCCAACGTCAACAAACACTTCAAGCAGACTTACGACGAATACCTCACCCTAATAGGCGCCGACAATATCGACACTTATCTGTTCGGCAAGAAACTCAACGACTATGCCAAAAAGATAGGCTTGAAACCCACTGAGGCCAATGAAGGCCTCGCTGAAATCCTCAGCTTTGACAAGGCTGCCGAGATCAGCGACCGACTGGTACAACATTTCCTCGACCATCGCATCGACCGCGTGGTGATGGTTTACAACCATTTTAAAAACACCGGTGTGCAAACACCAACCTGCGAGACCGTGCTGCCCTTGGCTACCGACACCCTGGAACCAGGAAAGAGCTACGATTATCTGGTGGAACCCTCCAAAGAAGAATTTATTAACGCATTGGTTCCCAAGGTAATACGCACAAAATTCTATTCCATTATGCTCGATGCCCTCACTGCCGAACACGGTGCACGAATGACCGCCATGCATATCGCCTCCGACAACGCCAACGCTTTGCTCCAAGACCTAAAGATACAATACAACAAAGCCCGACAAAATGTCATCACCAACGAATTGATCGACATTGTGGGCGGAGCGGAAGCTTTGAAGAGTTGAAAGATGAAAGGTGAAAGGTGAAAATATAAAAATGGAAATCAGGGTGTTTGACGACATGGACCAAATGACGTTGGAGAAGGTGAGAGACCTTTTGCCGATGGTTTCCGAACAACGACGTGAGGAGAGTCTTCGCTACAAGCACCTTTTCGGCCAGTTCACCTGTCTCCAATCTTATGTCATGCTTCGCCAGATGCTCGAAGAGTTAGGGCTCACCCATCCTTTTGTTTTTGAGAGAAACGAACATGGAAAGCCTTTCTTGAAGGGTTATCCTGATATCCATTTCAACATCAGCCACTGCAAGAGCGGTATCGCTGTTGTCGTGGCCGACCATCCAGTAGGCATTGACATCGAAAGTTACCGCAAAGCCAGTGAGAGTCTGTTACGCCACACCATGAATGAGGAAGAGCAACACATCATCAGTGAGAGCGGAGACCCCATACGTTGCTTCACTGAATATTGGACCAAAAAGGAGGCGGTCTTCAAACTTCATGGCACCGGCATCTTGCGCCATCAGCTCCATGAGTTGCTACAGGGCGATGCTTTGGTCAACACTTGGGTCAACGTCGGGAAGCGCTATGCCTATTCCGTAGCTACCAATGAAAAAGGATGACCCGAGGGCCATCCTTTCGTTTTTAAGCTTACTGTGAATAGGAATTATTCACCCAATTTAATGCGGACAAAATTGACCACCGTAGCTTCCTTGTCGGCATCCATGATGTACTGACCAACAGTCTTAGGATCGGCAACCAGAGAGACCTGGTTGAGGAGGCAGTTCTCTTTGAAGAACTTACCCAGACGACCCTTGGCGATGTTTTGGATCATGCCGTCGTTGAGTTTCACGGTACCAGGAACGTTAGCCTTGATTTCGCGAGCCATGTTGACTTGTTCTTCAGTGATCCAGCCTTTACCCATGTTGGAGGCCATGTGATCTTCGCTGTCAACGTGAGCGGGGTTGATACCAGCCTTACGGAGGGCTTTCTCAATCTCCTTGTCGATCAGCTCTTGCTTGGTCTTGTCAACGGCGACAGCCAGCTCACGGTCTTTCACCTCTTGGGAGATGGAGTCTTCGCTGACGGCCATGGGGTTCATGGCGGCGACGTGCATAGCCACTTCATGGCTCACTTCGTCGATACCATTGAAATTCTTGTTCATCTCAACGATAGTGGCGAGGCGGTTGCCAGGGTGGTTGTAGTTGGCCACGTAAGCACCTTCGAGCACTTTGAAGGCACCGAGTTCGGTCTTTTCACCGGTGACGGCGCTTTGGTTGGCGACGAGGGCTTCGACGGTCTGGCCGTTGAGTTCCATGGCTTTGAGTTCGTCGATGTTCTTGACGCGTTTGGCAACAGCCATGTCAAGGACGTCTTTCGTGAACTTCACGAAATCGGCGTTGTTAGCCACGAAGTCGGTCTCGCAGTTCACCATGATGACGGCGGCATAGGTATGGTCGTCGGTGCTCTTGGAGATGACGCAACCTTCGGAAGCGTTACGGTCGGCGCGTTTGGCGGCTTTGGCCATACCCTTCTTGCGAAGGATATCGATAGCGGCCTGGATGTCACCGTCGGTTTCCACGAGGGCCTTCTTGCAGTCCATCATGCCGGCGCCGGTCATTTGTCTCAGTTCATTAACTTGAGAAGCGGTAATATTCATAGTTAAATTGTTCTTTAAAGTAAATTATTTTTTGGCGACAGGTTTGCGCGGGCGGCGGTTACCACGGGGCTTGCGCTCATCCTTGTTTTCTTCCTCTTCGGTATCCTCAATCACTTCATCGACCACCTCTTCAGGTTCTTCGACGTTGTTTTCCTTGTTGAGTTTACGTTCGTTGAGGCCTTCCTCGATAGCATCGACCATCTTACCGACGATGAGGGCGATAGACTTGCTGGCGTCATCGTTAGCCGGGATGGGGAAGTCAACGAGGTTCGGGTTGGTGTTGGTGTCAACGATGGCGAAGACCGGGATGTTAAGTTTACGGGCTTCAGCCACGGCGATATGTTCCTTCATGATATCGACGACGAACACGGCGGAAGGAAGACGGCTCAGGTCGCTGATGGAGCCGAGGTTCTTCTCGAGCTTTTCGCGTTCACGTTCGATCTGAAGTTTTTCACGCTTGGAAAGGCTCTTGTAGGCGTCGCTAACCATCATCTTGTCGATGTTGGTCATTTTACGCACAGCCTTGCGGATGGTAGAGAAGTTGGTCAGCATACCACCGGGCCAGCGCTCGGTAACGTAAGGCATGTTGACTTTGGCGACGAGTTCAGCAACAACGTCTTTGGCTTGTTTCTTGGTGGCGACGAAGAGGATTTTCTTGCCAGACTTTGCCAATTGGCAGATGGCGGCAGAGGCTTCGTCAACCTTAGCCTGGGTCTTGTAAAGGTCGATGATATGGATACCGTTACGCTCCATGAAGATATAAGGAGCCATAGCAGGATTCCATTTTCTCTTAAGATGCCCGAAATGACAACCGGCATCCAGTAATTCTTCAAAAGTTACTTGTGTCATGAGTTTTCTTTTTAATGTTTACATTCGCTAAATACAATTGCCGAGTAGTCTTCCATAGAAAAATCTCAGCAATTTGGATACTAAACAAAATCGCTCGGCTTCGAATAGCTTAACGTTTGCTGAATTGGAACTTCTTACGGGCACCGGGCTGACCGGGTTTCTTACGCTCGACCATACGCGGGTCGCGGCGCATCAAACCTTTAGCCTTCAAGGTGGGACGATACTCGGGGTCGATTTCGCAGAGGGCGCGGCTGATGGCGAGACGCAAAGCCTCGGCTTGGCCGTTGATGCCGCCACCATCGAGGTTGACCTTGATGTCGAACTTGCCGAGGTTGTCGGTAAGCATCAAAGGCTGTTCAACCACATAGTGGAGGATGCTCGTCGGAAAGTACTCCTTGTAGTCGCGCTTGTTCACCGTAATGTTACCGTTGCCGACCTTCATATAGATGCGGGCCACAGCGGTCTTTCTTCTACCTAAAGCGTTGATTACTTCCATGATTATTTCTTAATAGTGTTAATTTTGAGTTCGGTGGGTTGTTGTGCCTGATGCGGATGCTCTGGGCCGGCATAGACGTAGAGATTACGGAAAATCTCATGTCCTAACTTGGTCTTGGGAAGCATACCCTTGATGGCGTGCTCGAGGACAGCGACAGGTTTTCTCTTCAGCTGTTCACTCACAGTGCGGAAGCGCTGGCCACCCGGATAACCCGTGTAATGCACATAGTACTTGTCAGCCATCTTGTTGCCAGTGAGTTGAATCTTCTCGGCATTGATGATGATGACGTTGTCGCCACAATCGCTGTGGGGAGTGTAGCAGGGTTTGCGTTTGCCACGGAGAATCATGGCAACTTCACTTGCAAAACGGCCCAAAATCTGGCCTTCAGCGTCCACGACGACCCATTTCTTGTTGGCGTTTTCTTTGTTGACGCTTACAGTTTTGTAACTTAATGTATTCATTTTCAGTTTAATATGTTTATCCAATTAATGTTTGCACAAAACCATTTTCGCCCATAGCCTCATGCTTTATAACAAAAATAGATAGAACAGTTTTTACTAACGAGGCGGCAAAAGTACGAAATATTTTAATACCTTTGCACGCAGAAAGAAAAAAAAATGTCCATAGAAGTTCAAAACATCACCAAACGTTATGGCGAGCAGCTCGCCCTTAACAACGTCACACTCAGCATCGACAAAGGCATCGTGGGGCTTCTCGGTCCCAACGGGGCGGGCAAATCCACCCTCATGAAAATCATCACCTGTTTCATCCCTCCCACCTCAGGCACCGTGAGCGTCAACGGATACGATGTGATGGACCAGCCCATGGAGGTGAAACGCATCGTGGGGTATCTTCCCGAACACAACCCTCTGTATCTCGACATGTATGTGCGTGAGTATCTCGAGTTCGTGGCTGGCATCCACCACCTAAAAGGTGAAAAAGCCCACAAACGCATCGAGGCCATGATTGAGGAGACAGGACTTGGCATCGAGGCGCACAAACGCATCGGAGCCCTCTCCAAAGGCTACCGCCAACGCGTCGGCCTCGCCCAAGCCATGATGCACGACCCCCAAGTGCTCATCCTCGACGAGCCCACCTCAGGCCTCGACCCCAACCAGCTCATCGAGATCCGTAACCTCATCAAGAACCTCGGACAAGAAAAAACCGTGTTGCTCTCCACCCACATCATGCAAGAGGTGGAGGCCATCTGCCAACGTGCCATTATTATTAATAAAGGTGTGTTGGTCGCCGACGACAAAATAGAAAACCTGAAGCAAGCCAACAACGCCAGCAACGTCATCATCGTGGAGTTCGAGAACGAAGTCACCCAAAGCCAGCTGCTCAGCATCCCGCAGGTGTGCAAAGTGCAACACGCCAAAGAGAACCACTGGATTCTGGAACCCGAAGGCGACATCGACATCCGCGCCAACCTCATGAAATGGTCCGTCGATAACGGCATCATCATCAAGACCCTCCAAAAGGAAGACCTCAGCATCGAGGAAGCCTTCCAAAAACTCACCAAATCGGCAAATCCTTGAAAATCGGCGAATCGATTTTTGGGGGGATCGGCGAATGGATTTTGGGAGGAACGGCGAATTTAGCGAATTTAGCGAATTTTTTAGGAAGTCAATTCGTTTAATTCGCTTAATTCGCCGATAAATAATTCGTTTAATTCGCTTAATTCGCCGATAAATAATTAGCTGAAAAAAAATTCGCCGAACACTACCAATTCGCCGAATTTTTCGTAAATTTGCCGCCGCAAAACGTGGAAAGATTTGATTTGATTGCAACCACAAGAAAAAATGCTAAACCAATGCTTTTTCCTTCCCTTTCAGTCAACAACTTCCCACACAAATTAATTAATTAACTATTTAATAATCAATTTGTTATGGGTTATTACTTCACTTCAGAATCCGTCTCGGAAGGCCATCCCGACAAGATATGCGACCAGATATCGGATGCCGTCCTCGATGAGATCCTTCGCTATGATCCCAATGCGAAAGTAGCTTGCGAAACCTTAGTCACCACTGGTCTCGCCGTCGTCGCCGGCGAGATACGCACCAAAGCCTACGTTGAAATCCAAGACATCGTCCGTGATGTCATCCAACATATAGGCTACAACAAATCGGAATACCAATTCGATGCCCAGTCATGCGGTGTCATCTCCACCCTTCACGGACAGTCCGGGGACATCTACATGGGTGTTGGCCGTGAGAACCCGGAGGAACAGGGTGCCGGCGACCAAGGCATGATGTTTGGCTTCGCCTGCAAAGAGACCGACAACTACATGCCCCTCACCATTGACCTGGCGCATCTGCTGCTCCGCGAACTGGCAGCCATACGTCGTGAGGGACGACAGATGAAATACCTTCGCCCTGACGCCAAGTCGCAAGTCACCGTGGAATATGAAGAAGGCTGGAAGCCCATCCGTATCGACACCATCGTCATCAGCACCCAGCATGATGAGTTTATCGAGCCCACCGACGACAGCGATGAAGCACGACGCGAAGCCGATGAGCGCATGGTGGACAAAATCGAAGCCGACATGCTCAACATCCTAATCCCCAGGGTAAAACGCAAACTGCCCGCTAAGCTCCGCAAACTCTTCGACCAGGATATGAAGATCTTCGTGAACCCCACCGGCAAATTCGTCATCGGTGGACCTCACGGCGACACCGGTCTCACCGGACGCAAGATCATCGTCGATACATACGGCGGACGTGGTGCCCATGGCGGCGGAGCCTTCTCTGGCAAAGACTCCTCCAAGGTGGACCGTTCAGCAGCTTACGCCGCACGCCACATCGCCAAAAACATGGTCGCCGCCGGCATCTGCGACCAAGCCCTGGTGCAAATCGCCTACGCCATCGGCATCGCCGAGCCTGTGGGTTTCTACGTCAACACCGAAGGCACTGCCCACGTCAAAGACAAACACGGCAAAAAACTTAGCGACACCGAAATCGCCGAGAAGATCCGTGACCTCGTGGACCTCCGCCCCTACGCCATCGTGAAACGTTTCGGCCTCACCAACCCCATCTTCGAGGAGACCGCCTCCTACGGCCACTTCGGACGCAAAAACGAAGCTCGCGACGTCGAAGTTTACTACGAAGACAGCGACACCTTCCGCAAAGACGGCAAAATTTACAAAAACGTGGAGTTCTTCGGCTGGGAGAAACTCGATCTCGTGGATTCCATGCGCGCGGCCTTCCTCTAACGGCGAATTAAATGTCGGCGAATTAAGCGAATTTGGCGAATGATCATGGGAAATCAAGAAACTTGTATTAATTAAAACATCGAAAAACACGAAAAGCACGAAAGTTTTTCGTGTCTTTCGTGCTTTTCGATGTTAATATATTAATCGGATTCTATTCGACGATTAATTTGCAGTAATGCCCTGCGCCGGAAGCCGACACCACCTTCATGATGTAAGTGCCTGGCACCACGGCGGGACTCAAGACGACGCGTCCGTCAGAAGTCTCCTTCGACATCACCTTGACACCCAAGGCGCTGTAGATTTCCACACGCACCTTCTCCGTCGTGGACAAGCCAAGACGGACTTCGCCATGGGCATAGACGGGGTTGGGCGACACCCGAAGCATCGCCTCCGTCTCGTCCAAGCCAGTGCCCCTGAAATGAAGCTTGAAGGGTTCTTTGAGGCTGCCAAAGACGGCGTCCGTCGCATAACGCAGCTTCTCCTGAGCCACCTCGGGATACACCTCACCGCCATTCACGTCGAACAAGCGGAAGGTGACCTCTTCGCCGTCCTCGCCGCCAACGGTGACGAAGGCGATGTACTGGCCGTTCACCTCCTGCAAGCGCGCGCTGCCACGGCAGTCGTCGCCCACAAAGGCCGCGATCTCGTGGCTGCCCTTGCCGAGGTCGAACTCCGAGGCGTCGAGCGTCACCATCAAGGTCATGTTGCTCATGAAACGATGCCAGTCATAGCTGAAATGACGTTCCTCTGTGTATTCCTCGACGACCCTCATGCCTGAGTTCGGATAGATCAGCGTCTGGTTTGCCATACCATTGTTCAGATAGGCATAGCCCTCGCCGGGCTTAAGGGTGGTGAGGTTGCCCAGCCACTCCCCGCTTGCGGCATTGTAAGTGCTGAAACCATACTGGCTCTTGATAAGGTCGCCTTCCACGGGGCTCAAGCTCACAAAGCTCTCATCCAGACTCATCATCCTGTTGGCGATATAACACACCCAAGTCCACCCCTTAAAGAGCGTAATCGGGAAGATGGACGGCCTGACGATGGTGCCAGTCAAGGTGAAGTCAAGGTCATGATCCACTTGAATCATATACATGTCTTGGTTTTCCAGCGCAGTCAAAGTACCCGTCCAGTCTCCATGCTCCAAAGAGGAGAAAGAGTTTTGCGACTTGATAAGCGCAGCCGAAGCGTAATCATCAATCTGATCCGCCACGTATGGCATGGTACTTTCATCGTAAGTGATATACGAAGAGAACCAGTTCCAGCCCTCATAGAGATGAATCTGCTGAATCGTGTTCGTCGAGAGGTAGAAGTTGGCCCTGAGGTTTCTGTTCGCTCCCGCGATGAAGCTGAACACCGTGTCGTTCGACACCACGTTGTTGCCCTCCGACCAGCTGTAGAACTCATAGCCGAAGCTCGGCACGGCGTGCAGCGTCACGGTGTCACCCACTCTGTAATAACCCGCGCCATTCACCTGGCCGCAGTTGACCGGGTTCACGGTGACGGTGATCTTGCTGAACAGGTCGTTGGCATACACCAGCTGGTAGGTGACAGGTTGTTTCGACGGGAGCGTATCTACCAGATGCAGTTTGTTCTCGTGGATAGGAGCGCCTTCGTCGAGCATGGTGGCCCAGGTGGTCCACACGTTGCTCAGCGGGATCTCCTGTCCGTCGTCGCGGATGCAGGCGATGAGCTCCAGCTGTCCCTGCGCCGGGTCATCGACACAGACGTAGTTCCAGCCGGCAGAAGTCGGAGTCATCGTCAGCGACACCTCGCTATTCACCACGAAAGGCGAGCCGTTGGTGGATGCCTGGACCACCTCGCTCACGGGACTGGTGCCACCGTGTGAGAAGTAAATCATGTCAGGGATATGAGTCAAGTCCACCGTCTCGTTCACTAAGAAGTCGTTGATGCCGTCTTCCAGGTCGCCGTAAGCCCTCACCGCATGGATCAAGTCGTGCGAATGAAGCTCCGTCACAAGACTCAGCTTGGGATTGCCGTAGCTGTTGTTGTGGATCACACGCGGCGTGGAGTGGATCACCCTTGCCAGCAGCGAGCTGGTGAAGTACCACTCGGCGATGCCCGCCGTTTGGCTGGCGATGGTGCCAAACGGGATGTCGGTAAGACCCAGGGGACGTTCCACACCGTTCATGGCCGAGCCCACCATGTCGAACTGGATCAGCAGGCCGTTCTGGTTCTCGATGATCTGAGGCTGTGAGCTTTGCAGATACACGTTCTGTGCGTCACCCACGCCCACGTTGCGGATCATCATGGCCAGCTCGGCGGGCACCGTGGCCTCGATGGTGTCGCTGGTCAGCGGGTCGTCGCTGATGATGTTACGCGAGATGAAGTAATCGACATGCAGCTCGGGGCTGGGGTTCACCTGGAGCTTCACCGGGAAGAGCGGATAGGTCATCACGTCGCCCGAGAACGGGTCGAGGAACGAGAACGAGCCGCCGAAGGCATAATACACGGAGGTCTCAGGAGCCGCTGCGATGGTCGGGATCATCTCGAACATCACGGTGCCTTCGGTCTGCGCGTCGAGGCTGCCCGTGCCATCCACACCGGTGATCTGCGACAGCGACTTCACGTTGATTTGGAACAGGTCGGTGCGGTCCACGCCGTCCATGTCACGGATGACGATGTCCACGTCGATGTCCTGCATCGGGTCAACGGCATGGCCGTTGGTGATTCTCAAGGTGCCTTCGAAGGCCTCGCGGGTCATGGTCATACGCTGCTTGAAGCTGACCGTGACCTTGGCGCAGACATCTTCGTCATGCTCGTGGACAAGGGCGTTGAAGCCGTTGATGGTCTGGTTCAGCATCTCCTCTGTGTCTTCAAACCCATGCGATTCGGAGTATTCGTTCACCTGATTGAACACATCCAGCAGATTCGACTTGTCCTCAATGAAGTCGGGATTGTTACCCTCAGGCAAAGCGTCCGCTGTGTGATAGCCAGCGTCCCAGTACAGGATGCTTCTGTTCCAGCGTTCGACAAAGCTCTGGATCTGCTCATCGCTCACGTTCTCAAGGTCGCTGACCTCAATCAACTGCTGCATGGCCTGTGACGACACCGAGTAGTTGTTGGTATCGACCAGCGACAGGAAGTTCTCCAGGAACGGCTTGAGGTTCGGCTCTTCCAGCCAGGCCTCATCACCGAACAGGTTCCCGATGAGGTCCGTGCTTGCCTCCAAAACGGCGGATATTTGCTCCAGCTGCTCCAGCAACTCAGTGACCGGCAGATCATTGCGTTCGATATATTCATCCTCAATTCTCAGACATTCACGGATGTTCTTAGCAGTGGAGACAATGCCATCGACCGCCTTAAGTATCTTCCCTATGATCGTGATATCGGCAAGAGCATCTTGGATCATGTTGTCGAGGACGCAAAGCCCGAAATTCGCTGAGCAGACCGCCAATCGTCCTAAACTGAATTCCTCGTCAAAGTTGAAGTTGTAAAGGACACAGCTCCACAAGGTCTGAATATCGATACCTGTGATGGAGTGGATCATGCTGACCAGCAACTCGGTGACAATCTTCCAACAGGGCGTGCAGTCGCCATCAGGCGACACCGCCACGGGGTCGGTCCAGAAACTGGGTTCCTCAGGCGCGCATCCAGCACACGGAACCAATTGTCCGGGGCCCGATCCGCCGCCACCGCCGGGGGTCTCCCATCCGGAATTGCCGTATGGCCAGTCAATAAGGCCCATTCCCAAGGCGAAATGAGTCAAGTTGAAATCACCCGTCAGCTGATGGGGACAGGTGGAATTCAGATGGACGGTATGGAACAGCTCGACCCATCTGCGCATGCTGTTGCAATAGTAGTAATGGCGGATTCTGGTAGAACCCGTGACGCACTCGTCTGACCTGTCACTCCGGTTGGCCACTCTCGTGACCGAGCAGGGAACGACCACCGAGGTGTTGGCGTGAAGGGTGTCGATGTGGTCATACAAGGACGAGAACACATACTCGTCGAACTCCGTTGGCATGTTGATCTGCACGTCCAGGGCGTTCACGAGGCCCTGGTTGCTCACGGTCATGTTGAAATGAAGCGTGTCGCCATACTCCAGCGGGTCAAAGGAGGTGGGGCCCTCTATCGTGACCACCGGCACAGGCACATTGGTGGCCACCTCTGTGACCAGCTCAAAATCATACACATCCTCAATCTCGGTGGGCACCACCACCCAGGAATAGGTGATGGCCTGGAACTGGAGATACACCTCCCGGCGGCTCTCTCGGGTGGACTGTCCCGCCTCAACCAGGATCACGCCCTCATAACCCTTGTGCGACTTCGCCGAGATTGACAGGCGGTAATATCCCTCTGGCAGGTTGTCCACCTGGAACAAGCCGTTCTCGTCGGTCATGCCCTCGGCCACCTTTTCCAACGAATAGTAGGAGGTCAGGCTGACATTGGCGCCCGCCAGGTGAGGCCCATTGCCGCCATTGGTGTTATAGGTGTAGTCATCCGTCACGTCCACAATCAGCGTGGTGGAGGTGTCCGCGACAGCCGTCAGATGGTAGGGTATGGAGAAGCCGCTGCCGTTGGCGCAGTTCACAGCGATGCTGCCGTTGTACTGGTTCAAGGGCAGGCTGGCCGAAGGTGCCAGCAGGATGGAGAAGGCACAAGAGTCGCCCGCCTGCATCGAGGGCAGCGTGGACTCGCCCATCATCGACATCCACGGCACATTGGGAAGGCTGACCGTGATGGGTCCCGTATCGCCATTGCCGCGGTTGGAAATCTGGAACGACAAGACCTTCTGCGCGCTGCGCTGCATCGTCGTGGACACTGAAGAAGGATACACCGACAAAGCGCCTTGGCGCGGCAGGCAATAGTAATAGCAGGTCATGTTCATGGTGACCCCCTCGGCCGTCACGAACTCGAAGAGCGCCTCCTCGTAGCCGTTGCCCTGACTCACCGTCGTGCCAGTGACATAATAGTAAAACAGACCCGTCTCCAACGGACCCAGCTCAGTGACGCCACTGATATCCACATCGCATCCCGAAGGAACGCTTATCGTGTTGACCTGGATGCCGCTGACAGGGATTCGGCTTCGGTTACGGATCTCGATCACGCCCGCCACCATCTCGTCCTGATAAGGAGTCCAGACGATGAGGTCGTTGCTGGCAAGGCCAATCCCCGGGATGTCAAAGGAGTCGTGAACCGCCGTGGTGTAGTCGCCGTACGCGCAAGAGCCCACCTGATAATAGCCCGACTCGGAATAGCGCGGGACGTAGGTGGTCGAGTAGTTGCCGTTGGCGTCAGACAACACCGTGATGGTCTGCCGTAACCCCATGACGGTAAGATATACCGTGACGGGCATATCCGCCACAGCGTTGCCAAGGATGTCCTCCACATGGCCGTGAATCGGGATGCTGTCGTTGGCCGAATACACCTCCCCCTCCACCTCGGTGGTGAAGACGTAACGGTTGGCCACCGACCCCATGAAATAAACGGTGTCGGCGAAAGCCCCCGAAGCAATGCGGATGGCCGCGTTATAGTAGAGCTGTGTGGGTTCCGGCTCGAAGGTGACATGCAACATGCCTCCCTCGGTGGGGCTCCAGTTGGACGGGGTGACGTGGAAGAACGGCGCGTCCTGCCCCCAGGTGTTGTCGAGGAAGGCATAGCTGATATCCTCTGTGAGGGCGACACCCGACACAGAGATGGACCTTGTGGCTGAGCTGCCCAGCTCGACATCTCCGAAATTAATCATCCCCAAAGGAATCACCGCCATCGAAGGATCCAGCTGGCAAGTCATGGTCCGGATTTCGCTTTGCTGCTCCTCGCACTCGTTCTTCGCCACCACGCACCAATGATACACACCGCCATGCGACAAACCACTCACAGAATAGGTGTGTGCCGTGGTGTTCGACAGCGTGGGGTACTCCGGACGACCACCATCGCCCTGCCAGAAATAAAAGTCATAACGGTTGGCATTGGCGACGGCATCCCAATAGAACTCCATGTTGGTAAAACGGTCAATATAGTTGTTGGCCGGACTCATATAGCCAAAGGCGCCCAAAGGACGCGAAGGGATGACGGTCAGATGCAAGGTCTCGATGCTGTCGCAGCCATAGACCGACTCATATTGTCTGACATAGTCACCGCTTTCCGCAAATGCCTCATCATCCCAGTAATACACACCGCATGAGGTCTCATATAAATCGATATTATAGGATAGATGTATCGTCAGATGCAAAGCAACGATGCTGTCGCTCTCATACTGACTCTGCAAGGTGTCATAATAGACGCCAGTTTGAGTGTATTGATGTCCGTGCCACTCGAAGGTCTCGCAAGCCGAAGCCACCGTGTCAGTGAAAAGCAACTCGAAGACGGCAACCAAGTCGCGGTCACCGGTCACCGTGAAGGAATACTCCTGGTTGGAAGAGACACTGTTGCCGTTCTCCGTCCACCGCAAGAAGCTGAAGCCTTCATTAGGCTCGGCCAACACGGTGATTCTGGTACCCTCCTGGAAGTCGCCACCACCTGAAACCACACCGCCTTCTGCCACATTGGCACTGACGCTGATATGGTGCATAATGGCCTCGAAATTCGCCACCAGCGTTCTGCTCTCGTAAGCCGTGAAGCTGATGCTTGGCTCCGTCGAGACCACAGTGCCGTTCTCCGTCCAGTTGACAAAGAAATAACCTGCCGCAGGTACCGCGGTCAACGTCACAGGTTCAGCGTAATTGTAGGTGCCAGCACCCGACACGGTGCCGCTCCCCTCGGGCTGAGCCGTGGCAGCGATGCTGATGGTACGGATGAAATGAGCCACCAGATGACGGTCCTGATAGGCAGTGAATGACACCGAAGGTTGGGTGGAGACCTCCTCCCCGTCCTCAGTCCAGTTATAGAACTCAAAGTCACCAAAAGGCGTGGCGGTCAACACCACAGGGTCACCGTAATTGAAGACACCGGTTCCCGTGATGCTTCCACTCTCCTCGGGATCAACCTCAGCGGTGATGTTCAATGTTCTGATGACAAATTGAGCCACAAAGGAACGGTCCGTGTGAGCCTCAAACGTCAACACCGTTTCAGAAGACACCAACGTGTCGTTTTCAAACCATCCACCAAAGCCAAAGCCTTCAATGGGAATGGCAGTCAATATAACTGTAGTACCATAATCAAACACACCGGTTCCCGTGACACTGCCGTTGGCGGCGGGTTCGGCAATCGCGGTGATATGAAGTTGCATCACAGAGAAATGAGCCTCCAATGCACGGTCGTTCTCCACGTTGAAACTGATACTTTGATTCGTTGAGATGACATTACCCCCTTCCGTCCAGTTGTCGAACACAAAGCCTTCATTGGGGATAGCGGTCAACAGCACATGGTCGCCATAGTGATACGTTCCGGCTCCCTCTACCCTGCCGTTTCCCGCAGGAATTGCCACTGCGGTGATGGAATAATCATGGAGGGCAAAACGCGCTTCGAGAGCACGGTCATTCGTCACCGTGAAAGTATAGGTGGCGTCTTGCGAAACCACCGCACCGTTCTCCGTCCAACTCACGAAGTCATAACCCACGTTAGGAGTGGCAGTCACCGTACAAGGAAGTCCTTCCTCGTATGCTCCGGCCCCTTCGGTACTGCCACCTTCCTCAGGCTCGGAAGATAGCGCAATCTCATAGTAGTTCACCGGAAGCTGCACCGTCAAAATGGCTACAGAAGAATACTGCACACCACAAGAGCCACTGATCACACAACGGAAGCGGTAGCCATTCATCTCAAGAGCCACATTATTGACTTTCAACGTCTTGGTATTAGGTGTCGCATAATGTGTACCCGCGACAATATTACTCCATGAGGCACCATTGTCTTCGCTGACTTGCCATTGGAAGCCGGACGTAGAACCCGAGGTGTTGATGGCAAAGGTGGTGTTCTCACCCATCGTCACCGTATGGTTGGAGGGCTGTGAGGTGATGGAGAAACTCATGTCGCCAACAGTCACACGACCGTTGTTATAGCTGGTCGGATATGCCACCCCTTGCGGATTGGCATATTCGCAATAGGCGGTGTTCCAACCCATCGTGCTGGTGCCAGACAAGGCGGTGAAGTTGATGGTGATCAGGTTACCGTCTCCGATGCTGGCACCCGCCACGGATGCCCAAGCGATGAAGACCATGCCATTGGCGGCGTTGACCTGAAGCTGGCCATTGCCCAAGGCAGGGTTAAGTCCTTCGTAACCAGCGTACGTCAACACATCGGTGTTATACGACATCGCCAGGCTGATAGCTCCCACATTGTTGCAGTTGGTCACCGAGATGGGGATGCCGAACTCGTTTTGCGAGCAGGTGTTGAGGCTGCCTGCTGTAGTGACGATGGTGGGGATAAAAACTTCCACGGTCAGCTTCGCCGACTCGGAAGTCACCGGAGGCTCGCAAGAGCCCTGAATCAGACAACGGTAGAGCAGTCCATCCATGTCGCGGCTCGCCCCGTTCACATATAACGTGTTGCCTGTGACGCCGCTGTATGGGCCGCCGTTGCTCAGCGTCTCCCAGGAATAGCCGTTGTCCTGGCTCATCTGCCATTGGTAGCTCAGCCCTTGCCCTGAGGCGCGGACGGAGAAGTTGGTGTTCTGCCCTTCTTTCACGGTCCGGTCGGCAGGCTGCTGGGTGATGCTCGGCGGGAAATAGATGTTCAGGTTGTTTCCGTTGAAGGCCGTGGGCAGCGCCCCGCCCGACAAGTTGGCGTACTCGCAGCTGTTGGCGTCCCATGACAAGGAGGAGTTGCCCGAACGCGACTTGAAGGTGAACGACAGTAGGGTGCCGTCGCCAATGGTCAACGCTTGGTTCGACGAAGCCCAGGAGAGATATAGCTTGCCGGCGACAGCATTCACGCGCAAGACGCCATTGGCCAGCTGTTCATGGGCATCCTCATAACCCACATAACTCACCAGGTCGGCATTGTAATTCAGCACTAAAGAGATGGCTCCCACGTTGTTGCAGTTGGTCACTGTGACCGGCACTGAGAAAGCGGTGTTGGGACAGATGGAAGCCGATCCTATGGAGGTGACGATGGTCGGGATGAAGACCTCGACCGTGAGGGTGGCGGGGTCGGAGACCACTGGCGAGGGGCAGGTGCCGCTCACCACACAACGGTATTGGTTGCCGTCCATCTCCATGGTGACTTGGTTCACATACAAACGCCAGCTGTTCACGTTGCTATGATGCGCGTCGTTGCTCAAGTCCTGCCAACGGCTGCCAGTAGGGGTCTTGAACTGCCATTGGTAGCTGAGTCCTTGTCCTGTGGCACCCACGTCGAAGTTGGTGCTTTGGTTCTCCACCAGATGACGGTCCACCGGGCTGGAGGTAAGGACAGGGATGGCATAGACATTCAGCGAGCCGTTGTTGTAATTGGCGGGAAGTGTGGTTCCCGAGGTGTCGCTGTATTCACACAAAGAGGTGTTCCAGTTCAAGCCTGTGGAGCCGACGATGCCCTTGAAACGCAGTTCCAAGAGGGTGGTCTCACCCAGATCGACGGCGTTCATCTTGGCCCAGGACATATACACCGTCCCGTTGCTCTCGTTGACAAGCATGGTGGAGACCATGTTGTTAAGGTTTTGATAGCCGAGATAGGTGACTTTGGTGGGGTCATAGTTCAAGGCCAGGCTGATGGCGGCCACGCCGTCGCAGTGGTTCACTGTGACAGGGACCACCACCTCGTCGCCAGGGCAGATGGAGCCACTGCCCACCGCCGTGACGATGTTGTCGGCCGCTGCCCGCATCCATGGGATGAGGCAGCATAGCAGCATGAGAATTCTTATCTTACGTGTCATGGCCTCTTATTTTTCGATGATGATTACAGTTGACTTCACCCAGCTGCTTGCGCCCTCGAAGGTGACACGGCAGTTATAGACACCGGCAGCAAGATTCAAGGTGCTCCATTCCATCTCATGCTTACCCTCCTCTTGATGGAGGTCAGCGACATCCAGAACCTTCACGCCCATCATGTTGTACACTGACACCGTGACACGGCCTGCTTCAGCAAGGTCATACGTGAGATGGCATACGTCATTGACGGGGTTAGGATAGGTAGAGACGTGCGCCCCTTCCGTCATCGCTCCTTCATGAACGCCCAAAGTAGAGGTGACGATCACCGGCATGGCGATGACCACGCCGTCAAGCACCTGGGCACTGCCGTTGGCAAGCTCGGAATAGGCATCCAATGAGAAGGCAATGGGTTCATCCAAATCACTCAAATCCTTGGTGCGTGCCTTAATGATAATGAGACCATCGTTCTCAGCCAAGGCCAGCGGTTCAAGGCTGTACCAAACAACCTTCAACTCACCATGGTCAGCCGTGAACAGCAAGGATTCACCCGTAGATGCCAAGGTCACATCCACCACCTCCAAGTAGGCTTCTGGATAAGCGAAACGCAAGGTGAGAGCGCCTGTCTCGGCAGGACTCTTGAGGGTCACAGGAAGATCCAAGAGTTGGTCTGAATCTGCCAGCAGCTGACCTACAGAAAGCATCGTCATGGTGTTGTCGCGGTTCTGCGGGGAATAGGAACCATTCACGTCGCCATAACAGATGAAACTCAGGTCGATAGTGCAGACATCATCATTGATAATCACGCCATTGGGGTTATAATAATAGAAGTCACCCAAGGGGAACTCCTCGTCGATGGCACGGCGCAAGATGAGCATGGCATCAGTGCCATTGATACTCCCATTACCGTTCACGTCGGCGGCAACTGCTTGGTCATAGGCCAGGGTGTCGAGATGGACGAAGTGACGCATGGTCAATAACGCATCGGTGGCGTTGACAGCGGCAAGGATATCAATACCATAGTCCGTGTCAAGCGTGTTAAAGACACCAACCTGATAGTTGCTGAAATCGAACTGACCGTTGTTGTTAGTTGTGGTGGTAGCCATAGCTTCACCAGCAGCATCGATGACATTCATCTCACGATTACGCATCAGCTTGGTATCATTGTAAACAAAGGTGCCTTGTACATGAGCAAAATCTTCCATGGGGAACCAACTCACTGGCTCGTAAGTGATACTACCTTTGCTGGCATTGTCTTTTTTGTCATAAATAAAATTATCATCAATATACTTATAGCTAATATTACCCCAGAAATTACAACTCATATCAATGTTTGTATAACCATCTTGATATACCCCATAGCCACCATTGTTATAGATGCTACAAGCATATTCAGGAGCGCCACCCAGGGTGAAAGGCGTGTTGTCGGTGATATAGATGCCGTGCGAGGCATTATCCTTAATCACTGTGTTCTTGATGGTTTGGCAGTACTCATTTGCAATGCGGAGTCCAAATTGATTAGATTGTTGGAACAAACAATCTTCAATTTCGGGCAGCGTAGTTCCCGTAATAAACAGGTTGTATTCATTACCTTTTTCGAAGATACAATGTTTCAGCAAAGAAGAAGGATTCTCGTAATCGTCGCTACGACCGGGAAAGACCATTCCGTTCCAGCCACCAACCTCACCATTTATAGAAGTAAAGAGGATGGGCTGTTCCTTTGTCCCTACAGCATACAGCTCTCCACAATAGTCATCCACCGCAATGCTGATTCGTCTCCCTTGCGCCACCTTAATAGTCGTTCCGGGCATCAGCGTCAATCGACAGTGATTGGGATCCCAACTGATATGTCTTCCAACGTTCATGTTCTCCATGACATAATAAGTATAGGCATTCCAAGTGCGATCCTCCGTGATGTGACCGCCGTTTACCGTGACACCATCATACTGATTGCCCGTAAAGGTCAAGTTCTCCAACACGCCCACAAAATGTGCATTGTTATAATAAAGCGAGTGACCCTGATTGTCCTCAAAGACACAGTTCCTTAAAGTATCACGACTGTCAATCATTTCTACACCACGCTGGACAGATTGACGGAAAATACAATCCTCAACCAATCCGGGCTGGTATGTACTACCCAAATATAAATTTCGCTCATTTGCCTTTTCAAAGATGCAATGCTTCAACGATGAAGAGGCTCCCTCGAAGTCATCGCTTTCGGAATTAAACACCAGGCCATTCCAACCACCAATTTCATCATTCATCGGAGTGAAAAGAATTGGCTGATCTTCTGTGCCCTCAGCATAAATCTCTCCCCAATAGGTAGTATAACTCCAACGCCCACCAATATCCATCCTTCTGCCAGGAGCAAACTTCAAAGTCGTTCCAGGCATTAACACTAGCCGATTATGGTTGGGAGTCCAATCTGCAGGACGACCCACACGGATATCATTCAAAAGGAAATAAGTGTATGCATTCCAAATGCGATCCTCAGTGATATGTCCTCCTTCTACCGTGACACCATCATACTGATTGCCCGTAAAGGTCAAGTTCTCCAACACGCCCACATAATGCGCATTATTGTAATAAAGCGAGTGACCCTGATTGTCCTCAAAGACACAGTTCCTTAAAGTATCACGACTGTCACCCATGTAAACACACTGCTGCACAGATTGACGGAAAATACAATCCTCTATCAATCCGGGCTGGTTTGTACTACCCAAATGCAAGTTACGTTCATTCGCCTTTTCAAAGATGCAATGCTTCAACGATGACGAGGCTCCCTCAAAGTCATCGCTTTCGCTATTAAATACCAAACCATTCCAGCCTCCCACCTCACCGTTGAGCGACGTAAACGTAATAGGCTGCTCCGACGTACCCTCAGCATACAGCTCTCCCCAATAGGTAGTATAACTCCAACGCCCACCAATATCCATCCTTCTACCCTCAGAAAACATCACTGTTGACCCAGGCATAATCGTCAACCGATTATGGTTGGGAGTCCAATCTGCAGGACGACCCACTCGAAGGTCACCAAGTATAGCGTAGGAGTTGCTATCCCAAATGCGGGTTTCTTGAATATGTCCACCTGGCATAGCAATATTTGCATAATTATTCTCAAAGACAACATTAGGATTGTTCGCCATATCACGCTCCACAGTCTCATAACGGATACCAAAATATGAATCCTTCAAAGTGCAATCCGAATAAGTCACATTACAGGTATTGTTGTGATAGACACAAACCTCGCTATGGTTCTCAAACACCACGGAAACCAAAGTAGGCGAAGAGGAATTCACCCACAAGCCTTTCACGGAATTCTTGATGGTGCTGCCTTCGATGCTGATGTTGGAGTTGTTCAGATACACGTCTTGGTCGCGGGCATCCTGGAAGGTTGACCACAACACGCTGGGCTGGTTGGTGTTTTCGCAAACAAGGTTGGTAGTGGCTTTTTCAACCAAGCAATAACGCATGGAGGATGTGGAACTGTAGTCGCTGCCATCGCGGAAACGGACACCTTCCCAACCAGCCACCTCGCCGTTCAAAGCGGTGAAGGTAATCGGCTGAGAGGCAGTACCCACAGCGTAAAGCATACCGCCTTGGTTGCCATTGCGACCCACATAAAAGCCATAGTTCTGCGCTACCTTGATGATAGCACCCGGTTTCACGGTGAGCTTGGGCGTGCCTCCGTAAACCTCCACATTGCCCAACAAAGCATAGCCATTGGTGAACTTGTTCCAAGTCTGGTCAGAGCCGACCTGTCCTCCCGCCATGGCGATGTCGCTTCCATTGTTCACAAAAGAGAGTGCCTCCTGCTCGTATGTAAAGGAACGGTTAGGCGTACACGAATACAAGCCATAAAGGTTGTTCGAGGTCGTCACACCTGAGAACACCGCATTGAAGTTCGCATTATAATGGTAAATGCCCGCAAATCCGTTGCCATCCAGAGTACACGAGGTGCAGTTAGGAGCCGAGTTGTCGAGCCACAACCCGTTTTCAGCATTGTCATTCATAGCACACGCCGTCATGGCAGGACTTGAATTATACATCAAAATGCCATGAACACTGGAATGGTTGAACGTGCAGTGGTTCATCGTGGGTTGGTTCGTATAGTTGAGTCGAAGGTTGGCACGGGTCTCTCCATGACCTGCCTTCTCGATATTCGTGTAGTTCATCACAGAGCTGACACCATTGTCGCTGGCATCTTCAAAACGAACGCCATCCCACATCCCCTCATCCACATCCTCGTAGGTCAGAAGGATGGGGTTAGCCGCAGTACCGTTGAAATTCACCGAGGCCTGAGTGATTGACAGCATGGTATTGGCGCGGAAGTAGATGACCACACCCGCCTCGATGTTATGAGTGCCGTTGGTGAAGCTGATGCTCTCGGTCACCCAATAAGGACTGCCCGCCAAAGTCAGCGTGGAAACGTCATTCAGGTTACCTGCCAGCTGGCTGCAACCGTTCACTACCAGGGTCACCTCTTCGAGACTAAGGTTCTCCGTGCAGGAGGCAGTGGCCGTGAAACGAAACATATACTGCACATAGCATTTGTTCTCGCCGATGGCGGCAGGCTGGTTGGCACTTTTCGAAGTCCAGTTGCCGAACACCTTGTCGGCGCCAGCAGTACGGTAAAGAATCTCATACGAAGTGCCCGACCCTACGTTGAGGGTATAGTTGAATTGCTGAAGGGTCTTGGGAGCACCCACATAGAATGTCTCTCCCACGAAGGCAGTCTTGCGGATAGGCTTGTCAGACGTGGTGACCGCCATAAAGTTGACATTGCTGTTGACGACACCCGAGATGGCCTCGCCGCCGCAGAAGAAGATTTTGTTGCCAAAAGCAAAAGAGACCGCTTGGCTCAAACGCTCCGTCAGGAACACATCCGACAGGGTCCATTCAAGGTTAGTGGCATCCAAAGGGGTGTGATAGACGGCGTTACTCGCAATGGAGCCATCGCTGCCACCCATCACCACCAGCTCACCGTTGCTGACCACCGCGGTATGGTCATACAACGCCTTAGGCAGAGCCGTACGCGTTGACCAGCTGCCCAACGTGCCATTGAGATTCACCGCAGCGCTATATACCGTACTTTTTGCCGTTTGAGAAGCGTCATAACCACCCGTGACGTAGATCTTGGAGTCGTAGAAAGCCACGGCATGTCCGCCTCTAACCTCAGGAAGACTCGTCGTCGTGGTGATAGAGGTGACTTCACCATGAGCGTCCACTTTCAGCAGATAGACGTTTTTGACCAAGGTCTCTTCTTCACCATTCACCGTGGTGCCGCCTATGAGGTAAATGTTTCCCAGCGCTTGAATCGCACGCATCCCATACATAGGTTGAGGCAAGGTGACCTCGCTCTCCGTCCAGGCACCGATAGAGCCATCGTTATTAAAAGGAGCGTAATAAATCTTGTCGCTCGCTCCCTCGTTATTCACACCGCCCATCACGATGAGGCTGGTTTGCGTGGCCACCACGGCTAAGTCCTTCAGAGCCAATGGCATGGCATTGAGTCCCGACCAGCCCGAGATGCCGTTGGTTTGCTGTGTGGCACGATAAACGGTGTTCACAGGGTCAGAGCCATTGTAACCGCCCACGCAATACACATAGTCGCGCCAGGTCACCATCTGATGTCGTTTCAAATTTTGGGGCATGTTGCTCGTCGATGCCCATTCGGCCACGGAGGCCATCCGGTATTGCAAGCTGACAGTCCCGTCGGCGACATCCACCATATAGGGAGTCCCGTGCTTGAAGTCATCGGTGCTGGTTTGTGTGAAGTAGGTCAGATGATTAAATTCCTGACCCAACAAAGCCGATGGCACGAATAAGGCCATCAAGGCAATCATAAGTAAATGTTTTTTACACATAATTATAATATTTAATTAACGAATTGTTTTTCAAGGTGTGAAAAGACAAAAATAAGCAACAATCTGTTATGTCGATACAAAAACATGCTAACTTATTTTACCAAAAAAGATGAATTTTTTTACTACATATTTGTAAAAACCGTGAATAAGGTTTTCTCGCAGTAGTTATTCGACAATCAATTTGCAGTGGTACCCTGACCCCATAGCCGACACCACCTTCATGATATAGGTGCCCGGTGCCACAGAGGGGTTCAAGACAACACGTCCGTCCGCTGTCTCCTTCGACATCACTTTGACACCCAGAGGGTTGTAGATCTCCACAAGGACCTTTTCCCCCGCAGGCAATTCAAGACGGAGTTCTCCATGGGCACGGACGGGGTTGGGCCACACACGCAGCATTGCCTCCGTCTCCTCTACGCCGCTTCCCGAGAAATGCGCAACTAACTCCCTATCACCTGTCACCGTGAAACTATAAACAGGATCGGTGGAGACCACTTCACTGTTTTCGGTCCAGTTGACAAAGATGTAATCCTCGTTAGGGATCGCTGTCACCGTGCAAGTGGCACCCTCGAAGTAGATACCCGTGCCCATAGCCCCACCTTCGTCTGACGAGACTGGAACAGCACTGATAGCGTATGTATGAATGGGCCGTGCCAAACGGACAGATTCGCCTGTGCCACGTCTATGATAACCATTTGCAGAGGTCTGATAAGAGCCGCCTTCAAAGCTCAAACCGTATGCAGTAATTACATTACACGCTGTCGATGACCAATATTTGCCTGAATCATTGATATCAAGCACCTGCACCCCAAAACGGTTTCCTGCGGCAGGCAAAAACACCGCGCCATGTTGCTCAAGAACACTCCATTGCTCCAAAGTGATGATGTTGCTGTTGTATTCCGAAACGGTTTTGTTCGTTTGATTCAAGGCATAATAAGAGCGACTCCAGTTGTCAGGTAGCAAGATCAAGCCATTCACCTCGTTCACCTGTGCTTTAGCAAAACGGATCTCAGAAACCGTACTGCGAAGAAAGAGCACATAATTCCACTCTTCACGGGTTGGAGTGTGCCAGCCACAGTTCTCGGTGTTACCCCCGTTGGCAATGGCATTGAAACCCCAATCCGCCATTCCGCTCTCGTCGAACAAGTTGCACATATCACAACCGTATGCATCATAGTTATCTGCATGATGGCCCGTAGACAAAGCAGCCTTCCACGGCTGGTAATTCAGCGCGCCGTGGTCATAACCGCTTGTACCCCAGCCAAAGAGGTCTCTGTCCATGACAAGGAGGGAATCACCCTGGCCGTTATCGCCAAGGATATCCCATTGATGATCGGCAAACTTCCAATAAGCGCCCGTGTTGTTTTCGTCGCCGTTGCCCGCAGTGCCTATGTATTGCAGATTGCCTTGGGAGAAATACGCCCTCTGCCCATCGCTCAACGTAAACATACCGTTGATGGCGCCGATGGGAGCCGCACCCGCATGGGTGAAAACCGCCACCAAGTTCCTGTTGCCGTTGACCGTGAAGCTATAGGCGTTCTCATCGGACACCACCTCCTCATCCTCTGTCCAATGAAGGAAGTCGTAGCCCTCATGAGCCACGGCAGTGACGGTAGCTCGGGTGTCCTCAAAATATACACGCGATCCACCCACAACACCATACAACGTGTCATTGGATGCTGCGTTGATGTTAAAGCTCACATTGGAACGGACCAGACGCACCGGGTTTGCTTGCTCTCTGTGCAAATCATCAATGAAGAGACCGTCACCTTCGCAATTGCTGAAGCCAAATCCCCAAGCGGCGACAGGATTATAATCATCTGCTGACGAGGTCCAGTAGCAACCGTACACTTCGTCCTCATAACCATAAACATGCCAGTTATGCACATAGTTCCCATTAACCAAGAAACCCGCAGCCGGCAGGAAGACTGCTCCATGCTTCTCCAACCCATTCCATTGGGAAACGGTAATGATGTTGGCATCGTAATCGGCATCGGCTTCATTGGTGCCATTCAAAGTGTAATAGGAAACGTCCCAATCGTCAGGCAGCAATATAATGCCGTAAACATCGTTCAAAGTAGCTTTGGCATACCGTATGCCGGAACGGGTGTTTCTGGTATTGATCAGATAATCCCATTCCTCATAGGACAAGGTGCGCCATCCTCCGTTTTCCTTGTTGCCGCCATTGGCGATGGCATGATAACCCCAATCCGCTTTGCCCGTTCGGTCAAACAAATGACCGTTTTCCAGTCCGTAGGCGTAATACCCAATACCATTAACCTGCCAAGGTTGACAATTCTCCCCTCCGTGCTCGTAGCCACTGGAACTCCAGCAGAACAGGTCACGGTTTGCTTTACGATCATCCGAGCTTTGTCCGTTGTCGCCCATATAATCCCATTGATGCTCAGCGAATTTCCACTGAGGGACATCAGAACTGCCGATATACTGCAAGTTGCCTTGAGAGAAATAAACCTGTTTCCCCTCACCCACCGAGAACTGTCCTGTGAAAGCGCCGTCCGTGATGTCGGCATCGGCATAGCGGAAGTTCGCCACTATGTTTCCGCCGCCAGTGACGGTGAAGGAATATTCGGCCTTGGTGGAAACCACCTCACCATTCTCGGTCCAGCCGACAAAGACATAACCCTCATTGGGTGTCGCAACCAAGGTGCATTCGGTTTCTACCCCGTAGACACCTGCCCCACTTACCATACCCCCTTCAACAGGGTTGGTGGCAGTGCCGATAGCAAAGGAATAGCTTTGAGCTTGACGAACCAGACGCACCGATAAGCCATAGTGCCTAAAAAAATCACTATCGAAAACAAAAGCATCCCCGAAGAAATACACGCTACTGCTTGCTGTTGATGACCACCAAGCACCGCCTTCATTAATATTGTTGATTCTGATTCCATTTCGATCGCCTGCGGCAGGCATGAATACGGCACCATGCTTTTCAAGCTCTTCCCATTGCGTATCTGTAATGACATTACTTTCGTAGGTGCTTTCCCAATTGATGCCATTGGGATTATTCAAAGTGAAATAATCCGGATCCCAGTCATCAGGAAGCAGGATTACACCATTGATGCCATTCAATTGCGCGCCTGCATAGCGTATTCCCGACAGCGTTTGACGCTTCCTCAACAAGTAAGACCATTCCTCAAAGGTCAATGTCCGCCACCCGGAATTCTCTTGGTTGCCACCGTTGCTGATGGCGTTGTAACCCCAGTCGGCCTGACCCGTTTGGTCGAACAAGTTATAGGTTTCGCTGCCGTAGACGTAATAGTCCCAATAACTCTTGCTTGTTGACCATGGTTCGTAGCAGGTGGCTCCATGGTCATAGCCGCTGGTGCCCCAACCGAAGAGGTCGATCCAACCATCATAGGATTCAGAAATGCTCGCATTGTCATCCCCCACATAATCCCATTGATTCTCGGCGAACCTCCAAGTATTGGTGGAGGCTTGGTATTGAAGGTTACCTTGCGAGAAATTGATTTGGGTGCCTTTGTTTATGGAAAACACCCCACTCAGAGCACCAGTCTGCCCCATAACTTCCGTCATCCCCACCACACCAAGCAGCAGGACGAACAAGACGGCTCCTACCGTCCCTCTTAATTGTAAATGTTTCATTTTCAACATAATATTAATTTTTAAATCCATTGTTTCAATGCATATTTACACCTATCATACAGGAAAACAAGATTCCTATATAATATTAGAGGGGGCAAAAACCAGTATTAGTCAAAAAAAAATTAATTTTTTTACTTTTTTTTTCAAAGCCAAAAAAAGCGAAGTTGAGCATTGAGAATTATGTTAGAGGTCAGAGCTACCCCGTTAGGGGTTAAATCTCGGTAGGCCCCGGGTAGAACGCTCCCCCTCTCCACAGTGGAGAGGGGGTCGGGGGGTGAGGTCCGATGAGGCCCAGTTAAAGCTACCCCGCTTTTATAAAATTCGCTTCATTCGCTTCATTCGCCGATTTATTAATATTCGCTTCATTCGCCGTTAAATACCCAGAATTATGAAACTATTTTATTCAAAACACTTGCATATTTTAAAAATATACCTTATCTTTGCAGCATCATTTTAACCCAACTCATTATCAAACAACCACCAATCCCTCTAAATTAATAATTCTCAATTCCCATGTGCGAACGTTACCTCAACCCTTTTGTCGATTACGGCTTCAAGAAGCTGTTCGGCACCGAGGAGAACAAAGACCTCCTCATCAGCCTCCTCAACGCGCTCCTCTGCCGCGAGGACCCCATCACTGACCTCACCTACAAAAACGTCGAACAAATCGGCGAGATCAACGGCACTCGAACCAACTACTTCGACGTCTATTGCACCACCGCCAACGGAGAGGAGTTCATCGTCGAGATGCAGAACTCCTGGCAGCCCTTCTTCAAGGAGCGCATGCTCTACTACGCCTCCAAGCTCATCCGCAACCAAGGCAAGAAAGGAATCCAGAAAGCTCTCGACGACGCGTTCAACCCTCTCGAAGCACTGGAGCACGGCATCATCTTCGGCAAAGACCCCGACATGGACCAGAACGAGAAAAAAAGAAACAAAGGCTGGGACGGACGGCTCAACGACGTGTATGTCATCGCCATGATGAACTTTAAACTGCCCAACAAAGAATACGCTGACGAATCCTTCATACACAAGATTCAGCTCATGGACGTGAACGACCTCCGAGTGTTCTACGACAAGCTGACGCTGATCTATGTGGAGCTGCCCAAAGTCGATAAGGTGAAACTCGACCTGAACACGCCACAGGGCAAATGGATGCACGCGCTGAACAATCTCTACTTCTACGACCAGAAACCCAGCGAGCTGAAGGAGCCTGTGTTCGATAAACTATTCCGCCAAGCGGAGCTGGCACAGCTCACCCCAGAACAGGACATGGACTACGAGCGAAGCATGAAGGTGTATCTCGACACCTACAACCAGCTGAAAGGAGCACACATCCTCGGCGAAAAAGAAGGTCTGGCCAAAGGCGAGAAAATCGGGTTAGCCAAAGGCGAGAAAATCGGGCTGGAGAAAGGAAAAGAAATCGGTTTAGCAGAAGGAAAAACAAAAGCGAATCTGGAAACAGCCCGTAGAATGCTGGACTTAGGCATCGACACAGATACCATCTGTAAAGCCACAGGATTATCAAAAGAAGAAATAGCGGATCTTGTTTAACATCAAATCAGCGTTTCTTGAACATCGAAAAACACGAAAAGCACGAAAGTTTTTCGTTCCTTTCGTGATTTTAAATAAAACATCGAAAAGCACGAAAAGCACGAAAGTTTTTCGTTCCTTTCGTGATTTTAAATAAAACATCGAAAAACACGAAAAGCACGAAAGTTTTTCGTGTCTTTCGTGCTTTTCGATGTTAATAAATTAATCGGATTCTATTCGACGATTAATTTGCAGTAATGCCCCGCGCCGGAAGCCGACGCCACCTTCATGATGTAAGTGCCTGGCACCACGGCAGGACTCAAGACGACGCGTCCGTCAGAAG
>JAEEGG010003433.1_pt1 | contig 39489 bp, 33 predicted proteins | sample 9134161 | NCBI WGS metagenome assembly JAEEGG01 (sample SAMN16246543, study PRJNA631951) | gut metagenome | biome: gut microbiome; feature: rumen; material: CR-attached | host: Bos | place: Iran: Karaj | collected 2018-10 | reverse complement strand
GAAGGTTACGGGGGTATCGGACTCCTTGCTTGCGGCATCCATCAGGTTGACGCGGGTCAGATACTCGTTTGATGACATTATATTGATAAGGTTCTCACCCTCAATGTTCATGAAGTTAGGCAGACCGGCACCTGAGCCTACGAATATGCCCTTGTAGCCCTCAGCCTCAAGCTCGCTTACCTTGATGGTCTTGCCTACGATGCAATCCTTAACGAACTTGACACCCATCTTCTGGAGGTTCTCGATCTCAACGTCAACGATCTTGTTGGGAAGACGGAACTCAGGAATACCATACTTGAGCACACCGCCAATCTCATGCAGAGCCTCGAATACGGTCACGTCATAACCGAACTTGGCCATATCGCCTGCGAATGACAGTCCTGAAGGACCTGAGCCGATGACTGCGATCTTCTTGCCGTTTGAAGCAGCTACCTCAGGAACTGAGATGTTGCCGCTCTCACGCTCGTAATCAGCAGCAAAGCGCTCCAGATAACCGATGGCAACCGGCTTCTTACCCATCTTGAGGTGGATACACTTGCTCTCGCACTGCTTCTCCTGCGGGCAAACACGGCCGCAGACAGCGGGCAGGGCGCTGGTGTGCTTGAGCACCTTGGCAGCAGCAAGATAGTTGCCGCGCTCGATATTCTTGATGAATGAAGGAATCTCAATGTTTACGGGGCAGCCCTCCATGCAAGAGGGGTTGGCGCAGTCAAGGCAGCGCTTTGCCTCCAGAAGTGCCTGCTCCTCGGTGAGGCCCTGGTTAACCTCCTCCTTGCGGCTGTGACGACGGTAGTCAGGTGCAAGCTCGTTCATTACGCAGCGCTCGATGGCGGTGCGGTCCTTGGGTTTCATGGTAGCACGCAGATCAGCTCTCCACTGTGCGTTGCGGTCGGTCAGAACCTCAATGGGCTCAACCTCAACCTTAGCCTTGCCACCGCAGCAGCACTCAGCCTTCTGCTCAGCAGGAGCGGCAGCTGCAACTGACTCCTCAAGTTTCTTCATCTCCTCGCGCTCGGTCTCCTTGAAGGCGCCCATACGCTTCATCATACCGTCCCAGTCAACCTCGTGGCCGTCGAACTCAGGTCCGTCAACGCAGACGAACTTGGTCTTGCCGCCAACGCTTACACGGCAGGCACCGCACATACCGGTACCGTCAACCATGATGGTGTTGAGTGATACGTCAGTTGAGATGTTGTATTTCTGAGTAAGGAGGCAGCAGAACTTCATCATGATGGCGGGGCCGATGGCAAAGCACTTGTCTACCTTCTCACGGTTGATTACCTCTTCCATACCTACGGTTACAACGCCCTTGTTTCCGTATGATCCGTCATCGGTCATGATGATGGTCTCATCTGCGTACTTTCTGACCTCGTCCTCAAGGATGATAAGCTCCTTGGTACGGCCTGCAAGAACTGCGATAACCTTGTTGCCGGCCTCTTTCAAAGCCTTGATGATGGGGAGCATGGGAGCAGTTCCAACGCCACCGCCGGCGCAAAGAACTGTACCGAATTTTTCAATATGTGTGGCCTGGCCAAGAGGACCTACCACGTCAGTGATCATATCGCCGGCCTCCAGCTTGCAGAGACGGTTGGTCGAAAGGCCGATGCGCTGTACGACCAGAGTGATGGTGCCGCGCTTGACATCGGAATCAGCGATTGTAAGCGGAATACGCTCACCTTTCTCTCCAATGCGGATGATTACGAAGTGACCTGCCCTGCGTGACTTTGCGATAAGCGGAGCCTCTACTTCAAACTTGAATACATTCTCTGAAAACTGTTCTTTGGATACAATCCTGTTCATATTTTGTCGATTTTCTTTTCAATCGGTTTTTTTAGTCGCGCAAAGTTATCAAATAATGGTTTTTGTATCTATATTTGTGTTATCTAATTTTAAGAAAGGACGTATATTTTGCATTTATTTGCAGAAGTATTGGATGTAAAATAAGTATTTATACAAAACGATGAGCTATCTGCGATTTGAAAAGACCTTGATGACCAATCTGGAAGAGACACTTCCCAGGGAGATTCTGCGGACCAACCGTTCGGGCGCTTACCACTGCACCACGATAGTTGACTGCAACACCCGCAAGTACCATGGTCTTCTGGTCGTACCCCTGCCTGAACTTGACGATGAGAACCATGTGCTGCTGTCTTCATTGGATGAAACGGTTATTCAGCACGGTGCCGAGTTCAACCTTGGATTGCATCAGTACTGGGGATACAATTTCAGCCCCAAGGGCCACAAATACATACGTGAATTCAACTGCGACAAGGTACCTACTACCATATATCGCGTGGGCGGTGTTCTGCTTAAGAAGGAGAAACTCTTTGAGCATAACGAAAACCGCATACTTATACGATATACGCTCATGGACTGCCACTCTGAGACCACTCTGCGTTTCCAGCCGTTCCTGGCATTCCGCAGCGTGCGCCAGTTCACTCATGAGAACAGCAACGCCAGCCGTGAGTACCGCGAGGTTGAGAACGGCATAGCCACCTCGATGTATCCGGGATACCCCGAGCTGTTCATGCAGTTCAGCAAGAAGGGCGAGTTCGTGTTCCGTCCCGACTGGTACCGCAAGTTCGAGTACTCCAAGGAACTGGAGCGCGGATATGAGTTCAATGAGGACCTTTACGTTCCCGGATATTTTGAGATGCCCATTAAGAAAGGTGAGAGCATAGTCTTCTCGGCCGGCATCAAGGAGGTCAGTACCAAGGGACTCAAGCGTACATTCACAATTGAGGCTAACGAGCGTACCCCGCGTGACAATTTCTATCACTGCCTCAAGAACGCCGCACACCAGTTCCATAACAAGGTGGGCGGTCATCACTATATCCTGGCCGGTTATCCGTGGTTCAAGTGCCGTGCCCGTGACATGTTCGTATCACTGCCGGGTCTGACACTCTCCATCAAGGAGATAGGCGAGTTTGAAAGCGTAATGTTCACTGCAGCCGAGGCAATCCGCAACTTCATCAAGGGTGTTCCCTCCAAACTGCAGATATATGAGATAGAGCACCCCGACGTGCTGCTGTGGGCTGTATGGGCCATCCAGCAGTATGCCAAGGCGACATCGGCCCAGCAGGCATGGGACAAGTACGGCAAGCTGCTTACCGAGATTATGGATTTCCTCAGGCACAACCGTCACTACAACTTCTTCCTGCACAGCAACGGACTGGTTCACATAAACGGCAAGGAGAAAGCCGCCACATGGATGAACTCAACCGCCAACGGCGTTCCTGTAATTCCGCGTACAGGTTATGTGGTAGAGATCAACGCCCTCTGGTACAACGCATTGATGTTCGTGGCCGATCTCAGCAAGCAGTATGGCAAGGCCGATTACGCCAAGCGACTGGAGACGCTGGCCGCCAATACAGGCAAGTCATTCGTAAAGACTTTCCTGAACCAGTACGGCTATCTGTATGACTTTGTCGACAAGGATGCACCGGACTGGAGCGTACGTCCCAACCAGATATTCGCAGTGGCTCTGGATTATTCACCGCTGGATCTCAAGCAGCAGAAGGCTGTAGTCGATATAGTAACCAAGGAGCTGCTTACCCCCAAGGGTCTGCGTTCACTCAGCCCCAAGAGCATGGGTTACAACCCCAACTACGTGGGTCCGCAGCGTGAGCGTGACTATGCGTACCATCAGGGTACCGCATGGCCCTGGCTGGCAGGATTCTACTTTGAGGCATACCTCAAGGTGTTCAAGATGAGCGGTCTGTCATTCGTGGAGCGTCAGATGATAGGTTATGAGGATGAGATGACATCGCACTGCATCGGCTCACTTCCGGAACTCTTTGACGGCAACCCGCCGTTCAAGGGCCGCGGAGCCGTATCATTCGCTATGAACGTGGCGGAGATACTGAGAACCATCAAGATGATTAATGAATTTCAATAAAACGACTATATGAAGGTTTTGATGTTCGGCTGGGAGTTTCCGCCCCATATCCTTGGAGGATTGGGAACGGCCAGTTTCGGATTGACAAGAGGACTAGCCAATCAGGGGAACGTGGACATTACGTTCTGCCTGCCCAAGCCATGGGGTGATGAGGACCAGAGCTTCATGAAGATTGTGGGAATGAACACCGTTCCTGTGGTTTGGCGTGATCCCGACAGCAGCGTGCTCAAGCAGCGTTATCCGTGGATGAACTCCGATGACTACTATCATTTCCGCGATCATATCTATGCCGATTTCAGCAATCTCTACACCAATGACCTGGGCTGCATAGAGTTCTCGGGCCGATATCCGGACAACCTTCACGAGGAGATAAACAACTACTCGATTGTGGCAGGCGTAGTGGCCCGCACCGAGCAGTTCGACATAATACACTCTCATGACTGGCTTACCTATCCGGCCGGCATCCATGCCAAGCAGGTGAGCGGCAAGCCTCTGGTAATACACGTTCACGCAACTGATTTTGACCGCAGCCGCGGTAATGTGAACCCCACCGTATATGCCATCGAGAAGAACGGTATGGACTACGCTGACCACATCATGTGCGTGAGTGAACTGACCCGCCAGACCGTCATCAACAAGTACCATCAGGATCCGCGCAAGGTATCGACCATGCACAACGCCGTCGAGCCTCTGCCGCAGGAGATCCAGGATATAGTTCCCCAGAAGAAGCCGCACGAGAAGGTGGTTACCTTCCTGGGCCGAATCACCATGCAGAAGGGTCCCGAGTATTTCGTCGAGGCTGCTGCACTGGTTCTTAAGCGTACCCGTGACATCCGTTTCTGCATGGCCGGAAGCGGTGACATGATGAACGCAATGATTACCCTGGCAGCTGAACGCGGCATTGCCGACCGTTTCCACTTCCCGGGATTCATGAAGGGCAAGCAGGTTTACGAATGCCTCAAGGCGAGTGATGTTTACATCATGCCTTCGGTATCGGAGCCTTTCGGTATTTCACCTCTGGAGGCAATGCAGTGTGAGGTTCCCACCATCATCTCCAAGCAGTCAGGCTGCGCCGAGATTCTTGACAAGTGCATCAAGGTTGACTATTGGGACATTCACGCCATGGCCGATGCCATTTACTCCATCTGCAACTACCCGGCACTCTACGAGTACCTCAAGGTAGAGGGTAAGAAGGAGGTCGATGCAATCACCTGGGATAAGGTGGGAGAGCGTATCCTGGCACGCTACAAGAAACTGCTGGGCATTAAATGATAAAAAAAGGAGAAACAAGATATGAAAACAATCTGTCTGTATTTTGAGATTCATCAGATAATCCACCTCAAGAGGTACCGTTTCTTTGACATCGGCACAGATCACTATTATTATGATGATTATGCCAATGAGACGAGCATAACGAATATTGCCGAGAACTCCTATATTCCGGCTCTCAAGACGCTCATCAGGATGGCCCGTGAAAGCGAGGGTGCATTCAAGGTCGCCCTCTCACTGTCGGGCGTAGGCTTGGAGCAGTTGGAGCGATATGCGCCGCAGGTGATTGACCTGCTGCAGGAACTCAGTGAGACGGGTTGCGTGGAATTCATTGCAGAGCCTTACTCACACGGACTTGCATCGCTTGCACCCAACGGTGAGCAGTCATTCCGCGACGAGGTAAAGCGTCAGGTGGAAAAGATCAACCAGCTGTTCGGACAGAAACCCAAGGTGTTCCGCAACTCCAGCCTTATCTACGATGATGAGATAGGAGGTCTGGTGGCCGATATGGGATTCAAGGGAATACTGACCGAGGGTGCCAAGCACATCCTTGGCTGGAAGAGTCCGCACTACCTGTATCACTGCGTTCAGAATCCTAACCTGAAGGTACTGACACGTGATTACAAGCTGTCCGATGACATAAGCCTGAGATTCTCAAATCCGTCATGGGAGGCATATCCTCTGATGGCCGACAAGTATATTGACTGGATTGCCCAGAGTCCCGAGGAGGATGGCGTGTTCAATATCTTCATGGAGCTTTGCGCACTGGGTATATATCAGCCCCTGAGTTCAAATATTCTTGACTTCATCTATAATCTGCCCAAGGTCGCCAAAAAACGCGGCATAGGTTTCCAGACTCCGTCGGAGGTAATCAAGACCCACAAGTCAGTATCAGAGATTGAGGTTCCTTATCCCATGTCATGGAATGATGAGGAGCGTGATATAAGCTGCTGGCTGGGTAACGTCATGCAGCGTGAGGCATTTGACAAACTCTATTCGATAGGTGAGCGTGTGATCCTGAGTAAGGACAGGCATCTGCTTCAGGACTGGGATTATCTGCAGGCCAGCAATAACCTGCGCTTTATGACCACCAAGAACAATGCAGTGTCAATGGACCGCGGTATCTACGAGTCACCGTACGATGCATTCACCAACTACATGAATATCCTGGGTGATTTCCTGCAGAGAGTAAACTGGGCATTGCCTCTGGATATTGACACAGAGGAACTGAACGCTTTCCAGACTACTATCAGTAATCAGGACAAGAAGATTCAGTCTCTTGAGAAGCAGATAGCAAGACTCAAATCAAAACTTTGAGCGGATCGTTTTGATCTTGATGGGGGTGTCACCTCCGATGAGCTTTACCTGGTGCATTGTGATATCCAGGCTATAGCTTATTGCCGAACTTCTGGAATCGATCTTGGCAGAAACAGGAATAAGTACAACCTTGTTCCAATCGGGGCATGCCTGCTCGTAGGCGGCATAGTCTCCACCGTTCACTGCAATCCAGTCTTCACGGTCGCCGTACATCTTCTCAACCATAGCGGCAATGTTCTCATACGTGTATGTACCGTATTTTGAGGAGTAGCCGGCTACGAATGATTCGGTCTTATCGGCCGTATTGTTCTTAGAGAAGAACTCCTGCATCTTTTCCTTGCGTATAAGGAGCAGCATGGAAGGTACTGACGGCTTGTACTTGCTTGAAGGTGTGACGGCTGTTGAGAGTCTTAACTGGGCGGAGTTGAGTACATAATCGTTGTCTCTCATCTGCTCCACCGGAAGTGTTATCTCGGTGAGCACGCCGAACGGAGTGCGTATCCATGTGCAGCTGTTGTCAGCGAGCTGGCCTTCCAGACCGGTCCATTTGAAACTGTTGAGCTGCATAACTTCACTGTTACCCTGGAACTCTGCGATTCTTGAGTCCAATTCGGGCTCGTCATCGTCATTATAGGCTATTTGTTTGAAGTTTATTCCAAGTATTGAGCGATTGATGTATAACATGGTGCCGTCACCCTGTGAGCAACGGATATAGAAACCTTTGCAAACGTTCTCCATGAAAGACTTGGAATCAGCGAAATAGTGTCTTGTGGCAGGATTGAAATATGATTCCAGTATGAACTTGGCAATGGAGTCGGGCAGGGGTATGGTGATGCTCGGATAGTAGCCTGAAAGACTGCGCAGAGAGTCGGAATCCTGCATGTTAAGGCTTGATACCGTTATGCTTGCCAGGGGCTCAGCCTGGATGTCGCAGAAGAGAGACGGGTCTACATCAGGATAGTAGCTTGTTTCAGGGTCTATCATTTTGTTGAGCGGGAACACTTCAATCCTGATGGGATTGGTGGGATTACCGAAGTAGCTTGTGTAGTACAGTGTAAGCTGTGCATAGTAGGGCTTCTGGTCTCCCAACTCGTCAATGAACCACTGGGGGAAGACAAAGTTGCTCACGCCATATACAGAGTCTGCCAGCGGCATGTTCTCCATACAGTTGAGCTGGGTCAGATATCCGGCTTCAATCCTTGAACCGCTTACGGGCTCGGTGAAGCGTCCCAGATTGCACTGAGTGGTCATTATGATAAGTGAATCGGTAGCCTTGATGGTGCGGGACGTTGCGAAACAGGAGTCATTTACTACTGTCATTACATCGCCATCGGGGGTAAGTGAACCGCCCAAGCCGGATGTATCGGCATCACATGAAATAAGAAACAGAACTGCGAGAAGACCGCAAACTGTCGTCTTGAGATTCATAATGGTCTAAATTCAGATTTTGTTGTAGAAATCGTTGATGACATCGGCAGCCATTGTGCTGGCGTCACCTTCAAGTACGGGAATGCCTTTCTGCTTGGCGTATGCAGGCAGTGAAGCGTCAACGGCGGGTGCGTTGCAGATAACTCCGTCAGAGAAGTCAATGGCTTTCTTCATTACTGAGTTGAAGTTGATGGGGGTATCAAATGTACCTACATCACCGGGCTGCATATCCTTGTTAGGTATTATCTCAGGGTATCTCTCGCTGAAATTGCGGTTGAATGCCTTCTCATACAGAGAATAAACCACCTTTGAATCGCGGAAAGCGGGCTCTTCACGATAAGCGGTCTTTATGTAGAGAGGAATCAGGGCTGAAAGCCAGCCGTGACAGTGAATGATATCGGGATTCCAGCGGAGCTTCTTAACTGTCTCCAGTACGCCGCGGGCAAAGAAAATGGTACGCTCATCATTATCCTCATATTCCACACCATCCTTGTCAGTTACCTGAAGGCGGTTCTGGAAGAAATCCTCATTATCAATGAAATATACCTGAATGCGGGCCGACTGGAGTGAAGCGACCTTGATAATGAGCGGGTGATCCGTATCATCAATGATCAGGTTCATGCCGGACAGACGGATAACTTCATGCAGCTGATTGCGGCGCTCGTTTATGTTGCCCCACTTGGGCATGAAGGTTCTGATGTCATTACCCAATTCCTGGATGTTTTGAGGCAGCTGCCTGCAATAATCCGCCATTGGAGACTGAGCCACGAAGGGCGAAATCTGATCAGCAATGATGAGAATTTTCTTTTCGCTCATACTAGTTTGGTGAGTTATTAGTATGCAAAGATATAGAAAAAAAACATGATTTTGGCAAGCAGTTTGGCCGAATCTTTTGAAATACCATAATTATTCACTTATTTTGCGGACTTTTTCAAGTGTATTATGATAAAGGTAATAACAACAGTAAAAGATCTTAAAGAGGCCCTGAAATCCTGCCGTGAGCAGGGCAAAAGCATCGGCCTCGTACCTACCATGGGTGCACTGCATGAGGGTCATGCATCACTTGTAAGACGCTCTGTAGCCGAGAATGACGTAACCGTAGTGAGTGATTTTGTCAATCCCACACAGTTCAACGACAAGAATGACCTTAAGAACTATCCCCGTACATTGGAGGCCGATTGCCAGCTGCTTGACAAGGTAGGTGCGCAGTTCGTATTCGCTCCCACTGTTGAGGAGATGTATCCCGAACCCGATACCCGCACATTTGATTTCACTCCGCTCGACAAGGTAATGGAGGGCCCCAACCGCCCCGGACACTTTAACGGTGTGGCTCAGATTGTAAGTAAACTTTTCTATGCTGTGGAGCCTGACCGCGCCTATTTCGGTGAGAAGGATTTCCAGCAGCTGGCCATTATCCGCGAGATGGTACGCCAGCTTGATCTCAAGATTGAGATTGTAGGCTGCCCCATTGTCCGTGAGGAGGACGGAATGGCTCTGAGTTCACGTAACATGCTTCTTAGCAAGGCCGAGCGCAAGCTGGCTGCCAATATATCACGCACTCTCTTTGAGAGCCGTTACTATGCACGCCACCACACACTTGCCTCAACACGCAAGTATGTCATCGACACCATCAACTCCCACGAGGGACTTGAGGTTGAGTATTACGAGATTGTAGACGGCCGCACACTGCAGCCTGTAGACAACTGGGATGCTACTGACTACATAGTAGGCTGCGTTACCGTACACTGCGGTAAGGTACGCCTTATTGATAACATTAAATATAAGGAGTGATGTTACTGACTGTACTCAAATCCAAACTTCACCGCGTTAAGGTGACCGATGCCAATATCAACTACATTGGCAGCATTACTATTGACGGCAACTGGATGGATGCAGCCGGCATCATTGACGGTGAGCAGGTTCACGTTGTGGATGTAACCAACGGCGCCCGCCTGGTTACCTACGTTATCCGCGGAGAGCGCGGCTCCAAGTGCATCTGCCTTAACGGCGCTGCCGCCCGTCTGGTCTCAATAGGCGATACGGTGATAATCATCGCTTACGCCCAAGTCACGCCGGAGGAGGCAAAGACATTCAAGCCAACGGTTGTGATACCATAAAAAAAGGCGGCCTTTCAAGGTCGCCTTTTTTTTAGTCATAATCCTCCAGGATTATCTTGGGGACGGTGATGGGGATTCTTACCTTCTGATGGCAGACAGTGCCCTCAAGTGTCATGGTCTTCATATCCTCGGCACCATTGGGGGTGGGTTCACGCCTGTTGATGTCATCCTGAGTCATGTCGCTTATGGCATCATTGATTTCCATTACCGGGAATGTGAGCAGTACAGTGGTGACAACGTGATCGCCGCCGCGGTCAAAGTCTTTATCCAAAGCTCCGCCTTCTGTACCTTGAATCTTATATGTCTTGCCGTTTTTCTCAAGAGTGAGAGTCAGGTCGCTTCCTATGTAACCGGGATAGTCGAACGGAGCCTCGATTCGGAGATTGAATACTATATTGGTTCTGTCCTTAAGGAATTCCACACTGCTTACATAGGCCGATCCCGTTCCGGGAATATTCTCGAGATTTGCTCTGCCTATTGCGGGATAATTATCGAGAACGATTGGCTTCCTTTTTACCGGAGCATCCTCTACGGGTTTGCCTCTGTCAAGAAAGGCTCCACGGACTGCATACGTCCTGTTTTCAGCATACAGGATATCCATATACTTGGAGTCTAAAGGTATCGGCTCAAAATGAATAGTAGTCACCATTGATGACATGTCTGGTCCCCAGCACAGACTTCCGTTGGTATAGCCGTCGGCTGAATCCCAAGGATAGTCCGAGAAGTTCTGGAATCCCTCCCGCTTGGTCATCTTGTACTCCTTGCCGTCAACTCTGAGTATCAGATTGTCAGGACGGCACCAGGTGTTGCGGGACATGGCTATGGGGTTGAGAATCATAATGAGCTCGTCCTCACAGTACAGGAGTGCCATATTCATGTACCACTGTTCGCCGGAAATCCTGGGCGGATTGGTGACGATTTTCTTGGCTTTGTCAAAGTAAACCTGTGTATACTCTTTCTCCAGTTCCTCGGCAACATCAAAGAGTGTCAAATCCTTGAATTCCGACTTAAGGTTCCTGTTAACGGGCAGGATCGTGGTGTTGAATCCGAAACGGTTTACCAGATTGTCGGCCTTGTTCTTTCCTTCATCCGAAATCCGGCAGGAAAAGAAAGACATGACACCGCGTGATTTGGCTGCATCCATGATGAATGCCGCATCGGATATGGGCATATTACCTGCGGTGTAGAATGCCACATACTGGATGTCAAGCAGACCTATCCATTCGGACATTGTCTTGGCGTCGCCGATTACGGAGAGTTTGTTATGAATCAGATTGTATTTGCCTGCGTCATCGGTCTCATATATGCGTGCGTACTTGTAGGTTGACAGGTAATACTCATTCATCATTTCCTCGGTGGGGACTACCAGACTGCGGATCTTTATTGACTCGAGTTTGGTGAGCAGGGGCTTAAGGGAGATCAGGATATCTGTGTTGTTACTATCCGGTTTGATCTCACACCAGTCCTGAACGCAGATGTTGAGACGCAGTTTCTCGTGATTATCCTGCTCTTCCAGATATGAGGGGAGAGATTTCAAAGAGACGGTCTGCTCATCGCCGGAGTTTCCGATAGTTACTTTGGCATTCTTGCGGTCTGCAAGCATCACTACGTTGCAGTGAGTATAATTGGCTGCTGTAAATGCACCTTGTCCATAGCGTTCCTGAAGCTTCTTGAACTCATTGTCCATGCCGTTTTTGATGCCGGGTGTGCAATCATAGACGGTGACGGCTGTGGCTGCGAGGAACAAGCCGGTCAATACCGGTATAAAAAGGGCTTTCCATGCCCTTGCAAACGGAGAATTCTTTTTGTTCATCATACTTATTCTGTTAGAAAGGTTCTTCTTGGAGAAGTTGTTGGCTATGCTGAAGCCGTTCTGGAGCGCCAGCTTGTTAATGAGCATCATCTGGTAGCTCTTTACGTTGTAGCCGTGGCGTATTACGCTGTCATCGGCCTGGTATTCATGCACCTCCTGTAGACTGTTGCGGAGGTCATAGATTGCGGGGTTGAACCATTGCATGGCGGCATACAGGTCTGTCGCGAGCAGGTCCCATGAGTGACGGTGGCGAATGTGTGAGAGCTCATGCTCTATGATGGCATCGGCATTGGGGGAATCATAGTCCTTTTGTGTAAGAACTATATTGTTCATCCAACTGAAGGGGTTGGTATCTATTCGTGTCACCACAACGCGAACGCTCTCAATGGTGCATGCAATACGTCCTTTCCTTATTATATTGTAGGTCGATATGACCGAAACAACAAGGCGTACCAGGAAGAACAATGCAACCAGAGCCCAAACCAGGAAGAGTATCTCCTGCCAGCTTATGGTGCGGGCTTTCTTTGCTGTGTGGATTGCAACAACGGTTTCTGATTCCTGCTGCGGGGATTCGGCCTCAACAATCTCAACAGTCATCTGGGAGTAGGTTGGGGCAGTGGGTATTTGGGGCATGGGGACATCGGCCACGGGAATGGTTGTTTCGATGACATCGGCCTGCATGGGTATAGTCTGCTCAATCTGTGGAGCCGGAGATTTGACGGGAGTCTGCCGGTGGATGGTTATCCTGCAGAGCGGGAGTATCATGGAAAGGACCATGCTGCCCAGCAGAACGGCGCGGTTGAGACGGTGAAGTGTTTCACGCCTCATAAGGAGAGCGTACAACAGGTAAAATGATGCCAGTATGACTGCCACCTTCAATTGGTACATAAGGAACATAGAGATCATAGCGCTGTCATTTTAAATACCTTTCTGGACCTGGTCAATAAGTTGCTGAAGTTCATCGACCGTTACCTTTTCTTTCTTTATAAGAGCCGATATGGCATTAACGTATGAGTTCTCGAAGCACTTGCCGATGAGTGTGTCAAGATTCATGTCACTGTACTCCTCTCGGCTGACTGCTGCGTAGAACTGGAATGTCGCACCTGTAACTTTGTGGCTCAGATAGCCGTTGGTCTCAAGCGTGCGCACCTGGGTTGAGAGCGTGTTGAAGTGGGGCTTTGGCTCGGGGTAGATATCGTGGAGTTCGCGTACGTACATCGGCCCGTTGTCCCAAAACAGGTTCATTATCACCTCTTCTTTTTTGGTCAGTTTTTTCATACTTGCAGGTTGTTACAATGCAAATATAAACGAAATATTTAAGTTTTATAGTTACAAATCTAAATTTTTTAGTTTCTTTTGGTTTTTTAGGGTTTATCCGGAAAACAAAAAGGCGACCCGTTTGGATCGCCTTCTTTTATCAGAGTTGTCTTGTTTATCCAAGCATGGTAAGCAGGATACCTGCTGCAACGGCTGAGCCGATAACTCCGGCTACGTTCGGGCCCATGGCATGCATGAGCAGGAAGTTGCTGGGGTTCTCCTCCTGACCTACCTGCTGTGATACGCGGGCAGCCATAGGAACGGCTGACACACCTGCTGAACCGATAAGCGGGTTGATCTTCTCCTTTGAGAATACGTTCATCAGCTTGGCGAGCAGGATACCGCCGGCAGTACCGCAACCGAATGCTACAACACCCATAACCATAATCTTGATTGTGCTCCAGTCAAGGAATGAGCTTGCAGTAGCGGTGGCACCTACGGTCAGACCAAGGAATATAACCACGATGTTCATCAGCTCGTTCTGCATGGTCTTGCTCAGACGGTCAACAACACCGCATTCCTTGGCAAGGTTACCAAGCATGAGGCAGCCGATAAGGGGAGCGGCATCGGGCAGGATAAGAGCCACGATGGTTGTGATGGCAATCGGGAATATGATCTTCTCAGTCTTGCTTACGGGACGCAACTGACTCATCTTGATGGCACGCTCCTTCTTGGTGGTCAGGGCACGCATGATAGGCGGCTGGATCACGGGAACAAGGGCCATGTAAGAGTAGGCTGCGATGGCGATGGGGCCTAACAGCTCAGGGGCCAGTTTTGATGTCAGGAAGATAGATGTAGGACCATCGGCACCACCTATGATACCTATTGAACCGGCCTGAGCCTCAGTGAAGCCCATTGCGTTGGCTGCAAGGAATGTAAGGAAGATACCCAGCTGAGCGGCAGCACCCAGGAGCAGGCTCTTGGGGTTGGCAATCAGCGGACCGAAATCAGTCATGGCACCTACGCCCATAAAGATGAGGCAGGGATATACACCGGCTTTTACGCCTATGTAAAGAATATCCAGCAGACCACCCTCACGCATGATAGTACCATAGCTGTGATAGGCGGGGCTGTTAGCGTCGAGGAATGCTGCCCAGAGTTCAGAGTGGTACATTCCTGCACCGGGCAGGTTTGTAAGCAGCATACCGAATGCGATGGGGAGCAGCAGAAGCGGCTCGTATTGTTTCTTAATGGCCAGGTACAGCAGGAAGAAGCTCAGAAGGAGCATGATTCCTTGCTGCAGGGTCATGTTTAAGAAACCCATCTGCTCAAAGAATTCCAGAATATCACCCATTTTCTTTTCAGTTTAAATGAGATTATCCAAGAACCAGGAGCAGATCCTCCTGCATTACGTTCTGACCTGCGGTTACGGCAATCTTGGTTACCTTACCGTCGCGGTCTGCCATAACGGCATTCTCCATCTTCATACTCTCAAGAGTGAGCAGTGTGTCACCCTTCTTTACGTCCTGACCCTCTGATACCAGAACCTTGATGATTGAACCGGGCAGGGGGCTGGTTACCTTGTAACCGCCGGCGGGAACATCGGCAGCTTTGGGAGCCTCTGCCTTGGGAGCAGGTGCAGCCTTGGGAGCCTCAGCCTTGGGAGCGGGAGCAGGTGCGGGAGCGGCAGCAGCGGCTGCGGTCTCCAGGTCAAGCAGCTTGTCATCCTGCATGACGTTCTTGCCGGGCTCTACATAAATGGCCTTTACGGTACCGTCGGCCTCGGCGGTAACGTTGTTCTCCATCTTCATTGACTCCATGGTGAGCAGTACATCGCCCTTCTTTACAGCCTGGCCGGCCTTGACGAGTACCTTCACGATTGAACCGGGCAGCGGTGACTTTACGGTCATCAGGCCGGCGGGAGCTGCGGCAGCAGATGCAGCGGCAGCGGCGGGACGGCGTACTGCAGCTGCAGGAGCCTCCTCCTTCTCTAACTCTACCTTGTAGGTCTTGCCGTTGATAGTAACCTCGGCAAAGTTGTCCTCAAGTTCATTGACAGCAGCATTGTACTGCTTGCCATCTATTGTGAATTTGAATTCTTTCATCTTGTTGCTAAATTAACGATGCAGGTTGTTCATTCCGTAGAGCTTGGAGTTCCAGCCGGAGCGCTCTACTCTCTTGATATGAATCTCAGTGGGTTCCACGTCATGTACTCCGTTGAAGTACAGGTGCAGAGCCATTGCAATGGCGGCAAGGTTGTCATCGGCCGATGCCTCAGCGCTTGCCGGCGCAGCCTGGGCGGCGGGAGCGGCTACTGCCTTGGGCTGTGCTGCCTTGGGTGCCTTCACTGCACTGCTGACAACTGCACCGAGCAGCTTCAGAATGAAGATGAGCACGACCAGAAGCAGGATAACCATGCAGAATCCCAGTCCTGTTACCATCCAGACGTGTGACCAGTTAATTACTAATGGTGTCATCATAGACTCTCTGCTTTAGAGTGGAATGTTGCTGTGCTTCTTGAGCGGGTTGGTAAGACGCTTGGTCTGCAGCATCTCAAATGCGCGGATAACACGTGCACGTGTAAAGCGCGGCTCAATAACATCGTCGATATAGCCACGGTTGGCTGCCTGGTAGGGTGAAGCGAACTTGTCCTTGTAGGCTGCCTCCTTCTCGGCAATGAATTTCTTCTTCTCCTCGGGATCCTCGATGGCCTTGAGAGCCTTGGCCTCCAGTACGCCTACGGCACCGCTGGCACCCATAACTGCGATCTCGGCGTTAGGCCAAGCGTAGCAGAGGTCACCACGCAGCTGCTTGCAGCTCATAACGATGTGTGAACCACCGTAAGACTTACGTACTGTAACGGTTACCTTAGGAACGGTAGCCTCGCCGTATGCGAACATCAGCTTTGCACCGTGATCGATGATACCGGCGTACTCCTGACCTGTACCGCAGAGGAATCCGGGTACATCGACCAGAGTAAGGATCTGGATGTTGAATGCGTCGCAGAAACGAACAAAGCGGGCAGCCTTGCGTGAAGCGTCGCAGTCAAGCACACCTGCCAGCCAGTTGGGCTGGTTTGCTATGATACCGGTTGAGCGGCCGTTGAAACGGGCGAAACCGCAGATAACGTTCTTTGCGAAATCCTTGTGAACCTCCATGAAGTCACCGTCATCAACGATAGAGTAGATGATGTCCTTCATATCGTAAGGTTTGTTGGGATCATCGGGAACCATAGAGTTCAGGGCATCCTCCAGACGTGCGGGATCGTCCTTGGTCTCCTTTACGGGAGCCTCCTCCATGTTGTTCTGCGGGATGAAGCTGATAAGACGGCGAACCTCCTTGACGGCCTCCTCCTCAGTTGCAGCAACAAAGTGTGTCACACCTGACTTGGTGGCGTGAACGCGGGCACCGCCCAGCTGCTCAACTGTAACGTCCTCACCGGTAACGCTCTTTACAACCTTAGGTCCGGTGATGAACATATATGAGTTCTGCTCAGTCATCATGATGAAGTCAGTCAGGGCAGGGCTGTAAACAGCACCGCCGGCGCAGGGGCCGAAAATGACTGAAATCTGGGGAACTACGCCTGAAGCCAGAATGTTACGCTCAAAGATCTCAGCGTAACCTGCCAGAGCGCAGGCACCCTCCTGGATACGTGCACCGCCTGAATCGTTCAGACCGATGATGGGAGCACCCATCTTCATGGCCATATCCATAACCTTGCATATCTTCTGTGCCATGGTCTCAGAAAGAGAACCGCCAATAACGGTGGCATCCTGTGCAAATACGAATACGAGTCGGCCATCGATTGTACCTGAACCAACGGCAACGCCGTCACCCAGGAATACCTTCTTCTCCATACCGAAGTCGCTGCAACGGTGGGTCAGAAACATATCGACCTCCTCAAATGATCCCTCGTCAAGAAGCATGTTTATGCGCTCGCGGGCAGTGTAGCTGCCTTTAGCGTGATGCTTCTCAATAGCTGCCTCGCCGCCGCCGGCCATTGCCTGCGCGCGTTTGTCGACCAGCTTCTGAAGTTTGCTGTTTTCCATTTTCTGTATAATTGTGTTATTTGGGTTGTTCACAAAGTTCTGTCAGCACACCGCAAGTTGATTTGGGGTGCAGGAAAGCAATCATGAGGTTCTCGGCGCCCTTACGCGGCTGCAGGTCAATAAGCTGCAGACCGGCGGCCTGTGCCTCCTTAAGAGCCTCTGCTACATTCTCTACATTGAAAGCAACGTGGTGGATACCGCCTCTGCCTCCGTTCTTCTCAATGAACTTGGCAATGGTTGATTCAGGGCAAGTGGGCTCCAGGAGCTCGATCTTGGTCTGTCCTACCTTGAAGAATGCGGTCTTGACCTTCTGGTCAGCAACCTCCTCAATACTGTAGCACTTGCTACCTGTCAAAAACTCAAAGAACGGCATAGTAGCCTCAAGTGAGGTCACTGCTATACCCAGATGCTCAATGTGTGTAGGTCTCATAATTCTCGTTGTGTAATTATTGTTAGTACTTGTTTGATGTTCTAAACGCCATAGGTATGCAAAGGTACTATTTTTACCTCTTAATAAAAAGGAAAACATTCTTAAAAAAAAGGGTGACCAACCGGCCCCCTCTTTTTTTTATCGTGTCACTTTAGCTTGACTTTGTTGAATTTCTTGACCCCTTCATAGGTGGGAGGAGTTTGGATCAGGGGGGCGTAGCTTATAAGCTTCACCCAGCCGTAGCAGCGGTTAAGCATGATCTCAATCGACTCGCGGGCGTACATTCTGGCGCCAACGTACTCTATGGTTATGGGGTCGTCTCCGCGAAGTTCCTCAAGTTCCTTGATATAGGGCAGCAACTTGGCAAGAACCGCCTTGTCCTTGTCATAATAGGGTTTGACTTTGGCAATCCAGCGTTCGATGATATAACGGTTATAACTCTGTACATACTCAAGCTCTGCCTGGCGTCCTTCTATGAACCAGGATGGTGCCGTCCGCGGTTTCTCTGCAAGGACACGCTCTACCAGCGGAGCATCCATGCGGTCAATTTCCTGACACTGGTCCGATGCAAACCACTCCTGGCACAACTGCTTGCGCAGCGGAGCCATCTTTTCAAAGAAATGCCTCTCGGCAGCCTGACTGTTCTCCAGGATGAAATCAACATATCCCGGGTCGGAGATCTGGGAATAGACATTCACCACATCGCTGGATAGTTTGGTTACTGATTCCTGAACTGCGTTCATCCTCTTGTAAGTCAGGTCCCGATACTGCTGTGCCTTAGGGTCAAAGTGCAGGACGGAGTCATACGGGAGTCCCTTGGCCGCCCTCTTTGCATTATCCATCTGCGCCTTTTCCAATGAATCCTTTGCGGCATCCACCTTATCGTGCGGCTCATGCAGGTCCACAGCCATCGCAATAGCCGCTATGCGGTCCAGGAATTCAGTCATCTTCTCCCTGGTATCTACCTCGGACGGATCAGGGAAACCGGGCAGTTTCTCAAAAGCCTCATCATAACTGCCAAGCTTCTGAGCCTGAATCAGATACTGATTTTTTTTCTTGCGATAGTCTATGCTAAACGGCACAAAATCATAGTCCGGCTCAGCGTAACCGCCCAGTTTCTGGGCATAAGTGCGCTCCTCCTTGGGAACAAAAAACGATTTTGTCTGGGCCGATGCCCCCACGCTTGCAGTCAGCAAAGTAAGGACTGCTATATTGATACAAAGAAAACGTTTCATATCTGAGGTTTAATAGTTTACACAAATAGCAGGAACCACGCCGTTCGAATCGTACGCAACGCCGCATTCATCCAGGCCGGCGTCCGAGTTTACACCCGCCACGAACTGCGCAATCTTAGGTTCACCGCGAAAGAAAGCCGGCATAAGGGGAGTGCGCAGATACCATCCGGAGTTCTCTGATATCACAGGATGATTGACTCCGTTCGCCTTGCAGAAATCGGTCACGCGTCGTGCCAGTCCCTTATATGTCGTGATTAAGTCGGCCCCTGAGTACGCCTCACCGCGTTTGATGTAATCCATGAAATTGTCATCGGTAACCTTGGGTGCTATCGGGGTGAATCCGTAATTACTCTTTAAGACATCAGTGCGGCTCAGTATGAACACCTTGTCCTTTGTATTGTTGGACAGGTACGAAGGGTAATAGACGCGCTTGTGTTCCGCGCCGGTCTCATAATACATGGTGCCTTGGTAGAATCTCTGCTCCTTGGCCGACAACTCCTCCAGGATATCGGCCGTACTCTTGATGCTGTTGTCAACAGTGGTGACGGCTATACCGGCCTGCATATCGGACGTAAATGCTGTCTGAAGGAATCCCGCTCCCACAAACTCATTGTCTATGGCCTGGTTTCCGTCATTATCGCCCTGCAGGTATGAGAGGCCGTTCAGGTAAGCACGCAGACGGCTGTGCTCATAGTTGTTATGCTGAATGTAAGAGCCGTCATCATTGCGACGTATGTTCTTGTCCAGCTTGAAATATACCTGTGTGCCGTCAACGTTGTCAAATCTTGTCGCATCCTTGTCACAGTCATAGTAAGCGATATTGGTAAGGATGTACTCGGACAGCAACAGCTTCTTGCCGCTGCCGTTATAGTTGTTTGTAACCACACGCCATTTTATGGGCTCGACCTTGAAATAGAGTGTCTTTGTGCCGCGTACACGGGTTCCGTCCGAGTATCGGTAGCCCTCAGGACCCTCGGCGCCGGTTGCAAATACTGACGTGCGCTTCATATACCATGCTCCGTCGCTTCCCTTGAAATATGTGTGGGCGCCCACCTTGACGGATTGTGACTCATCCACCGTAACAGACTCCGCCTTGATGGTCTGCGGCCAGTCTCCGAACGCCACATATGTGGCCTGCTTTCCGGCAGTGCCGTCTGTACCGGCCGGCAGCACAGTGTAAGGTGTTCCCTTGAACTTACCTGCACTGCTTGAAACCGCAGCTATTGCGACACCCGGGTCGGGCGACTGGGGCGTCTCATAAATATGTGGGGTGCTGCTGGTCTGGGCATTGATCTGCGCGGCTGCCGCTGCTGTGGAATAACTTGCATCGAGCTGTTTGTTCATCTCCTGTAAGGCCGTTGAAAGCGTGGCCATGTATGCCGATGAACAACCTATGAAACCAAGCACTAATGAAAATACCGCCAATCCCTTGGCGAACCTGCTACTGAGAATCTTGTTCATTATTGTAATAAAAAGGACTGTTGCAAAAATAATGAAAATAGCACAGAAGGGACTGTCCCTAATGTGCTACTTTTCAACATTCCAGATCAGGCTGTTATAGGTGGATTCTATGCGGGACTCCACGTCATCGGGCAGGGCCGGGAAGAAATCCAGTCCTGTTTTTGATTCCACCTCATCGACTGTGACGGCATAGGTTGAGAGTGGCTTGTGACCGGCTTTGTTTTCCATTATGAAGCCGATGGACTCGTAGCCGTTAGGTGTCATTATAAGCATCACCTTGTAGAAAGCATCAGGTACTACAACGTTGTTTTGGCCGATGCTCCCGTACTTGTTGTCCGTTATTATCGGACCACATGTGACGTAGATGTTGCCGTATCTGTTTGCATAGTCGCGGACCATCTCCTCAAGGGCTTTCCAATCACCGCTGTTGAGGTTGTGGTTCTGAGGGCAGATATTGGTGAAGTAGAAGCTCTCGCGCATCATCTGCTCGGTCAGTTTCATATCGGCCGCCGGCGCCATATGTCCGCGGTCCCAGCCGGAGTTGCGGTAGTCGTTGTCATCGGCCTGCTTTCCGGAGAAATTGGGATCGGTACGGAAATGATTTGAACGCGGATTAGTGCCCGATACCTCCTCATCGGTCAACTCATACGCCACCCACTCCGGAATACGGTAATTCTCATTGAGAACCACCTCATATCCCTCATAAACCAAATGCTGCTTGTAAGAGGCCTCAGTATAAGCCGGAATCTCCAGCTTCTCAATGCTTTGTCTGCTTGTATGTGAAGGAGTCTTGCACCACCAGAGAACCAGGCAGACCCCAATGAAAACCAATACCTTTAACAGTCCCTTCTTCATACCGCAAAGGTATAAAAAAAGAGGGTGGCCGGTTGGTCACCCTCTTTTTTTGTTGTCGGTTGATTTACTTCTTTTTCTTGAAATCACGAACGGTGTAGTAAACCTCCTTGCGCTGATAGTTGCCATCGAAGAGCAGGGGGAAGTTGTTGGCACCGAGCCATGAATCACGGTCACCGAGGTTCCAGAAGGTTACGCATGAGAAGTTCTTCTTGTACTTGCGGATAACGGTGAAGAGCTCTTCATATTTCTTCTTCTGAAGCTCTGCGATGGTGTCGGTAAGAACCTGACCCTCGCCACGGCTGAACTGGAGCTGACCGCCGGCCTCGTGGTTGATACGAACGTCGAACTCGGTAATCTGGATATCGTCAACCAGCTCAAGATACATCTGGATAGCCTTCTCGAAGTCCTCGATGGTGGGGTTATCGTAGATGTTGTAGTGACCCTGCATACCGATACCGGTGATAGGAGCACCCTCAGCCTGAAGCTTCTTAACCATGTTGTAGATATAAGTTCTCTTGGCGGGAGTCCAAGCGCTGTAGTCGTTGTAGAACAGAGTAGCGTTGGGATCAGCCTCGTGAGCGAACTGGAATGCCTTGAGGATGAACTCGTCACCGCAGAGCTGATAAGCAGTTGACTGACGGAATGACTGCTCGTAGGGAGCGTCGGGGTTATTGGCATCGCTCATAGCCTCGTTAACAACGTCCCAGCAATATACTACGTCCTTGTAACGGTTAACAACAACCTGGATGTGAGCACGGAGTGAATCGTAGAACTCTTCCTTGGTAGCCTTGGCATACTTGGGAACCTTGGTCATCTGAGGAGCAGGAGCCTGAGCACGCTGACCCTGACCCTGGGGACGCTGGCCCTGAGGACGCTGACCTGCCTGGGGAGCACCCTGAGGAGCACCCTGAGGACGGGGACCGCCAAAGCCACCGAAGCCGCCGAAACCACCGAAGCCGCCGAAGCCGCCACGAGCGGGCTGCTCAACCCAAATTGTATCGCCGTTCTCATCACGCTCTACAACCTGGTTGCCGTTCTCGTCATACTTGTTGAACATCCAGTTGGCGAACTGGCTGTGCCATACGAGGCAGTGACCACGCATCTTGATACCGTTCTCGCGGCAGAAGTTTGCGATGGCATCGGCCTGAGCGAAGTTCCAAACACCCGGCTGGGGATGAATCTCACCCGGTTTCATGCAGTTCTCAGCTGTGATGCTGTTGAACTCCTTGAGGATAACTGCCTTCTGAAGTGAATCAGTTACGTTACGCGGTGTTACGGCAACACCGATCTTGAAATAGTTCTTGTAGGCGTCCTTTAATCCCGGATCTTCGGGGCCACAAGCGCTCATTACCATGACAGATGCAACGAGTGCGATGATTGAAAGCTTTTTCATTTAATTGACCTAATAATTATGATTAATGATTGTTGACTTTTCGTTTCGGCCCCCAAAGTTAATTATTTGTTTTAGAATATCTTTTGAATTATTGATTTATTTACGCATCTGTCTGGCAGCCTGAACCATGTTCCTGAGCGAAGCCTCGGTTTCAGTCCAGCCACGGGTCTTGAGTCCGCAGTCGGGATTGACCCAGAGTTGTACGGGGCTGATTACCTGTGAAGCCTTCTGCAGAAGGTCAACCATCTCCTGGACCGACGGAACTCGCGGAGAGTGGATGTCATATACACCGGGGCCGATTTCATTCGGGTATTTGAACTCGGCGAATGCTCCCAGCAGGTTCATCTGGCTGCGGGCACATTCGATGGTGATGACATCGGCATCCATCAGTGCGATGTGTCTGATAATGTCGTTGAACTGGCTGTAGCACATGTGGGTGTGTATCTGGGTGCTGTCCTTTACGCCCGATGCCGATATGCGGAATGATTCGACTGCCTTGTCCAGATACTCGTCACGGTCAACCTTGCGCAGGGGCAGGCCTTCGCGGATGGCGGGCTCGTCAATCTGGATGACCTTGATGCCGGCTTTCTCCAGATCCGTAACTTCATCACGGATGGCAAGCGCAATCTGTTTCATGGTGAGGGCACGCGGCTGGTCATTGCGTACGAAACTCCACTGCAGAATGGTTACAGGGCCGGTAAGCATGCCCTTGACGGGCTTGTCAGTGAGGCTCTGGGCGTAGACTGCCCAATCCACAGTCATTGCATTGGGGCGTGATACGTCACCGTAGATTACCGGCGGTTTTACGCATCGGCTGCCGTAACTCTGAACCCATCCGTTGCGGGTGAAGGCAAAACCGCTTAGCTGTTCGCCGAAGTACTCAACCATGTCATTACGCTCGGATTCGCCGTGAACCAGGACATCTAGTCCTATCTCCTCCTGGAGGCGGATGGTCTTTTCAATCTCACCCTTGAGCAGTGCGGTGTACTCATCCTTGCTCAGCTCACCCTTCTTGAACTTGCTGCGCCATGAACGCACCTCGGTGGTCTGAGGGAATGAGCCGATGGTTGTAGTGGGGAACAGGGGCAGGCCCAGCGACTCGTGCTGCTGGCGGATACGCTCGCTGAAGGGGCTGTTACGCTTAGCCATTTCAGGGGTCACTGCCTCCAGACGCTTCTGGACCTCTGCATTGTTGGTAAGGGCCGATGTGCGGCGGTCCTGAATGTCGGCCTTGTTCTCATGGAGGGCCTTCTGCGCGGCGTATGAGCCCTTGCCGTCTGCAAGATCAGCCAGTGTGACTACCTCTGAAACCTTCTGGCGGGCAAATGAGAGCCAGCGCTTAACCTCACGGGGCAGTGTCTTGTCATCGGTCTCCGCATCAAGGTCGATGGGAGAGTGGAGTAGCGAGCAGCTGGTTGCAACAAGGAGACGGCTGGAATCCAGTTTTTCTTTTGCCTTTTCAATAATGTCCAGTGACTGGCGGAAGTCATTCTTCCAGATATTTCGGCCGTCAACAACGCCCAGACTTAAAGAAATATCATTGGGTAAGAGGGCTGAAATGCTTCCTACCTGCTCGGGAGCGCGTACAAGGTCAATGTGCAGGATATCGGCACCCAGTCCGGCGGCAAGTGCGGCGTTGTCGGCCAGAGGTCCGAAATAGGTGGTCAGGATGATCTTGAGACGGGTGGCTTTGCGGATAGCGTCAAATGCCTTGCGATAGGCATCCTTGGCTTCCGGGCTCAGGTCCGTGCAGAGTGAGGGCTCGTCAATCTGTACGTATTCGGCACCCTTGCTCTCAAGCTCTTTCAGGATTTCAATGTAAACAGGGAGGAGTCTGTCAATCAGTTCAATGCGGTTGAATCCGGCCTCTTTCTCCTTACCCAGAAGCAGGTAGGTTACAGGACCTACCAGCACGGGCTTGGTCTTGATTCCGAGTGCAAGTGCCTCGGCAAACTCACTTGCAGCCTTGTTGTAGGTGAGCTTGAACTGCTGGTCCTTGGTGAACTCGGGAACGATATAGTGATAGTTTGTGTCGAACCATTTGGTCATCTCCATTGCAGTGACGTCAATGCCGTTCTTCTGATAACCGTGAGCCATTGCGAAATAGAGTTCCAGAAGATCATCCTTGAGAGCATTGTAGCGCTCGGGGATGGCTCCTACGCTCAGACTCAGGTCCAGTGTCTGGTCATAGAATGAAAAGTCGTTGCTGGGGATGAGGTCGATTCCGGCCTCTTTCTGCATCTGCCAGTTTTCCTTGCGTATCTGTGCGGCGGCATCAAGCAACTCTTTCTTTGTAATCTTTCCAGCCCAATAGGCCTCTTCGGCTTTCTTCAGTTCACGGTTGACACCGATGCGGGGGTAACCCAGAATGTTTGTTCTTATCGACATGATTTTAAAGTTTGATTCCGGCGCAAAGGTATGGCGTCTTGATGTGGTATAAAAATATTTTGGATAATTCGGGAAAATATGCTTATATTTGCGGAAATATTGTAGTTGGACAATAATAATATTCTGTAAAATCAAGGTATTTGAAAATGGAAAATGGCTATAAACCGGATGAGACCGATATCCGTATCCTGCGTGAACTTCAGAAAAACGCCCAACTGACGGTAAAGGAACTGGCCGCAAGGATACATCTGTCACCGTCACCCACGTTCGAGCGACAGAAACGTCTGGAAAGGGAGGGTTTTATTACCCGTTATATGGCCGTGGTCGATGCTCAGAAAGCCGGAAACGGGATTATGGTCATGTGTAACATCCGCCTTAAGCAGCACTCCGAGGAGATGATACAGCAGTTTATCGATGCCGTTCAGAATATTGACGAGATTACGGAGTGCTACAATACCAGCGGTGATTATGATTTCATGATAAAGGTATACGCGCGTGACATGCATGCCTACCAGCAGTTCATGCAGCACAGGCTGGGTGCAATAAACTGTCTTGGCAGCCTGCACAGCGTATTCGTTATGAGTGAGACCAAGAACACCCACGGGGTTCCTTTGATAGGTCCCGAGTGAGTCTTACTTTCCTGAGAAAACCCTATCTATCAGTTGCTCAAACTCCTTGAAGGCGAACGTGTCCTTGAGGTCGCGCAGGGCATCGGCCAGACCGCGATAGTGCCATTCGTGGTCCTTGGGGTCACTGGCGTGAAACAGTTTCCAAAGCGCGTCGCCCTGGACTTCATAGTCACGGGCAATGGCCCTCATGTTTGACAGTTTGTCACCCATGGCCACGATCTTGGCGTCAAGGGGAGCGTTTGCAATCATGTCAATGGCCTTTTTCTTGCGTTCGTGCCAGGTGCCTTCATCATCGGCCACACTCTCAATCTGAACAAGCGATGCAATGCGGTCACCGAACTCCCGGCGGATATCGTCGATGGTGACATTGGTATCCTCGACGGTGTCATGCAGAGCCGCGGCGGCCAGAAGTTCCTGGTCAGGGGTGATGGTGGCAACTATTTCCACTGCCTCCATGGGGTGAATGATATACGGAAAACCCTTTCCGCGGCGTTCCGTGCCCGCGTGGGCTTTGACCGCAAACACTATGGCGCGGTCAAGAAGATCTGTATTGAGCGGTTTGTTGGCCATTTTTATTTGTTCATGAAAGGCAGGTCCTTGGATTGCTCCATAAGCATCTCTGCTATAGTCTCGTTACTTTCGGATTCACCGTTGAGCTGGTCAAACATATACTTGATGCCGGCCTTGCCGCCGCCTATCTTGAGAATATATGCTATACACAGGTCCTGTGGGCCGATGGATGATGAGATGATATCCAAATCCGTCAGTCCTATCTGATAGCAGGCTATCTGATAAGCACCCTCCGAATAGTCTCTGATAAGGTTCGATATGTCTCCCAGAGTCTTGAGGCCGATGGCCTTGAATATGGCCAGGTAGGGCATGAGCGACACTTCCTGTATCTCGGCCTGATTCATGGCGGCTATGCGTTTGTTGAGCTGGCTGAAAGGCTCCAGTTCCAGATAACTGCGGAAAGTGTCTCCGTCAATGGGCACCTCATCCAGATTGCCGGAGCGTACCAGAGCCTGAACACGGCGGCGGTAATCGGTCAGCTCGATGCGTATCTTGCTGAACTCGTCATCCACCAGTTCGAGCATTCCGGCCAGACGGCTCATGTTGCGCATGTAGCGTCTTGGTATCTCCACGCCTGACTTGTAACCTGTATCATGGTCCATGTTGGCCCATGCGTGCTGCAGCAGGGTGCGCATCTGAATCTCGAACCGGTACGGGAAATCGGGAACCTTGCAGATATAGTGGAGTGAGAGATAGCCGAAACTGTCTATCTCATGGATTTTGCGTTTGTCGACAGAGTTCTCCCAGTCAATGTCAAAGAGTCTCTCCACGGCCGATGCCACCTTGTCGACATCGTCAATGTAGAACGTGATGACTCTGAGACCCAGAATGTCGGTCAGGTCAGCCAGACTGCTGTATTTGTGACCTTTCAGTTCCAGTTTGCCGGCCAGCGAGTCATACCCCTTGACACGTGATTCTATTGCAGCCACAAGCAGTCCGGCATCGGCCAGTGTCTGTTTGAGCTTCTCCTTAACCTCCTGCTCAACCTCTCTGAAGCGGGGCAGGTTGTCCTGGTACTCCTGAAGGATTGCCTCACAATGAGGATCCAGTTGCCTTGCCTTCTTCATAGTTTTGTTTTTTTAGTCCTGTATCTCGAACAGATTAAGGAAACCGGTCATCATGAATACTGAACGGATGTCCTTGTTGATTGATTTTACGATGACGTTGCCTCCCTTTGAAGCAGCAGCCTTGCGCAGTGAAAGGAACAGACGCAGTCCGGAACTTGAAATGTATTCAAGCTGGGTGCAGTCCAGAATGACAGTTCCTGCAGCATACTGGGTCAGTGTGTCGAAATCGCCGCTTATCTCCTGTGAGGCGGGTGTGTCCAGACGACCGATAAGCTGAGCGGTCGTAACATTGTCCTGTGTGTTGATTTTAACTTCCATATTATGTAATTGATTGATAATTAGTCATCAGTATCTCCCATAATAATCACCAGCCTGTCTCCGACCATGAGTTTCATGCTGCCGTGGGGAACAATATACTTCTCATCACGGCGAACCATCATCACGCGAATTCCGTGAGGCAGATGCAGGTCACGGAGCGTCTCGCCGTTTTCCAGATCCTCGGGGGATACGATGTGGTCGCGCAGCATACCCATCTCCTCGGGTATCTCCATGCCGAATGTCTCAACCTCGGGGTCGTCGTCAATGCTCATGTTGAGCAGACGTGCCATAGGCGAGATTGTCATTCCCTGAAGGAGCAGTGACAAGAGTGTTATGGTGAATACTATGTTGAATATCTCGTTTGATCCTTCGACACCTTCAATAACGGTGTAGAGTGCAAAGAGTATGGGACCGGCACCCTTGAGTCCCACCCATGAGGTGAGCAGTTTGGCCCGGAATGAGAGGCCTTTGAAGGGCAGCAGGCTGAGCATGATTCCCGCCGGGCGGGCTATCAGCATCAGGAACAGTCCTATCAGGATGGCCGGAACCAGTACCGTATGCATCTGCGAGGGCTTGGCAAGAAGTCCCAGCAACAGGAACATCATGAGTTGTGACAGCCAGGTGATTACCTCGAAGAATATGAGCACCTCTTTTCTGGCCGGCATATCCCTGGTGTTGCCTATGATAATGGCGCAGATGTAGAGGGCAAGCAGTCCGTTACCGCCAATGAATGAGGCGGCACCGTTTGCGAACAGGGCTATGCTGAGTATCAGAATAGCATAAAGCGGGCTTGACTGCAGGTGAATCCTGGCGAGCAGCCAGCGTGCTCCGTATCCCAAGGCATATCCTATGACGAAACCTATTGTGATCTGCTTGATCAGTACCCATGCACCGGACAGGATGATGCTCCAGGTGTGGATTTCTCCGGTCGAGCCGTGTACTGATTCCAGTATGCTGACCAGAAGTATGGTAAGCACATATGCCATGGGGTCGTTACTTCCCGACTCAAGTTCCAGGAGCGGTCCCAGATTTTCACGCAGGGTGAGCCTCTTGGTCCTCAATATCGAGAATACCGATGCTGAGTCAGTCGATGACATCACGGCGGCCAGCAGCATGCAACCCAGGATGGAGGCGCCGGCACCGCCTATCTTATCGCCGAATGCGTAGAAGATAAAGAGTCCGGTTACCAGAATAGTTATGAATACGCCCAGTGTGGAGACCGATATACCTTTCCTTATTATCGGCTTTGTCTCGGCCATGGAGGTCTCAAGACCGCCGGTGAGCAGTATGATTGTCATGGCCAGATGTCCCAGGAACTCTCCCACTCGCGGCTCGTCTATCCTGATTCCCAGACCATCCTCGCCGGCAAGCATACCCAGGATAAGGAAGAGAAGCATGGTGGGTACGCCGAACTTGGTGCCCACTTTGGCCATCAGTATGGCTACAAACATAAGGAATGAGACGAGCAGTATGAGGTTGCCCGATGAAATATCAATATTGAAAATTGACAATGGTATCATTTGCCCAGTTTCTTTATAAGGGTGAGTATATTATGACCATCCACACGTTCATAGTTGATATGGTCCATGATCTGACGTATCAGGTGTATTCCCAGACCTCCGATTGAACGGTCTTCGGCACTCAGGGTTATATCGACCTCGGCCTTTGCGGTGGGGTCAAACGGCTTGCCGGTGTCAGAAATGATGAATGACAACTCTGACTTGTTGGCTTTGGTCTCAATGGTTATGTCGCCCTTGGTGCCCTTGGGATATGCGTAGTTCATTACATTGACTACAGCCTCCTCGATGGCCAGGTTTATCTGCATCGTAGCGGCCATGTCAAATCCGTTGGCCTCACATACCTCGTCGATGAAGGTGTTGAGTCGGGGAACACGTTTCAGGTCATTGGTAAGGGTGAGACTGCGCTGGTAAGTGAGATTCTCCTGATGCTTGGTGTACTGAAGCGCCAGCATTGTCAGGTCATCACTCTGATCGGCCTCACCTACGAACTGACGAACCGACTCCGTCATCTGTTTCACGATGGACATGGGCTTGAACTCGTTCTGCTGCTGCATGCTGCGTGCCAACTCCAGTACGCGTGTCATCTCAAACTGCTGATGGCTGATATTCTCGGCCTCGTTAAGTCCGTCGGTGTACATGAAGATCGTGGTGTCGGGATCCATCATGGTCTCCTGACGGGAGAATTTCCAGCCGGGCATGACACCTATGGGCAGATTGGAATCAACGGGCAGCAGTCCTGCGCCGGTATGACCAATCAGCAGCGGTGCGTCGTGTCCGGCGTTGCAGTAATGCAGACGTCCGGTGGGCAGGTCAAGTACACCGGCAAAGAATGTCACGAACATGTTTGAATCATTGTCGTGTGACAGCACCTCGTTAAGGTCATATATGATCTTTTCGGGCGATGCCTCATGGCTTGATACGGTACGGAACAGTGCCTTGGTAACAACCATATAGAGTGATGCCGGGATACCTTTGCCCGATACGTCACCTATGCAGAAGAACAGCTTCTCGTCACGTATGTAGAAGTCAAACAGGTCACCTCCAACCTCCTTGGCCGGAGTCAGCTGACCGAATACGTCGATATCGGAACGCTCGGGGTAGGGCGGGAATATCTTGGGCAGCATGGCCATCTGTATGTCACGCGCTACCTTGAGCTCTCCCTCTATACGTCCTTTCTGCTCGTTGACATGCTTGAGCTCGTCCATCTGTGTAACGAGTGACTGCTGCATATGCCGGAACGAGTTCGTCAGTTTGCCTATCTCGTCATTGCGGTCTGATTCCGCAAGCTCCTCGTCAAAGTTTCCGGATGCTATCTCCTCGGCCTGCCATGCCAACTCCTCAAGCGGTTCCAACTGCTTGGTCAGTATGCTGCTGAATGACATGAGCATAAGCAACAGACCTACTATGACAATTCCGATAATGGTGTTGATAAGTCTGTAGTAACCTCCGAAAATATCATGTGCGGGGCAAACCAGGCCTACGCTCCATCCGGTGTCGCCCAGAGGTTTGAAGAACACGAAACTGTTCTCGCCTTCTATTACGAGTTCGCGGTAACCCTGCTCTCCGGCCTGCATGGCATGACCCAGGCTGGTGATTGCCGAATCCGGCTCAAGCATGGTCTGGGTGAATATGGTCTGGTAGAACAGCTTGGTGGTATCGGGATGTACAAAGAATGTTCCGCCCTTACCTATCATGATGGTGTAGGAATTGGGGTATGGCTTTACGGCCGATATGGTCTGCGAGAGCCATTCAAGTGAAAGGTCGACGGCAATTGTGCCGATAAACTCACCCTCTCTGTCCTTGATGGGTTTACAGTATGAAATGATCATATCGTTGGATTCAAACCCTTCAGGATTGTAGTCGACGAACGGTTCGGTCCAGCAAGGTCTGTCAAGCAGTTTTGGTAGCTGGTACCAGTCCATCGAGAAATACTGGTAATGGTCATTACCCTCCTGAGTGGTCTTTATCACTCCACCCGCATTCTGGGAGTAGGCCGAGAAGTACTGTCCCCGGCTCCTGAAGAAGAAGGGCTCAAAGGCGATTGAGCAGCCGTTCAGGTTGGGGTTGTTCTGCAGTATGCGGCGTGAGTAGACGAACATGGAATCCGGTGCATCCAGATGGCGGGTTATGAGCCAGTCGGTATTGTCGGTAGCTACTTTTACCTGTGTCAGTATATTGTCTACACGCAATACGGTATTGTCAAGAATACGGGTGGCGTTGTCTATCGCCGCGTTCTGAACTGCCAGGCGTGACTCATTGAAAAATACGCCGTGTGCGGCTATGAATATGACTCCGGCAAAAAGTACCGTCCACAAACTGAGTTTGGTGGAGAGTGATCTTTGTTTCTTATGCTTCTTCATGACAGTACCGGCGTTATTCATCAATTAATTCATCATAAGTCACCTCGCGGTCCAGCATGCCGTTCTCAACCATAAGGTCGCTGGCCTGTTTTACCATATCGGGACGCAGGCGGAACTCGTACTGTCCCGACTCGCGGTCCTTGAGCAGACTGAGAACCTCATCGAGCATAAGTTTCTGCAAAACCCTGTTTGTGGCTATATGGTCCTTCTGGACATACATCATCACAATCTCCAGGGTCTCTTCGGGATTCTGGATGGCCCATTCCCAACCCTGACGGCTGGCAGCGGCGAATCTTTCGGCCAGGTCCTTGTTTTTCTCATAGAACTCCTTTGTCACGTAGACGCCGTCCTCCTGTATGTTGTATCCGTGGTCGCGGAATCTGTAGACACTCTCGTCATTTAGTTCGATTCCCGTCTGAACCAGCTGATAGTATTCGTTATAACTCATTGCAAGGGTGGCGTCAATGGCTCCTGATACGAACAGGTTCACATTTGTCGCAAACGGAATCCAGCGGTAGTTAAGGTTCTCCTTGATACTCATTCCTATGGCGACCTGTCCGAATCCCGCGTTCCAAATGCCCACTTTGGCTCCATACTGCTTGAGAGGGTTCATTCCACGGCTTGAGACTATCACCATGGCGTTGTTCATTGAAGTCTGGAGAATATTGACCAAAGGTATTCCATCGTTGATGATCTCCATGGCCTGCGCCAACTGCAGGGTGGTGGCCTGGCTCTCGTTGTTGCGTATACGGCTTATGGCCGATTGTGTTACTGACGGATGGACAATCTCCACATCAATTCCGGCTTTGTAGTAGAAACCCATCTCCTGGGCTACGTAATAGCCGGCAAACTGGGCCTGGGCGGTCCATTGGGGCGTAAATATCAGTTTGTCCTGCTGGGCGTGGGCCGATAAGCAGGTCAAGACCATAAGAATTCCCCAGAATATCCTTTTTATCATAACAGTAGCGTTCAACTTAAAATACTCTCAAGTCCCACTCTCAGTTCAGGCATCGGACGTTTGGTGTCCCTTTCAACTATGAGGGTCTTAAGGCCTGCAAAGGGAAGTATCATCTCATCAATCTCTTTGAGCGGTATGCCCGGGCCGAAATATTCCTTTGCGAAATACTCCCAGAACTTAATTGCAAGGCTCTTGGGCATATGGAATGTCTCCTCAATGAAATCCGCGTTGCTCAGGTTGCAGCACAGATAGACCATACCTAGGTCAAACAGGTGGTTGCCCCAGCAGAAATCGCCCAGGTCAATGAAATAACGCTCATTGCCCACAAAGATGGCGTTGCTGTACTGTAGGTCTCCGTGTATGGCTGTCTCCTCGTCGGGGACATCGGCTATAAACTTTTCAAGTCTGGTTTTCTGTGAACTGTCAAAGAAGGGGTTTTCCTTGAGAAGTCTGAAATAGCGGTCCTTTACGTTCTCAAACTGAGTTGTATCCACATGGGTGGCATGCAGTTGCTTACACATATCCGCAAACTCAGAGGCAAACTGAGCTACTTTCTCCGGCTCGTCGCCGGTGGCGCGTGAATATGACTTCTTGCCTGTGATGCGTCTGAAACGTATGCCGTAGCGGCCGTCGCCGGTTACTACGTAATCGCCGGGCTCAGGAGTGGAAATGCCCATCTCAAATACCTTACGGGCCAACGTTATCTCATCCAACGGCTGTTGTACTATGCCGGGACGATAAAGCTTAAGCATGACCGTAGGGTCCGTTTTATGGTTGAAGCTCTCTCCGTTGGCGCCGCCTCCGAACAGAACATAATCATCGAGATTTATCTTAATGGCCTCCATTGTGCTAAATAAAGCGCTAATATACGCTTTTAGTACAATATAAACGACTTTTTGGGCAAAAAAGTCACTTGCCGATATTGGCAATTATTCGGAGGTTGAGCTGGCGGCCGGTAAGATAGTTGGGAACCGCGAACTGGGTGTTGGTTATGTCGGTGATCCAGTAGTAGGAGTTGACATTGTTGATGCCCAGCAGGTTAAGGCCGTCAATACCTACCCAGATGTCCTTGAAAAATCCTGACTTTCCGTATATGTGCGGATGCTTGTCATAATCAAAGATCTTATACGAGAGGCCTATGTCGACACGCTTGTATGCCGGAGCGCGGAAGACCTGCTTCTCGCGGCCGCTGTGAGTGGGGCCGAAAGGCAGGCCGTCTGCCAGTGAGCAGCGGAGTGACATTTTCCAGCTTTCCCTGCGCGGGAAGTAGTCAGTGAAGTATAATGAGAGGTTGTAAAGCTGGTCGGTGGGACGCGGCAGCCACTTGCCGGCAATATTCTCCCTGGTGCTCATAAGTGAGAATGTAAGCCAGGATGCGGTACCCGGAACGAACTCTCCGTAGAGTTTCATGTCAATACCGGCGGCATATCCGTGAGCGCAGTTCTCGCCGTAGTAAACAATCCTTACGTTATCCACGTTGTAGGGAATCAGGCGGTCCAGCTTCTTGTAGTAAATCTCAGTGGTGAACTTGAACGGGCGACCATACACCAGGAAGTCATAGTCACCTCCCAATACAAACTGTATGGAGCGTTGTGACCTGATATCCTTGTTCAGGTTGACCTGATAGATGCCGCCGGTGTTGACGGTATCCTTGATCTCCTTGTAGAAGGGTGTCTGGTGATATACTCCGGTTGAGAACCTGAAGGTAAAGTTGTCATTGAAGGCAGGAGTGAATCCTACCATCAGGCGCGGACTGAATATGACCTCGTTGTTCCAGCTCCACCATGATGTACGCAGACCTGCGTTCAAGGTAAAGAGTCCTATTCCGGTGTTGAAACGGTAGGTGTCCTGAATGAATGCGGCCGCCTTGTCATTGGACACGCCGTGGTCAGACTTGAGCGAGTAGATCATCTCCATCGGCCCGGTCTGGGTGCAGGGCAGGGTGTAGCCGGCCGAGTCACGCATCTCCCATTCCCTCATGTGGTCCGATACGCTCTCGTGGCGGTATTCCAGGCCCCAGCCGATGGTACCGGCAATGCCGGTGTCATGTGTACCCTTGAGAGATGCGGTGTAAACGGTTGATTTGAGGCGGTTACGTGCATGCTGCATGAATGAACCCACGGCCAGGCTTCCGCTGCCGGTGGCCTCATCAAGCCAGTACTGACTCAGGATATCGAATGATTCGCTCTCCCGACTGCTGAAAGCCGACAGGTTGAGGCGGTATATGGAGTTCTCCTCCTTGCGTTTAATGTCAAGAGCGCCGAACATGGTGTTGAAGCGGTCGCTTTCCCAGCCGTCATAGTAGACCTTGAAGGTCTTGGGATCCTTTGCGGTACCGAACGTGGTGGTTCGGTCAGTAGGGGTGAAGTTGTATCGGTTTACTGCAGCATTGCCTATCAGACCGATCTCCCACTTGGTGTTGGGGGTCCAGCAGAGATAGGTCTGGTAATCCAGGAATGAAGGGTCATACTCACCCTTGGTATCGAGCGTACCCAGAAGATAACGGGTGGTCTTGTATCGGACACTGCCTGAGAAACTGAACTTGTCATTTCCGGCTCCCACATATGCGCTGGCACCCAGCAGGCTGGCTGTCAGGACCGATTCAAACTTCTGCGGACGGCGGTAGTTTATATCCAGGACCGATGACATCTTGTCGCCGTATGACACGCTGAAACCGCCTGTGGAGAAACTGATGGATTCAACCATGTCGGGGTTGATAAAGCTCAGACCCTCCTGCTGTCCGGCACGTACCAGCAGCGGACGCATTATCTCGGTTCCGTTCACATAGACGCTGTTCTCATCAAAGTTGCCGCCTCGGACGTTGTACTGGCTGCTCAGCTCGTTGTGTGTGCTCACGCCGGCCTGAGTGGCAATGATTGACTCCACTGAACCTCCGTTTGCATCGGCCGTATAGCGCAGCCCTTCAGCGTTTATCTGCTGCATGCCGTTTGTCTGACGTCGTGTGGCGTTGATATCTACGTTCTCAAGGGTGTAGTTTGATGTGGGGAGCATTATGTCCAGCTGCACGGTATCGGGCGGGCTGATGAGTGTGCGCCTGCGTGTCTCGTGACCGACCATGCGGAATATCAGGTTCAGCGTATCGGTCCTTGTATTGACATTGAAAGAATACTCGCCTTTGAGGTTGGTCATGGCCGAGTGCAGCGTGAGCTCCTCATTGACCGTGGCCAGCTCTACGGGCTGTCCGGCTTCATCGGTCACACGTCCGTAGATATACACACGACGTGCCTGAGCAATGATTGCCAGGCACAACAGGACTGCTGTAAGTGTATGTCTTTTTATGCGCATGCGGATTAATAACGTACAAATCGGCGTTAGAGTATATTTTGGGCCCCTTGATTCATCACTTTTTCCCATTATTTGCCTAACTTGCGTTCATCCTTTGTTATTTGGTCCTAATCTACAGTCGTTTATGAGAACAGAGTTTGCAAAATTATTTTTATCGGCGTCAATAGGATTGTCGCTGTTTTCGTGTTCAGGTAATAGCGGAGAGTATATCTCCATCCCGGTTAAAGATGTTGATTACCTTGGCAAGTGCGGTCCTGCGGTAAGCGGGACACCGGTAAGCTGGAGTCCGTTGGGTTGCAGTGACATTGCGATAAAGGATTCATTATGCATGATCATTACATCGGATCCTGCGGGCATGCTTGAGGTTGTCAGTCTCAATTCAAATTCCGTAATAGGAAAATTCTGTACAAGAGGCCGTGCGGGAAATGAGTTCAACCATATGGCGGACAATATGAACCAGCCATATGTAAAAGACGGGGACATATTCTATCCTCTCATGAATTTTCCCAATATGGAAATCAAGGTGGTGAATGTGTCTGAATCACTACGCAAAGGGGCTACGGTCATTGACGGTAAAGCGGAGCTCTACGGGTACGAGTGCTGTTTCCTGGACAATGACAGGAACAGACAGTTTGCTGTTGTAGAGCTTGAAGAACCCGATGAGGAAATAGGAGATCAAGTACCTCAAAAATATATGCTGATTGAGAACGGTGTTGAGAATGAAATAAAGGTGTTCCCAAAAAGGATGAAAGGTGCCGATGACAGGCTGATGGTTGCACCATACGGTGGGGCGATGTTCAAGCACCCGAGACGGAATATTGTTGCTCATCTTTTAATGGGCATAGATCACATAATCTTCTTTGATTTTGAAAATAACCGACATTTTGCAATCCATCAGAAGGGTACTGTTACGTATGATGATGAATATCAGAAAACGGAACTTGACGAGATGTTCTTTACCGATGCGGCCCTGTCGGATGATTATCTGTTTGCCCTGTATTGGAATGAAGGTAACGAATGGGGAGTAAACTCGCAGGATAACCGTCCTGAGATCCTGGTGTTTGACTGGAAGGGAAATTTCCTGGGAGGATGCAGGCTTGCGGAACACATAGCGAGCATTGAATATGATGCAGCCCGTGACGTGATTTACGGATTGTCCAGGTCAACCGAAACTATCTATACATATCCCAATCCTGTAAAACGGTAAAAAGTTGCGCCTTTAGCGCGCGCATACGTGCGGACGTTCCGGGATTTTTGACTAAATTCGCGGACAACTAATGTTATTCCCGTTATGAACAAGTTCAGCGACCTTATAGCAACGCGCCGCAGCATGCGCAAGTTCACCACTCAGAAACTCTCTGATGAGCAGAAGCAGACCATCCTGCGTGCTGCCCTGATTTCACCCACCGCCAAGAACAACCGCGGTTGGGAGTTTGTGACCGTTGAGGATCCGGCTATGCTGGAGAAACTGTCCAAGTGCCGCGCCATGGGTTCCGGGTTCCTGGCCGAGGCTGTGTTTGCCGTTGTGGTGCTGGGTGACCCTACAAAGAGTGACTGCTGGATAGAGGACTGCTCCATTGCTGCCATAGATATGCAGTTGCAGGCCGAGGATCTGGGTCTGGGCAGCTGCTGGTGCCATATGCGCGGTAGGGCCGATGCAGACGGCAAGAGCACCAAGCAGACCCTGATGGAGCTGTTGGGCATCCCTGAGCAGTATGAGCCCGAGTGCATTGTGGGCGTGGGCTACAAGAATATGGACCGCAAGCCTTACGAGGACGACAAGATAGAGTGGACCAAGGTTCACAAGGAGAAATTCTGAGCCGATGAGGATAGCGTTGATAGGATCGGGCCGTGTAGCCACTTGCATGGGACCGCAACTCAAGGCTGCGGGGCATACCATTGCTTGCGTCTATAGCCGCACTATGGCCAATGCTCTTGAACTGGCTGATACTCTGGGTGCTCCCGCAACGGACTCTCTGGATAATCTGCCTGAGGCCGATGTCTATCTTACAATGCTTACCGATGACGCCCTTTTGGAGTTGGCTCCGGCCATAGTGAAGGGTAGGGGGAACGCCCTGTTCCTGCACACCGCCGGCAGCGTACCTATGGATATATGGAAAGATGCCGGTGCAAAGCGATACGGTGTGCTCTACGCTATGCAGACATTCTCCAAGGGTGCACAGATTGACTGGCCCCAGGTTCCGGTGTTCGTGGAGGGCTCAGATGCTGCAGAACTGGAGACAATAATACATCTGGCATCGGACCTTTCAAAAAAGGTTACGCCCTTGAGTTCAACGGGTCGCAAGAAACTGCATGTGGCAGCGGTGTTTGCCTGCAATTTTGCCAACCGGATGTATGCCATAAGTGAGGATCTTCTGGCCACTGAGGGGGTACCTTTTGGCGTGATGCTGCCGCTGGTGCGTGAGACCGCCCGCAAGGTGGAGACCATGAGCCCCGTGCAAGCCCAGACCGGACCTGCCGTACGTGGTGACCGCAAGGTGATAAACGAGCATCTGGAACTGCTCAGGGACTATCCTGAGTACGCCCAACTTTATAAACTGATTTCTGTTGACATAAACAAGGACCTGAAATGATAAACTACGACCTTAACTCTATCCGCGCCCTGATTTTTGATGTGGACGGCGTGCTGAGCAAACCCGTTATGAACCTCTCGCCCAGCGGCGATCCGGTACGTACCGTAAACGTAAAGGACGGCTATGCCATGCAGCTGGCCGTAAAGATGGGACTGCACCTGTGCATCATAACCGGTGCCCGCGTGGAGGAGGTTCGCAAACGCTACGTGGGTCTGGGCATAAAGGATGTCTATATCTGCTCAAGCGTCAAGATAAATGACTTCAACGAGTTCAAGGCCAAGTATGACCTCAAGCCCGATGAGATACTTTACATGGGCGATGACATCCCCGACTGGCAGGTCATGAGCCAGTGCGGGCTGCCCTGCTGCCCGGCCGATGCCTGCCCCGAGATACAGGCGCTCTGCAAGTACGTATCGCCCTACAACGGAGGTGAGGGCTGCGTGCGCGACGTGCTGGAGCAGGTGCTCAAGGTTCAGGGCAAATGGATGAAGGATGAACACGCATTCGGCTGGTAAACGATGGAACTCCCCTACAAGATAATACTGGCATCAAACTCACCCCGCCGCCGTGAACTCCTGGGCGGTCTGGGACTGGACTTTACCGTAAAGGTTATAAGCGGTATTGACGAGTCGTGGCCGCAAGACCTGAAGGGAGAGGATATCCCTCTCTACATATCCCGTGAGAAAGCCGCGCCGTACAGACAGACAATCGCTGAAGATGAACTTGTAATCACTGCCGATACCATTGTCTATGTGGACGGAGAGGTGCTGGGCAAACCGCACGACAAGGCCGATGCCCGCCGGATGCTCCGCCTTATTTCAGGCCGCTGGCATGAGGTGATTACCGGTGTAACGCTGATGACTGCCCGTAAGGAACGCAGCTTTGCCGTAACCACCAAGGTGAGGTTCTGCAATCTCACTGACGATGAGATAAACCACTACGTGGAGAGCGGCCTGCCTATGGATAAAGCCGGCGCCTACGGCATCCAGGAATGGATAGGCTACGTAGGAGTGGAGGCTATAGAGGGTAGTTATTTCAATGTCGTGGGCCTTCCGGTCCAGCGTCTCTATCGCGAACTCATAAACTTTTGCAAAAACGAATAATCAATAACCCTAACTTATGAAAACTTTTAAGCAATTACTGACCTTGGCAGCTATGCTGCCCGTTCTGGCATCGGCCCAGAACCCTATTATCAGCACCGTCTTTACCCCTGATCCGGCACCGTTCGTGTACGGAGACAAGGTGTATCTTTTTACT
>JAEEGG010003431.1_pt1 | contig 39516 bp, 29 predicted proteins | sample 9134161 | NCBI WGS metagenome assembly JAEEGG01 (sample SAMN16246543, study PRJNA631951) | gut metagenome | biome: gut microbiome; feature: rumen; material: CR-attached | host: Bos | place: Iran: Karaj | collected 2018-10 | reverse complement strand
CGTTTCTATTTCTTATTTAAGGTATTAAAAAAAGGCCGCTGTCGCGGCCTTTTTTAGTTTATAGCATCGCCCACCTTGCCTTATTAAATAAAACTTTTAACTTTTAACTCTTAACTACCCTATACACTATCTCTTCCCCTCGGCGGGCGAGCCTCATCCTTTCTCTTTGCTCCTCGGGAAGCTCGTAATACAGCCGATCCTCCACCACCTCAAAGCCAGCCTTGCGAAGCACTTCGGCGTAGTCGCGACCGAATTGGCGCACATGGTCGTATTGGCCATACAGCCGCTGGCGTTCTTTCGGGTCGGTCACCGAAGGATCCTCAAAGGTATCGACATCGGGATTGATGGGAACCAGCAGAATCGCCCATCCCCCAGGCTTCAAGATACGCTGGATCTCCTTGAAAGCCTTGTTGGCATCGCTCACATGCTCCAACACGTGGTTGCAGATCACCACATCGTAGGTATCGGAAGGCTGGTCGATGGACGTCACGTCGAGATGCAGGTCGGCGATGGGAGAATCCAGGTCGGCCGTCGTATAATCCAAGTTCTTCAAAGCCCTGAAACGCTTCAAAAAGGGCTGCTCGGGGGCAAAATGCAAGACCTTCAACGGAGCCGTGAAGAAATCAGTCTTTTCCTTCAGATAAAGCCACAACAGCCGATGCCGCTCCAAGGAGAGACACTTCGGACACAACCGGTTGTCCATGGCTTCGCCGTAACCGTAAGGCAGGAACTTGCGGAAATGCTTGCCACAAACAGGACATTCCACCTTGTTGCCCCAGTAGAAAGGACGAATCAGAAAACTGAACAGATAGCTGCATCGGATCAGGAACTGACGGGGAAACAGCTTCGTGAAGAACGCAATGAGTTTTTTCATGGTGGTCGGATTAACGCGCTACAAATATACTCCAATTTCGCTTCACATTGTTTTTTTCGCTATTTTTGCCCACAAATACCGGCTTATGCGCTACTCCGTCATCGTTCCCGTTTACAACCGTCCCAAGGAAGTCGAAGAGCTTCTGGAAAGCCTGTGCGCCCAAACCTTCACCGACTTCGAGGTCATCGTGGTGGAAGACGGCTCCGACGACAAGAGCGACACGGTGTGCGAACGCTACCAAGAGCGACTCGACCTGCACTACCACTTCAAGCCCAACTCGGGCCCCGGACCCTCACGCAACTATGGCGCCGACCGAGCCAACGGCGACTATCTCATCATCCTCGACTCGGATGTCATCGTTCCCCCGGACTACCTGCTGACCATCGACAACGAACTCAAGGCCCATCCCACCGATGCCTTCGGCGGACCCGACCGGGCCCATGCCTCGTTCACGCCCATCCAGAAGGCCATCAACTACGCCATGACCTCCTTCTTCACCACGGGCGGCATCCGCGGCGGCAAGAAAAAGATGGACAAGTTCTATCCCCGTAGCTTCAACATGGGGATTCGCAAGTCGGTGTTCCAACAAGTGGGCGGCTTCGCCCCCATCCGCTATGGCGAGGACATCGACCTGAGCACCCGCCTCTTCCAGGCGGAATGCGACTGCCGGCTCTTCCCCGAGGCCTACGTCTATCACAAGCGCCGCGTCACTTTCGGCGCTTTCTTCCGGCAGGTGAAACACTCGGGCGAGGCCCGCGTGATGCTGAAACAGCGCTATCCCGACACCTTCAAGCTAGTCCACCTGCTCCCAGCCGCCTTCGTACTTGGCAACGTGTTGCTGGTCCTTGCCTTTGTCATCCACCTGCTCCTCGCAGTCTTCCTGAAATGGACCCACCCGTGCTGGGCCTTGCTGTGGCTGGCCCCCATCGTGCTGTACTGCCTGCTGGTCTTTGCGGATTCGCTCTTGAAAAACAGGAACCTTGGGGTCGCCCTGCGTTCCATCCCCGCCGCCTACTGCCAACTCTTCGGCTACGGCATCGGGTTCATCAAAAACTGTTTCAGCCATGTTTCTTGACACCCTATACAAGTCCCTGACCTTTGGCGATTTCTTCATCACCGCCTCCCCCTGGATCCAGAAACGGAGCATCAAGCGCATCCGGAAACGGCAGGAACAGGCGTTGCGCAACGTACGCCAAAAGGAACGCATTTCGGTGGTGTTCTTCCTGCAAACCAGCTCCATTTGGAAATACGACAAACTGTACTGGAAGCTGAAGAACTCGGATCGCTATGAGCCCCATGTGGTGGTCTCGCCTTACAACGTCCACCTCTACTACGACAAGCAGGAATGCCTCAAGGTGATGGAAAAGACCTTCGCCTTTGCCCTCGAGCAGGGTTACGATGCCACCTGTGCCTACGATTTCGAAAACAAGCGATGGAGAAACATCCGCAAGATGCTGAATCCCGACGTCGTGTTCTTCTCCAAACCCTATAAAGACACCTTGCCGCAATACCATCTCTATCGCTTCAAGGACAAGCTCTCCCTCTATACCCCATACGGTTTTCTCTGCATCGACATCTACCGCATCAGCTATAACCTCCCCTTCCACAACCTGCTTTGGAAGTTCCTGGTTGAGACCAAGTTCCAGCAAGAATTTTCCGAACAGTATTCCCTCTGCAAGGGCGACAACACCCTCGTCGTCGGTGCGCTGGGCAGCGAACAACTCGTCGATCCCGACTACCGGCCCGCCGAGGTGTGGAAACCGCAGGAGCATCCCAAGAAACGGGTCGTCTGGGCACCCCACCATACCGTGGACTACCTGTTCAACTTCTCCAACTTCCTGAACTACTGCGAGCCGATGCTGGAACTGGCCGAGAAATACCAGGACCAGATCCAGTTCGCCTTCAAGCCCCATCCCGTGTTGAAGTTCAAGCTCATCAACCTCTGGGGCAAGGAGAAAACCGAGCAATACTACCGTCGCTGGGCCGAGATGCCCAACACCCAGCTGGAGGAAGGCTACTACAACGACCTCTTCCTGGGCTCCGACGCCCTCATCCACGACTGCGCCTCCTTCACCGCCGAATACCTCTTCACCCGCAAGCCCGTCCTCTTCATGGTCCGCGACCCCGAGGTGGAGAAACACTGGAATCCCTTTGGGAAACGCTGTTTCGAGCAGCATTACCATGCGGAATCCATCGAAGCCGTGGAGCGCTTCCTCACCGACACCGTCCTCGGCGGCAACGACCCGATGCGCGAAGACCGCGAGGCCTTCTTCCACCAATACCTCTTCGACGGCACCTTGCCTTCGGAGCGCATTTATCAATTCCTCAACGAAACACTATCTAAGCAATCATGAAAAAAATAAACTGGAAATCCCTGATCATGAAGCTGTTGCCCCATGTGGGCGCCATCGCCGTCATGTACCTGCTCACCGCCGTCTATTTCAGTCCGGTCTGCTTCGACAACAAGATGCTGACCCAAGGCGACATGCTGAACTACAAAGGCGTCACCAAAGAGCTGGTGGACTACGAGAACGAGACCGGAATCGCCTCCGGATGGACCAACGCGATGTTCAGCGGCATGCCTACCGAGGCCATGTACACCAAGAAGCCCTTCAACATCTTCGACACCTTCTCGGTGGTCCTGCGCGGCGGGTTCGACTACCATACCGCCGGCATGATGTTCAGCTACCTCATCGGCTTCTACATCTTCATGCTCTGCATGGGATCCAGTGCCTGGCTGGCGTTGCTGGGCGCCATCGCCTATGCCTTCTGCTCCTATAACTTCATCATCATCGACGCCGGCCACGTCACCAAAGGCTACGCCATGGCCTTCATCGCCCCCATGCTGGGCGGCGTCATCCTCGCCTATCGCAAGAAATACCTGGCCGGATTCCTGGTCACCCTGATCTTTGTGGGCATCGAGCTGGCCAAGAACCACCTTCAGATCACCTACTATGCCGGCCTGATGATCCTGGTAGCCGTCATCGGTTACTTCATCTACTACCTGGTGCAGCACCGCAAGCACAACGAGTCGCTCACCCCCTTCTGGAAAGCCAGCGGCCTGCTGTTGCTGGCCGCCCTGCTCGCCACCACGCCCAACCTGGGCAACCTCTACCCCAACTACGTCTTCAGCAAAGACACCATGCGTGGCGGCTCGGAGCTGAGCATCAAGCCCGGCGAGGGCCTGCAGGACACCCACAACACCCCCAACGAAAGCGGCCTTGAGATTGAATATGCCTACGCCTGGAGCTATGGCAAGGCGGAGACCTTCACCCTGTTGGTGCCCAACCTCTACGGCAGTGGCCACACCATCCTCGACAAGAACGATCCCACCGCCCAGGCCCTGCGCCAAAACGGTTACGGTTCCACCTACCTGCCCACCTACTGGGGCGCCCAGCCCTTCACCTCGGGGCCCGTCTATGCCGGAGCCATCGTCTGCTTCCTCTTCGTCCTTGGCCTCTTCGTCGTCAAAGGACCGGAGAAGTGGATCCTGCTGGTCACCGTCGTCCTCTCGTTCGTCCTCGCCTGGGGCAAGAACCTCATGCCGGTGAACGAGTGGCTCTTCCACCACCTCCCCTTGTACAACAAGTTCAGGGCGCCTTCCATGGCTCTCATCATCGCCGGGGTGGCCATGCCCATGCTGGGGCTGCTCGGCCTGAAGGAGCTCTTCAGCGGAGCCGTTGAGCGCAAGCAAGCTTGGAAATGGACCCGCATCAGCCTCTACATCACCGGCGGTCTCTGCCTGCTGCTGATCCTCCTCGGCGCCACCGTGTTCTCCTACGACGGAGCCAACGACGGCAACTTCATGAACCAACTGCTCTCGGCCGGTTTCGACAAGGGGCGCACCAACGCCATCATGGACATTCTGCACGACTACCGCAAGTCCATGCTCATCAAAGACGCCATCCGCTCCATCGTCTTCATCCTGCTCGCCTTCGGCACCTTGGCCCTCTACCTGAAGAACATCCTAAAGAAGACCTGGATCCCCGTCGTCCTCCTGTCGGCCTTGGTCCTCGTCGACCTGTGGCCCGTGGCGCAACGCTATCTCAACAACAGCAGCTTCCTGACCCAGAAGAAAGCCGAGAGCGGCCTCGAAGCCACCCAGGCCAACCGACTGATCAGCCAAGACCAGGAGCTGAACTACCGCGTGGCCAACCTGGCGGGCAACACCTTCAACGACTCCCAGACCTCCTACCACCACAAGTCCATCGGTGGCTACAGCGGTGTGAAGCTGCGCCGTTACCAAGACCTGATCGATTTCTACCTCCAGGATGAGATTCGCCAGGGATATCGCGCCATCGCCCAAGCCCAGGGCCGGATGACGCAAGTGGATCCTGACGTCATCAAGATACTCAACATGCTGAACACCAAATACTTCATCCTATCGGGTTCCGACGGCAACACCGTTCCGGTGGAGAACCCCTACCGCTATGGCAACGCCTGGTTCCCGAACCAGGTCCGTTGGGTAGCCAACGCCGATGAGGAGATCCTGGCTTTGGCCGACACCGACCTCCAGCATGTCGCCCTCGTCGACGAACGGTACCGCGACCGGCTCCAAGGCGACCGCTTCGAACCCGATTCCACGGCCTCCATCGTCAACACCCTGTGCAAGCCCGACCACCTGCAATACCAATACAACAGCAGCCGCGACCAACTTGTGGTCTTCTCGGAAGTGTTCTACGACAAAGGCGGCTGGGACGTCACCCTCGACGGACAGCCCGTTCCCCATTTCAGGGCCGACTACATCCTGCGCGCCATGACGGTGCCGGCCGGCAAGCACGAGATCGACTTCCACTACACGCCGCATGCACGGGTGCTGGGAGGCAAGATCAGCAACATCGCCTCCATCGCTTGTATCCTCATCATGCTTTTTGGAATCTTCCTCGCCGTAAAACCCGGTCGATCAAGTCATTGACCGACAAGGAAATCTTCAGGCGATAGACGATCACCCCGCTCAGCGCCAACAGCACCGCCGACTTGACGACGGCGTCGAATACGCCTGCCCAGAACCCGTCGGCCACCCATTGATAGGCAAAAGGCGTCAGGAAGCGGGTCCACAGCCATTCAAGGCCGAACAAAACCCCGATCAGGGCCAGCACGACCAGCTGCTTCCAGGAGAAGAGGTTGGTCTTGATGACCCAACGGTTGAAGCCGAGCATCAGCGCATAATAGAGGATGTTGGCGAACAGCGTGGCCATGGCCGAGCCCACCATGCCGCATCGGGGAATCAACCAGAGATTGAACAGGATGCCCATCAGGGTCATTAAGAAGGTGAATATCAAGGAGAAATAGTATTTCTTGGAATAGTTCAGCACCGTGGCGCCCACATTCAGGGTGGAATAGACCAGCTTGTACAGCCCAAAGAAAAAGACCACCCACTTGCCTTCGCGGTACCGATCGCCGTTGGGCAACACGTCGTAGATCACGTCGATGTTGATCCAGATGAAGAAAAACAGCAGCCCGCCCACCAGCAGCTGGTGCAGCGACACGTTCTTGCACAGCGAGTTCACCTCAGGGATGTCGCCGTCTTTCACCGCCTGCGAGATATGGGGCTGTGCGATGGCACCCAACGAACGGAACGGCACCTCGACCACGCTGGCGATGAACACGGCGATGGCGAACACGCCGGTCGTCTTGAGGCCCAGCATGCCGCTCACGAAGAAGGTGTTCAGGAAGGGGGTGATTGTCACCGCCACGGCCGCCACCACCAAAAACAGGGTGTACAGGGCGTAATCCCGACGCAAGGGCTTGGACAGGAAGGCCATGTCGGGCTTCAACGAGATCCGCTTCATCCGGAACAGATAGACCAGGTCCACCAGCATGGCGATGGCATACACCCCGCAAAAGGCAATCACGAAGCCGTCGAGGCTCAGCACGCGCATCCCATAGAGCACATACACCGCCAACGAAAGCACCCGCACCAGCACCTCGCGAACGAATTTCGGCACCACGATCTTGAGCAACACATTGGCGTTCGACTCGAAGATGGTCATATAGACCAGGCAGAACGCCAAGGGCAGCACGAGGTAGTAATAGTCGTTGAAGAGCTTGGAGTTCTGTTCGAAATAGCCCTTGATGGGCACCTGGAAGGCCAGGTATAGCAGGCTGAAGATCAGGAAGCCCACCAGTGGCACCACCAAGGTCCAGAAGAAAAACCCGTGGTCGTGACGCTCACCATCCTTAAAGTAGGGATAGAACCGCAAGATGGAGGCACTCGTGCCCAGCTGGGCCAGGCCGGAGACCATGGTGGCGGCTTCCACCAGCACCCGGGTCAGGCCGATCTCCTCCTCCGTCAGGAAATGGGTGAGCACCACGAAGGTGGTGAAGGCCCCAATGGCCACGCCCAGATAGGTAACGAAGGTTCCCCGGATACTCTGTTTCGCAATCACGCCCATGCCGACCTCCTACTTCTTTTCCTGCATCTTCGAAAGCCGTTCCTTCCGCTGGTTGATATGCGCTTTCATCGTCTTGACGATGGGATTGTCAAAGTCGTCTTCCGCAGCCAGTTTGATGCTCATGTTCAGGTCGTTGCCGCATAGGATCACGATGGCGACCACCCAGAGCCACATCAACAGGATGATCAAGGTGCCGATGGACCCATACAAGGCGTTGTATCGGGAGAAGTTGCGTATATAGACGTTGAACCCGATGGTAGCCAGGATGAACAAGCCGGTAGCCAAGATGGACCCTGGGGTGAAGATCTTGAAACGCTTCGAATACCGTTCCTTGGGCACGTTGCCGAGATAGTAGAGCAATGACATGCTCAGCATGATGATGAAGGTGACCAGCAGCCATCGGAACACCGTCAGCACCCAATACATCCAGGTCCGCGCCTTGCGAAGGGCGGTCACATCCTCACCCTCCACCTCCTCCAGCAGGCTGGGGTCGAGCGGGAAGGGACCCATCATGGCCATGTAGGCCGAATCGGCGTCGTAATCGGGATCGAAGGGGTTCAGCACCACAGGGGTGGGAACATAGCTGGATCCCTGCTGGTAGGTGATGATCTTCTCCGAAAGCCTGCCTTCGCCCCTGGTGAAATTCTTGAATTTCTCGATTTTCTCCTGCTTGGCCACCTCGGGCAGCGTCATGAAGCGGATGGCCGAATCGCCGAACGAGATGAGGGCGATGGACACCATCACCAGCAAGCCGACCAGCACCAGCAGCAAGGCGGAGTTGAGCCGTTGCTTCAGCCATCCGTAGGAGCCATAGTCCAGGTAGGCGTTCTTGAAACCGTTGAAAATGGCCGACACCCCACTGGTGCCGAAGATGAAACAGAGCAAGATACTGACCGACAGCAAGCCCTCGTGCGGCTGGTTCATGATGCCATCGATCGTTTCGGTGACAAAGGTCAAGGTACCCGAAGGCAACAGGAAATTCCCCAACATATCCATGATTCTTTCATATAAATGGGGAATCGGAATATACGGTATCAAGGTGAAGAAGAACAGCACCAGCGGAAACAATGCCAGGAAGAAGTTGAACGCCACTGCCGCGGCGCGGTCCATCAGCCTGCCCTTGGTGAAGCTCTTTAGGAAAAACACCAGCACATCGTACAGCGGCATTCCCTTGAATCCCGGGATCACGACGAGCCTCAAGACGTTCTCCAGCTTGTGGTACCACCGCTTGCCGGTGTCGACCACGCTGTTCTTGACGTTTTCCGTTTTCGCTTTGAACTTGTTCACCTTATATTATAGAATCATGTCGCAAAAATACAAAAAACCCTTTCGTTGCTACGGGCAGGGCTCAATTTCATAGCGGAACCGGCGTTTCAGCTTGTCCCGCTTCCAATAGAGCAACAGATAATAGGGCACCAAGGCCGCGATGCCGATCAGGGCGGCCAGTCCCTCGCCCGCGCCCAGGCCCAGGGCAGCGAAAAGCACCGCCACCAGCAGCACCAAGGGAACCAGATAGGCCAACACGGCCGCCAGGTTGCCCTGGCCCACCCCCATCTTGACATTGACCTTTTGAAACAGCCGCAAGGGCTGACCTTCGGGCCGAGGCACCGTCAGGATCTTCTCCTCCTTGTCGCTCATGGTGCAGGCACTTTGGGCATGGCAAGAAGCACAGGCGCTCATCGAGACGATCCTGATCTCGACCTCCGTGTCGGTGAGTTTGGTGATGACGCCTTCGTGGGAAACAGTTTCGTTCATGGATGGATCGTTAATAGACGTGTTTTCTGGTGACAAACGGATATTTCAGCAGGATGCGCAGATGCGACCACAAGGTCGGGAACAAGCCGAACTGCCGCCGCATGATGACAAAGCGCTCCTTGAGGCTCTGCTTGCGCTTTTGGGAGGAAAGCCCGGCCGACATGAAACGCGACAGGTAGGCGTCGACGTACAGGTTGCGGCCCGACACCTCGAGCAGGCGGCACACCCAGTCGTAGTCGGCGGTCAGCTTGTACTGGAGGTCGTAGCGCGGCGCCTTGCTGCGCCGCGCGAGGATCGACTGGTGGCAGACCACCAGCCCATCGAGCAGGCTTCGCTTGGTCAGTTGGGCAGGGGCGATCCGATGCCGTTCCCCCAGGACCCGGTCGTCGGGATCGACGATGATCGACTGTCCATACACCACATCGGCATCGGGCGCCTCGCTCAAGGCCTCGACGATGCGTTGCAAGGTGGTCTCGTCGTAGATCTTGTCGCCTGAGTTGATGAACCAGACGAAATCGCCTTGGGCCCGTTCCATGCCTTTGTTCATGGCATCGTACAAGCCATGGTCGGGCTCGGACTGCCACCGGAACTGCTCCGGAGCGATGCCGAATTCCCCCTGGGCAACCCGCGCCTCGTACTGCCGGATCAGCGCCAAGGTGCCGTCGGTGGAGGCACCGTCGACAATCAGGTATTCATAGTCATGGCACGACTGGTTCAACACGCTGAGCATGGTTTTTTCGAGCGTGGCTTCGGCGTTGTAGGTGATGGTGATGACAGAGACTCTCATAACGGCGGCTAAGATACGCTTTTTCGGGCGAACACCAAGCAAGAAAAAAAGCAAAAAAACCTTGGCTCAAAAAGTGAAGTTCCGTATTTTTGCAGTTTGTATTGGAAATACGAGCATTTTACAACCGACACAAAATCAACTAAACCAATTCATAATGAGTAACATTTTGCTAGTATCCTTACTGGTTCTCGGAATCCTTGGTGCCGTATTGGCGGTGGTGCTTTACATCGTTGCCCAAAAGTTCAAGGTCGAAGAGAACCCGCTGATCGATGAGGCGGAAGCCTGCCTGCCGGGCGCCAACTGCGGCGGTTGCGGCTTTGCCGGATGCCGTGCCTTGGCCGAGGCTTGCGTAAAACAAGCCGCTGAAAAAGGCAACATCGACGGACTCGCCTGTCCGGGCACCGACATGGGCAAGGTGGCCGCCGTCCTGGGGCTCACCGCCGCCGCCTTCGAACCGAAGATCGCCGTGGTACGCTGCAACGGAAGCTGCCAGAACTCACCCGCCAAGGTGCATTACGAAGGCGCCGACATCTGCGCTTTCGCCAGCACCCTCTACGCCGGCAAGGGTGGCTGCTCCAAAGGTTGCATGGGACTGGGCGACTGCGTCAAGAAATGCAACTTCGGTGCCTTGCACATCGACCCGGAGACCGGTTTGCCCGTCGTCGATCCCGACAAGTGCGTCGGCTGCGGCGTCTGTGCCAAGACCTGCCCCCGCGGCATCATCGAAATCCGCCCCCGTGGCAAGAAAGACCGTCGGGTCTATGTCTGCTGTTCCAACACCGACAAGGGTGCCCTCGTCGTCAAAAACTGCTCGGTCGGCTGCATCGGCTGCCAGAAGTGCCTGAAGACCTGCCCCTTCGAAGCCATCGAGATGCGAGGCAACTTGGCCTACATCGACCCGGCCAAGTGCAAAGCCTGCGGCAAATGCGTCGAAGTCTGCCCGCGCGGCTCCATCCACGCTGTCAACTTCCCGCCTCGCAAGCCCAAGGAGGAACAACCTGCCGAAGCGCCTAAAGTCGAAAAAGTCGAACAAGAAATCCCTGTCACCGTATGAATCCAATAAAGACCTTCAAAAAGGGCGGCGTCCACCCCGAGGAGAACAAGTTCTCGGCAGACCAGCCCATACAAGACTTCCCGATGCCCAAGCAGCTCATCGTCCCGCTGGGGCAGTGCCTTGGCGCACCGGCTGAATGCATCGTCAACAAAGGGGACCGCGTGCTGACGGGCCAGCTCATCGGCACCGCCAAGGGGTTCGTCTCCGCCAACGTCCACTCCCCCGCCACCGGCACCGTCGCCAAAGTCGACGTCGTGATGGACCACACCGGCTACTACAAGCCCGCCGTGTTCATCGACCGTGAAGAGAACGACGAATGGGCCGAGGGCATCCTCGTCACCGACGAGCTGATCACCGACATCAAACTCGACGGCAAGGCCATCATCGACAAGGTGAAGGAGTGCGGCATCGTCGGCATGGGCGGCGCCACCTTCCCCACCCACGTCAAGATGATGGTGCCCGAAGGCAAGAAAGCTGAATACGTCATCATCAACGCCGCCGAATGCGAGCCTTACCTTACCTGCGACTACCGCCTCCTGCTGGAGAAGACCATGGAATTCCTGGTCGGCGTCAAGATCGTGATGAAAGGCGTGGGCACCGACAAGGGCATCATCGGCATCGAATGCAACAAAATGCCCGCCATCGAGCTGCTCGACAAGACCATCAAGGAGCATCCCGACCTGTTCCAAGGCATCGAGGTGCAGCCCCTGAAGACCAAATACCCGCAAGGCGGCGAGAAGCAGATCATCAAGGCCATCACCGGCCGCGAGGTCCCTTCGGGCAAGTTGCCCATCGAGACCGGTTGCGTGGTGGTCAACGTGGCCTCCACCTACGCCATCTACGAGGCGGTGCAGAAAAACAAGCCGCTGATCGAGCGCATCGTCACCGTCACCGGCAAATCCGTCAAGAAGCCTTCGAACTTCCGCTGCCGTTTCGGTGTGCCGGCCGACCTGCTCATCGAAGCCGCCGGTGGCATGCCCGAAGACATCACCGATGTGATCAACGGCGGCCCCATGATGGGCAAGTCCGTCTCTGTGACCAGCTTCCCCACCATGAAAGGCACCTCCGGCATCCTGCTGATGACCCTCCGCGAAGCCCAGGACCGTCGCCAGACCAACTGCATCCGCTGCGGACGCTGCGCCATAGCCTGCCCCATGGGCCTGCAGCCTTTCCTGCTCCACAAAATCGCCAAGCAGAACAACTTCGACGAGACCGAGAAGAACCACATCATGGACTGCATCGAATGCGGCTCCTGCGAGTTCACCTGCCCGGCCAACATCCCGCTGCTCGACTACATCCGTTACGGCAAAGCGAAAACCGGAGCGATCATTAGGGCGAGAAACCAGAAGTAAGAAGTTAAGAAGTAAGTAATTAGAACAAAAAGATATGGCAAATTACACAATATCCGGCTCACCGCACGTGCACTCGACGGAAAACACGAGGAAGATCATGTATCGGGTCATCCTTGCGCTGGTTCCCGCCCTGCTGGTAGCCATTTATTATTTCGGCTGGTATGCCCTCAGGCTCACCATCATCACGATGGCCGCCTGTATGCTGACCGAATGGCTGATTCAGAAGTTCCTCATCAAGGGACCGCTTACCATCAACGACGGTTCCGCCGCCCTCACCGGCTTGCTGCTGGCTTTCAACGTGCCCGCCAACCTTCCCATCTGGATGGCCATCGTGGGTAGCGTCGTCGCCATCGGCATCGGCAAGATGCCCTACGGCGGCTTGGGCAAGAACCCCTTCAACCCGGCCCTGGTAGGCCGTGTGTTCATGCTTGTGTCGTTCCCGACCGCCATGACCACCTGGCCCCAAGCCCAACCCATCTTTGAGAAAGGCTTCTTTGCCGATGCCGTCACGGGTCCCACCCCGCTCGGCATCCTGAAGGAATCCGGTTTGCAGACCATCCAGCAGATGGACCACATGCAGTTTGTGGACATGGTGCTGGGCAACCGCGGCGGCGCCTTCGGCGAAGTCTGCGCCATCGCCCTGCTGCTGGGCGCCATCTACCTGATCGCCCGCAAGGTCATCGAATTCGTAACGCCCTTGACCATCCTATTGACCGTGTTCGTGTTCACCGGCATCTGCTACCTGATCGACCCCACCGTCTATATCGCGCCTTGGTACCATCTCGTCTATGGCGGTCTCATCCTCGGTGCCTTCTTCATGGCCACCGACATGGTGACTACCCCGATGACCCTACGAGGCAAGATGCTCTTCGGTTTCGGCGTCGGTGTCATCACCGTGGTGATCCGTCTCTGGGGCGCCTACCCCGAAGGCGTGTCATTCGCCATCCTCATCATGAACGCCTTTACGCCGCTCATCAACAAGGCCTTCAAACCTTATGTGTTCGGTGTCGTCAAACCCGCTAAAAAGTAATCGTCATGGCAAAGAAAAAAGAATCCACATTGATCAACATGCTCCTGGCCCTGTTCGTCATCACGGCTGTGTCGGGCGGCGTGCTCGGCTTGGTCTATGGCATGACCAAAGACACCATCGCCGAGGTCGACATGAAGAAGAATGAGGCGGCCATCAAGGCGGTGCTTCCCCTGGAGGGCGAGCTCACTTTCAAGGCCGACACCCTGACGTTTACCGAAGACGGCGTCACCACCAGCTTCCCCTGCAACCTGGCCTTCGATGCCAACGGCAACTTCCTGGGCGCCGCTGTCAAGACCAGCGAAGGCGGCTTCGGTGGCAAGATCGACATGATGGTCGGCTTCCTCGCCGACGGCACCATCAAAGGCACCTCGGTGCTCTCACACGCTGAGACCCCGGGCCTCGGCGCCAACATGACAGGCAAGTTCAAGGACCAGTTCGTCGACAAGAACCCCGCCTCGTACAAGCTTACGGTCAGCAAAGACGGCGGCGACGTGGACGCCATCACCGCAGCCACCATCACCTCGAGAGCCTTCTCGAAAGCGGTGGACAAGGCCTACAAGGCTTTCGAGGCCAACAAGGGCCAATTCATGAACCATGCTCCCGCCGAAACGGTCGTCCCCGAAACGGAGGAAGCAACGGAAATTACGGAAGGAGGACAAAGCAATGAGTAACAACCTGCAAACCTTTACCAAAGGCCTCATCAAAGAAAACCCGATCCTGGTGCTGCTGCTTGGCTGCTGCCCGACCTTGGCAACGACCACCAGTGCCATCAACGGTATGTCGATGGGCCTGGCAACCACCTTCGTGCTGGTGTTGTCGAACATCTTCATCTCCTTGCTGAAGGGCTTCATCCCCGACAAGGTGCGCATCCCCTGCTTCATCGTCGTCATCGCTTCGTTCGTGACCCTGGTACAGCTGCTGATGCAGGCCTATGTGCCCGACATCTATGAGACCCTCGGTCTGTTCATCCCCCTGATCGTGGTGAACTGCATCGTGCTGGGCCGTGCCGAAGCCTTCGCCTCGAAGAACCCGGTGTTCCCCTCGATGCTCGACGGGCTGGGCATGGGCTTGGGCTTCACCCTCGCGCTGACCCTGCTGGGCTGCCTCCGCGAGTTCCTCGGAAGCGGCTCCATCTTCGGCCTTACCATCCTGCCCGAGACGGCCAACATCCTGGTCTTCATCCTGCCTCCCGGCGCCTTCATCTGCCTCGGCTTCGTTATCGCGATTGTCAACCAATTCAAAAAAGAAAGTCACTAAGCCATGAAATACTTGATCATCATCCTCTCGACCATTCTGGTCAACAACGTGATCTTCTCCCAGTTCTTGGGCATCTGCCCCTTCCTGGGCACCTCCAAGAAGACCTCGACCGCTTTGGGCATGGGCGCAGCCGTCATCTTCGTGCTGACCCTGGCCACCCTCGTGACATGGCTGGTGAACCAGTACATCCTGATTCCGTTGGGCTTGGACAAGTTCATGCAGACCATCGCCTTCATCCTCATCATCGCCGCCTTGGTGCAGATGGTGGAGATCATCCTGAAAAAGATCAGTCCTTCGCTTTATACCGCATTGGGTGTGTTCCTGCCGCTGATCACGACCAACTGCGCCGTCCTCGGCGTGTCGCTGACCGTGGTCACCAAGGAGTTCAACTACGGAGGTGTCGCGCACATGCTAAGCCTCGGTGAGTCGGTGGTGTATGCCGTCGGCATCGCCCTGGGTTTTGCCTTGGCCTTGATCATCTTCGCCGGCATCCGCGAGCACATTGAGCTCATGGAAGCCCCCAAGGGCATGAAAGGCACCCCGATCGCCCTGATCACCGCGGGCATCCTCGCCCTGGCCTTCATGGGATTCACCGGCGTCGTCTGATCCATTCAACCTTATGATAGGCTGTCAGGGCGGCTGGTCGCGACCAGCCGCCCTGATTTTTTTCCGTTTCAGCAAAAAAAACAACCTATTTTTCGGAGAATGTGTATCTTTGTAGTTTACATTTGATCTATTTTGAAACTGTACTGCTCATGAAACGCACGATAAAGACTATCCTTTTCTGCTGCTGGATGCTTTGCTCCACAGGACTGCTTTGGGGGCAACAACCTACCCGTCCCCTCGCCATCGACTACGACCTGCGACAAATCGCCAGTTTCGACGAACGGGTCCTTTTTGCCCACCAGCTGGTGAACGATCCCCGCTTTTACGTCACCCCCGTCGATGAACCTGGGGTTTTGATGGTCAGTGCCGGTACGGCCTTCGAGGAGATGGACCTTACGGAAGCCTTCGACGATTTTGTTGCAACCTGCCAGGCGAACCTGGCCAAGCTGGATAAGGTCGAAAAAGCCGAAGCCGCCCTGCAGTGCAAGAGCGCCCTGCCTGAAGACGTATTCCAGTCCATCATGATGGAGGTCTATGTCCAATCCAGGGAAAACAACCTCTGCTCCGGTGCCAGCCCCTTCTGTACGGACAACGACGAATACATGTTTCCTGCCGGAACCGGCACGCCCAATGCCGAATCAGGACCCGAGTACCAGTGCCTCTATACCACACCCAATCCTGCCTGGTATTACATGCGGATTGCCGCACCAGGGAGTTTCACCATTCACATGTACAGCACCCCTTCGCACGACATCGACTTCTGCTGCTGGGGTCCTTTCGACGATCCTGTTGCGCCCTGTCCTTACGAACTCACCGGCAATAAAGTGGTTTCTTGCAGCTACAGCGACAACGCCTCAGAAAACTGCATTATCCCCGCCACCGCCCAAACGGGCGAATACTACCTGTTGGTCATCACCAACTATTCCGACCAGCATTGCAACATTACGTTCAGCAAGACTTCAGGCGTCGGCACCACCGACTGCTCCATCATGCCCCCGCTGGTAGACAACGATGGCCCCTATTGCACGGGAGAGACCATCCATCTGACGGGCAACGCCCCAACGGGTGCCCATTATTCCTGGTCGGGCCCCAACGGATGGACGGCCACCGGAGCTGAGGTCAGCCTGCCCAACGCCACCCCGGCCATGACGGGCACCTATACCTGTACCATCACCCTCAACGGGCAAACCAGCAGTGCCGACACCCATGTCGAAGTCAACGACCCACCTACGGCGGTAGCCCAGGCTATGCCCCAAGAGATCAACTACGGCACTGCCGCCACCCTCTCCTCCAGCCAAACCATGAGCGCCTTCACCTACCGCTGGGAACCCGCCGACAAAGTCGTCGACCCCAACGCAGGAACCACCCAGACGATCCCGCTCATCGAAGACACCCGATTCTCGTTGTTGGTGACAAATACCAGAACCGGCTGCTCCAACCATTCCTCCGTCAACGTGTGGATCACCGGCAGTGGCATGACAGCCACCGTCGCAGCCGACGACGAGCTGCTTTGCCTGGGTGAGCAGACCACCCTCCATGCCTATCCCCATAACGGAGCCCCCAACATTCAGTTCACCTGGAGCCCCGCCGAAGGCCTCGACGACCCACACGCCCAGCATCCCGTGGCCACGCCCACGAGAACGGGAGAGCACCAATACACCTGCACCGTTACCGACGGATACACCTCCGTGGAACGGAGCTTGAGTTTCTCGGTAGGCCAACCCTATCACGTCTCCCTCGAAGCAACATTCTGCCATGGCGATTCGTATGACTTCCTTGGAGAGACGCTCTCCACCCCGGGTCATTACAGCAAGAACCTCCCTACCCAGCTATACGGCTGTGACAGCATTGTCGAGTTGGAACTGACCATGCTGCCCTCTTATCATGTCATGCTTGAAGACCAAATCTGTGAAGGCGACACCTACGACTTCTTCGGACAACCCCTTACCGAAGAAGGGCATTACACCATCAACCGTCCCACATATCTCTATGGCTGTGACAGCATCGTCGAGTTGGACCTCACCCTGCTGCCCTCCTATACCACCTCCATCACCAAACAAGGCTGCGACAGCTACACCTGGGCCTTCCCTGGCAACAACCACTATGAGGCCTTCACCCGCACCTACACCGAGTCCTCGCCTGCCGGTGGTTATACGGAAACCGTCCCCACAACCCAGGGATGCGACAGCACGGCCGTCCTGAACCTGCATCTGGAGTACAGCCCCGACATCCAAAAACTGGAAGGCAACACCTGGGTCGTCGGCGGATCCGAGTTCCAATACAGCATCGAGTCCTATCGGACTGCCGTCGACCCCAAGGCCAAGCACCATACGGAATGGTCTTTCGGCGACCCCGACTTCAAGCGCTGGGATCTGGTCACCCACGGGCCGAACAACGACTCGTGCACCCTCTACATCTATACCTTTGAGACCGACTCCATCGAGTTGGTCGCCCGCACCTTCAGTGACTGCAACTGCGGCAACGACACCCGGTCCATCTGGATTCACTGTGGCTATTATGACGTCATGGAGCAGACCGCCCACGCCGACATCCTCCCCAACCCCAACGACGGTACCATGCGCATCGTGTGCGAAGGGATGACAGGCGACGTCGAAGTCAAGGTCTTCGACCTCACCGGCCGGATGGTGGACCGTTTCCAACTGCAAGGGAATTCCGGCACCTATCAGGCTGGCCGATGTGCCCCCGGCGTGTATAGTTTCGCCCTCACCGGTCGCGAAGGCACCCTCATGAAAAAAGTCGTCATCGTGAAATAACAAGCCCATGAGACGCACACTCCCCATACTCCTCCTGCTCTTCTGCGGATGGTTGCTGACCGCCTGTCAAGAACATGACGGGATTGATTTCGATTTCTTTGAACCACCAAAGCTGGACAGCATCCTGGGGGTCGTCCCCGAAGACCTCGTCGAAGCCTTTGGCGAGGAGCATTTCCACTTCGGTCCCAACCCGCCTTCGCTGGAGGAGCTCTCCTTCAAGGTGGACGGATTGAAATATGTGAAAGCCCTCCGTTATGTGTTTGGCCCGGACGGCACGCCCATGCCCTCCCAGGCCGCGATGCCCCCGATGGACATGACCCGGTACTTTCACCATTTCTATAACGCCGGCAAGGGATTCTCCGGACACCGACTCAAGACCATCGATCCCTCCAACAACCAGTTCCTCCGCGAAAACGACTCGGTATTCGTTATCGGCAACGGGAACCAGTTCACCGCCTACTATATTGACTCCATCCAAGAGTACAGTTCCGGCAACCCCGTCAACGCCGTGATTGTTTCCGGCACCATCGTTTGGGAAAACGACACCGTATTCAAGGGCATCGAAAACTACCGTATCGGGAAGAAGATCCTCCGATACGGACACCACCCGGCCGTCCCCTCCTATGCGCCCGGAACCATCGAAGTCAAACTACACGAAGGCCTCTGTCCTGCCCTAGCATGGGACACCGACTTCCAACCAACCACCCACTGACGCCATGAAGAACCTTAGAAAGCCCTTGCTCCTGCTGTTGCTCCTCTCGGCGTTCGTGTCGACGGGGATGGCCCAGCCCCGCTTCCGGAAGCCCCTTAAGGACTATCAAGCCAAAAACACCCGGTTCGGAGACTGGCATGTCGGACTGAAAGTCGGATGCCCTTGGAACCTGTTGACCAAATCGGACATCGACCCGGCGTACCTGGGCCATTTCGGATACGGATTCGGTCTAAGTGCCGAACGCAACTTCAAGTCACTGTCTGTGGGGGCGGAGCTCCTCTGGGCACGAAGGGGCACGCGGATGATGGGCCAAAGCACCTATCAGTCCTCGCTGCACGACCACGATACGATGCGTTTCGAAACCGCCATCAAATACGATGTACTCACGGCGCGCATTCCGATCACCTGGTACCCCTTGCCACCGAACAAGCGGAAGGTCTCCCCTTACCTGTTCGTGGCTCCAGGCATTGAGTCATCTCCTTTCAACGAACCTAAGCGTCTGAACCTGGAGGCTGAGAACCTGAAGGCCTTCTTCGGACAGCCGCTGACCCCGGCCTCCGTCACCTATACGGAAACCGTCGGATCCCAAACCACCGACACCACCATGGCCTGGAATCCTCCTTTCCTCGATGTCACCCTCTCGGTTGGCGCCGGGGCCCTGTTCACCATACCCACCCGCTTGCTCCCCATGGCAGTCAAGTTCGACGTCGGAGCACGCATGGGACTGCTCAACCTGGCCAGGAAGGAACTCAAGGAACAAGGGGTCGTCATCCGCAACTGGGGCATCGAAGCGGGACTCACCTTCTATCTCGGCATCGACCCGCCGCCACAAGATGCCAGCCGTAGTTTCCTAAAACGGACCCTATCAATCAATCTGCCCTAGACCGATGGACGGCCTAGGGCAGATTGCTGTTTCATGAAAGTGCTGGGATCAATTCCCGCCACCCAAGTTGTACGTCAGGTTGAAACGCAAGGTGTTTTCCAACGGACTTGTGCCTCTCACGGCCCCGATCGGAACCAGGTAGGCGACATCCAGCCCAAACACATTGTATCTCAAGGCAGCGCCCAAAGCGAAGTACTTACGGTTGCCCTTTCTGGCCGTTTCGTTGAAATAGCCGCCACGGACGGCAAAGACGTTGTTGTACCAATATTCAACGCCAACACCCACATTGTACTCGCAAAGCTCTTCATAGCCGCGACCGATGTACTGAAGCATGTTGTCCTCATCGAGGGCATAGCCGGGAGCGTCGTAGAAGGAATGGATCAGGCCGGTCATCACGGACACCTCGTTCGACATGCCGATCACGGTATCCACCAGTTGTCCGTCGACCATCATGCCGCCCTTCACTTGCGGAGAGGGCACCAACAGCTTCGAACCTTCCACCATGAAACTCAAGGTGTTGTACTCGTCGAGTTCCAGCTTGAGGCTGGGACCGAAACGCAGGGTGGTCGGAATGAAGTCACGGTGGTCGTTGATGCTCTTATAGCTCACCTTGGAACCCAAGTTGGAGATGCTGATACCCCAGGCAAAGTCGGCATCCATGTCACGGAACCACTCCACCGGGCGCTTGTAGTAGACACCGATGTCGGCCGCCACCGACCATCCCGGATTGGATCCCTCGCCGATGCCCTGGGTCAGGTTCGAGAAAATGAAACGACCCGCGACGGCACCTGAGAGGTAATCGGTCAACATTCTGGAATAGGTGACATCGACAGCGAATTCATTGGGGCTGTAGGTACCTTGGTCACCACCGGTAGCATCGGTAAACTGGATGTCACCGCAGCTGAAATAACGCAAGGAACCGGCAATGGCGCTTTCGGAGTTCAGCTTCCGCGCCAAGACCAGGTAGCCCAGGTTCATGTCGGGAGCCAACTGACGCAGCCAAGGGCTGTAGCCCAGACCCGCGGCAAACTCCTCCTTCAGGAAGGAGTACTTGGCGGGGTTGTAGTTCATACTGAACACATCGGCTTCGGAGGCAACGCCGCAGTCACCCATGGCACCGCCACGCGCATCAGGCACGATCGACACGAAAGGCACGGCAGTGGTGATTACATTGGGACCCGTTTCGGAGGTGTGGTAACTCTGCGCAAACGAACGGAGCCCTGTGGCAAGGAGCAAAACGCCCAAAAGAACAAGTTTGGTTTTCATACTGTGATTATTCTATTATTCTAAAAACATGAATCAATAACGAGACCGGCAACGCTTTATTGTGTACCCGAAAAAAGTTTTTCAACGCATCACCATCCGTCCGGTAGCCGAACGATGGTTTCCTTTCTCGTCGGTGAGTGTCAGCCGATACACATAGAGTCCGGGGCGGAGGCGCTGGCCGTTGCTGCCGAGGCCATCCCAATAGATGGGAGGCACCACCCCGGCCGAGGACTGGGTGGCGGTTTCCAAGCCGGCTACCTGACGGCCAAGGAGGTCGAACACCTCCACCTGCACCCGCAAGGCCTCGCTCATGTCGCCATGGCGAAGGTTGAAATAGGTGCCTTCGACGACGGGATTCGGGTAGTTGTATACCTGGGCCAGCATCACGCCATCCTCAATCACCACCACGATGGTCTTCTCCGAGGCGTTGCCCTGGGTATCCCACACCTTGAGGATGAACTCATGGGTCCCGCTCTCGAGCTCTCCTACAGGCAGCAGGATGCGTCCGCGCCGATAGTCGTCGAGAGCCGGCTCATAGTGGTCGTTGAGGATGCAGTTGTCGTATTCCGGCACATCGCTGCGCAAGACAATGTTTCGTCCGATGCTGACATTGTAGTGGTAGATGCCATGCTCGTCGAACAGGTCGGCGCAAAGCGTTCCCTTGCGCGACACCACATCCCCGCTCTCAAAGGAGGGATGGTCCCAATAGAACGCTATCTCCGGACCCTGCAAGTCGGGCACCAGGCTGGAATCCGTCCCGACCACCTGCAGCTGGTCGAACACGCCGCCGGCATGCCGGCGGCGGAGGGAGTCGTAGGCATAATAGCACACCCGGGCCGATCCACTGCCGAAATTGATTTCCGAAGGAATGGGGATCGTGATGGAGAACCGCCCTTCGGTCACGGAGGCCTTCCCCTCGAACAGCACGTCGTGGTAATAGGAATATTGCACCGGCGACACATGCGAGCCCAAGGTGGAGAAGCGCGACTTCTTGTCGTAGAGGCGGACATCGACCACCCCGTTGAACAGGGTGTCAACCCCCCTCCCCATCATCGCCACACATCCCGTCAGGGTCACCATGCCCGAAGCTGGCACGGTATAGGAGTGTCCGTGTTCCGTGTCGACCTGCAGCGTACGGACCTCATCCGAAGGACAGGCCAGGCGCAAGGCAGGATCGCCAAAGAGGACAAAACAGATGTTGCCAGAATGGAAATAGTTGAGATCCGACTTCGCCAACCGATAGAGATCACCGAATCGAAGCCGCTCCCCGTGGTCCAGGTCATAGACATGTTCGGTAAACGCCCTCGACAGCTTCTGGTTGTTCTGCGAATAGGTCGGAATCAAGGAAGTCAACATTCCGATGGCGCCGCCATGCGGGTTCAGGATCATCAACTCACCGGCCGAGACCACATTGGGGTTGTCGAACTTGCTGAACTCGCAGGTGGCCGTATGCACAAAAGGCAACCTGTCGCCATTGGTCATCGCCTGGATGTCGGAGTTGGTCAGCACCTTCTCCTCGGTCAGTCCCTTGATGCCGCCATGGCCGGTATAGCTCAACACGGCAAAACCCTCCTCGAAACAGGCAAGCAAGGCATCATGCGCCTCAGGCACCCGCTGTCCCGCCGGCGTGTTGACCACAGGATAGGCGTCCACATAGAGTTTTTGGCTGGTCTGGTTGGGACCGGCGGTATCCAAGGTCCGATCAAGGATCTCCACATAGTCTATATAGGACTTACTGTCGTTATCGGCCATGAACAGATGGCGGTTCAGCCAAGGCCCGTGGGTGACAGACCGGTCGGCATAGCGTTTGATCTTCTCCGCCATCTCCTCGGCCTGCTGGCAGGTAGTGACCGGCAGGCGTCCCACGCCCAGGTCCACCTTTCCAGAACAACGATCGCCTTCTTGGGGGTCCATCAAGGCAAAATAATCGTCGGAATTCGTTGTGGCGACTTCATACCAAGGCTGGTCCGCCACCTCATAGGTGGGCACGAAGTTGTTGTGCCGTCCCTTAAGGTCGCGATAGTCGTGGGTGCCTTTGCCAAACAACAACACATAGCGCAGCTGGGCATTGCTGCGCAGGTAGAGCATCCGGATGAAATCGCGCAACGCCGTGGGATCCGGCGTGCCAGTACCGAACTCGTTGTAGATCTCCTCCACATCGACCACCAGACACGACAGTCCGTCTTCCTCACGATGGAAGGCGGCCAGGGCCTGGGCGGGCTCCCAGAAAAGCCGCGACGTGACAATCAGATACTCGGTTCCGGCAAGGGCATGAAGGTTCTGGTTGGCAATACCACGAAGCGAAGCCACCGGCTTCACCCCGGCAGCGTCGAAGAGATGGTAACGGCGCTCCCGTTGGCCTTCCACCCCGAAGGAACCAGTAGCCTGGTCCCGTTGCAGCGGCTGTTTGAGCGGATGCAAGGGGTCGGTCACTTCCCAGCAGCACACCCCGTCGGAGACGCCCTCCACCACCACTTCCGCGGTAGGGGCGGTCAACTGGGCCGGGATAACACGAAAAGCCAGTTCGCGCTCCTCGAAGCGAAGCTCCCGCCAGAAGTTCACCGTAAAATAATCGATATACAGCAACGGCTGCTGGCCTGTAGTCTGCACCTCATAACGAAGGGCAAAGCCTTCCTGGTCCAAGGTAAGGATCCGGTCCACCACCTTCTCAATCCCGAAAACATGGCTCTTGAAGGAATCGATGGTCGCCTGTTGCACCACTTCCGTCCCATTCAACGACATGGAATAGGTAAAGGGGGAGACACAACGTCCCAGCACCTTCGAATACAGCCGCACCGGCTTGTTACGCACATAATCCGGCATCGGATAGTGGAAGGTCTTGGAACCCTCCTGGGCGGTGATCATGTCGCCATACCAGGTCCTTCCCGAGGCGTATGGGGAAAGCTCCTCGCTCTCATGGTTCCAATAGTCAGGGAATTGGGTGATATGGGGATCGCCCTCCGCGGCTTGCGCCGCGGGGGCCGTTTCCATTCTCAGCCCCGGTTCCATGCCGTCGACGCAAAGGAAATAAAAGATCGTATCGGTATAAGGATGCCGTTCGTAGGCGTAGGTGTTGGTCAGGCCCAAGGTCATGGTCACCGGTCCCTGCCCGTAGAAAAGGATGCGGTCCTGCGCATCGAACGCACCGTCGTCGGCGCCGGTCACCTCGATGGCGACCTCGGTCAGGTCGTCGTAACGGGCATCTGAATTCAACTCGGGAAGCGGCTTCGCCACGTTGCCAAAGAGCCGGATCCGAGCTGGATCGACTTGGCCGATCGACACACCTGCCGACTGCAGGGAGACACCGTCGATGGCATACACGCCGTCTTCGAGCACCCCCACCTTGTACCAGGTACCATCGCGCAAGACCGACTGGTCCGTCCATTGTGCCCAAAGAGGCATCGACAGCAGTCCCGTCAAAAAAAGGAGTAGAAGTCTGGTTGTTTTCATGAGGCAGGCTTTAATGGTTAATGATCAACTTGGAAGACACCGTGGCGGTCTCCTGCTGGGTGTTGGTGACCGTAATGACATAGACATAGATCCCTGCAGGCAGCCGTTTGCCGTTGGAGGCACAACCGTTCCAGGGGATGGGATTCGCCCGGGTAGAGACCCCATAGACCTGTTCGTGGAGTTCGGTGACCATCCGGCCCATGAAGTCGTAGATGCGAATGCGGACGTCCATGTTGTTTCCGATCTGGTTGTGGCCGAAGCTGAAGCCCGCCTCGTCAACCACCGGGTTGGGGATGCATAGGGGATTCTCGATCTCCATCATGTCACTGTTGACCACGCGGAACGATACCGATGCGGTACCGGAGTTGTTGTAGATGTCCCATACCTTCAGCGTGAGCGTGTAATCACCCGCTTCCAAGTCCTGCATCCGATAGCGGATGACCCCCTTGCCCTGGGTGCCTGCATCGGCCACGAAATAATCGTTCAAGACGAACGAGGTGTTGGTCGGTCCCGACAGGGTCGCCACAATGTCGTGGCCGATGCCCGTGCCGGTGGTATTGATACCGCTTTCGTCCTGTACGTAGGCAATCAGCATCGGGCTGTCGCCGGTGATGCCGCCGTCAACAAAGCGTTCATCGTCGATATACAGTTGCACCAAAGGCGCCTGCTCGTCCAAGACGGCATCCTCATAGAAGCCACCGATGACGAAATCCTCGAACTTGCCAGCCGCCTCATGGGTGTAGTCGGTGGCGTAATAGCTCACCATGCCTTGTCCAAAGGAATAGGAGATGTCTCTCGGAACGGTGAACGAAAGGGAGAAATGCCCATTGACAGCCTCCGTCTTTCCGTTGAATATCACACTGTTACGAACAGAAAAAGGTTGTGAGGAGACGCCGTGGTCGCCGTTGGTATGATAGACGGTTTCCTTGTCGTACACACTCACGTACACCAACCCGTTGAAATCCGTAGCGATCTGTCCTTCTTGGTCACGCACCACGCCTTCCAAGGTGGTAGGCTGGAGGGCCCGGATCGTATCGTCGATGGCCGTGGTCTCCACCGTCCATGTAGGCATGGGAAGGCGCAATGCGGGATCGCCGAACAAGACGTATTTCCGGTCATGGATGTCGGGGTGGTTCTTGGCCATGCGGAACACGTCGCCCAAACGCCGGCGCTGCCCCTGTTCCATGACGAACAGGTGGTTGTACACACCGCTGATGAAACGCTTGTTGTAGTTTCCGTAGGTCACCCTGGAGGTCGTGAACATGGCGATCATCCCTCCATATTCGTTCAGGAAGGCATATTCGCCCAGCGAGGTCCGGGTGTGGTCGTCGTAACGGCTGAACTCGCACGTGCCCGTGATCATCAACGGACAACGCGGTCCATTGCGCCAGGAGTTGACATCGGCACGTTGGAGGATCCGTTCTTCGGACAGCTGCACCTCACCGCCATGACCCACATAGTTCACAATCAGGGCACCCTTGTCCATGCGCTTGTTGATGGCGGCATTCACCTCGGGAGCCAGTTGCCCACTGGGCGTGCTTTCTTGGGGATAGGCGTCGAGATAGATCTTGTCCACCACCAAGTGATAGCCACCGGTTTGCTTGATCTGTTGGGCATATTGTTCCGAATGGACGAAGAATTCGTTACTCTCCCCATCGTCACAGACAAAGGTGATGACATTGCGCCACGGCTGCATGGTATTCTCGTCCGTGGCCAGGTAGCGTTCTATCTTGTCAACCATCTGCTCTGCCTGTTCCACGGTGCTCACCGGCAAACGGCCGGCGGCGATGTCGGGGACCGAGAGGAACAGGTCGCCCTCGTGTTCGTCCATGAAGCAGAAATAGTCGTCCGAGACCACGCTGGTATTGATGTTCGTCGCCGTCCAGGCCTCGTAGGTGGGAACGAAAGTGGCCGTGCCCTTGCGGTTGCGGTAGTCGAACGAAGCGTCGCCGAAGAGCAGCAGGTAACGCAACGGACGTGCATCGTGATACAACATCCGGCAATAGTCGCGGATGGCCGTGACGTCCTGGGCACCGCAGGAAAACTCATTGTAGATCTGCTGCGGGGTGGCAATCTTGATGCGCAGGTCGGGATCGTAGTGCGCATGGAGGGCTTTCAAGCGCTCCGCCTGAGCCAGGAAGTCGGGATAGACCACCATCAGATAGTCGTAGTCGCGGTCGCCATGGAGGTCTTGGTTGGCCACCTTCCCCATCAAAACAGGCGCAGGTGCGGAGGCGGCGTTGAAGGCAATGAATTCGTTGTGTAGGTCGCCAAGGACCAAAAACTCGTAGGTACCCGCATCCCATTGGCCGTTTACCACCACCGGATGGATGGAGTCGGTGACGTTCCAGACGAAAGTCCCTGAAGGAACGTTGCCGATCCGGTAACGATACGCCCGGGCAGGATCGTTCGCCTCCGGGTTGCGGAAGCCCATCGACGTGCCCACCATCGACAGGGAACGCCATGCATTCACTGAGATATAATCCACATAGCCCAACGAAGTGGTACCCGGCACGCCCACATGTCGGAGGGTGACCTCGACCCTGGGGTTGGAACAGGTAGCATGTGACTTCCCCGAAACGGCATAGGCAAAGGCCTTGTCCGATCCAGGGGCGGTTTGTTGGATGTTGATGGTCTGTTGCAGGTTGTTGTTGATGAGCAACTGGAAACTGGCCGGCGAAAAGTTCCGACCTGCCAGCTCCACCTTGACGTTACACCAGCGGTTGTTCTTGATGCCCGGGAAGGTGAAAGGATAGACGAGGGCATTGTTGCCCTCAATGATGTCGGCATAGTAGGTCCTTCCTCCGCTGATGAGGTTGTAGTTGTCCTTGTCGTACACCTGCCTGTCGAGGAACTCGGTCACCAACAGGTCGTCGCCCGAAGGCGGGACGGCGAGGGCAATGCGCTGGCCCCGACCCAAGTCGGCCGTGATGAAGGCATAGGAACGGGTCTCGTATGCGTTGGGGCGGTGCTCAAACACGCCGTCCGTGGCTTTGTACTGCCATGTGACCGGACCCCGTGCATAGAAAAGAAGGTAGTCGTTACGGTCGAACTTGCCATCCTCCTCGCCCATCACGAACACGGAGAGCTCCTCCAAGTCATCGAAACGGGACTGGGCATTCAGCTCGTTGAGGAGCCCGCCTCCATTATGGTACACGCGAAGATTCCTGGGGTCGAGACGATCCACATCCAAACCCAAGTCGGCCAAATCGGAATAGCCAAGCCGGAACACCCCGGTGGTGTCCATCGCCACCTGATACCAATTCCCCGACGACAATACGGAATGGGAGGTGTAGCCGTCCCTACCGGGCCGGCCCTCCGACTGGGAAAATACGGGCAACAGCCAAAGGCAAAGCCCAACCAAAACGAGAAATCTTTTCAGCATAGAATCAATGCATTCAAAACCATACAATACGAACAAAGAACGAAAATACAACTTTTTTATTATAAGGCGAAAAAAAACTTCTCTCCCACACAATAAACGGGCAAGTTCGAAGTTTTTAGAGCACCAAATTATTTTATGCGATGAGATTTTTGAAAGGAATCAAGACATTGGCAGTCTGTTTTACGGCAATGACGGTGTTTACCGCTTGCCCCAAGCAGACTTCCCAAACTACCGGCTGGGCCTACAACGACCCCAACAACGGCGGGTTCGAAGTGGCTGAGATCAACGACCAACAGATCGGCCCCGGCCTGGTGGCCATCGAAGGCGGTACCTTCGTCATGGGAGGCACTACCGACAACCTGACGTACAGCTGGGACAACATCCCGCGCAAGGTCACGATCCCCTCCTTCCTGATGGACCGTACCGAAGTCAGCAACGTGGACTATCTGGAATACATCTACTGGCTGAACCGCGTCTATGGGCAAAACTACCCCATGGCCGTCAACAACGCCTTGCCCGACACCCTGGTATGGCGTGGCCGCATGACCTACAACGAGCCCATGATCGAGATCTATTTCCGCCACCCCGCCTATAGCGACTATCCGGTGGTCGGCGTCACCTGGGTGCAAGCCAACGACTACTGCGCCTGGCGTACCGACCGCGTGAACGAGCTCATGCTCATCCAAGCCGGTGTGCTCGACTGGGATCCCAACCAGCAGGACGAGGAGAATTTCAATACCGACGCCTACCTGGCCGGACAATATGTCGGCAACGTGAAGAAGGGTAAGAAAGACCTCAGCAAGCAAAACGGCGAGGGACTCCGCACCGTCAACATGGCGGACGGCATCCTGCTTCCCTCCTACCGTCTTCCTACGGAAGCGGAATGGGAATATGCCGCCGTCGGCCTCATCGGCAACACCAACAACGACATCATATCCCAACGTAAGGTCTATCCTTGGAACGGCGACGGCCTGCGCACCGACAACAGCAAATACCGTGGCAGTTTCATGGCCAACTTCAAGGCAGGCCCGGGCAACTACATGGGTGTGGCCGGCAACCTGAACGACGGCGCCGCCCTTCCCGCCCCGGTGGGTTCGTACTGGCCCAACGACTACGGCCTCTACAACATGGCAGGCAATGTCTCCGAATGGGTGGCTGACGTGTATCGCCCGCTCACCTTCGAAGACGTGGCCGACTACAGCCCCTTCCGTGGCAACGTGTTCACCCAAAAGGTGCTCGACGAAGACGGCTTCATCGCCCAGAAAGACTCGCTGGGCCGCATCCGCAGGGAGCCCATCCCGCAGGAGCAGGCTGCCAGACGGCACAACTACCGCACCTCGTTCAACTCGAACTATGCCGACGGCGACTACATGTCGTCGATCCGGAGCAACTGGACGGACACGCAGGAAGACCAGAGCAACTTCACCAAGGACATGTACGACTACGCCACCAACGACTCCCCGGGTACCACCCTCATCAACGACGAGTCGCGCGTATATAAAGGTGGCTCCTGGGCCGACGGTCCGTACTTCCTGAGTCCCGGCACACGCCGCTACCTCAACCAAAACCAGTCGTCGGCCTCCATCGGCTTCCGCTGTGCCATGAACAAGGTGGGTAGCTCCTTTGCCAAATAACCCCTTAAAAAAGAAACAACCCGAAAAGCCGTTTGACCCCTCAAACGGCTTTTTTAAATTCAAGTAAAGCATGCTTTTATACGATTGTTACCGCAAGACTTACCAAGTGACCACCGACAGCCGGCAGGTGCCGCCTGGAGCCGTGTTCTTCGCCTTGAAGGGAGAACGCTTCGACGGCAACGACTTCGCCCTTGAGGTGGCGGAGCAAGGGATTGCCAGCCTCGTGGTATGCGACCGGCCCTCCCTTCCCGACCATCCACGCCTGATGAAGGTGGACGACAGCCTGAAAGCGCTGCAGGACCTGGCCCGTTACCATCGCCAGCAGATGAAAGGCCTGACGGTGATCGCCATCACCGGAACCAACGGAAAGACCACCACCAAGGAGCTGGTTGCCACCGTCCTCAGCCGCAAATACAAGGTCACCTACACGCAAGGCAACTTCAACAACCATATCGGAGTGCCCCTCACCCTGCTCAGCATCACCCCCGACACCGAAATCGCGGTGGTGGAGATGGGCGCCAACCATCCCGGCGAGATCAAGACCCTGGCCGACATTGCCTGTCCCGACTACGGACTCATCACCAACATCGGCAAAGCCCATCTGGAAGGCTTCGGCAGCTTCGAAGGCGTCATCCGCACCAAGAACGAGCTCTACGACCACCTGAGGGCCCATCACAAGACCGCCTTCGTCAACAGCGACAACGAACTGCTCATGGGACTGATCGGCGATCTCGACCACTACACCTACGGCAGTGGCGTGGAAGCCGCCTGCCTGGTCAAGCCGAAATCGAGCGCCCCCTATCTTGCCGTCACAGCCGAACGGCTCGGCGACCTCCAGACCCGACTCGTCGGCGCCTACAACTTTGAGAACGTGGCGGCCGCCATCGCCGTGGGCAACTTCTTCAGCGTCGATGGAGCCGACATCCGGGAGGCCCTGGAGACCTACCAGCCCACCAACAGCCGCTCCCAGGTCATCGAAGGACGCAACCGCATCATCATGGACGCCTACAACGCCAACCCCACCAGCATGAACGCCTCCGTCCGCAACTTCCGCAACATCGCCGGCGACGACGCGCTGCTCATCTTGGGCGACATGCGGGAATTGGGTGATGCCTCCGAACAGGAACACCGGGCCATCCTCGCCTTGCTCACCACCTTGGGATTCCGCGAGGCGTTCCTTGTCGGCGCTTGCTTCAGCCAATACAACGACCATCCGGAATACCGGACCTTCCCCAACGTGGAAGCCCTGAATGAATACCTCCAAGCCCATCCTGTGGCGCACCGGACCATTTTGGTCAAAGGCTCGCACAGCATCCATCTCGAGAAAGTGTTGCCCCTGATCCAATGAAAACCGCTTTGGCCATCGGACTCATGTCGGGCAGCTCGCTCGACGGCATCGACCTCGCCCTGGTACGTCTCACCAGCGACGAAGGATGGTATGGCTACACGATCGAGGCCGCCGAGACCCTTCCGTACTCGGATGCCTGGCGCGAGCGGCTGGCCAACGCCTTCCTGGCCCGGCCGGAGACGCTAGGGCCCCTCGACCTGGAATACGGCGCCTACCTGGGCGACTGCATCCGGGGATTCGTAGAACGGCACGGGGTCAAGCCCGACTTCGTCGCCTCCCACGGACACACCGTCTTTCACAAGCCCGAGCAGCGTTATACGCTGCAGATCGGCGATGGCCAAGCCATCGCCGACCACTGCGGCCTCCTCACCGTGAACGACTTCCGAAGCGAAGACGTGGGCAAGGGCGGGCAAGGCGCCCCCCTCGTCCCCATCGGCGACCGGCTGCTCTTCGGAGGCTATGCCCTCTGTCTGAACATCGGCGGCATCGCCAACGTTTCGTACGAACACCACGGACGTCGCATCGCCTACGACCTCTGCATCGCCAACCAGGCACTCAACTGGCTGGCCCAGCGCGAAGGCCTCGACTACGACAAGGACGGCATGCTGGCACGCAACGGCACGGTCGACCCGGACCTTCTGGAACAGCTCAACGACCATCCCTATTACCGTCAGGCACCCCCCAAGTCGCTGGGCAGGGAGTTCTTCGAGACCTTCCAACGGCCCCTGCTTGAAGGCTACGATACCGGGACCGCCCTGGCCACCTTCACTGAGCATGTCGCCCTCCAGATCGCCGACGCCGTCGGGGAAGTCCCGCAAGGGACCCTCCTCGCCACCGGAGGTGGCGCCCTCAACACCTACTTGATCGAACGTCTGCAACGGCACACCCATCACGAAGTCGTCGTCCCCGACCGTCAGACCGTAAACTACAAGGAGGCCCTCATCTTCGCCCTCCTCGGCCTGTTGCGGCTCGAAGGTCACACCAACGTACTCTGTTCCGTCACCGGAGCACCGAGCGACTCCTGCAGCGGCAGGATTTGGCATCCGAAACCGCTCCACGAACAATAATTTGGCATCATTTTGGTTATTATGTTATCTTTTGTGAATCTTTAAACAACACACAACGAATATGTCTCTTCTCCTACAAAGCCTCACCAACGGCGCCGTGGCCCAGGCCCTTCCCGCCGAAGCCGTCGCCCAGCCCACCGAAATCAAACTCTCCATCCTCGACCTGGCCATGAAAGGCGGATGGATCATGCTCGTGCTGGCCGTGCTCTCCGTCATCGCCGTGTACATTTTCATCGAACGCTTCATCGTCGTCAAACGCGCCACCCAGATCGAAAAGAGCTTCATGGAACGCATCCGCGAATACATGAAAGACGGCAAGATTGACAGTGCCCGTGCCCTTTGCCACGGCAGCGACACCCCCATCGCCCGGATGATCGAGAAAGGCCTTTCCCGCATCGGCCGTCCCCTCAACGACATCAACACGGCCGTCGAGAACGTGGGCAACATCGAAGTCGGCAAGCTCGAGAAAGGGGTCAACATCCTCTCCATGATCGCCAGCGCCGCGCCCATGATCGGTTTCCTGGGTACCGTCACCGGCATGATCCGTGCGTTCTACAACATGTCCATGGCCGGCAACAACATCGACATCGAGTTGCTGTCGTCGGGCATCTACGAGGCTATGGTCACCACCGTGGGCGGCCTCATCGTGGGCATCATCGCCTACATCTTCTACACCATCATCGTGGCCCGCATCCAGGATGTCGTCAACCTCCTTGAGGCCAAGACCACTGAATTCATGGACGTCCTCAACGAACCCGCTTAATCTTTTCGCATCATGGCTATCAAGACAAGAAACAAGATCGGTGTGAGCTTCAACACCTCGTCGATGTCCGACCTGGTGTTCCTGCTCTTGATCTTCTTCATGCTGACCTCCACCTTGGTGGCTCCCAACGCCATCAAGCTGCTCCTGCCTTCGAGCAGCAGCAAGACCATGGCCAAGCAGACCGTCACCGTATATATCAACGACCTCTATCAATATTACGTCGAAGAGACCCCCGTCACCGACGAGGAGCTGGCCGGCAGCCTCAGTGCACGCATCGCAGGCGAATCCGACGCCACCATCGTGTTGCGCTCCGACAAGTCGGTTCCGGTGCAGTATGTGGTCAACGTCATCGACGCCGTCAACGAAATCAACAACGCCAACCAGCAAAACCACAAGGTGATTCTGGCCACCGCACCCAAAAAATGAGCAACGAGAAGAAAAATAGAACCATCGCCGCCATCGGCACCTTGCTGGTCCACGCCCTCGTCCTGCTGGTGCTCTTCCTGATGGCCTTCCGCACCCCACTGCCGCTGCCCGGCGAAGAGGGCGTGGAAGTGGATCTCGGCCTGTACAACCAGGGCATGGGAATGGTCCAGCCCGACCAGCCCGCCATCCCCGAACCTGCCACCCCGGAACCTCCCCGGGAGGAAGACGCCGACAAAGGCAAGGAAGAACTCGTGACGCAAGACACCGAAGAGGTGCCTGCCATCGCCAAGGTGAAGGAGGAGAAGCCCAAGAAACAACCGGAGACCAAACCGGAGAAGCAACCCGAGCCTCCCGTCGAGACGCCCAAACCCACCGTCAACCAACGGGCCCTCTTCAAAGGCCCCAACAAATCGCAGGACGGCGGCTCGGAAGGCATCACCGGACAACCCGGCGACCAAGGCAACCCCAACGGCATGAAAGACGTCAAGAAATACGACGGACAGGGAGGCCAAGGCAACGGACCGGGCTACAGCCTGGGCGGACGTGGCGCCAAGTCGCTGCAACGTCCCTCCACCGACTTCCCAGAGGAAGGCCACGTCGTGGTGGCCATCTGGGTGGACCGCGAAGGCAACGTCGTGCGCGCCGAGATCGCCAAAGGCACCGACGTCACCAACAAGGAGATGCATGACATGGCCCTCGAAGCTGCACGCCGCTCCAAGTTCAGCCCCGACCCTACCGCCCCCGAGGAACAGAAGGGCAGCATCACCTACACTTTCGTACAGAACCGATAACCGTTATCATACCATCACGATGAACTACCAGGAAACCCTCGATTGGATGTTCAGCCAGCTGCCGATGTACCAACGCATCGGCGCTGCCGCTTACAAGGCCGACCTCAACAATACCATCGCCCTGCTCGACCTGCTGGGCAACCCGCAAAACGACTTCAAGTCGGTCCATGTGGCCGGCACCAACGGCAAGGGATCCACCTCCCACATGCTGGCCTCCATCTTCCAGGAGGCGGGTTACAAGACGGGACTCTACACCTCGCCCCACCTGCGCGACTTCAGGGAGCGTATCCGCATCAACGGCACGATGATCCCCGAAGACCGGGTCACCGCCTTCATCGAAGCCTATCGGTCGCAGTTCGAGACCATGGGGCTCTCGTTTTTCGAGATGACCGTCGGCATGGCCTTCGACTACTTCGCCAGCGAAAAAGTCGACATCGCCATCGTCGAGGTGGGCATGGGCGGACGGCTCGACTCCACCAACCTCATCACCCCGGAGCTTAGCGTCATCACCAACATCGGCCTCGACCACGTCCAGTATCTCGGCGACACGTTGGAGAAGATCGCCCACGAGAAGGCAGGCATCATCAAGGATGGCGTCCCCGTCGTCATCGGCGAGACCCAGCCCGAGACCCAGCCGGTGTTCATCGAAACGGCCGAGGCGCACCACAGCCCCATCTTCTTTGCGGACCAACGCTTCGATTGCGACAAGATCCACATCGAATCCCATCGCATGCAGCAATACGATGTATGGAAGGACAGCGAGCTCTACCTGGAAGCCTGTTCCCTCCCACTCATGGGCAACTACCAGCGCAAGAACCTCACCACCGTGATGTGCGCCGTTGACCTGCTACGCAAGCCGTTCCAACTTGACGACGACGCCATCCGCGACGGCATCGCCAATGTAATCCGCAACACCCACCTGATGGGTCGGTGGCAGATCCTCAACGACGACCCCCTCACCATCGCCGACACGGGCCACAACGTCGACGGCATCCGCGAAGTCGTCCTCCAGCTGGCCGAGATGAGCTACAACAAGCTGCACTTCGTCCTCGGCATGGTCAACGACAAGGACATCGACCACGTGCTCCAGCTGCTCCCACACCATTGTGAATACTACTTCTGCAAAGCCGACATCCCACGTGGGCTGGATGCCAACATCCTGGCACAGAAAGCCTTCGACCTCGGCTTGAGAGGCAAGGTCTATGACTCGGTACGGGATGCCTACCAATCGGCCGTCAACGCCGCCCATTTCGACGATGTGGTCTTTGTGGGCGGATCCAACTTCATTGTCGCAGAAGTTGTCTGATTTTTTATTACTTTTGCCAGACCAAAGCATCTCCTCGTGCGGAAAAGCATCCTCCATATCGTCCTGGTTTGTCTGGCAGCGGTCCTACTGTCGTCCTGCACAACCATCCGGCGTTTCGTCCCGGAGGGATCCTATCTGCTGAACAAAAACAAGGTCGTCATCAAGAACGGCCCGGTGGACTTCAAGAAATCGGACGTCAGCGGCTACATCCAACAGAAGCCCGTGCGGACCCAGTTCCCCTTCCGAGTGCCGCTTTGGTTCTATTACATCACCGAACACAAGCAAAGCGGTTTCGCCAAGTGGATCAACCATCATCTGGGAAAGCAGCCCGAATACTACGACCCCAACGCCACCGCCAATTCTGCCCGGCAGATCGAGCAATATCTCAACAACCGAGGCTATTTCCACTCCAAGGTCACCACCCAAGCCAAGCGAGTCAGCCGGATGCGACGCCACTTGATACGCGCCACCTATACCATCCAAGCTACCGAGCCGTACCGGATCCGAAAAATCAACTATGATATCGAAGACACCGTCCTAGCGCCTCATCTGATGCGACTGGAGCCTCGCTTCCCTGCGCAAGTGGGCCAGATCTACAACTCCTACACCCTCGACGAGCAGCGCACCTTCATCACAGAATACATGCGCAACGCGGGATACTACTTCTTCACCAAGGAATCCATCACCTACGAGGTGGACAGCAGCTTCAACGACCACACCTTGGAGATCACCATGAAGGTAGCTGATGCCGTGGATCGCGAAAGCGGGAAGACCCATCCCCATCGACGCTACACCATCAACCGGATCAACATCTACCCCAACCACAGTCCCATCTTGGGCAGCCTGCCACCCATCGACTCCACCAGCCTCTCCCTCACCACCGGATACCGCGACATCCCGAACACCCTGCATTTCTACTATCACGAGAAGCCCCGCATCCGTCCCAGCACCTTTAGCCAGATGATTCAAGTCATTGAGGGTCAACCGTATAGGCTCCGTCAAGTGTCGCAGACCTACAGTGCCCTCTCCAACCTGAGGATCATCGGCAACACCAGCATCGAATTCGACACCGTGCCCAGCCACGACTCGCTCTACCTGCTGAATTGCAACATCTACATGCGGCAAGCGGAACAGCGCGCCTTCAAGGTGCAGACCGAAGGCACCAATACAGGAGGTGACCTGGGCATCAGCGGCAGTGTCACCTATACCAACAAGAACATCTTCCATGGCGCCGAGGTGCTTCAGGTGAGCGTCAAGGGCGGACTTGAGTCCCAAAACATCGCCGAACTGGACGATCTCGACGAGGGAAGACACCTCTTCAACACCGGGGAGCTGATCTTCAACTCCAGCCTCTTCATCCCAAAGTTCCTCAGTCCCATCCCCCTCAAGACCTTTGCCTGGGACTACCAGCCCCGGACCACCTTCTCGCTGGGCAGCTCCATGCAGGTGCGTTACGCCTATTCGCGTTACATCACCATGGGCAGCTTCGGCTACGACTGGAAGGCCAATCCCAGGCTTCAGTTCATCCTGACACCGATCTACCTCAACTCCGTCAAGGTCAACCCCTCGCCTGAGTTCCAGGCGCTGCTGGACCAGGAGAGCAACCAACGTCTGAAGGACCAATACACCAACCACCTGATCCTAGGCGGCAAATACACCTTCATCTACAACACGCAGAACAGCTTTACCAAGCCTCGGCACTATGTCTATCTCCGCGGAAGCATCGAATCCAGCGGCGGATTGCTCTCGCTGTTCAACAACACCAAGCTGGTCTCCCAAAACGACGACCACCACGAGCTGCTCGGCATCCGTTACGCCCAGTTCCTCCGTGCCGATATCGATTTCAGGCAGTACTGGCGCATGGGAGAGTCTTCTTTGTTGGTCTTCCGTCAGTTTGTCGGTGTCGGTGTCCCATACGGCAACTCCTACGACATGCCCTTTGAACGAAGCTTCTATGCAGGTGGCTCCACCGGCATGAGAGGATGGACCTATCGAAGGCTGGGACCGGGGGCCTATGTCCCTTCACAAAACACGCCCAACATCGAACGCATCGGCGACATCCAGCTGGAATGCAACGCCGAATTCCGCTTCCCCATCTACGGCTCGGTCAATGGCGCCGTGTTTGCCGATCTCGGCAACATCTGGAACTACCATGACAACGACCTGCTGCCTGGAGGCGCCTTCCATTTCAACACCTTCTACCAGCAGCTGGCCTTGGATGCAGGCATCGGCGCCCGTTTCGACTTCAAGGTGGCGATCATCCGGCTCGACCTCGCCATGCCGCTGCGTTATCCCTACCCCGACTCGCAGGGCAACCATTGGAACCTGAAGTCCATGGGAATCCTCGACCTCCATCCTGTGCTGAACATCGGCTATCCCTTCTGATGATGGACCGAACCGAACTCACCGGACTGCTGCGCGATGCCTTCGGCTTCACCCCCACCGATGGTCAGGCGGAGGTGATGAGGCACCTGGCGGCTTTTCTTCTCTCAAGCAAGCCCAACCCCACCTACCTGTTGCGCGGCTATGCCGGTACGGGCAAGACCACCTTGGTAACCACCTTGGTTCGGACCCTGCCCCAGATAGGCATGGACTATGTGCTGATGGCACCCACCGGACGCGCCGCCAAAGTGATGAGCGGCTACACACGGCGTTACGCCTCCACCATACACAAGAAGATCTATCAGGTGGCCAGCCTTCCCGACGGGAGCCTCAGGATGGTCTTGGGTCAGAACAAGCACCACGACACGGTGTTCATCGTTGACGAGGCCTCCATGATCGGCGAGGAACACGCCTTCGGCACCCACAGCCTGCTCGACGACCTGATCAGCTATGTCTTCGGCGGAGAACGCTGCCGACTGCTTTTGATCGGCGACACCGCCCAGCTGCCGCCTGTAGGCAGCGACGAGAGTCCGGCCCTCGACTTGGACTACCTCAAAAGCGCCTTCCCCCTGACCATCGCCACCTACGAACTCACCGAAGTGAAACGCCAGGCCTTGCAGTCGGGCATCCTCAGCAACGCGACCCACTTGCGCCAACTCTTGCTCGAAGACCGAATGCAGTATGCGCCGCCCTTTTTCGACCTCCACTTCGACGACACCCACATCATCCAGCCGGAACGTTTTGAGGAGCTCCTGTTCCAGGCCTTCGACGCCGAGCAACGCTACGAGTCCGTCATCGTCTGCAAGTCAAACAAGCGCGCCAACCTCTTCAACCAGGCCATCCGAAGCCGGATCCTGAACATCGAAGGAGAGATTGCCACGGGCGACCTGCTTATGGTGGTGAAGAACAACTACTATTGGGCGGACGGCCAACAGCAGTTCAGCTTCATCGCCAACGGCGACCTCGCGGAGATTCAGAAGATCAGCCGCTACGAGGAACTGTACGGCTTTCGATTCGCCGAGGTGACCCTGCATTTCCCCGACTACCCCGACGCTCCCGATCTCGACGTCAAGATCCTGCTTGACACGCTCAACAGCAACAGTGCCTCCCTCACCGAAGAGGAACAGACACGGCTGCGTCAGGCAGTGGAGGCCGATTACATGGACATCCCCAACCGGAAGGAACGGTACAAGGAGATGAAAAAGAACCCCTGGTTCAATGCCTTGCAGGTGAAGTTCGCTTATGCACTCACCTGCCACAAGACCCAGGGCGGCCAGTGGAAACAAGTGTTCGTCGATTCCGCATTCAACCTGAAAGACACGTTGGAGAAAGAAGACCTGCGATGGCTTTACACGGCACTCACCCGAGCGCAGGAGACGCTCTATTTCGTCAATTTCAAGGAAGACTTTTTCAGACAGTAGGTATCCCTCCACCCCCGGAGGGGGTGTTTTAGCGTGACGGGAGGCCATCCGGGCACCTCAGCAACGGACCGAAGGTTTGTTTCCATTGCATTCCATTGCATTCCATTCCCCACGCCGGACACCCATACGGAGTTCCCCTCCACCCCCCGAGGGGGTGTTTTAGCGTGACGGGAGGCCCTCCGGGCACCTCAGCAACGGACCGAAGGGAGTTGCGTAGTGCCCAGGGAGGTCCCCCGCTCGCGAAAAAGAGACTCCGCAGGAAGCGTTCCCGCGGAGCTAAAAACGAAAGAAGCCCTCTCGGTTTCCCGGAGGGCTTCCCGTATGGGTGGGCGGCGACCTACTTTCCCACAGGTTGATGCAGTATCATCGGCACTGCCGGGCTTAACTTCTCTGTTCGGAATGGGAAGAGGTGCGCCCCGGCGTCATAGCCGCCACAAGTCTCTTGCAAGGCCTTGGCAGTGGAAGGAAAGGACCCTCTTCACCTGGGCGTCAGGCGCCTTCGCGGGGACCTCGGGTCCCGGCCTGGCGGCCGGACCGGCGTCCGTTTCATCGTTTTGATTGTCACCCCGTCCGGCTTCCGGACGGGACGCGCAAGCCCTCGGGCAATTAGTGCCGCTCGGCTCAACGTGTCGCCACGCTTCCACCTGCGGCCTATCGACGTGGTCGTCTACCACGGCCCTCTGAGGAGGCCTCATCTTGGGGAGAGTTTCGCGCTTAGATGCTTTCAGCGCTTATCTCAACCGGACGCGGCTACCCGGCGGTGCGGCTGGCGCCACAACCGGTGCACCGTTGGTCCGT
>JAEEGG010003428.1_pt1 | contig 39542 bp, 35 predicted proteins | sample 9134161 | NCBI WGS metagenome assembly JAEEGG01 (sample SAMN16246543, study PRJNA631951) | gut metagenome | biome: gut microbiome; feature: rumen; material: CR-attached | host: Bos | place: Iran: Karaj | collected 2018-10 | reverse complement strand
TACTCTGCCAGCTGGAAGAGCTTGGTCATTGAGAGGTCAATCACTTGATCCATCAAATACAGTTTCTTTGTTTCCATAACTTTTCTATTTTTGTTAAACTTCGTTTGGCTTGTATTCGTAATTCGATCGCAAAATAATGCGAAGGGTGTCCCAAAAGTCAGGACATCCCAGTAAGAATTATCATAAATTAAGAATTTTGGCGGGGAATTTACAGATGTCACCGGGACAGGTTAGCGACACGCCTTTCAAAGGCACACCGTTTTTAGAGGGTATACATTATTATATTACTTTCTACCGCTTGCAATATGCTGTTTGATCTTTTCAATAAGCAATTGCGTAGGCTCAATGTATGGCTGGAGCTTTTCTTCGTCAGCCTCAAAGAAGCAGTTGTAGTCTGCATTGTCACGCATCAGGACTCATACAGCACCTCCTTGTCTTCTTCGACGTTGTAATAAAACATGGCATGAGGACCATTGAACCATTCGTCCTTAGTGTATGCATGAGGACGGACATCGGCCCCTAAGTCCCAGCCCATCAGCACGAAGGGATAGGAATACTTGTCGAAATCTTCGTGGACAAGCTTTGGCTTGTCGAGCAGCAACAGCAGGTCCCAGTCAGATTCTTCATGGTAGTCTCCACGGGCTCGCGAACCATATAGATAGAGTGTACTACCCTTAGGCAATACGCGAGAAGCTGTCTGCTTAATGTGATTTATCATCTGAGCCTTATCCATGTCGTTATGCTTTTCTGCCTGCAAATATACGGACTTTCCACGAAAGTTCCAAATTTTCGAACCTTTTTTGCACAACTTCGTGACGAGAAAGACGGGCGGGAGACAAAGATAAACCTCACAACGGGGACTGTGTCCCCATTGTGAGGTTTTGTAGATATAAAAGGGATGTCAAGTCTTACTTGTTCACCTGGAACTTAGTGTCGCCGTCCTTGAAGAAGGCGTTGATCTGCTTGGCTGCGGCGATGCCGGCGTTGATGTTAGCCTCAGCAGTCTGGGCACCCATCTTCTTCGGGGTCGAGAAGTAACGGCCCTCGAACTTCTGGAACTCGTCGTTGGCATCGGGCATGATGTCGGTGACGAACTTCAGGTCCTCACGCTCCTGCATGAGCTTGATGAGCTCGGGCTCGTTGATGACCTCCTTGCGGGCGGTGTTGACGAGGATGCCACCCTTCTTCATCTTGCCAACGAGAGCGTAGTTGATGCTCTGCTTGGTCTCGGGCGTAGCAGGGATGTGGAGCGAAACAACGTCGCAGGTCTCGAAGAGGGCGTCCTGGTTGGCAACGGCGTGAACACCGGCGGCCTCGATGACATCAGCGGGACAGAAGGCGTCGTAGGCATAGACCTCCATGCCGAAGCCCTTGGCGATGCGTGCGACGTTACGGCCAACGTTACCGAAGGCGAGGATGCCGAGCTTCTTGCCGAGCAGCTCAGAACCGCTCTTGCCATTGTAGAAGCCGCGGACGGCCATGACGAGGAGTCCGAAGACGAGCTCGGCGACAGCGTTGGCGTTCTGACCGGGGGTATTCTCAGCCACGACATTGTGAGCCGTAGCGGCAGCGAGGTCGATGTTGTCGTAACCGGCACCGGCGCGGACAACAATCTTCAGCTGCTTGGCGGCGTCGAGCACCTCGGCGTCGACCTTGTCGGAACGAATAATCAGCGCATCAGCATCAGCAACTGCTGCCAAAAGCTGAGCCTTCTCAGTATATTTCTCGAGCAGCACAAGCTCATTGCCGGCTGCCTCTACTTCCTTGCGAATGCCTTCAACAGCGGCTGCTGCGAACGGCTTTTCTGTAGCAACTAATACTTTCATAACTGTCAATTGTCAATTATTAATTAGTGATTAGCTTCGAACTCCTTCATGCAGGCAACGAGGGCGTTGCAGCCTTCGATGGTCTGGGCGTTGTAGCAGCTGGCGCGGAAGCCGCCGACAGAACGGTGACCCTTCACGCCGACCATGCCCTTCGATACGGCGAAGTCGAGGAAGTCCTTCTCGAGCTCCTTGTACTCGTCAGCCATGACGAAGCAGAGGTTCATGAGCGAACGGTCCTCCTCCTTGGCGGTACCGACGAAGCACTTGTTGCGGTCGATCTCGCCGTAGACGATCTCGGCACGCTGCTTGGCGAGCTTGTCCATAGCCTCAACGCCACCCTGCTTCTTGATCCAGCGGAGGTTCTCGAGGGCGCTGTAGATAGGCACCACAGGAGGTGTGTTGAACATCGAGCCCTTCTCAACGTGTGTGCGGTAGTCGAGCATGGTGGGAATCTGGCGGGGAGCCTTGCCCAGGGCGTCGTCCTTCAGGATGGCGATGGTGACACCGGCCATAGCGAGGTTCTTCTGTGCACCGGCATAGATGGCGTCGTACTTGGCGACATCGATGGGACGGCTGAAGATATCAGACGACATATCGGCAATGAGGCGCACGGGCACGTCGAGGTCCTTGCGAATCTCAGTACCGTAGATGGTGTTGTTCGTCGTGATGTGGAGATAGTCGGCATCTGCGGGAACGGTCCAGTCCTTGGGGATGAACGTATAGTTGGCATCGGCGGAAGAAGCCACTTCAACGACCTCGCCGAAGAGCTTGGCTTCCTTCATGGCCTTCTTTGCCCAGACACCCGTGTTCAGGTAAGCAGCCTTCTTGATGAGGAAGTTGTAGGGAATCATGCAGAACTCCAGGGAAGCACCGCCGCCGAGGAAAATGACTGAGTAGCCCTCGGGCACGTCGAGCAATTCCTTCACCAGAGCCACAGCCTCGTCAACGACGGGCTGAAAATCCTTTGCACGGTGGCTGATCTCCATGAGTGAGAGACCTGAACCGTTGAAATCGAGACACTGTTTGGCGGTAGCTTCGATGACCTCGCGGGGAAGCATCGAGGGACCGGCATTAAAGTTGTACTTCTTCATTTTTTGTTCTTTATTTTAATGGGTTTATAACTTCATTTTTCTTCGTCAAATCATCGGTTTCCCGAATTGCGCTGCGAAATTACACTTTTTATTTCATTTGACCAAATATTTGAGCATAAATTCACAAAAAATCAGCATTTTCTTGCATTTTGATAAGTCCATTTGACAATCATCAACACATTTTCTACGGAATGAGGAGCGAAGAGTCGCCATAGCTCAGGAAGCGGAAGTCGTGGCTGAGAGCATAGTCGTAAATGCGTCGCCAGTCGCCGTGGACGAAGGCGCTGACAAGCAGCAGGAGCGTGGACTGCGGCTGGTGGAAGTTCGTGATGAGCATCCGCACAATCTTGTAGTCGTAGCCCGGAGCAATGATAATCTGGGTCGACGAGTGGAGCACGGTGAGACCGTTACGGTCCATCCAGGCGAGCAAGGCCTGTATCGAAATGAAAGGTGAAAGATGAAAGATATGATTACCTTGCACGCCCTGATTGTCGCCTTGATTGTAATCATATCTTTCATCTATCATCTCTATTCTCTCATAGGGTTCCCATTGGTTGACGTGGAGTTCTTCCTCGGTGATGTCAGGACGGCGAAGAATCTTGAGGCCCATATAGTAGAGACTCTCGAGGGTTCGCACGCTGGTGGTGCCGACGGCGATGGCCTGACAGTCGTGTGCCAGGAGACGCTCGATGGTACGGCGATGGACGGCGATGTACTCGGTGTGCATGGGGTGGTCGCCGATGGTCTCGGACTTCACAGGACGGAAGGTGCCTGCGCCGACGTGGAGCGTCACCTCCTCGCGTTCGATGCCGCGGGCGTCGACAGCGCTGAGCACGCGGTCGGTGAAGTGGAGACCGGCGGTGGGTGCGGCAACGCTGCCCTTGATCTTCGAGTAGACGGTCTGGTAGGTGGTCTTGTCGCTCTCCTGCGTCTCACGGTTCAGGTATGGCGGTATGGGCAGCTCGCCCAGAATGTCGAGGACCTCGGCGAAGGACTGTCCCCCACTCCATTCAAAATCAACGAGTTGGCTGGTGCCGTGCTCACCCTTGCGCGTAGCTGAGAAGGTCAACGGGCCATGTTCGATGGTCAGCGGTCCTTCCTTCCACTTCTTCAGGTTACCGACAAGACAGAGCCACGTGCAACGTTGTGTCTGCTGGAACATCTGTTCGTAGTCGGCCGGGGCGAAGGGTTCCAGCAGGAACACCTCGATGAGTGCGCCGTCCCTGCTCTCTCCTTTCACGTCAACGCTCTTCTTACGGAAATGGAGGCGTGCCTGTATGACGCGGGTGTTGTTCATCACCATCAAGGCACCCTCGGGCAGGTAGTCGGGGAGGTTGCGGAACACGTCCTCGCAGACTACACCTTTTTTATATACAAGAAGTTTCGACGTGTCGCGCTCGGCCTTGGGGAACTTGGCGATGCGCTCGTCGGGCAACGGGTAGTTATAATCGCTGATTTGTATGTCTTTCGTTTCCATTATGGTAGTTTGTCAGACGATGCACGCACGGAGCAATGCATAGATGAAAGTGAAGACGAGGACGCAAACGACGATGTTGACATCCTCGTAACGGTAGCCGCTGGAGGTGTACTTGGCCGATATATAGCCCGTGGTACCGATATAGCGGCGGTAGAGGTAGTTGTAGAGCAGGTAGACAAGGACACCCACGACGGCTCCCCAAAGCAGTCCGACAAGGATGTCGCCGGGGAAGTGGACGCCGAGGTAGAGACGTGTCCAGCAATTGACGAGCGACCACAGCACCATGAAGAACGTCAGCAGGCGCGAGCGCACAAGGAGGCTGAAGAAGATGGCGATGCTGAACGTGTTGCAGGCATGGGCCGAGAAGAAGCCGAACCGTCCGCCGCGATAGCCGTTGACGACATCGACGACGGCACCTATCTGCGGGTCGTGGGCCGGTCGCCAGCGTGCCACGAGCGGTTTGACGATGGTGTCGTCGACAGTACCCGCCAGTAGCACACAGAGGGCGGCACAGCCGATGATCAGCAGGATCTTCAGGAACGACTCGTTATTCTTGAGCACAAGGAAGAATAGCGACACGTAGAGCGGCACCCACGTCACGGTGGCTGTCAGCGTTCGCGCGAGCATATCGAGATAGATTGACGAGCTGCCGTTGACGGCCAACAGCAACTCACGGTCCAGTTGTATGAGGGTCTCTATATCCATCAGCTTTCTCTTGCGGGTTAAATGGTTTCTATCTGTGAGGTCTCTATCCACCCTTCCTTGCCGTCGGCCACACGGATCTGCTTCCATTGCTGCATCTGGTCGTCGATGATGTCGACACGCGTGCCCTCGTGGAGAATGAAGAGGTCGGTACCGTTGGCGGCGGGGGTGCTCTTGACGTTGACGGCGGAGCTCATGACAATGGCGCCGCGATGGTGTGTCAGCTCGTTCTTCTGCAGATAGGCAAAGAGGTTGCAGACAAGGAACAGCAACAGCAACAGGCCGCCGCCGAAGAAGCCGAGCTTACGCAGCCAAAGACGCTCGGCGAAGAGGTAGACCAATGCCAGCACGATGGCCAGCGCCAGAGCACCAAGAGCAGTCTTTGCCCAGGCGTCGACGCTCATGACATTGACGACGGCACGCATCCACGTGATGAAGAAGAACTCCGTCTCGGGCGTAATCTTGTCGATGGTCTTCGAACGGGCCATCTGCAGGTTGTGGCGGATGTCCTTGTCGCCAGGCGACAGCTGGAAGGCGCGCTCGTAGTTGAGTACGGCGCGGGTGATGTCCTCGGTACGGTAATAGGCGTTGCCGAGATTATAGTAGAGGTCGGCGCTGACGCCCTGCTTCAGCAGCGCCTCGTAGTCGCGGATAGCATCCTGATAGCGGCCGGCGGCATAGGCGCTGTCGGCATCGGCCTTGGTGACGGTAGCCGCTGCAACAGGATGGTCTGTGGCAACACTATCGGACTGGGCATGAGCGGAAAGCGTGGCAAGGAATGAGGAAAGCATGATGACGGCTAGTAGAACCACACGGTTCATGCCACCATCAGTCTTCTTGCTGCCCTTTTTCATACTGTTCTCAATCTTTTCTATAGCGGTCATGGCTTTCTCGTAAACCTTATTCATATTTCCCTTCGGGTCGCCGGGAGCATAGCGTTCGAACTCGCACTCGTCGATGGCACCGATGAACTGCTGGACGATAGTCTCGTCGACGCCACGGCTGGTAAGACGGTCGGCGATATTGTCGTGCGACAGCTGCTCGACGGGGATGTTCAGCTTGTCGCCGACATAGCCCCAGAGGGCGCGGAGTACCTCGTCATAAAACTGCGACGGCTGGTTGGCGGCCATCAGTCGCGAGGCTTTCTTCAGTCGACGCGTAGCCACCTTGTTGGCCTTGCCTGCACGCTGCTTGACGACGTTGGCGTTCTCGATGGCGCGACGGCGGAAGATGACGAACAGCGAGACAAAGACGAGGAGCAGCAGGGCCAGCGACAGCCAGTAGACGCGGCTGCCAAAGAAGTAGTGCCCGAGGGCGTGCTGCGTCGTGTTGCCGGTCTTGATGTAGCGGATGTCCTGGTTCAGCAACTCCACATCCTCCTGTCCGGTATAGACGGGTGTGCCCTGAGAGCCCTTGCCCTTGTCGACATCAAGGGTGAACGCCTCGGTCTTCACGGTCTTGTAGCTGTTCGACTGGGTGTCGTAGTAGGTGAAAGTGACGGGGGGAATCTCAAATTGGCCCGGATGACGCGGCACGATGAGGTAGTCGTAAATCATCGAGCCCTCGACGCCGCTGGTGGTGAGCTTGGTCTTCTCCGTCAGCTTCGGGTCGTACTTGTCGAAGTCTTTGGGGATATTTACAACGGGCTGCTTGATGAGCTTCAGGTTACCCACGCCGCTGACGACGACACGCAGGGTCACGGGGTCGTTGGCCTTCACCTCGGTCTTCGTCAGGCTGGCCGAGATATTGAAGTGTCCGACGCCGCCTGAGAAGTCGGCGGGGCGCTGCGGCAGGGGGTCTACCTGTATCTCGACGCTGGGAGCGACGATATCCTTCTTCACCTCGACATAGCCCGAGCCACCGTTGAAGAACGCCTCGAAGGGGTCGATGTTGCGGTTCTGCTGGACGACAATGCCGTGGAAGGTGATGGGGGGAATCTTCAGCTTACCCGTAATCTGCGGGAACATGACATACTGGCTCCATGTCACCGTGCGGTAGGGACGGCCGTTGAGGGTCTCTATCTTGAAACTCTTCTGCTGAGGCAGCTGCACCTCCTGGGTGTGAAAGCCGTTGAGCTCGGGCATCTTACCCTCGAGCTGCGTGAGGTCAACCAGCGTGTACACCTTGTACGTCAGCAGGATGGGCTCCTGCTCGTGGACACGGTGCTTGTTGGCGCTGACACGGATGAAGAGGTCGCTACCCGAGATGGCCGTGCCTGCAGCACGCATGGGCTCCTGGGCTCTTTGTCGGCCGCCGCCCTGCTGCTGTGCCCCACCCTGCTGTTGCTGCGCCTGTCCGCTAACGGTAATCTTCAGCGGCTGCGAGCTGATGGCGTTACCCTCGGCGGTGATGTGTGCCGGCGGAATGGTAAAGGTGCCGTTCTTCGTCGCCACGAGGATATAGGTATAGGTGATGGCTGACGACTGCGTGGTGCGGCCATTGATGATCTGTATGCTCGACTGTGTGGACGTGCTCGGCCCCATCAGCACCTCGAAGGCATCGGGGATGTTTCCGACGCGGAAGCCGCTGACGTTCTGGGTGTTGACGGTATACGACAGGCGGAACTGCTGACCGGCGGCGATATGCGACGGGCCGTTGACGGTCAGGGTCTGCGCTTCGCAAATGAGGAATGAAAGATGAGAGATGAGACATGCCATCAGCATCACCCATCGGTTGTTCCACATGCTCAAACGTATCATATTATCATTTATCATTTCCCAATTTTCATTTAGGGCAAAGCCCCCATTATCAATTTTCAATTATCCATTATCAATTAGGCGCAAAGCGCCGCATCACCAGTTCTTCTGCAGCTGACGGCGACGGGGCTGCTGCTGGTTCTTCTTCATGCGGTCCTGCGTCTGCTTCTCCTGCTGCATGGCGGCGTTGAGCAGCTGCTCGGCGTTCTCCTTGCTCATCTGCGGCTGCTGTTGTTGCTGCTGTTGCTGCTGGTCTTGTTTCTGTTGCTCCTGCTTCTGCTGGTCTTGCTTTTGGTCCTGTTTCTGGTCCTGCTTCTGCTGCTGGTCTTTCTTGTCCTGCTGCTGATTCTTCAGCTGGTGTTTGCAGAGCTGGAGGTTGTAGCGTGTCTCGTCGTCGGAGGGGTTCAGACGGAGCGACTGCTTGTAGGCCTCGATAGCCTCGCTGAACATCTGGTGCTGCTGGCAGATGACGCCGATGTTATGGAAGGCCTGCGACTTGCGCAGAGGGTCAGTCTCCATCTTGCTGGCAGTCTCAAACTCCTTGACGGCTGCCGAGTCCTTATGCTGCGCCAGCAGGGCGTTACCGAGGTTGTAGTGAGCCTGAGCGTTACGGTCGTTCTTCTCAAGGGCCTTGCGATAGCTCACCTCGGCATTGTCGAAGTCGCCGGCACGGTATTGCTTGTTGCCGTGACGCAGGTACTGGCGGTCGGTCTGTGCCGCAGCACTCATCGCCACCAACACGAGGAGCAAAGCCACAGCACGCTTCTTATTGCCGAAGAGCGACACGCGCTTGAGCAGCGGGTTCTTGCTCTCGAGGATGCAGACCTCCAAGATGAGGAGCAGCAACGCCAGGATGCCGAAGGCCCTGAACTGCTCGTCAAAGTCGCTATAGACGGTACTGTCAATCTCCTTCTTCGACAGTTTGTCGAGCTCGGCGTCGAGCAGGTCCTGAGCACGGCTATTGTTCTCGACGTGGATGAAGGTGCCGCCGCCGGCCTGAGCCACCTCACGGCACATCGGCTCGTTGAGGGCCGACATCACGGTATTGCCCGTATTGTCGAGCATATAGTCGCCGGTGCCGGGGATGGGAATGGGAGCACCCTGGGTGGAGCCTACGCCAAGGACATAGACACGCATACCGGCGGCACGGGCAGCCTTCGCGGCCTCGAGGGCGCCACCCTCGTGGTCCTCGCCGTCGGTAATGATGATAATAGCCCTGCCCACCTCCTGATCCTGCGTGAAGCTATGGGTCGCCATGTCGATGGCCCTGGCGATATCGGTGCCCTGGGTGGTCATCATCGACGGGTCGATGTTCGACAGGAACATCTTCGCCGACACGTAGTCGCTGGTGATAGGCAGCTGCACGAAGGCATCGCCGGCAAAGACGATGAGGCCTATCTTATCGTTGGAGAACTTGTCGACGAGGTTCTCGACAATCATCTTGGAACGGTCCAGACGGCTGGGAGCAACGTCCTCGGCACGCATGGAGTTGGAGATGTCCATCGCGATGATGGTCTCTATGCCTGTACGCTTCTCGTGACTGATCTTCGTGCCCATCTGGGGACGTGCCAGCATGATGATGAGCAACGCCAGGGCCGCCTGTAGCAGCCAGAACTTGACGCCGGGACGCCATCGTGAGACGTCGGGCATGAGTTGCTTGAGCAGCTGCGGGTCGCCAAACTGGCGCAGACGCTTACGGCGTCGACGGTAGCCGGCGAAGTATATCAGGGCCAATAGTGGTATCAGCAGTAGCAGATAGAGGTATTGTGGGTCTTCGAATCTGAACATATTGTTATGGTATCCTCCTAAATACGGTTATACGCAGCAAGAGCTCGAGCAGCAGGGCCAGCACCGCCACGAGGGCGAAGGGCTGGTATGCCTCGTACTTCTTGCTGAACTTCTTGACGTTGAGCTTCGTCTTCTCCAGCTGGTCAATCTCCTGATAGATCTGATGGAGCTCCTTGGTGTTGGTAGCGCGGTAGAAGTCGCCGTCGGTAGCCTGGGCAATCTTACGCAACGTCTCGTTGTCGATCTCGACGGGGATGTTGACGTACTGGACGCCACCGGCCACGGGCATGGGGTATGGCGCCACCTTGTTGGTGCCGACGCCAATGGTATAGACACGAATGCCAAGGCTCTTGGCAATCTCGGCGGCGGTCATTGGCGAGATGTCGCCGCGGTTGTTCGAACCGTCGGTCAGAAGGATGACGACGCGGCTTTTGGCCTTGGAGTCCTTCAGGCGGCTGACGGCGTTGGCCAGTCCCATGCCGATGGCCGTTCCGTCCTCGATGAGTCCGCGGGCGGCGATGTCGGTACGAACGTTCTGCAGCAGACTGAGCAGCGAGGCGTGGTCGGTGGTCATCGGGCATTGCGTAAAGGCCTCTCCGGCAAAGATACTTAGTCCGATGTTGTCGTCGGGACGTCCGCTGATAAACTCTGCGGCGACCTGCTTGGCAGCCTCGATACGGTTGGGTTTGAGGTCTTCGGCGAGCATCGACGTCGAGACGTCCATCGCGAGCATGATGTCGATACCCTCAACGGTACGGTGCTTCCAGGAGTTGCTTGTCTGCGGACGGGCGAGGACGATGACGATCATCGTGAACGCCAGCAGTCGCAGCAGGAGCTGCAAGGGCATCAGTCTGATGCGCCAGCTCTTGGGTGCCCCCCGGAAGGCGAAGGTGTCGCCCATCCGCATGGTGGGCTCGCTCTTCTTCCTATACTTCAGATACCACACGATGTAGGGTATCATCAGCAGGAGCAGCAACAGGTATTCTTTATTGGCTAATTCCATGTTCCTAAATTAAAAGTTGACAGACGCCGTAGATGATGTATCCAAGCAGAGCGACACAGGCGACGGCGATGACGGCGATGACGGTCTTCAGCACCTTTCGGGTCTTCAGGTTGCGCTCGTCCTCGGCGGAGAGCTGTGGCTTGACGGTCTCCTCCTGCGGCAGGTTCTCGAGCTTCGTGCGGTTGATGAAGTCGATGGCGCTGACGAGGTTGGCATCGTTCTCGTTGATGAGTGTGGAGTATTTTGCAAACTTCACGAGGTCGGCGGTCGAGAAGAGCTGTCGCAGCTCGTCGAGCATCGTCTGGTCGCTCTCACGCGTCAGTCGCTCGATGATCTCGGCGCTGGTCATCTCCATTGCCGAGAAGCCGTAGCGCTCCTCGATGTACTTACGCAGCGTCTCGGTAAGCTTCGTGTAGTACTCCTTCTGGTTCTCGGAGGTGACCATTCTGTCGGCCTTGATCTGCTCTATCTCCTTCATGGCCTTCTGGTGAGGCAGCAGACGCTTCACAACCTTGATGGCGGTGATGATGGGCTTGCCGGAACGTAGCCGGACATAGAGATAGGTGCCGATGGCCGCCAGCAGGAGCATGATGACGAACATCCACACCAGCGGGCGCCACTCGCTCCAGAGGAACGGGTTGTCCTGCACGTCCTTGGCTCCGAAGAACTTCTCGACGTGCATCGTGTCGACCTCAACGGGCAGCACCTTCAGCGCCAGCGACTTGCTCTTATAGACCTTTCCGTCGACCTTGACGTTGAACGGCGGGAGGTAGTAGAGTGTGTCGTCGAACGACGTGAGGGTGTAGACCACCGTGCGCTCCACGATGCCGTTGTCCTTGCCCTTGACACCCTCCTCCTTGCTGCTGAGCACCTCGATGCCGGGGGTCACCAGCTCGCTGGCCTTGAAGACGGGAAACTCCGCCGTCGCCCCTTCGGGCATCGTGGCCCGCAGGGTGACGTGTGCCTGCTGTCCGATGAAAATCTGGATAGAGTCTATTTCGGCTTCAACGGATACTTGCGCTGCCGCCGGTAACAGACTTACTGCCAGTAATATAATTACGTAAAACTTCTTCATGCTGTCATCTGCGTTGTTTGAATAGTCCGAGCAGCGACTTCACGTAGTCGTCGTTGGTAGCGATGCTTACGCAGTCGACATTGCTCTTCGAGAATGATTCCTCCAGATCATGCTGACGCGTCGTCCAGTAGCGGGTATAGGCCTGACGGAGGCTCTTCGAACTGGTATCGACATACTGCTCATGTCCCGTCTCGGCATCGACCACCTTCATCAGTCCGACGTCGGGCAACTCGCGGGCACGGGGGTCGTAGACCTGGATGGCGACGACGTCGTGCTTGCGGTTGGCAATCTGCAGCGACTGCTGGAAGTCGTTGCGCACGTAGAAGTCGCTAAGGATGAAAGCGGTGGTACGGCGCTTCTGGACACTCGACAGGAACTCGATGGCCTGGCGGACGTCCGTGCGCTTGGAGTCGGCCTTGAAGTCGAGCATCTCACGGATAATGTAGAGGATGTGCTTGCGGCCCTTCTTCGGCGGAATGTACTTCTCGATCTTGTCGCTGAAGAACACCACGCCGATCTTGTCGTTGTTCTGGATGGCCGAGAAGGCGATGGTGGCGGCAATCTCGGTCACGAGGTCGCGCTTCATCTGCACCTGCGTGCCGAAGTCCAGCGAGCCGCTGACGTCGACCAGAAGCATGACGGTCAACTCGCGCTCCTCCTCAAAGACCTTGACGTAGGGACGGTGAAAGCGTGCCGTGACGTTCCAGTCGATGTCGCGCACGTCGTCGCCATACTGGTACTCGCGCACCTCGCTGAACGCCATTCCCCTACCCTTGAAGGCAGAATGGTACTGTCCGGCGAAGATCTGTGAGCTCAGCCCGCGGGTCTTGATCTCTATCTTGCGTACCTTCTTAAGTATCTCCGATGTTTCCATCACAGTAATTTAGGGCACCTCCACCTTATTAATAATCTTAGAGACAATCTCCTCGCTGGTGATGTTGCTGGCCTCAGCCTCGTAGGTCAAGCCGATGCGGTGGCGCAGCACGTCGTGGGCCACGGCACGCACATCCTCGGGCACCACGTAGCCGCGGCGCTTGATGAAGGCGAAGGCACGGGCAGCCTTGGCCAGGTTAATGCTGGCACGTGGCGAACCACCGAACTGTATCATGTCCTTGAGCTCCTTCAGGCCGTAGCGGTCAGGATAGCGGGTGGCGAAGACGATGTCGGCGATGTACTGCTCAATCTTCTCGTCGATGTACACCTCGCGGACGACGGCACGGGCCTTGAGAATCTCCTCGCCGGTGGTGACGGGACGGACCTCAGGCAGGGCGCCTGCGATGTTCTCGCGGATGATGCGCTTCTCCTCGTCGAGCGTGGGATAGTCGATGACGACCTTCAGCATGAAACGGTCCATCTGTGCCTCGGGCAGCGGGTACGTGCCCTCCTGCTCAATGGGGTTCTGAGTAGCCATCACCAGGAAGGGGCTGGGCAGGTCGAAGGTCTCGCTGCCGATGGTCACCTGCTTTTCCTGCATGGCCTCGAGCAGGGCGCTCTGCACCTTCGCGGGGGCACGGTTGATCTCGTCGGCCAGGACGAAGTTGGCGAAGACAGGACCCTGCTTCACCTGGAATCGCTCGTCTTTCTGCGAATAGATCATGGTTCCCGTGACGTCGGCCGGCAACAGGTCGGGTGTGAACTGTATGCGGCTGTACTTGGCATCGATAAGCTGTGCCAGCGTCTTGATGGCCAGCGTCTTGGCCAGTCCGGGTACGCCTTCGAGCAGGATGTTACCGTCGCTCAACAGTCCGATGAGCAGGGAGTCAACCAGATGTTTCTGTCCGACGATGACGCGGTCCATGCCGGTCACCAGATTTGTCACAAATGCACTTTGCTGTTCAATCCGTATATTCAGTTCACGGATATCTACTGATTCTGCCATAGCTATTTTTATGTGTTTTGTTTATTTGTTTTGCTTCTTCTTTTTCTTCAATTCCAGCTTGGGGATGTTTATGACCTGTCCCTCCTTCAGCTGTGAGGCTGCCGTGAGGCCGTTGTACACCTCGATGTAGCACTCCATGTCGGGGCCGAGGGTACGGCGGGCAATCCTGGCGACGGTCTCGCCGGCACGCACTTTTTCCTGATGGTCGGTACCCACGATACGATAGGCTCCCGTGCGCACGCGCGCGTCCATTTTATCATATTTGTCCGACTGCACGGCGGGCTCCGTCTTCGGCACAGCAGGCTTCGCGGGCTCCTGCTTGGGTTCAGCCTTCGTCTCAGCGGGCTTCGCAGGTTCCGCCTGCGTCTCGGCGGGCTGCGCGGGCTCCTGTGCGACGGGCTCCGCGGGCGTTACCGTGGTGTCCTTGACGGCTGTGGCGGTGGTGTCCTTAGCGGCCTGGTCTACGCTGTCCGCGATGACGGCCTGTTCAACTTTCGGTTCCTCGGGTGCGACGGCGTCTGCGGCAATCGTCCCGCGATAGTAGTAGCCGCCAGCAAAGCTGAGGATGCAGGCCACGATGGCTACCACCAACGAGATATAGGTCATTTTCTTACTCATATATTCTTCCTCTTCGGGTTCTTCTTCGGGTTCTACTTCGGGTTCTTTCTCGGACTCAGGTTCTACTTCAGGCTCAGGCTCGGGCTCTACTTCAGGCTCGGGCTCTACTTCAGGCTCGGGCTCTACTTCAGGTTCGGGCTCAACGACGGGTTCGGGTTCCTCGGCCACAGTTTCTACCAGGGGCACAACTACGGGCTCGGGATCAGGTTCTACGATGGGCTCGGGTTCTACAACGGGCTCGGGCACAACGACTGGCTCGGGTTCTACGACGGCAGCTTCCGTCTCTTCGTTCTCCACGCCTTCTGCACTCTCGGGCATATCGTCGAAGGTGACACCCTCGTTGAGCACGACGGTCTCAAACTGCGAGAAGGGCTTGTTGACGAGCTCCTTCATCGTGGTGTCCGGGGTAAACGTGATTTTCCCGTGCCCCTCGATGACCACGCGCTCGCCGGTGTTCACGTTGACGCTCTCACGGGCTTCGATGTCGACGACCTTGAAGGTGCCAAGGCCCTTGATTTTCACCAGGCGGTCGGTGGTCAGGGCTTCCTTCACCAGGTCGAACATCGTGAGCACGAACGTCTCGGCTTCCTTCTTGCGCAGGCTGTGCTTCTCGACGAGGATGGCGGCAATCTCCTGTATGGATATTCTCTCGTTCATTCGTCACCTCCGTTCCTTAGCTGTTCCTTCCACTTCGGGCTAATCTTGAACCCCAGCACCAGTTTCGGGGGTACGAGCATACGCTGGCCAGTAGTTGGGCTGACCATGATACGCTCCATCTTCTTCTTCACCTCGAAGCTGCCGAAGTTCTGCACGCCTACGCTGTTGCCTTCGATGAAGGTGTCGGCCATCGCGTCGATGACGCTGTACACCATCCTTTGGGCGTCCTTAGCGTTGTAGCCCAGGCGCTGTGCAAGTTCGGCAATGAATACTTTGTTGTTCATATCTTATCTCCCTTATCTCTTATCTACTATCTCCCCATAAAGGTCAAACTCCTCGGCGGCGATCATGCGGACATTGTAGAACGCGCCTATCTTCAGCTTGCCGCCGTCGGCGGGGATGAGCACCTCGGGGTCTACCTCCGGCGAGCAGTACTCCGTACGGCCCACGTAGTAGTCGCCCTCCTGGCGGTCTATGATGACACGCATCACGCGCCCTACCTTCTCCTCTTCCAGCTCGGCGCTGATGTCCTGCTGCAGACGCATCAGACGGTCCAGCCGTGCCTGTTTCACATCCTCGGGGACGTCGTCCTCGTAATGCTCAGCCGAATAAGTTCCCTCCTCCTCTGAATAGGCGAAGGCGCCCATGCGGTCGAAGCGTGCCCAACGTGTAAACGCCATCAGCTCCTGGAAGTCCTCGTCGGTCTCGCCGGGGAAGCCCACCATCAGCGTGGTACGCAGGCAGATGCCGGGCACCTCGCGACGCAGCCGCTCCACGAGCTCGTAGGTCTCCTGCTTGGTGACGTTACGGCGCATACGGCTGAGCATATTGTCGCTGATGTGCTGCAGGGCTATGTCGAGGTACTTGCAGACATTCTTCCGCTCGCGGATGACCCGCAGCAGCTCCCAAGGGAAGTGCGTCGGATAGGCATAGTGCAGGCGTATCCACTCCACACCCTCGATGTCGGCCATCTTGTCAACGAGCTCGGCAATGTGCTGCCTCCCGTCGATGTCGACGCCATAGTATGTCAGCTCCTGGGCGATGACCTGGAACTCCTTCACGCCCTGACTGACCAGCCAGCGCACCTCGTCGAGAATCTCGTCCATCGGACGGCTCTGGTGACGACCGGTAATCAGCGGAATGGCGCAGTAGGCACAATGGCGGTCGCAGCCCTCCGAGATCTTGATGTAGGCATAGTGAGAGGGGGTGGTGAGGACCCTCTCCCATCCTCTCCCTGAAGGGCGAGGCGTAGTTACTTTTTCCTCTACAATTTCGTCTTGAAGGCGACCACTCCCCTCCATACAGGGAGGGGCAAGGGGGTGGGTCTTTAATTCTGTGAGCAACTCCCTATAGTTGAACTTCCCGTACCACCCGTCGACCTCGGGAATCTCGGCCTCGAGGTCGGCCAGATAGCGTTCGGAGAGACAGCCCATGACGTAGAGGCGCTCGATGCGGCCCTCGGTCTTCGCCTGGGCAAACTCCAGGATGGTGTTGATGCTCTCCTCCTTCGCGTCGGCTATGAAGCCGCAAGTATTGATGACGACGATTTCGCCCTGAGGGTCGTCGCTGTCGTGGGTGCAATGGAAACCGTTGGCCTCCATCAAGCCCATGAGCATCTCGCTGTCAACGAGATTCTTCGAGCATCCGAGCGAAATAAAATCTATCGTCTTCATCGTTCACTACAGCAGGAAGAACAGGCACGCGGCAAAAGCGCCGCACGCCAGTCCAATGACCAATCCTTCAATAAAAGTCTTCTTTTTCATGACTTCAATTAATAAAAGACTTCAATTCTTCAATTTTTCAATTCTTAAACAGGCTGTCCACGAACTCGCGCTTGTTGAACAGTTGCAGGTCCTCCATGCCCTCGCCCAGTCCGATGTACTTCACGGGCACCTTCAGCTGGTCCGATATGCCGATGACCACACCGCCCTTGGCCGTACCGTCGAGCTTCGTGATGGCCAGCGACGTGATCTGCGTGACAGCCGCAAACTGACGGGCCTGCTCGAAGGCGTTCTGACCAGTCGAGCCGTCGAGCACCAGGAGCACCTCGTCGGGAGCCTCGGGCAGCACCTTTTTCATCACGTCCTTGATCTTCTTCAGCTCGTTCATCAGGCCCACCTTGTTATGCAGGCGGCCGGCCGTGTCTATCAGCACCACGTCGGCACCATTGGCCTGGGCACTCTGCAGCGTGTCGAACGCCACGGAGGCAGGGTCGGAGCCCATCTGCTGCTTCACCACGGGTACACCCACGCGCTCACCCCAGATGCAGAGCTGCTCGACGGCAGCCGCACGGAACGTGTCGGCAGCACCCAGGTAGACCTTCTTGCCGGCCTGCTTGAACTGCCACGCCAGCTTGCCGATGGTCGTCGTCTTGCCCACGCCGTTCACACCCACGACGAGGATGACGTAGGGCTTGTGGTCGCCGGGCAGGTCCCACTCGTCGTTGTCCTCCGAGTTGTTCTCGGCCAGCAAGGCAGCTATCTCGTCGCGCAGGATGGCGTTCAGCTCCGATGTCGACACATACTTGTCGCGGGCCACGCGCGCCTCGATGCGCTCTATAATCTTCAATGTCGTGTCGACGCCCACGTCGCTCGTGATGAGCACCTCCTCGAGGTTGTCCAGCACGTCGTCGTCGACCTTCGACTTACCGGCGACGGCACGGGCCAGCTTGTCCAGCACCGACGTCTTCGTCTTCTCCAGTCCCTGGTCCAGCGTCTCCTTGTTCTTCTTTCCGAATAATCCAAATAATCCCATATACCTATTTCTTTTAACAACCTGCAAAGGTACTGCAAAAACGCCAAACGGCCAAACGCAGTATGACGTTTTTACCCTTTTACATAAACTTTAACAATAACCGCAAAAAGAGTGCCCCGAAAAGAGCACCCTCGCGGCTGTTTTTTCGCATTTTTCTTTCAAAAAATAGCGATTATATCGGAATTTTTGTTACTTTTGCACCAAGAATCAGCAAATTTGAAAAATACTTGGTTATGAAGAAGCTTTTAACTTGTTTATTTGCCGCACTTGGACTGACTACAGCCTGTGGGCAAGCTCAAACAAATTACGAAACCGACGTGTTCAAGACCCAAAGCGGCAAGACCGTGACGTTCCATGCACTCGTGCATGCCAGCATCCGCATCCAGTATGACGGTAAGGAGATTGAAATTGACCCCGTAACCAAGCTGGGCAACAAAACGATTGACTATGCTGCCATGCCCAAGGCCGACTATCTCCTGGTGACTCACGAGCACGGTGACCACTTCAACCAGGAGGCCATCATGGTGCTGACGGGCGAGAAGACACGTTTCATAACCAACAAGCGTTGTGCCGACATGTATGGCTCCGGCGAGGTCATGGAGAATGGCGATAAGCTCCAGATAGCCAATGACTTCACCATCGAGGCCGTCCCTGCCTATAACTACTCCGAGGGGCGCACGCAGTTCCACCCCAAGGGGCGCGACAACGGCTATATCCTGACCATCGACGGTCTGCGAGTCTACATCGCCGGCGATACCGAGGACATTCCCGAGATGTCGGCCATCAAGGACATCGACGTCGCTTTCCTGCCTTGCAACCAGCCCTACACGATGACTCCCGACCAGCTGGTGAAGGCTGCGAGAATCATCAAGCCAAAGGTGCTGTTCCCCTATCATTACGGACAGACGGATGTGAGCGGCCTGCCCGGTCAGCTAAAGGGTGACGGCATCGACGTAAGGATCAGGCACTACGAATAGAGGCGCCTCACCCGTTTTCATTTCCTCACGATGACACTTCCGCTGGCCTGATGGGTGGCCAGTATCAGCACCTCGGCTATCTGAACGTGCTCAGGGGCATTGGCGGCATAGACGGCAACGTCGGCAATGTCGTCGCCCGTCAGGGGCTTGATGCCAGTATATAGCTTTTTTGCACGCGCTTCGTCGCCGTGGAAGCGCACGTTGCTGAAGTTGGTCTCTACCAAGCCCGGCTTCAGGTTCGTCACGCGGATGGGCGTGTCAGCCACGTCGATGCGCAGGCCGTCGGTCAGCGCCTTCACGGCAGCCTTGGTGGCGCAGTACACGTTTCCACCGGCGTAGGCAGCATCTCCAGCCACAGAGCCGACGTTGATGATGTGGCCTCGGCCGCGCTCAATCATCCCCGGCACCACGAGCCGCGTCATCGTCAGCAGACCCTTGATGTTCGTGTCAATCATCGTCTCCCAGTCGTCGAGGTCTCCCTCATACTCCGGCTCCAGCCCCAGCGCCAGTCCGGCATTGTTCACCAGCACGTCGATGGCCTTCCACTCCTCGGGCAGGCCGTTGACAGACTGCTTGGCCTTCTCGCGGTCGCGCACATCGAAAGCTAGCGTCAGCACCTGACAGCCACGTTCCGTCAGCTCGCGGCAAATCTCAGCCAGCTTCTGCTCGTTGCGTCCCGTCAATATCAACTTGTCGCCATTCTCAGCGAACTTCCTTGCGCAGCCCAGTCCTATTCCGCTCGTTGCGCCAGTTATCAACACAGTCTTGTTCATCTTTCACGTTTATCTTGTTTCTTCATTTAATCGTATTTCTGAATCTTCGTTTAATCGTTTTATTCTGAATCTTCGTTTAATCGTTTTATTCTGAATTTGACGCAAATGTAGTGCTTTTCCGCCAAACAGCCAACAACACCCTGTCGCTTTTAATTTTTTTTCAAGAAAAGAAGCCTATAATAAGTGGCGGGTATTGCGCAAGAAGTGCCTCCTTTTTTGAAATAAGTGGCGGGTATTTGCTGCAAAGACTATCTATTTGGCACTCGTTTCGTTCAAAATGAGGTCGGGATACTGAATTTTGCGCGGCTGATATGTGCGCCAAATGCGGGAAAAACATCGAAAAGAAGGGGGCTGCGCACGTCTTTTGAGGCCTTTTAGAGAGGAAATTTCACGATATCTGTGACTTTTCTGAGGTTAGGCATCTCTGGGTGCTTACGATATTAATACCGTATCTTATTGTATTTCAGCTTTTTAAATGAATATTGTCGTTCCAATCTTCCAATCTTCCAATCTTCCAGTTGTTTTTTGAGGGGTATGCATCTCTCTAATAATATATATAACTATCTATATATCAATTAGTTATATAGTATTTACGAGGAATGCAATACCTCTTTTTTTAATTGGAAGACTGGAAGACTGGAAGATTTCTATTTTATCACTCTTTCTCTACCAGGCCCCACAGCTTCAAGAGTTGCTCGTTGTGACACTACAAGAAGAAGCGCTCCGGCGTGAGCCCGCGGCCCAGTTCGCTAGATTAACGGTTACATGAGAACGTATAAAAAAGAAATCGCTCAAGGGGCCTGTCCCTGTGAGCGATTCTTTGCGGAAGGTGAGGGATTCAAACCCCCGATACCCGAAAGGGGTATACCGGATTTCGAGTCCAGCGCGATCGATCACTCTGCCAACCTTCCAATTTTGTATAGGCCAAACCTCTATTTGGACTTTTGCGGCTGCAAAGGTAATGCTTTTTCCTGAAACCACCAAATTTATTCGAAAGATATTTTCGCTAATTTTGATTTCAGCGTGTCTGCCTCGCTTTTCCTAATGGCAAGACGTATCTCGCAGGTGTTGTCGTAGGTCTGGCTGACGATGCGCGGGGCCATCTCCTTGACGATGCGCATGACGTCGTTCATCATAGGATAGGCGAAGGTGTAGGTGACGATTTCCTCGACCTGGCGCGTCTCCACCTGACAGTGGGCAACGGCATCTGCGGCAGCCTCGCGGTAGGCGACGATGAGTCCGCTGGTGCCGAGGTTCACGCCGCCGTAATAGCGGACGACGACGATGAGGATGTCGGTGAGCTCGTTGGCGTTGACCTGTCCGAGGATGGGTTTTCCAGCGGTACTGGAGGGCTCGCCGTCGTCGTTGGCGCGATAGTCTGCCCTATCCGCCCCGAGCATATAGGCATAGCAGACATGGCGGGCATCGTAGTACTTCTTGCGATACTCAGCCAGGAGTTGCTTCACCTCGTCGACGGTCTCGACGTGGTGAGCAAAGGCGAGGAACTTACTCCGTTTCTCGGTGTAGTAGCCCTCGCCTGTGCCTGCTATAGTCTTGTATTCGTCGGTCATATGTACAATTTGACAATGTACAATGTAAAATTTTTACAATGTACTATTTGGCAATGTACCATGTACTAATTAAACCAGTTTGTGGATGACCAGTCCGGAGCGAAGCTTCGGCTCGAACCACGTGGCCTTCGGCGGCATGATGTTGCCGCTGTCGGCGATGTCCATGATCTGCTTCATGGTGACAGGATAGAGCGCGAGGGCTGCCCGCATCTCGCCGCTGTCCACACGACGCTTCAGCTCACCGAGACCGCGGAGTCCGCCGACGAAGTCGATGCGCTGCGATGAGCGCAGGTCGCCGATGTTGAGGATGTCGTTCAGGATGAGACGGCTGGAGATGTCGACGTCGAGCACGCCAATGGGGTCGCTCTCGTTGTAGGTGCCCGGCTTGGCCTTCAGGCTGTACCAGCGTCCGTCGAGATAGAGCGAGAACTCGTGGAGCTGCTGGGGCTTGTAGAGGTCTGTTCCCTTGTCCTCGACGTCAAAGTTCTGCTTGAGCGCTTCAAGGAACTGTTCTGACGTTAAACCGTTTAAATCCTTAACAACACGGTTGTAGTCGAGGATGGTGAGCTGCGATGCCTGGAAGCAGACGGCCATGAAGAAGTTGTACTCCTCGTCGCCGCGGTGGTTGGGGTTCTGCTTCTGTTTCTCGGCGCCCACGAGAGCTGCTGCGGCCGAGCGGTGATGTCCGTCGGCGATGTAGAGCGACGGCATCTTGCTGAACTCGTCGGTAATAGTCTGCATATCCTGAGCGTCGCTGATGATCCAGAACTGGTGGCGGAAGCCGTCGATGGGTGCGATGAAGTCGTACTCGGGTTCGGTGGCGGCATAGCGCATGATGAGGGCGTCGAGGACCTGATTGTCGGGATAGGCGAAGAAGACGGGCTCGATGTTGGCGTTGTTTACGCGGACATGCTTCATGCGGTCTTCCTCCTTGTCGCGGCGCGTCAGCTCGTGCTTCTTGATGCGTCCGGCCATGTAGTCGTCGGTATGGGCGCAGACGACGAGGCCGTACTGCGTCTTGCCCTGCATGGTCTGGGCGTAGATGTAGTAGTGCTCCTGCTGGTCCTGTACGAGCCATCCGCGGTCCTGGAACTTCTGGAAGTTCTCGGCGGCACGCTCGTAGACGCGCGGGTCGTACTCGGAGGTGCCTACGGGGAAGTCGATCTCGGGTTTGATGATGTGATAGAGGCTCTTTTCGTTGTCGCCGGCCTCGGCGCGTGCCTCCTCGCTGTCGAGCACGTCGTAGGGACGGCTCTCTACCTGCTCCACCAGTTCACGTGGCGGGCGGATTCCTTTGAATGGTTTTATGATTGCCATAATTTTATGTAATTGCGTTATTCGTTATAACGTTGTTTCGTTATGACGATTATAGATACTGCTTGATTTTCTCGATCATTTCCTGGTACTCGGCGTCGCTGAGGTACACCTTGCCGGGGTTCATCTGGAACGTGCCGCCGTAGTCGGGGCCGTCGACGTACTTCGGCGCCAAGTGGAAGTGGAGATGCGAGAGCTTGTCGCTATAGGCGCCATAGTTAATCTTCTCCGGGTTGAAGGCACGCTGCATGGCACGCGTGACGCGAGCGACGTCGGCCATGAAGGCGTTGCGGTCGTCGTCGGAGAGCTCGTTAAGGTCGTTGACGTGGTCCTTGTAAGCCACGAGGCAACGTCCACGGTACGTTTGTTCTTTAAAAAGGAACGCGCGCGATACGCTGAGCTCGCAGATTTCAATCATCAGGTCGCTGAGCGTTTGGTTGTTAGTGCAGTAAAGGCACTGGCTGGGGTCGCTGTACATAGTCGTTAATTGTATTAAAAATGCATTTTCGGGTGGCAAAGGTACGAAGATTTTTCCGTGAATCGGTACTTGGTGGTGTTAATCTGCGTTAATCAGCGGCCATAGTGTCAAGAGTTTCCGTTTTTTTCCATACCTTTGCACCCTGTTAAGAGAAAATCGAATGAGAAAAAGACTATTCATAGGCTCACAACTGCTGCTGGCGTCGGTACTGACGCTGTCGGCACAGAGTTCAACAAAGTCGCCTTACAGCCAGTTTGGCCTGGGCATCCTCTCCGAGCGCTCCCAGGGCATGAGCCGCGGCATGAACGGCGTGGGCGTGGCCCTGCAGAGCGGCGACCGTGTGAACACGCTGAACCCCGCCAGCTATGGCGTCGTGGACTCGCTGACGATGATCATCGACGCGAGCATCACAGGCCAGCACACGAACTTCAAGGAAGGCGGCACGCGCCAGAACGCTAAGACGGCCAGCTTCGACTATATCGTCGCCTCGTTCCGTGCCTGGCGCAACATCGGCGTCACGCTGGGTGTGCTGCCGCTGACGAACATCGGCTACAACTACTCAACCACCAGCGTCAACGAGCAGTACGGCACCATCACCGAGACCTACAGCGGCGAGGGTGGTCTGCGCGAAGCCTTCCTGGGCGTTGGCTGGCATATCGTAAAACCCCTGTCCGTCGGCATCAACGGCGGCTTCGTCTGGGGCGACCTGAACCGCACCGGCTTGGCAAGTAACAGCAACATCAGCCCGCTGCAGAAGATTTACTCCGCCAGCGTTCGCAACTACAAGCTGGACGCCGGCATACAATGGAACCAGCCCATAGGCCGTCACGACGCCATCACGCTGGGCGCCACCGTCGGTGTGGGCCACAAGCTGAATGCCGACGCCAAGCTCGACATTATCAACATCAACAAGCCCGACACCACGTCGTTCAAGGCCACGGACGCCCTGGAGCTGCCCTGGTCGTGGGCTGTCGGCCTGGCCTGGCGCCACGGCGAGTCGCTGACCGTCGCCGCCGATGCTGAGCTGCAGCAATGGGGCAAGACGTCGTTCCCGGTCTTCGACGGCAACAACTACCAGACCACGAAGGACCAGATGAAAGACCGTATGAAGCTGAACGTCGGCGCAGAGTGGACACCCGACGCCAACGACGTGCGCCACTACCTGAAACGCGTGAACTACCGCATCGGCGCCGGCATCTGTACACCTTATTATAAGATTAACGGTCAGGACGGCCCGAAGGACATCTCCGTCAGCCTGGGACTGGGACTGCCCATCCAGAACAAGTACAACAGCCGCTCGGTGGTCAACATCAGCGGCCAGTGGGTACACTCCTCGGCCAAGGACTTCATTACCGAGAATATGTTCCGCATCAACGTTGGCATCACGTTCAACGAACGATGGTTCGCAAAATGGAAGGTAGAGTAAGCACACTCCGCACGACAGCACTCGCGGCTACTATGCTCACGGCACTCCTCACGGCGTGCAGCGAGGCACAGGAGCACACCGCCGCCGCCATCCTGGATCGCGACTCCGTCTCGGTCATGACGTCGTACGGCGTCAACACCCTCATCTCCGACTCCGGCGTCATCAAGTACCGCATCGTCACCGAGCGGTGGGACGTGAACACCATCCGCCAGCCGTCGCGATGGGAGTTCATGAAGGGCGTCTTCTTCGAACAGTTCGACGAGCAGTTCCATACCGAGGGCTACATACAGGCCGACACCGCCTGGTACTACGACCAGCTGAAGCTGTGGAAACTGCGTGGCCGTGTCCGCATACGCAATGTCAACGGACTGGTATACACCAGCGAGGAACTTTATTGGGACGGACTGTCGCACGAGTTCTACTCGAACGTCTTCAGCCGCGTCGTCACCCCCGAGCGCACCCTCCAGGGCACCTACTTCCGCTCGGACGAGCACATGACACACTATGTCGTGTCGAACTCCAAGGGCTCGTTCACCACCGGCAGCATGGACAAAGACAAGGACAGCAACGACAACGCCCCGAAGGACACGGCGCAGCAACAACAGCCGCCGATGCGTCCACAGGCCGTCAAACACGCCAAAACAACCATCACGCCATGACCGCAGTAATCATAGGACTCCTTGTCAGCATGGTTTTCTCAGCCTTCTTCTCGGGCATGGAGATCGCCTTCATCAGCTCGAACCGACTGAGAGCCGAGATAGACCGTGAGAAGAACGGTCCCGCGCAGCGTGCCATCGCCCTGTTCTACCGTCATCCGAACAACTTTGTGTCGACAATGCTCGTCGGCAACAACATCGCGCTAGTCATCTACGGCATTCTCTTCGCACAGGTCTTCGACGCCACGCTCTTCAGCGCCCTGCCCGACTCGGCACGCGTCACCTGCGACACGCTCTTGTCGACGCTCGTCGTGCTGTTCACTGGCGAGTTCCTGCCGAAGACCATCTTCAAGTCGAACCCCAACGGCCTGCTGACGTTCTTCGCCGTACCAGCCTACATTTGCTACATACTCCTGTACCCCGTCTCGCGACTGGCCACCCTGCTGTCGAAGGGACTGCTACGACTCATCGGCGTGAAAATGAAGAAGGCGCCCGACAGCAACGAGTTCACGAAGGTCGACCTCGACTACCTCGTTCAGACAAGTATCGACAATGCCGCCAGCGACGACGACATCGAGGAGGAAGTGAAGATATTCCAGAACGCCTTGGACTTCTCGGAGACACGCGTCCGCGACTGCATGATTCCCCGCACGGAGATCGACGCCGTCGAGGACACCGCCACCATCGAGGAGCTGAAACAGACATTCGTGGAGAGCGGCCACTCGAAGGTCGTCGTCTACCACGAAGATATAGACCACATCACCGGATATATACACTCCAGCGACCTCTTCAAGCTGGGACAGACCACCATTCAGACGCCTGACGGTACAAAAACCGCCGACGGAAAAGGCGGCTGGCTGGGAAAGATGCTCCGCGAGATGCCCTTCGTCCCGGAGACCATGCCCGCCTCGAAGCTCATGAAGACCTTCATGCAGCAGAAGAAGTCGATGGCCATCGTCGTCGACGAGTTCGGAGGCACCAGCGGCCTCATCACCCTCGAGGACATTGTCGAGGAAATCTTCGGCGACATCGAGGACGAGCACGATAAGGAGCAATACATAGCCCGCCGACTGGAGTCGGGCGACTATCTCCTCTCAGCCCGACTGGAGATTGAGAAGGTGAACGACGAGTTCGACCTGGACCTACCTGAGAGCGACGAATACATGACTATCGGCGGCTTAATCCTGCATGAGTACCAGTCGTTCCCGAAACTCAACGAAGTGGTGAAAATTGGGCGCTGGGAGTTCAAAATTGTCAAGAATACGGCCACAAAAATCGAACTTGTACAGTTAAAAGTGACGGAATAGACAGTTTTTTGCCGGAAAATTTCGCTGTATGCGACTTTTTTTGTAACTTTGCCGCGTTTTACGCGAAAACAGAGAAAAATTACAATAAAAAATAAAAAGAAAAAGAACAAACAAATGGCAGCAATTGGAAAAATCAGAAGCTGGGGGCCGACCCTTGTGATCGTCATCGGTCTGGCCCTGTTCGCCTTCATTGCCGAAGAAGCCTTCCGTTCTTGCGAAGCAACCAAGAACCAGCAGAGGCAGCAGGTAGGCGAAGTGTTAGGTAACAAGATTAACGTACAGGAGTTCCAGCAACTCGTCGACGAGTACCAGCAGGTCGTCAAGATGACCCAGGGCCGCGACAACCTGTCCGAGGACGAGATGAACAGCATCAAGGACCAGGTGTGGCAGACTTACGTCAACAGCATCATCATCAACGAGGAGTGTGAGAAGCTCGGTCTGAAGGTCACCGACACCGAGATGCAGAACATCCTCCGCGAGGGCACCAACTCCATGCTGTTGCAGAGCCCCTTCGTTAACCAGCAGACTGGACGCTTCGACGTCACCATGCTGACCAAGTTCCTTGCTGACTACCAGCAGAACGCCAACAACCCCCAGATGGCTGAGCAGTACAAGGCCATCTACGACTACTGGCAGTTCCTGGAGAAGAACCTCCGTCAGCAGACCCTCACCCAGAAGTACCAGGCCCTGCTGGCCAACTGTCTGATCTCCAACCCCGTCAGCGCCAAGGCTGCTTTCGAGGGCCGCAACAAGGAGTCAGACATCCTGCTGGCCTCACTCCCCTACTCGTCCGTCAACGACAAGGATGTCGAGGTGAGCGATGCTGACCTGAAGAACAAGTACAACGAGAAGAAGGAGATGTTCAAGCAGACCGTCGAGACGCGCGACATCAAGTACGTCGCCTTCCAGGTCCTCGCCTCTGCCACCGACCGTGCCGAGCTGATGAAGACCATGGTGGACGCCTCGCAGAAACTGGAGAGCGGCGCCGTCGCCTCTGAGGTCGTTCGCAAGGCCCAGTCGCAGATTCCCTACGTCGGACTGCCCGTCACCCGTCAGGCTCTGCCCAGCGACATTGCCGCCAGAGTCGACTCCATGGCTGTAGGCCAGACCACGAAGCCCTTCGAGACCCAGCGCGACAACACCCTCAACGTGGTGAAGCTCATCTCGAAGCAGCAGCTCCCCGACTCTGTGGAGTTCCGCATGATCCAGGTTGGTGCCGAGACGCCTGAGGAGGCTCAGAAGCGTGCCGACAGCATCTATACCGCCATCCGCGGCGGCGTTGCCTTCGACTCCATCGCCAAGAAGTACAACCAGACGGGCGAGAAGCAGTGGCTCACCTCTGCCCAGTACCAGAACTCCACGGCCATCGATGCCGACTCGAAGGAGTATCTGACGGCTCTGACCACCATGGCCAGCGGCGATATGAAGAACCTGAAGTTCTCGTCCGGTAACGTCATCGTACAGGTGACCGACCGCCGCAACTTCGTCGACAAGTACGACGTTGCCATCGTCAAGCACACCATCGACTTCTCGAAGAACACCTACTCTGATGCTTACAACAAGTTCTCACAGTATGTCAGCGAGAACAAGACCCTGGATGACCTCGAGAAGAACGCCGAGAAGTTCGGCTTCACGGTCAGCGAGCGTAAGGATATCATGAACTCCGAGCACAACGTGGCTAACCTCCGCGCCACCCGCGAGGCCATGAAGTGGATCTTCGACGCCAAGGAAGGTGAGGTGTCGCCCCTCTACGAGTGCGGCAGCAACGACAACCTCCTCGTCGTAGCCCTGACCAAGATTCACCCCGTGGGTTATCGTGACCTGGACGATGTGAAGGATGTTGTGAAGCAGGAAGTACTGCGCGACAAGAAGTTCGACATGCTGGCTAAGAAGCTGGAGGGCGTCAAGGCCATCGCCGATGCCGAAAAGGTGGGTGCCAAGGTCGACAGCGTGAACCAGATCACTTTCGGTGCTCCTGTCTTCGTTCAGGCTACTGGTGCCAGCGAGCCCGTCCTCTCGGGTGCTGTCAGCGCCACGGAGAAAGGCAAGCTGTCGAAGGTCGTCAAGGGTAACGGCGGCGCATACCTCTTCCAGATTATCAACCAGCGCAACAACGAGCACGCCTTCGACGCCAAGGCTCAGGAGCAGCAGCTCCACCAGCAGGCCCTTCAGGCTGCCGGCCGCTTCATGCAGGAGCTCTACCAGAAGGCCAACATCGTTGACAACCGCTATCTCTTCTTCTAATTGTAATAAGGTATAATTTATAATAAGGTATAGAGCCCCATGAACTATCAGAACCTACTGAACGCCATTATTATTATTCGACTGCCTGAGGTGGTCGGAAGTGATAAAGCGTACATATAGGTCCGGTAGAAGTCCAACAAATATGAAGCCTTTCTCACTTCCGAGTGTGAAAGGCTTTTTTGTTGCAACAAAGGCTCAAAACAACTAAACAATATCAACAACAATGGAAAACGACAGACTTTACATTTTCGACACAACACTCCGGGACGGCGAACAGGTGCCCGGATGTCAGTTGAACACCATCGAGAAAATCCAGGTGGCGAAGGCACTCGAACAGCTCGGCGTCGACGTCATCGAGGCAGGATTTCCCGTATCAAGCCCCGGCGACTTCAACTCGGTCATCGAGATATCGAAAGCCGTCACGTGGCCAACCATCTGCGCCCTGACGCGTGCCGTGGAGCACGACATCGAGGTGGCTGCCGAGGCACTTAAGTACGCCAAGCACAAGCGCATACACACGGGCATCGGCACCAGCGACGAACACATTCGCTACAAGTTCAACTCCACCCGAGAGGAAATTCTGGAGCGCGCCGTCGCAGCCACGAAGTATGCCAAGCGCTTCGTCGACGACGTGGAGTTCTACTGCGAGGATGCCGGACGTACCGACAACGAGTACCTGGCACAGGTCGTCGAGGCCGTCATCAAGGCCGGTGCCACCGTCGTCAACATCCCCGACACCACGGGATATTGCCTGCCGCAGGAGTTCTACGAGAAGATCAAGTACCTCAAGGAGCACGTCGACGACATCGACCGCGCCATCATCTCCACCCATTGCCACAACGACCTCGGCATGGCGACGGCCAACACCCTCAACGGCATCATGGCCGGTGCCCGACAGGTGGAGGTCACCATCAACGGCATCGGCGAACGGGCCGGTAACACCAGCCTCGAGGAGATTGCCATGATCCTGAAGTGCCACAAGAGCCTGAACATAGAGACCAATATCAACACCACGAAGATCTACCCCACCAGCCGTCTGGTCAGCGGGCTGATGAATATGCCCGTACAGCCAAACAAGGCCATCGTCGGCCGCAACGCCTTTGCACACTCCAGCGGCATCCATCAGGACGGTGTGCTGAAGGACGTGCATACCTACGAGATTATGGACCCGAAGGACGTGGGCATCGACGACAACTCCATCGTCCTCACCGCCCGTTCCGGACGCGCCGCCTTGAAGTACCGTCTGCAGGTGAACGGCGTTGACCTCGACGAACAGAAGCTCGACAAGATCTACGAGAAGTTCCTCCAGCTGGCCGACCAGAAGAAGGATGTTACTGACGCCGACGTGCTGATGCTTGCCGGTGCCGACACCGCCGAGACCCACGCAGTTCGTCTGGAGTTCCTCCAGGTCACCTCAGGCAAGGGTGTCAAGTCGGTGGCGTCCATCGGTCTCGACATCAGCGGCCAGAAGTTCGAGGCTGCCGCCAGCGGAAATGGTCCCGTCGATGCTGCCATCAAGGCGCTGAAGAAGATTATCATGAAGCAGATGACCCTGAAGGAGTTCACCATCCAGGCCATCTCCAAAGGCTCCGACGACGTCGGCAAGGTCCACATGCAGGTGGAGTACAACGGTTCGCTCTACTACGGTTTCGGTGCCAATACCGACATCGTTACCGCCAGCGTCGAGGCCTATATCGACTGTATCAATAAGTTCAAGGTACAAGACTGAAATCATCAATCGACAATCCGCAAATCGTCAATAAATTCGATGAACACACTATTTGACAAGATATGGGACAAGCACGTCGTACAAATGGTTGACGACGGTCCCACACAGCTATACATCGACCGTCTCTACTGTCACGAGGTGACGTCGCCGCAGGCTTTCGAAGGGATGCGACAGCGTGGACTGCGCTGCTTCCGTCCCGACCACATCTATTGTATGCCCGACCACAACACGCCGACGCACGACCAGGACAAGCCCATCGCCGACCCCGTCAGCCGTGAGCAGGTAGAGACGCTGGCGCGTAACGCCCAGGAGTTTGGCATCACCCACTACGGCATGATGTCGCCCGACAACGGCATCATCCACGTCGTTGGGCCCGAGAAGGGTCTCAGCCTACCCGGCATGACCATCGTCTGCGGCGACAGCCACACCTCTACCCACGGTGCCATGGGTGCTGTAGCCTTCGGCATCGGCACCAGCGAGGTCGAGATGGTCATGGCCTCACAATGCATCCTCCAGCAGAAGCCCCGGTCCATGCGTATCACCATCAACGGCACGCTCGGCAAGGGCGTCACCGCCAAGGACGTGGCCCTCTACCTTATGGCGCAGATTACGACCAGCGGCGCCACGGGCTACTTCATAGAGTATGCCGGCGACGTCGTTAGCGCGCTGTCCATGGAGGGCCGTCTGACGCTCTGTAACCTATCCATCGAGATGGGGGCCCGCGGCGGTTTCATCGCCCCGGACGAGACCACCTTCGCCTACATTAAGGGTCGCGAATTCGCCCCGAAGGGTGCTGAGTGGGACAAGGCCGTCGCCTACTGGAAGACGCTGAAGAGCGGTCCCGATGCCGTCTTCGACCGCGAGCTGACCTTCGATGCTAAGGACATTGAGCCGCGCATCACCTACGGCACCAACCCCGGCATGGGCATCGGCATTACGGAAAGCATTCCAGCCCCCCTTTCGTCCCCCGAGGGGGACACCACAGAAGCCCCTGCGGGGGCTGTAGGGGGGGCTCGCGCTCTCGCATATATGGGCTTCGAGGCTGGTCAGAAACTGCTCGGCACGAAGGTCGACTACGTTTTCCTCGGCGCCTGCACCAACGGACGCATCGAGGACTTCCGTGCCTTCGCCTCTATCGTCAAGGGCAGGCAGAAGGCCGACGGCGTCACGGCATGGCTCGTCCCTGGCTCGTGGGCTGTCGACAAGCAGATACGTGAGGAGGGCCTCGACAAGTTGCTCGAAGCATCCGGCTTTGAGATCCGGCAGCCAGGCTGTTCCGCCTGTCTGGCTATGAACGACGACAAAGTACCTGCAGGCTGTCTCTGCGTCTCCACGTCGAACCGCAACTTCGAGGGCCGTCAGGGCCCTGGCAGCCGTACCATCCTCGCCTCGCCGCTAACCGCTGCTGCCGCCGCCGTCACCGGAGAGATTACAGATCCTCGTACATTAATGTAAATGAGTAATGAGTAAAAGATGAAACAGAAATTCGATATCATCACCAGCACCTGCGTACCCCTCCCTCTGGAGAACGTAGATACCGACCAGATCATCCCCGCCCGTTTCCTCAAGGCAACGACGCGCGAGGAGCAATTCTTCGGCGACAACCTCTTCCGCGACTGGCGCTATCGTGCCGACGGTACCGTGGTCGAGGATTTCGTACTCAACGACCCCCGTTACAGCGGCTGCATCCTCGTGGCCGGCAAGAACTTCGGCTCCGGTTCCAGCCGCGAGCACGCCGCATGGGCCATCGCCGGCTACGGCTTCCGCGTGGTCATCTCCTCGTTCTTCGCCGACATCCACAAGAACAACGAGCTCAACAACTTCGTGCTCCCCGTACAGGTCAGCGAGCCGTTCCTTCAGGAGCTCTTCCAGAGTATCCGGGAGAATCCGAAAATGGAGGTTGAAGTAGACCTTCCCCGTCAAACCGTCACCAACAAAGCCACCGGCCGCAGCGAGCACTTCGACATCAACGGCTACAAGAAGCATTGTCTGATGAACGGCCTCGACGACATCGATTTCCTAGTACAGAACCAAGAAAAGACAATAGCATGGGAACAGACGAACGCCTGAACGGCTACCAGCGCACGGTACCGTTCGTGGAGATCATGGACTCCACACTACGCGACGGCGAGCAGACCAATGGTGTGTCGTTCCTGCCGCACGAGAAGCTGATCATCGCCCGTATGCTGCTCAGCGACCTGAACGTCGACCGCATAGAGGCCGGTTCGGCACGCGTCTCCGACGGCGAGAAGGAGGCCGTCAGGATGATCTGCCGCTATGCTCGCCAGATAGACCGTCTCGACCGTGTCGAGGTGCTCGGCTTCGTCGACGGCGGTCAGAGCGTCAACTGGATAGCCGACTGCGGCTGCACCACCATGAACCTCCTGGCCAAGGGCTCACAGAAGCATTGCGAGCAGCAGCTGCAGAAGACACCCGCTGAGCACATCGCCGACATCAGGTTGTGTATTGACTATGCCCACAAGAAGGGCATCAGCGTCAACCTATACCTTGAGGACTGGTCCGAGGGCATGAAGGACTCGCCGGCGTACGTCTACCAGCTCATGGACAGCCTCGTCGATAGTGGCATCCGCCGCTTCATGCTGCCCGACACGCTGGGTGTCATGAACCCGCTGCAAGTCATCGAATACTTCCGGAAGATGGTGAAGCGCTATCCCGATACACACTTCGACTTCCATGCACACAACGACTACGACCTCGCTGTCTCGAACTCGCTGGCAGCCGTCCTCAGCGGAGCCCGTGGCCTGCATGTCACCGTCAACGGCCTCGGCGAACGCTGCGGCAACGCCCCGCTGTCGAGCGTGCAGGTCATCCTGCGCGACCAGTTCCACGCCAAGACCAACATCCGCGAGGACAAGCTCAACGACATCAGCCGACTCGTCGAGAGCTATAGCGGCATCGCCGTCGCACCTAACCAGCCCATCATCGGCGACAACGTCTTCACCCAAGTGGCGGGTGTCCATGCCGATGGCGACAACAAGGGCGGCCTCTACCACAACGCCCTCATCCCCGAACGCTTCGGACGCCGCCGCGAGTACGCCATGGGCAAGACCAGCGGCCGTGCGAACATCGCCAAGAACCTCAAGGAGCTGGGGCTGGAGCTGACGCCCGAACAGACACGCCGCGTCACACAGCGCATTACCGAGCTTGGCGACAAGAAGGAGGTCGTCACACTCGAGGACCTGCCGTTCATCGTCAGCGACGTACTGAAACACGACGCCCCCGAGGACCGCGTCAAGCTCGTCAGCTACGTCGTCTCCACGGCCTACGGTCTGAAGCCCGGCGCCAACATCAAGGTCGAGATCAACGGCGAGCAGTACGAGGCCGCTGCCACCGGCGACGGTCAGTACGACGCCTTCGTCAAGGCCCTCCGCTTCATCTATAAGAAGTACCTTGACCGCACGTTCCCGCTGCTAGCCAACTACCAGGTGACTATCCCTCCCGGCGGACGTACTGATGCCCTCGTGCAGACGGTCATCACCTGGAACGACAACGGCCGCCAGCTGCGCACCCGCGGACTGGACGCCGACCAGACGGAAGCCGCCATCAAGGCCACCTTCAAGATGCTGAACATCATCGAAAAAGAGAATAACAATTCGTTATAACGACTATTCGTAATAACGATATAACGTTTTAACGACATAACGACAAACTATAATAACACAATGAAACTGAACATTGCCATTCTACCGGGCGACGGCATAGGCCCGGAAATCATGAAGCAGGGTGTTGCCGTGATCAACGCCATCGCCCAGAAGTTCAACCACCAGTTCTCCTACGAGGAGGCACTCGTCGGCGCCGTGGCCATCGATGCCTGCAGCGACCCATACCCTGCCGCCACCCACGACGTCTGCATGCGTGCCGACGCTGTCCTCTTTGCAGCTGTCGGCGACCTGAAGTACGACAACGACCCGACGCTGAAGGTGCGTCCCGAGACCGGTTTGCTGGCCATGCGCAAGCAGCTGGGACTCTTTGCCAACGTCCGCCCTGTGGCGACGTTCGACTGCCTGCTCCACAAGTCGCCGCTGAAGGAGGAACTGCTGCGTGGCGCCGACTTCGTGGTCATCCGCGAGCTCACCGGCGGTATGTACTTCGGCGAGAAGTACCAGGACAACGACCGTGCCTACGACACCGACGTCTACACCCGCCCCGAGATTGAGCGCATCCTGAAGGTCGCCTTCGAGATGGCACGCACACGAAAGCGCCACCTAACCGTCGTCGACAAGGCAAACGTGCTGGCCTCCAGCCGCCTGTGGCGACAGATAGCCCAGGAGATGGAGCCGCAGTATCCTGACGTCACGACCGACTATATGTTCATCGACAACGCCTCGATGCGCGTGCTCACGGAGCCCCGCTTCTTCGATGTCATCGTTACCGAGAACACCTTCGGCGACATCCTCACCGACGAAACGTCGTGCATCACCGGTTCCATGGGTCTCCAGCCCTCCAGCTCGTTGGGCGAGCACACACCCCTCTTTGAGCCCGTCCACGGCTCGTGGCCACAGGCCAAGGGTCAGAACCTGGCTAACCCGCTGGCTCAGATTCTCTCCGCCGCCATGCTCCTCGAGCACTTCGGACTGAACGAGGAGGGAGCACTCGTCCGCCAGGCCGTCAACGCCTCGCTCGACGCCAACGTCCGCACGCCCGAGATACAGGTCGATGGCGGCGCCCCCTACGGCACACGCGAGGTTGGCCAGTGGATAACCGACTACATCAGCAAGGCGTAACGCCGGCTCACAACGGCACTTCGTTAAAAAAAGATAATGTTCTTTGTACAACGGCACGTGTTAAGCGATAAATAAGTACCTTTGCAGTTCTAATGTATCAAACTGATAAACAATATGAAGATTTCACACATTGAGCATCTGGGCATTGCCGTCCAGAGCATTGAAGAGAGTCTGCCGTTCTTCAAGGACGTGCTGGGCCTGGAGTGTTATGCAACGGAAGTCGTCGAGGACCAGAAGGTGAAGACCGCCTTCCTGAAGTGCGGTGAGGTGAAGCTTGAGCTCCTCGAGCCCACATCGCCCGAGAGCACCATTCAGAAGTGGCTCGACAAGGGCAACAAGGGTGTCCACCACGTCGCCTTCTGCATTGAGGACGGCGTTGCCAACGCATTGGCCGAGGTCAGCGAGAAGGGCGTACGCCTCATCGACGAGAAGCCCCGCAAGGGTGCCGAAGGCCTGAACATCGCCTTCCTCCACCCGAAGTCCACCTGCGGCATCCTCACCGAGCTCTGCGAACACCCTGAGTGATGTCTTATTGACAATTGAAAACTGATAATTGATAATTAAAATAAAGCAATGAGCAAGCAATTAGAAAAGATCAAGCAACTCATCGAGAAGCGCGAACAGGCACGTCTCGGTGGTGGTGAGAAAGCCATACAGAAACAGCACGACCGCGGCAAGTACACAGCCCGCGAGCGCATCGACATGCTGCTCGACGAAGGATCGTTCGAGGAGTACGATATGTTCAAGGAACACCGTTGCCACAACTTCGGCATGGAGAAGAAGCAGTTCCCTGGCGACGGCGTCGTTGCCGGCAGCGGCACCATCGACGGCCGCCTCGTCTTCGTCTTCGCACAGGACTTCACCGTACATGCTGGTTCGCTCTCCGAGACCATGAGCCAGAAGATCTGCAAGGTCATGGACATGGGTATGAAGATGGGCGCACCCGTCATCGGCATCAACGACTCTGGTGGTGCACGTATCCAGGAGGGTATCAACGCCCTGGCAGGCTACGCCGAGATCTTCGAGCGTAACATCCTCGCCTCGGGTGTCATCCCCCAGATCAGCGGCATCTTCGGCCCCTGCGCCGGTGGTGCTGTCTACAGCCCCGCGCTGACCGACTTCACGCTGATGATGGAGAACACCTCCTATATGTTCCTCACAGGTCCGAAGGTGGTGAAGACCGTCACCGGCGAGGACATCGACCAGGAGCACCTCGGTGGTGCCAGCGTCCACTCCACGAAGTCGGGCGTCACACACTTCACAGCTAAGACTGAGGAGGAAGGCCTGCAGATGATCAAGACGCTGCTCTCCTACATTCCCTCGAACAACATGGAGATGGCTCCGCGCCGCAAGTGTACCGACCCCATCAACCGCATGGAGGACTCCCTGAACGAGATTATCCCCGAGAACCCCAACGAGGCCTACGACATGTACAAGGTCATCGCCGCCATCACCGACAACGGCGAGTTCTTCGAGGTACAGCCTAAGTTCGCACGTAACATCATCGTCGGCTTTGCACGCTTCAACGGTCAGAGCGTCGGTATCGTTGCCAACCAGCCCACCTGCTATGCCGGTGTACTCGACGTCAACGCCTCGCGCAAGGGTGCACGCTTCGTACGCTTCTGCGACGCCTTCAACATCCCCATCGTCTCGCTCGTCGACGTGCCCGGATTCCTCCCCGGCACGGGCCAGGAGTACAACGCCGTCATCCTACACGGTGCCCAGTTGCTCTATGCTTACGGCGAGGCTACCGTTCCCAAGATTACCGTCACCCTGCGTAAGTCCTACGGCGGCTCACACATCGTCATGGGCTCTAAGCAGCTCCACACCGACCTGAACTACGCATGGCCCTCCGCCGAGATTGCCGTCATGGGTGCTTCTGGTGCCGCTGCCGTGCTCTACGCCAAGGAGGCCAAGGCCAAGAAAGAGGCCGGCGAGGATGTCAAGGCATTCATCGCCGAGAAGGAGGACGAGTACAACGAGCTCTTCGCCAATCCTTATCAGGCAGCCAAGTACGGCTACATCGACGACGTCATCGAGCCGCGCAACACCCGTTTCCGCATCTGCCGCGGTCTGGCACAGCTCGCCACCAAGCGCGACGCCCTGCCCGCCAAGAAGCACGGTAACATCCCGATGTAATTGACGATTGACGATTGACGATTGACAATTGATAATTGATAATTGACAATGAACAATAACGAAGTTTATGCTGCCATCGCTCTGGCACTCCACGAGCACCTGGGCAACAACGTCCACGACATCGAGACCGGCAAGATTACCATTGCCGAGCACCAGACGACGTGGAACCTTGCCTGCCTCTCAATGACAGCACGCCCCTAAATCACGACACATCGAAAATGAAACAGTACAAGTATACCATCAACGGAAACAAGTACGAGGTAACCATCGGCGACATTACCGACAACATAGCCACACTCACCGTCAACGGCGAGGAGTACAAGGTGGAAATGGAACGCGAGGCCGAACCCGAGAAGAAGAAGCCCGTGGTGCGTCCCGCTGCAGCAGCTGCGAGCGACAGTTCCGCCGCTGCTGACAAAGCAGGCGCACCCGCCAACAAGGCTAACGCCCTGAAGGCACCCCTGCCCGGCGTCATCACCGACATCCTTGTCGAGGTGGGCCAGGAGGTCAGCGCCGGCGACAACGTCGTCGTACTCGAAGCCATGAAGATGGCCAACAACCTGCAGGCCGAGAAGAGCGGCAAGGTTACCGCCATCTGCGTACAGGTAGGCCAGAGCGTCATGGAGGATGAGGCTCTCGTCGTCATCGAGTAGTCCCCCATCCCCGTACAACCATACCCATAGAATCCCGGCAGCCACCGACTGTCGGGATTCTTTCAAAAGAAACTACTAACGCTAACCAATCTCTAAAAGCTTATGAAGAAATACTTATTCTTACTGGTCTTCGGACTCATGGGTCTGACAGCCGATATGCTGGGACAGCCATTGTTGAGAACGCACGTGGAAACGGGCGACGTCGAAGGCGTGACCGACGAGAGCATCGCCGTCTACAAAGCCATACCCTACGCCGCACCTCCCGTCGGCGAGCTGCGCTGGAAGGCGCCCCAGCCGGCCAAGGCATGGGAGGGCGTCAGGCTCTGCGACACCTTCGGTCCCCTGCCCCCGCAGCCCACACGTCCTGACCGCAAGGCCGATACGATGAGCGAGGACTGCCTCTACCTGGGCATCGCCACACCCGCTAAGTCGTCCGCCGACCGTTTGCCGGTGATGGTGTGGATTCACGGCGGCGGCTTCCAGACGGAGTGGTACGGCGGCGACCTCTGGCGTCACCTCGCCCTGCGCGGCGTAGTCATCGTCAGCGTGGAGTACCGCACCGGCGCCCTAGGCTTCATGGCACATCCCGAGCTGACGAAGGAAGATCCCAACGGACACTCCGGTAACTACGGCATTCTCGACCAAATCTTCGCCCTGCAATGGGTACAGCGCAACATTAGCAGCTTCGGCGGCGATCCCACGAACGTCACCATCTTCGGCGAGTCAGCAGGCGCCATCAGCTGCAGCATCCTCTGCGCATCACCCCTGGCCAAGGGACTCTTCCACCGCTGCATCAGCCAGAGCGGCGGCTCCTTCGCACCGTGGAGCGACAAGCCGCGCTCACTCGGCCTCGACGCCTCGCAGAAAGGTGCCGAGCAGCAGGGGCTCGACTTCCAAAAGCACCTGAAGAAGAAGAACATCAAGCAGCTGCGCAAGATGGACGCCATGGCCCTCTGCGACGGTAACGTCGGCTTCGCCGGCTTCTGGCCCTGCGTCGACGGCTACGTCATCTGCGATGACCAGTACCGCCTCTACGAGCGCGGCGAGTACAACGATGTCCCCGTCATCGTCATGACCAACTCCGACGAGGGCGCCCTCTTCGACCCCGGCAACATGACCGCCGAGAACTTCAAGAAAAACGTCGATGCCATCTTCGGCTCATGGGCCGACGAGGCGCTGAAGGTCTATCCCGGCAACACCGACGACGAGGCCTGGCACGGCTTCGGCGACGCCTTCCGCGACATGGGCTTCGCATGGCCCTCCTACGCATGGGTGAGCCTCCAGGCCAAGACTGGCAAGAGCCCCGCTTATGCCGCCTACCTTGCGCAGCCATCTACGATGAGTTTCTCGCAGGACAAGCGCCGCCGTGGCGTCGCCCATGCCGATGACATCCTCTACCTCAACGGCCATTTCCTAACACAGCCCGACAAGTACCCCGCCGAGGCCGCTGTCGCCGAGATTATCCAGCAGTATTGGGTGAACTTCGCCAAGACCGGCAATCCCAACGCCAAGGGCCTGCCCTACTGGCCCACCTTCGACGACGCGAAGCCCACCACCATGCAGTTCGCCAACGGTGCCTCGCTCATCATGCGTCCCAACCGCGAGCAAGTCGACTTCGTGGACCGCTACTACAAGGCCAAGCGCGAAGAGACGGAGGCTGCACGCAGGAAACCATAATTACTAATTAGTAATTATAATTACTAATAGTATTTACCGAAGAAACCTCACGATGGGAGCGATTCCTGCCGTGAGGTTTTTTGAGATAGATACTACACATTCCGCACGCTCCCTGTCTTTCCCTGTATAGTGTTGACTCCCTCAGAGCCTTGATTTGTTTCTGTTTTGTTAATTACTGTTTATTATACTGATTTTGTTGACTTATCTCTCTGATTAGGTTGTCTGCTTTCCTGCTTTTGTTGTCTCTTTTCCCGGGTTAGTGGACTTCGTACTGGAAACGTTGACCT
>JAEEGG010003426.1_pt1 | contig 39569 bp, 33 predicted proteins | sample 9134161 | NCBI WGS metagenome assembly JAEEGG01 (sample SAMN16246543, study PRJNA631951) | gut metagenome | biome: gut microbiome; feature: rumen; material: CR-attached | host: Bos | place: Iran: Karaj | collected 2018-10 | reverse complement strand
GCCTCGACTCCGCTTTTCTCAAGATGCGCCACGATGGTTTTCTTCAGGTCGATGGCGGCATCGTCACAGTCTATAACAACTCTCATAATAAAACTAAAGGTTATTGTGTTTTTTTCTTGATGAATTCAGACGGTAGCTTTCCGAACTGCTTCTGGAAGCTGAGCGTGAAGTACGAAGGGGAGGAGTAGCCTACCAGGTACGCCACTTCGTTTATGCGGTAATTGTTCTCGGCCAGGAGTTCGACCGCTTTCTTGAGGCGGCTGATCCTGACGTATTCGTTCACGGTCAGTCCGGTATTCGCCTTGACCTTGCGGGTGAGGGTGGCGCGGGACACCGCCATGGCATCCGCCAGCTTGTCGATGGTAAGTTCGGTCTCGGAAATATGGTCCTGTATGTAAGAGTGAAGCGAATTCATGAAATCCTCTTCAATCTTGCTGACGCTCGAGAAACTGTAGTGCGACAGGGGCGAGGAAGAGAACTGCTCGTTCCTGATGTCCCTGTTCCTGAACAGGTTGCTGATATTCGCCTTGAGGACGTCCATCTTGAAGGGTTTCTCGATGTAGGCGTCGGCTCCAGACTTGAGCGAGCGAATGTGCGTCTCGACTCCGACGGCGGCCGTCAGAAGCAGTACGGGGATATGGCTGAGGCTGATATCCTCCTTGATGGCATTGCAGAGCTCACAACCGTCCATCCGGGGCATCATAATGTCGCTGACCACAAGGTCGACGCGGGAATCCCTGACTATCGAAAGGGCCTCCTCTCCGTCGCCGGCAGACAGGATGTCATAATCCTTGACCAGGGCAGCGCGGATGAGGTTGCGCATGGTGTCGTTGTCCTCGACGACAAGCACGACGGGCTTCTGTCCCGGCAGTTCGGGTAAATCATCTTCAATCTGGGAAGACGACTTGGCCGCGGGCGTTTCGCTGCGGGATTCCTGAACCCCCTTTTCTGGAATCTCAAGGACAAAAGAATTGAGATCCTTGACTGCGGTGTCGAGGAACAGTCTTCCCTGGTGGAGAGATGCGATCTTGCGCGAGTAAGTCAATCCAAGTCCGGTGCCGTTCTTCTCAAGGGACTTGCTCTGATAGAAGGCTTCGAATATCAGCTCGCTCTCTTCCTCCGGTACACGCACTCCGTCGTTTTCAACGCGGATGATGACCTTTTCGTCCTCTTCCTTGACGCTGACGTCGATCCTGGATTTGGAATACTTGATGGAGTTGGAGAGGAGATTGCAGACGACGCTCTCAATGGCATCCGCATCGCAGACGGTCATGATGGCGTCGCTGGAGAACGAGGACGTCATATCAAGCCCGCGGGCCTTCGCTGCGGTCTCAAAGGAATTGATGGACTTACGAACTATGGCGCATATATCCTCGGTGGCGAAGACGAGATGAGTCCTTCCGCTGTCCATCTTACGGAAATCGAGGAGGTCGTCACAGAGTTTCTTGAGTCTCTCGACATTGAGACGCATGGCATTCATGTCCTCCTTGACACTTTCGTTAACCTTTCGCTCCGCAACGGTCTTGTCCAGAAGAATCTGCAGTACGGACACCGGAGTCCTGATCTCATGGGCAATGTTGGTGAAGAAGTCCATTTTCTCATGCGCGAGGTCCTTCTCTTTCTTAGCCTCCACAAGCTCGAGCCGGCGCTGTGCTTCCGCCGCGTTTTTCTTATTTTTCTGTATAAAATAAGTAAGGACCATCCCACCCAAAAGCAGCAGGTACAGAAGCCAGGCAACGGTAGACCTGTACCAGGGAGCGGAGATGGCGATATCCAGGGAGGCTTCCGTGGAGTCGTCTTCGCTGTCGGCGAAGTTGACGGTAAAGCGGTAGGATCCGGGCCGCAAGCCCGTATAGGTTATATGGTTCTCATCCGTAACTATCTGATTGCGGAACCCTCTCTTGACCAGCTGACACTCATATCTCTCGATATTGGGGCTGGAGTAGTTCATGGCGGAGTAAGTTAGGGAGATGAAGGTCGCGTCCTTCTGCTTTACCCTGATGGACTCCGAAGTAATGGCTGAACGGCCCTTTTGGGAAGCGAGTGAAGTCCCCCTGGAGGAACCGAGCGTGATATCGGTGATCCTGATGGGGGAGTGGCCGAAGCGTTCCTGGATATACTCCGGTTCAAACATCAGAAGGCCTTCATTGGTGCCAAGGAACACGAGCCCGTCTGGAGACTTGTAATTGCTCCCGAACGTGAAGTGTCTTCCGATGACATTGTCGGCCTGCATATAGATTCCGAGCACTTTCTCGCCCTTTGGATCGAAATCGACCAGACCCATGGAAGTGGCTATCCAGAAATGTCCGTCTTCATCTTCCGTAATGCTACCCGCAGTATTGGAGGGTAGGCCGGAAGACTTGTCGAAATGCTTCACGTCCACGGTATTGCCGTCGGCGGAGATGGATATCTTGCAGATCCCGGCGCCATCGGTCGTGGCCCAAAGTTCTCCCCGAGAGTCCAGCATGAAACTGGTCAAAGCCTCGCCTTGAGCCGCCTGGGCCTTCCTGTACGAGCCGGAGGGAATGTCGTAGATACCGAATCCCTGATAGAAAGTGCTGATGACGAGCCGCTCGCCCTTGTCTTCGACAATGCTGTGCACGAAAGGCTTGCCGACGATATCGACAAGCTCGAATGCATCAGAAGATTGGTTGAAACGGTACATGCCTTCCCTTGTACCGGCGTAAATGAACCCGTCGCTGGCTTTCATGATGGCCATGCAGTCGTTGTTGGGAAGGTGATACTTCCTGACCGCCTTCCCGGCAACCGGATCGAAAGCGGTGATTCCGTCACCGTAGGATGTGATCCATATCAGGGAACCGATGCGAGTCAGGTCAGTGATGGCCGTTCCAAAGGCTACTCCAGCGTAGGGGGTGAAATCGGCAAAAGACTGGTCTTTCGGATCGAAACGGCATAGATATCCCTCTTCGCTTCCAATCCATATCCTCCCGTCAGGACCGTCGCATACTGCCCTGACGGTATTGCCGGCCATCGTGTGGGGTGTCTCGTCAGAGACGAAACGGCTGAATCCGGCTTCATACGTCATCCAACACCTCAGACCGCCGTTCCAAGTTCCCGCCCACACATTGCCGTATTTGTCGCTGAACAGACAGCGGACGCTTTCACCTCCGAGGGTCGCTATGTTGAGTTCGTCGGGGAACTGTTTCTCCAAAGTGCGTGTGAGAGGATCATAGATCAGAAGACCATATGTCGTGCCGATCCAGTAAAGGCCGTCCTCATACAGGAGGCATTGGACCTCCGCCTTGTTGAGTATGACCTTGTCGTCGATGAGGGATTCGGTAACTCCGGAGCCAAGGTCCGCGACGCACACTTCGTGCAAGCCGTCGCTGACAAGCAATTTGGAATCGCCGATATATTCTATGAACTGAAAATCCGCGCCGCTTAGGTCGGTGCGTACGGATTTGACATTCCCGGTCGTAGCGTTCAGTACGTAGATGCTGTTGTTACGGGCGGTGAATGCGAGATTCCCGTCGGAAGTCACGCAAGCCCTGAAAGGGGAAAATGACGTGGACTCCGTCATGTTGGTCAGCTCTCCGGAAGGTTTGTCATACTTCCAGACACCGCTGGAAGACGTCAGCCATACGGCACCGTCGGGAGTGATGTCGATATCAGAAACGTAGATGTCGCCTAACTCTTCGATGACGGTGAAACGGTCCGAATAGATGTCGTAATATCCCGTTCCCCGCTGGGAGACTATCCAAATGCAGCCATCGGCATCCAGTTTGACAGCCGGGGTGTTCAAGGAACAGTTGTCGAGATAATCCTGATTGGTGAAAGGAACGAACTCTTCTCCGTTATAGTAAAACACGCCGTCTTTGGAGCCAATCCATATACGGTCGAATCCGTCCTGGCAGACGGAAGAGATGTATGCCTCCGGCAGGCCTTCCCAACTGGTGAAGCGGGCATAGAAATGATGCGGCTGAGCGGCATTTGAGACAGCGCAGCAAAGCAGTATCGCAAGTATCGTCAGTCTGATTCTCTTCATATCGGATCAATAAGCATGACAAAGTTAGAACTTCATAATAAAAGAAGGTATAACAATAACGCGGCCGGATATAAAAAATGAATCTATTATTATTTCTTACATCATTTTGTCCGATAATATCATTTACGGATAAAGATAATGAAAATTCAGCGTCCATATTCCGGAAATGTCAATAACGAATCAATTCATAAAAGACTTGGGTATAGATTAAACCGTTTTATACTATTTGATTCGTTAATGGCATCCGCATCATATATATAAGGGTAAATTTGGTCCAACGGAAACACACATTTTTAACCAATAGTCTTTTTGTATTTTATGAAACACCTAATTCAGAGCAAGTTTCGCATTTTCGCCATACTGGCGATAGCAGCGATCTTCGGCCAGGTGAGCGCTTTCGCACAGCAGAAGGCCATCACCGGCACTGTGCTTGATGGTACAGGCCAGCCTGTAATCGGCGCATCAGTCATGCTGGTGGGCAACAGTACGACGGGAACCGTGACTGACGTCAACGGAGCCTTTTCACTCACTGTTCCCAACGGCTCTACACTCAGCGTTTCCTGCATCGGCTATTCCACCCAGACTTTCGTAGTGGGTAGCCAGTCCGTCTACAACGTCGTCCTCCAGGAGGATACCGAATTCCTTGAGGAAACGGTCGTCATCGGTTATGGCGTGCAGAGAAAGAGCGACCTTACCGGTTCGGTTTCCTCCATCCGTGAGGAAGAGTTCCAGAACAGGTCCACTTCCGACGCCGCCGCCGCCCTTCAGGGAAAAGCCGCCGGTATCCACATCATCAACAGTTCCGGTGCCCCGGGCGCATCTGCTTCCATCCGTGTCCGCGGATATTCCTCCAACTCCGGAAGTATCGGACCGCTCCTCATCGTCGATGGTCTGAAGGTTGACAACATCAGCTACCTCGATCCTTCCATGATCGCCAGTATGGAGGTCCTGAAGGACGCAGCTTCCGCCGCTATCTACGGAGCACAGGCAGGTAACGGTGTCGTGCTCATCACCACCAAGAGCGGTGCTGCCAACAACGGCCGCTCCAGCATCACCTATGATTATAAACTTACCCGTCAAACCCTCGGCAAAAAGGCTGAGATCTTCCGCGCCAAGGACTGGATCGCCTACAAGCAGGCTTCCGGTATCGATATGGAAGGCGCTATGGCCGCCAATAAATATGATGGTACGGATACTGACTGGTTCGATGTCGTATTCGAGCCGACTCTTTCTCCCCAGCATTCCCTCTCCTTCCAGGGAGGAAACAACAAGGGACACTTCTTTACCTCTCTCAATTATCTCAAGAACAACGGTATCATCGTAGGCGACAAGGACGAGTACACCCGTCTGAGCGCCCAGATCAACGCTGATTACCAGATCTATGACTGGATTCAGGTTGGTGTCAATTCCTCCATTGAGAACCGTTCTTCGAAGGGCGTCTCCCAGCAGGGCCGTTATGGTTCGATGCTCGGATCCGTCCTTACCATCGACCCTCTTACCCCTGTCTATTATACCGATCCCAGCCAGTTTGCTCCCGGTATGCTCGAGGCCTATGAGAAGGGACAGAACATCATGAAGGATCCCGTCACCGGTTACTGGTATGCGACATCCAAGTATGTTGACGACGATAACGGCAACCCGTTCATCCAGAGGGACAAGACTGATTCCTACAACCAGGGTCTGAATTTCCGTGGTACTCTCTACGCCAACTTCACTCCTTTCAAGGGTTTCACATTCACTTCCCGCTTCGGATACAGGGCTGCACAGTCCACTTCGCACAGCTACAGCGAGCCGTACTATGCTACAAAGCTTGCCTACACTGACAACTACAGCATATCAGCAAATGCCAATACCAGCAAGTATTATCAGTGGGAGAACTTTGCCAACTATGCCCTCAACATCAGGAAACATGCTCTGACCATAATGGCCGGTATGTCATACACTGAGAACAACAACGACAATGTGAGCGCTTCCGCTTCCGGTGTAGATATCCTCACGGGGTACGAGCCCAATTTCCGGTATCTCAACTATGTGAACAACAACGACAATACCACCAGAAGCTTCGGCAACGCCCCCGGAAGGTCCGCCAGCCTCGCATACTTCGGCCGTCTGACCTACAGCTATGACAACCGCTACAGCTTCCAGGTCAACTTCCGTGCTGACGCATTTGACTCATCAAAGCTTTCCAAGCAGGCACGTTGGGGTTATTTCCCGTCCTTCTCCGCTGGCTGGACCGTCAGCAACGAGCCCTGGTTCAAGCAGAGTGTCAACCGCGACATCGTCTCTTTCCTCAAGCTTCGCGCTTCATGGGGACGTAACGGTAACGTCAACGTGCTGAGCGGATATCAGTATGCCACCAGCATCGGATATAATTCCAAGATGTATCAGTACCACTATGACGATCCGACCTTCTCCTATGGTTCCGCTCCTAACGGACTGGCCAATCCGAGCCTTAAGTGGGAGACTTCCGAGCAGCTTGACCTCGGTCTTGACGCCCGCTTCTTCAACAACCGCCTCACTTTCGGTTTCGACTACTTCGACAAGAGGACCAAAGACCTCCTCGTGAGCATCGCTCCTATTCCTGAAATCGGAGTGAACAGCACGTATGTGAATGCAGGCTCCGTTCTCAATACCGGTCTTGAGTTCGAACTCAGCTGGAAAGACAATATCGGAGATTTCGGTTACTCCGTCAGCGGAAACCTCTCCAAGCTCCACAACGAAGTGACCTATCTCGATCCTTCCATCTATCGTCTCGAGAATGGCAACCTCTCGTACAACAACCCGTTCACTACGGCATTCGAGGTCGGATATCCCATCTGGTATTTCCGCGGATATAAATATGTGGGCGTCGACACTGAGAGCGGACAGCCTAAGTTTGAGGATGCCGAGGGCGAGATCCTTGTCGGCAACAAGGTGACCGACGGTGACAGAAAGTACATCGGAAAGGGTATTCCCGACTACACTTACGGAATCACGATGAATTTCGATTACAAGGGCTTCGACCTCAGTATTTACGGAACCGGTACCATCGGCAACAACATCATGAACATGTTCTACCAGGCCGACTCCAATATGCGCAACTCCCTGCGTTACTTCTATGACAATGCCTGGACCGAGTCCAACAAGAATGCTACTGTCCCCAGCTGCATTTCCGTTGCCAATTCCTGGCCTTTCTGGGCTTCCTCCGGCGCTATGTTTGACGGAAGCTATTTCAAGATCAAGCAGATCCAGCTCGGTTACTCCCTGCCTTCGTCCCTGACCAAGAAGATCTTCATCAACAGGGCAAGAGTCTATGTCTCCATCGACGACTATTTCACCTTCACCAAATATCCTGGATTCGATCCTGAGACTGCAACCTCCGGAAATTCCTCCAACATGGGCATGGACCTCGGTTCCTATCCCACATCCAGGAAGATTGTCGGCGGTGTTTCCATAACCTTCTAATTACCAATGAGCAATATGAAAAAGTCTTTATTCATCATAATGGTTGGTCTTGCAGGTCTTTTCACCACTTCCTGCAACGAGGAACTGCTTGAGATCCCGCAGAAAGGTGTGATCCCTATGGAGTCCTTCTATCAGACAGATGAGGATGCCGAATCTGCCCTGACTTCCGTTTACCACGGATTCGCGACCAATATGTGTTCAGTCAAGGCCATCGGCCAGAACATTTTCACCGCCTACATGTTCGCCCTTAACCTTCCCGGTGACGATGTCTATGCCGCCTGCAAGGAGTATGGCAACAATGACTGGCAAGCTGAGCTGAACGAGTTCCGTCTCGACCCCAGCAACTACATCATATCCACCCTTTACAGGAATTCCTATCTGGCTATATACTACACCAATCTCGTCACCGACAACTTCAAATATGGCGAAAGCGCCGTCAAGGACAGGGTCATTTCCGAGGCCAGGGTTATCCGCGCTTTCCTCTATATGACGCTCGCCATCCATTGGGGCAATCCTCCGCTCGTGGACCACGTCCTCGAGGGTGCAGACAAACCCAGTAACTACGAGGGTGGCCAGAAGGGACTTCTCGAGTGGTGCGCCAAGGAGTGCGAAGAGTCCGCTCCCTATCTCGACGAGAGGAAGAGCACTGCCGACAAGGATGGCACCTTCCACGCCACCAAGGGCCTTGCATGGACCGTTCAGGGCAAGTGCCTTCTCTTCCTCAAGGACTATGCTAAGGCCAAGACCGTCCTTAAGAAAATCATCGATTCCGGCAAGTATTCCCTCGTTCCCGGAGACCGCTGGTGGGAACTCTTCCACGTAGAAGGTGACGGCAATGAAGAGAAGATCTTCGAGAGCAATGTGGCTTATAATGCCAATGTCTCCGGTTTCACCTTGATGTTCAACTACTCCACCTGGCAGCAGGCAAATATGTGGTGTTGGCGCGGCGACCGTTTCGCCCGTGTTCCCAATGAGGTGGGTATGAGAAAGAACGGTTGGGGCGGTCTCGGCGTCAACGTCGATTTCGCCAGGGAGTTCGTCGAGAATGACGGTGATTCGCCCAGGCGCAAAGCTTCGATCGTCTCTTATGACGAGGCCCTTTACGAGCTGAACTACACCCAGGATGTCGATGCAGAGAACTGCACCTATCCGGACGGTTCGGTCGGTCCCAAAACCAGGGATCCCCAGCGTGGTGTAAGCGACCTTCGCGGTGTGTACGGCAATGGCGAATACCTCCAGTACAAGAGAATCGTCAGCCCCAATGATGTCAAGGGGCACTCCAGCTGGAGCGAGGCCAACTACCTCTTCTTCCGTTATGCTGAAGTCCTTCTCATGTATGCCGAGTGCTGTGCCATGACCGGAGACAACGACGGTCTCAAGTATCTCAATATGATTCAGGAAAGGGCAGGCGCAAAGCATATCAGCACCACTCTCACCCTAGACGAAGTCAAGAGGGAGAAGAAGTTCGAGATGTGGACTGAAGGCTGCCGCTACGCTGACTGCCTCCGCTGGGGCGACCTCGATGGCATGAAGAAGGCCGGTTCCGATGTCCCTACCCTCAAGGACAGCTTCTTCTATGCCGAGAATCCTACTCCCGAGCATCACGCTGTAGTCACCATGCACAACTTCAACGACGATCCCGCCTACGGTAACGGCAAGGAGCATGGTTTCAAGCCCGGCAAGCACGAGCTCTTCCCGTTCCCTGACCTCGAGACTTCGATCAATCCCAATATTGTCCAGAACCCGGGTTGGTAATATAATTGGTTATTTAAAAGGTTTGTCATGAAACTCTGGACAAAAACTATCCTGTGCCTTGTTTCGGCTTCTCTCCTTTCCCTGCAGGCTTTCGCCGCAGGGGAAGGGGAGAGGGCCGAGCTGGGCCATTATTTCGTTCCCGCTACCTCTGAACCTACAACTCCGGACTCTGAAGGCTTCATCCGCAGATGGACCATCCTGGAACCTATTGCAAAGAGTTTTAGCAGCAACAGCATGCTTACGGACAATTATCTGTCCAAGGCTATGTCTGAGGAATACTTCAAGGACCAGTTCACGGTCATTCCCGTCGACGGCTCCAAGGTCAAATACGGAAAGTCCACTCTTTTGTGGCACTCGCTGGACTCTAAGAAGTTTTTTGTCAATCTGCTTCGTTTCGCCGAAGGATTCGGAAAGGAGTTCTTCCAGCAAATGTACTGGGCAGTAACCATCATCGACTGCGAGGAAGATATCGAAAATGTCAGACTGGCGGGCGGAGTGAACTCCGGCGCAGTCTGGTATCTGAACGGTGAGGAAGTCCTCAGGCTCACCAACGACCGCGACCTGATCGTTGATGACTGCATGTCACAGAGAGTGACTCTCAAGAAAGGCCGCAACATCCTCCGCGGAGCGGTGTTCAACGGCCAGGGAATGGCCACGTTCTGCCTGAGGTTCGTGGATGGCAACGGCCGTCCCGTTACCGGATATACCATTTCTTCCGAATTGCCTAAAAAGAGGAGATAAGATTATGAGAAACAAGATATTGGCAATAGGCGTCGCCCTGTTTTCCTGTTCTGTGGCTTTCGCTCAGATAGGCGCCCCGTACATCCATGACCCTTCCACCGTCGTAGAATGTGACGGCAAGTACTATACGTTCGGAACCGGAGGCGGAGGCCTGATCTCCGAAGACGGTTGGAGCTGGCATAGCGGCGGAGTCCGCCCCGGCGGCGGAGTCGCCCCCGATGCCATCAAGATCGGCGACAGGTATCTCGTAGTATATGCTGCAAGCGACCGTTCGAACAACCTTCGCTATCATTCCCGCGTCTATGCGATGTGGAACAAGACTCTCGATCCCGATTCTCCCGACTTCGAATATACCGAGCCTATGGATATCGGCGGATCGAACGGCTATGAGGACTGCGACGGCATCGATCCCGGTCTGATGATGGGACCCGACGGCAGACTTTGGCTCGTATATGGTACCTATTTCGGTTATCTGCGCATCGTCGAGCTAAGCCCCAAGACTGCAGAACCCATCGGCGACCCCGTCGACGTGGCTCTCTCATGCGAGGCCGGTGAAATGATGTACAATGACGGATGGTACTATCTGCTCGCCACCCACGGCACTTGCTGCAGCGGCGTCAATTCCACATACGAGATCATCGTCGGCCGTTCCAAGAGCCCTACCGGCCCTTATGTGGACAATGTCGGCCGTGACATGATCCACGGAGGCGGAAAACTCCTTCTCGCTTCGGAGCCCCGCCGTATAGGAGCCGGCCATTTCGGCCGTTTCATCGTAGGCAAAGGCATCGAGAAGATGTCCTTCCACTTCGAGGGCGACCTTGACCGCAGCGGAAGGAGCGTGCTCGCGATGCGTCCTCTTATGTGGAGGGATGGCTGGCCCGTAGCAGGGGAGCCCTTCGAGAACGGCGAGTACAGTCTCGTCTCCGAGAGAAGGGGTTATACCCTTGAACTTGCCGTAAACAATGTTCCAATGAACTCCGGTATGAGAGGCTTCAACCGCAACGCGGACGACACCGTCGTAGCACTTGAAGACCAGAAGCTCGAGGAAGTCATCGGCACCTGGCCCGAGGGCGAGATCGCTCTCCGCATCGGCCCTCAGCTCTTCCGTCCTCACCAGGCATGGGAGATCACCGAGGTCCCCGAGGTCGGAGGCTATATCGGCGGCGCATACTGCAAGATTACCATTGCTGGGACCGGCCGTGCGCTTGCTGCTACTGCCGGGAAGGAGGTCGTCACCGTTCCTGAATTCACGGGAGCGCCTGAACAATTGTGGAGAATCGACCGGCTGACTGATGGAACTTACAGGATTATGCCTAAATTTGTACCTGGTACGGACGAAGAGCTGGTCTTAGTTTCCGTTGCCGACAGCACACCTTCTCTGGGCGTCTTCAATCCTGATAGCGACAACTCCAAGTGGAACCTCGTTAAACACTGATACTATGAAAAGAACAGGCAGAATCCTTCTGCTGCTTGCGCTTGCGGCCGTCACGGCAGTCAGCGCCCAGGCGCAGAAGAAAAACGCAAAGATTGACGTGGCAGAAGCCCTCAAGGGCTATTTCAAACCCGTCACGACCCCTTCGGCCGCCCCTGATGCCGAGGGTTTCATCCGTCGCTGGATGATCCTCGAGCCGATCAGCAAGCCCAACCCCACCAACAGGGTGTTCACGGACTCCTATACCCGCGAGAACCTGAGCGTCGAGTACTTCCCCGACCAGCTTACCGTGCTTCCCAAAGACGGTGACAAAGTCAAGGTAACGATGGAATATCAGCCGCCGGTGAATCTGAGCTCGAACCGTCCTGCAGCGCAACCGCAGCAGGACCAGCCCAAATTCGTAAAAGCCACCCTGACCTGGCATGCCCTCGACAGCGACCACTTCTTCGTCAAGCTTTTCCGTTTCGCCACCGGTCTGGACAAAGATCGCTACGGTGTCATCTTCTGGACCGTGACGGTCATTAACTGCAAGGAAGATATCGAGAACGTCAGACTTGCTGTCGGGTCCAACAAGGCCGCCAGATGGTGGGTCAACGGCGAGGAGGTCCTCCTCCTTGCCGGTGACAGACATATGGGCGTCGACAGCGCGGTATCCGACCGCGTCACCCTCAAAAAGGGCAGGAACGTTCTCCGCGGCGTCACCATGAACGGTCCCGGAATGAGTGAATTCTGCGCCCGCTTTATCGATGACAACGGCAAGCCTGTTACGGGATATACCATTACGTGCAACTGATAAAAGAACTAAGATCATGAAAAGGATATTATACATTTCCCTTCTGCTCCTTGCCGGAGCATCGTTGCACGCACAGACTGGTGCTCCCTACATACACGACCCGTCGACAATCGTCAAGAGCGACGGAAAGTACTTCACTTTCGGAACCGGAGGCGGCGGCCTTATCTCCGAAGATGGCTGGAACTGGCATAGCGGGGCCGTCAGGCCCGGCGGCGGCGCCGCTCCCGATGCCATCAAGATCGGAGACCGCTATCTTGTCATCTACGGTACGACCGGAGGAGGAATGGGCGGCGGTCACGCCAGCAAGATCATGACCATGTGGAACAAGACTCTCGACCCGGATTCTCCTGATTTCGAGTATTCAGAGCCCGTCATGGTCTGCGAATCCCTCGTGGATGAGGACTTCAACGCAATCGATCCCGGTGTCTTGCTCGATCCGACCACAGGCCGTCTCTGGCTGACCTGCGGAACGTATTTCGGACATATCCGCCAGGTCGAAATCGATCCTAATACGGGATTCCGTGTCGAGGGCAATGAGGCCATCGACGTGGGAAGGAACATGGAGGCTTCGACCATGATGTACCGCGACGGCTGGTATTACCTGCTCGGCACACACGGAACCTGCTGCGACGGAGTCAATTCCACCTACAACATCGTCGTAGGACGTTCACGCAACGTCAACGGACCCTTCATCGACAATGTCGGCCGCTCTATGATCCAGGGCGGAGGCAAGTCGGTCATCACTACTGAAGACAGGCTAGTAGGCCCCGGCCATTTCGGCCGTTACATCGAGGAGGAAGGCGTCGAGAAGATGTCCTTCCACTGGGAGGCAGACATGGACCAGAGCGGCAGAAGTGTTCTCGGCATCCGCCCGTTGCTGTGGAAAGACGGCTGGCCGGTGGCCGGCGAGGCTTTCCGTGAAGGCACCTATGAGATCCAGTCGGTCAGGAGCGGATATGCTCTCGAACTCGAAGTGGACTTCGTCCGTGCCCAGGGAGGAATGCGCGGCTTCGGCAGGGGCAATGACCCCCAGCCGAACGTCGTCCTCGAAGAGCAGAAGCTCGAAGAGGTCGTCGGCAGTTGGCCTGAAGGCGTCATCGGAGCCAGGAACGGATATTATATGGGCAGGCCATGGCAGAGATGGACCGTCATCCCGGTTCCCGAGGCAGGCGGCTATCTTGGCGGTCCTTATTACAAGATCGTCATAGCCGGTACCGACCGTGCCCTTGCCGCCAATGACAAGGCTGAGGTCGAGACTGTCCCGGCGTTCACCGGCGCTCCCGAGCAGCTCTGGCGTATCGACCAGCTCACTGACGGGACTTACCGTATCATGCCCAAGTCAATCCCCGGACACGACGAGCCGTATGCTCTCGTTTCTCTTGGAGACTGTTCTCCGACTCTTGCGCCTTTCGATTTCAAGAGCGACAACTCCAAGTGGGATTTCAGATGTTATTCACCCGTCAAATAAACACATATGAAAGCTTTCACAAAGATAGGAATCGTCCTTGCCGCTTTAATCGCCCTCGGCTCATGCTCTTCAGCACCGAAGGAGCCGGCCGAGATGCCCGCGCTCAAGGATGTGTACAAGGATGCCTTCAAGATCGGCGCAGCCGTAAGCTCTTTTGAAGTAAGCGGACGCAATCCCGAGTACGAAGCATTGATCCTCAAGCATTTCAACTCACTCACTCCGGGCAACGAACTCAAGCCCGAATCCTTGCACCCCAGACCTGACGTCTGGAACTGGGAACGCGCCGACCGCTATGTCGACTTTGCCAATGAGCATGGTATGTTCACTATGGGACATACGCTTTGCTGGCACAACCAGACTCCCGAATTCTTCTGGAATGACGAGAAGGGCAATCCCAAAAGCCACGACGAGCTCGTAGAGACTCTCCGAAGCTATATCGAGACAGTCTGCACTCATTTCAAGGGCAGGGTAGATGCCTGGGATGTGATCAATGAGATCGTCTCCGAACAGGGCGGATACCGCGATAAGGGCTGGGTCCACGCTTTCGGCGGTGAAGAGTATGGTGACGAAATCGTCAAGACCGTCTTCCGTTTTGCCGAGCAGTATGCCCCCGACACGGAGCTCTATTACAACGAATTCAATGTATGGCGTCCTTCCAAGCTCGAAGGCGTCCTACACATCGTGAAAATGCTCAAGGAAGAGGGTATCCGCATCGACGGCGTCGGAATCCAGGCCCACTGGGGTCTCAACTATCCCAAGAACCAGTACGTTGTCGATGCCATCGAGAAGATTGCCGCCCTTGGCGTCAAGGTGATGATCACCGAGATCGACATCGACGTCCTTCCCCTTACCAGGGAGGGCCAGGTCATCGGCCAGGTAATGTCGGATCCTCAGTTCCAGCTCGAGGAGTTCAAGGAGTATCTCGACCCCTACAGGGACGGACTTCCCGCAGATGTGGAGAAGCAGCTTGCCGACCGCTATGAGGAGCTGTTCAAGATCTTCTACGACCACCGCGACGTAATCGACCGCGTGACCTTCTGGGGAGTGCAGGACGGCGGGTCCTGGAAGAACGGCTATCCCGTCCCCGGACGCACCAACTATCCGCTGCTGTTCCGCAGGGACTTGACTCCGCACGATGCGTTCTACCGCGTTGCGGCAATACCCAAATAGAAAAAAGGGAGCTTAAACAAAGCTCCCTTTTATTATTGTTTCTTATAAGGTTTCAAGATTGAAGCATACTTTTCGAGCAATGGCCGTAAGGCTTTGACGTCTCCGCTCTTCCTAAGCTGTTCGACTTCATAGGTCGGGGCTTCGTACATCGGCGCGAGCATCGCGGACTCAAGGACATTGGCACCTACCTCGGCGAGATGGATGCCTCTTTCAAAGTCGTTCGCTCCATCTTTCTTCCATTGGTCGAAACGTGTGAGGAAACTTCCTATCTTATCCTCCCTGTCGGGATAGTAAGGGAACGGATCCTCGCGGTTGCGGAAATATCCGAGAATGGCCGCGGGGATGGAAGGATCGCGGACGGTACCATCCTCGTAGAATACTCCGTGTACCGTACCCCAACCCTTCTCGACGATCATCAGCTCCCAAATGCACCAGCCCATTCCTGCGTTCATGTGTTCCTCAAGGGTCACATCGTAGGGATTGGCACGGGCGATGCAGCCCATCTCGCCGTTGAACACCTGCTTGCCTACGCTGGCCGCAAATGCCTGCGCCTTGGCTATGGTATCACGGATCATGTCGCGGGTCTCGGAATAATTGTGGAACTGGAGGATATCGGCATAGTCGGCCATCTCGATCATGCAGGAAGGCTTTTCCATTCCAATTGTAAGGGGAGTATCGGGATCCTTCTCCTTGAAAAGCTTGTACATAAGCTTGCAGTTCTCGAAATTGGACTCTTTCATCCTTCTGTTGAGGTCGGGCTCGTTCATCAGGTCCCACATCATCAGGTTGGGCTCGTCCTTGAGTGCGGCCACAAGGAAATCGACCCATTCTTCCGCCTGATACAGCAGAGAACTGTCCCGGGTCCAGCGGCCGCTGCCGACGACAGGCACGAATCCGATGCCGCGGGCATCGCAGCGCCGCGCGAAATCCCTCAGCCTGGCGGTCAAAGTGTCGCCCAGTTCGGTATAGCACTGATAGGGGACGAAGACTCTGGTCATGTTGAGCTTGAGGCCTTGTGCCAGGTCGAGGTCGAAATCGATCACGGATTCGTCGTACTTCACCCAAGTGTCGATGTGATGGCGCGGTTCAGCCACTCTCGCCGGAGTGTAGTTGAATCCACGGATGGTCGTGCAGTCGATGGCGTACTTGTCCACCTTCTGTACCGGAGCCTTGCAGGAAAGCAAACAGGCCCCGACAAGTGTCAGCATCAAAAAAACGTTTCTCATAATATGATTGGATTTAAGATATTATTTTACAGATTCGCACCTCGCCACGTAGAACCGGCGTAAATCATCCCATCTGTAATATGGGAAAATGTCAGTATCGATCGGGAGAGTGGCTTCAAAACCGTTCAGCATGCATTTGACGAGGACTGGGTCCGATGCTTTGCGTCCACGGTAGAAAACGAGCTGGATGTTCGCCGCCTTGCAGGTCTCCCAATTCTGGTAGCACTCTTTCACTTCATATGGATCCTCGGGGTCCTTGTCGGCACCGTTTATGCCCATCAGTACGGTCAAAGGACCGATGCAGCTGTCGTGGCCGAAACGCAGGTCGGCGACACGGCCGCCGCTGCCATCGATTGCCGCGTCAGCCTTGCGGATGATGTCCTCGAGGATCGGGATCATCGCGTACTGGTTGGAAAACACCCAGGAATAGGAACCGAGATTGGAAGACTCCCAACGGTCGACTATCTCCTGGTCGGAGATAATGCTGCCCATCATTCCTTCGTGATAGATGTTGGGCAGGGAAGTATAGAGGTTGATGAGATCTCCGGCTATGCGCTGGCCGCCGGGGAGACCGCCAGTGCTGGTAAACACGCGCTGGATGATCTTGTCCCGAAGGGAATCGTCACTGACGAACCTGTCACGGTTCTTTTCATATCTGGGAGTCGCCTTCGGAAAGTCGCGTTTCAGGGGATTCTCCTTATCATCCGGAACCACGCCGTCCAAGGTGAAACGCGAGGACTGTTCGCGAATCTCGAGGGCGGGATTGCACTGTACGAGTTCCTGACAGAACGCAGACATACTGAGCACGCAGCGGCCAGAAAGGGAAGAAATCGCCAGAATGTTCCCGCCTTTGCGGAAAACCTCCGGGAAACGGTTGTACATGGTCCTGGCTATGCCTTGATGCTGCTCCCAGCCGAGCTGTGTAAGCTCGCTTATGCCGGTCATAAGCTCGTCCTTGGCTTCCATGAATCTGCCGTAGAACCTTTCGCCCTCATCCGTGAGCAGTTGCTTGTCGTGCGCGGCGGTCATAAGCGTGTCCAGCTGGTTGTAGAGCGTGGAGTTCCAGTAGTATCTGGAGCCGTGCCTGGCATAATGGCTGATATAAAAAGGCTTGTATCCGCGCGGAGAACGGGTCGGCTGCACGGTCTTGAACATGTATGGGTAGTCGTTACCGTAGGCTTTCCTGGGGTCAGCCTTGAGCTGCTCGAGCGCGGGTACATTCTGCGCCCAGCCTGTAACAATGGAAAGCAGGAGAAGGATGAAGGGAAGTGTCTTTTTCATAGGAAAGTGTCATTAAGTGATGCGGGAGTACGTTCTTGTGTTTGTAAAGTTACGCATTCCGCCTCAAAATCAAAAACGGATTTATTTGAAAAAGTGAAACGGAATGAGTATTTTTGGAGAAACACCACATTACTATGACTTCTTCGACATCCGCCTGCAGCCGTCAGGCAAAAACCATCTATGTTGACATCAACGCACCATCGGGGGGGAACGGAACCTCCGAGCGTCCTTTCAAGCACATCAACGATGCCGCGCAGGTCGCCCTTCCGGGCGACGAGGTGATCGTGGCTCCCGGTGTATATAGGGAGTACGTCGATCCGAAGAATGCAGGCACGGAAGATGCGCGCATAACTTATCGCAGCGCAGAACCTCTCGGAGCCGAGATCACCGGTGCCGAAACCATAAGGGACTGGAAGCATTTCAAGGACAGTGTCTGGGTTTGCCGCGTGGACAACAGCCTGTTCGGAGACTACAACCCTTACACCACCTTCGTCGGCGGCGACTGGTATTTCGCACCTCCCACGCGCCATACGGGAGCGGTATATCTCAACGGGAGACAGCTCTATGAAGCGGTCACCTTGGACGAATGCCTCAAAGGAGAGATTTACAAGCCGTCCTGGGAGCCCGAAATGACGATTTATAAATGGTACACTGAACAGGACGGAAGCGACACCGTTATCTATGCCAATTTCCAAGGGAAGGATCCCAACGTGGAGCAGGTGGACATCAACGTCCGGCGCCGCTGTTTCTTCCCCTCCAGGACAGGGGTCGGTTTCATTACTTTCAGCGGTTTCAAGGTGGACAAGGCCGCCACGACCTGGGCTCCTCCGGCAGCGTTCCAGGACGGAATGGTGGGACCGCACTGGTCGAAGGGCTGGATCATCGAGGATTGCGAGATCTCAGACAGCAAGTGCTGCGGAATCTCACTGGGCAAGTATCTCGATCCCGACAACGAGCATTTCTTTACCAACAAGTATGTGAAGAGCCCGACACAGATGGAGCGCGACGCCGTATGCCGCGGCCAGTATCACGGATGGCTCAAGGAAAAGATAGGCAGCCACATCGTCCGCCGCTGTCACATCCATCACTGCGAACAGACAGGTATCGTAGGACGTATGGGATGCGTTTTCAGCGTCATAGAGGACAACCATATCCACAACATCAACAATATGCAGGAGCTCGGCGGAGCCGAGATAGCCGGCATCAAGCTCCATGCCGCCATCGACGTGACCTTCCGCCGCAACCATATCCATCACTGTACCATGGGCATCTGGTGCGACTGGGAAGCGCAAGGAACGCGCATTACGGGCAATCTCCTGCACGACAACCATATTCCGGACGACTGTCCTGATGCCAGCAGCATGATGGCCAACCAGGATATCTTCGTGGAAGTCGCGCACGGTCCCACCCTTATCGACAACAATGTCCTTCTGTCAAAATGCGCCATCCGTATGCCGACGCAGGGAGTGGCCTTCGTCCACAACCTATGCCTGGGCTCGATAGCGGACGTCGGGTCGGGCACCGCTTTCATGGTCAAGGGCAACAAGGAAGAGCGTTATACGCCCTATCATTTCCCGCATCGCACGGAAGTGATGGGTTTCATGATCATCCTTCACGGTGACGACCGTTTCTACAACAACATCTTCATACAGCATTATCCTTCCGAGGAGTCCCATTCATCGGGAGACCTCGGAGGAGAGCAGCAGAGCATCAACCTCCGCGCCGGAACCTTCGTGTTCGACGGGTATCCGACCCATTCCGATTGGATCAAGCAGTTCCATATGGAAGCGCCGGCTGACATGTATGTGTGTATGGAACCACATTTCAGCCACCTTCCCGTATGGGCTGCGGGCAACGTCTATCTTGGAGGAGCCCGCGCCTGGGAACATGAGACTCTGAAACTTGTCAGCGACCGGAAGGTGAAGGTGGACCTGGTCGAAGAGAACGGTGCATATTACCTTGAGACGGACTTATATGATGAGATCGCCTCCTTCAGGGGAGATATGGTCGGCACCATCACTCTCGGCAAAGCGTTCGAGCCTGACCAGGCATTCGAGAACCCCGACGGGTCGTCTATAGTGTTTAATACGGACTATAATGGCGCTCTCAGGGATCCTGCCGTACTTCCCGGACCGTTTGCCGAACCCTCCGGCAAGATCCGAGTCCTCTAACCGACCGAAATGATATCATTGAACGTCTTCCAGGTATTCCTGATCGTAATGGCAGTGATTGCCGTAATCGTGTTCGTCTGTCTTTTCTTCGTCGACGCCGGATACGGGAAGTTCTATCAGCCCAAATGGGGGCCTTCCGTCAGCAACCGCCTCGGCTGGGTGCTGATGGAAGCGCCGGTCTTCATCGCCATGCTGTTCCTTTGGTGGCTCTCCGACCGCAGGACAGATCCGGTGAGGCTTATATTCTTGCTGCTGTTCGAACTGCACTATTTCCACCGTTCGTTCATCTTTCCGCTTCAGATACGTGGAAAGAGCAGGATGCCTCTGAGCATCATCCTCATGGGAGCTTTATTCAACACTCTCAATGCTTTCATGCAGGGAGGATGGATATTCTACCTGTCGCCGGACAAGTATTATCCCGCCGGTTGGTTGACCGGTCTGCCCTTCCTGGTGGGTACAGCCGTATTCTTTGCAGGAATGGCCATAAATATAAAATCCGACTCCATCATCAGGAATCTCCGGAAACCCGGAGATACCGGGCACTATCTTCCGAAAGGAGGGATGTTCCGGTATGTTACCAGCGCGAACTATTTCGGGGAATTCATTGAATGGACCGGATTCGCCATCCTCACCTGGTCGTGGGCAGGTGCGGTTTTCGCACTATGGACTTTCGCCAACCTCGCGCCCCGCGCAGCCAGGATCTATGACATGTACAGCCGGGAGTTCCCGGACGAGCTGGACACGAAGAAAACAAAGAGGATGATTCCTTTTATCTATTGAAATGATGATCGACTCTCCCATTTTTACGCCAGTAACCATCGGCCCTGTCACCCTGCGCAACCGAATCATACGTTCCGCAGCATTTGAGAACATGGCCTATGGGAACAGGCCGTCGCAGGACCTGATGGACTACCATGTAGCCGTTGCCAGAGGAGGCGTGGGCATGACTACGCTTGCATATGCTTCCGTGAACCGGAGCGGTCTGTCGTTCGACGGACAGCTTTGGATGAGGAAGGAGATAGTCCCTGCACTTAAGGAGATCACCGACGCCGTTCACGCTCAGGGCGCTAAGGCGTCCATCCAGCTCGGGCATTGCGGCAACATGACCCACAGGGCCACTTGCGGCTGCATGCCAGTCGGGGCATCAAGCGGTTTCAACCTTTATTCGCCGACATTCGCCCGTGCGCTTCGCGAAGATGAGATCGATGCGCTGGTCAATGATTTCGGCAATGCCGTGGATCTGGCACGTGAAGCAGGATTCGACTGCGTCGAGATCCATGCCGGTCACGGATACCTCATCAGCCAGTTCCTTTCCCCTTATACCAACCATCGCCGGGACCGCTTCGGAGGATCTTTGGAGAATCGCATGCGGCTGATGCGCATGGTGATCGGCCGCGTGATGGAAGCCGCGGGCGACGATATGGGCGTTTTGGTCAAGATGAACATGCACGACGGTTTCCGTCGCGGTATGCAACGCGAAGAGTGCCTCGAAGTCGCGCGCGAGCTGGAACGCCTCGGAGTCCATGCAATAATCCTTTCCGCCGGGTTCGTGAGCAAGGCTCCGATGGAAGTGATGCGCGGAGCGATGCCGTTGCGCACGCTCGCGCACTATATGGACGTGCGCAGATTCTGGTGGCTCAAGGCTATGGTCCGCTTGTTCGGCCGTATGATCATTCCGACGGTCCCGTACAAGGATGCGTATTTTCTCGAAGACGCGAGGGAGTTCAGGAAAGCCGTAAGCCTGCCGCTGGTCTATGTAGGGGGAATGGTTTCACGTTCATCGATCGAGGAAGTGCTGGAATCAGGTTTCGACGCCGTTCAGATGGCGCGAGCCCTGATCCACGACACGGACTTCATCAACAAACTCCGAAGCGGTGAAGTGGAAAGGAGCGAATGCCGGCATTCCAATTACTGCATCGGCAGGATGTACACTTTGGAGATGAAATGCAACCGCTGCTGCGGCGAACTGCCTTCCTCCCTTCGCAAGGAAATAGATAAAGCTGAAAAGAAATGGTCGCGCTGATTACGGGAGGAAGCTCCGGAATGGGACTGGAATTCGCTCGCGGGCTGGCTTCGCGCGGCTGCGAGCTCGTGCTCGTCAGCAACCGCGAAGAGGAGCTGGCCTCCGCTTCGGCAGCTTTGTCCGCCGAGTTCCCGGTCAAGGTACGGACACGCTTCCAGGACCTTGCAAAGCCTCTTGCGGCGGATGAGCTATACGAATGGAGCAGGGGAGAAGACATCCTTCCCGACGTACTTGTAAATGATGCCGGGATGTTTTTCTTCAAGGAACTCAAGGTGGAAGACATCGACAAGGTACAAGCCCTGCTCGATCTGCACATAACGACCGTCACCCGCCTTTGCATCCTCTTTGGAAATGCCATGAAACAAAGGGGGAGCGGATATATCCTGAACGTTTCGTCAATGGCCGCCAGGATCCCCGCACCGGGAATCACCGTCTATTCTGCATCCAAGGCATATCTCAGAAGTTTCGGCAAGTCCTTCCCATACGAACTGGAACCTTATGGCGTCAGGATGATGACCGTCTGCCCCGCGGCTATAGCGACCCCTCTCTACAGGCTTGACCCTGAAAAGATGAAACTTGGGGTCCGCGTCGGACTCATCCGCACGCCGAAGTGGCTGGCGAAACGCGCGTTGGACGCGCTGTTCCGCAGCCGCCGCCGTATATTGAGCCCGGCATTCATGAATGTCTGGCTCCCTGCTCTCATAGCGGCTCTTCCCGGCCCACTGATTGCTGCTCTATGGAAAAGATTCAAGTAAATCTGCTCATACTGCTGATGGCCGTCCTGCCGGCCTCGGCCCAGCGCATCGAGAATCTCCGGTTCGGAGATTTCGAGCACTGGGCGGTGCGCCACATCAAGGAATCCGCCGTCCTGGGAGGAGATGTCAAGACACTATATGTTCCGGGGCCGGACGAAGTCATCGACGGGAACCGAATATATGACTATTCCAAGACCCCGTGGGCCACTTCGAACGCCTACGCCAAGGTGTCCGGAGTGACCAAGACGAGCCTCTCGGTCGAACCGGACTCCGGCCCGAGCGGTCGATGCGCCAAGCTGTCCACCGTCTTCGCTTCATGCAGTGTGGCAGGTCTCGTGGACATCCAAGTGCTGGCCACAGGATCGCTTTACTGGGGTAAGATGTTCGAACCCATTTCAGGAGTCAGAAACCCTTATGCCAACATCGACTGGGGTATTCCCTTCACTTCAAGGCCAACGGCCCTGATACTCGATTATAAGGCCTTTCTGCCGGCGACCGGCAAGCTTGTCCGCGGAACCACTTTCCGCAAGACCGAATTCGACGGAGAGGATCCGTGCCAGGTCCTATTGCTGCTCCAGCGACGTTGGGAAGATGCAGAGGGCAATGTCCACGCTGAAAGGGTCGGCACAGCAGTACTGCGCATCGGAAAAAGTACGGATAACTGGGTGAAGGACCGCCGTATCACCGTTATGTACGGTGATGCCAGGAAACAATCCGGCTACCGTCCTTATATGGGGCTGGTCTCCGGGGAAAAGACTCTCTATACCGTCAACAGCAAAGGGAAGCGGGTTCCCATCCTGGAAGAAAGCTGGGCGGCGGCGGACACGCCTTGTACGCATGCTGTACTGCACATTTCCTCAGGATGCCAGGGAGGCTTTACGGGAGCTCCGGGCAACATTCTTTGGGTTGACAATCTCCGAATGGAATATGAACGGTAGAGTGATCATTACCGGCGCCACGGGCGCGATGGGCGAAGCTGCGACACGCGCGCTTACACGGGAAGGACGCAGCGTCCTGATGGCCTGCCGCAATCTCAGGAAAGCCGAAACTGTGAGGAACAGCATCTTGTCCGACCTTCCCGAAGCGGACATTTCAATCGGACAGATCGACCTGACATCGCTCGAGTCGGTGCAAACCTTTGTGAACAGACTTGGCCCTGAGCCGGTATCTGCACTGTTCAACAACGCCGGAACCATAAGCCGGGGCTATTCTCTGACCGGGGACGGGCTTGAGAACACGTTCTCGGTCAATTATTTCGCACCAGTCTTGCTTACAAGGCTCCTGCTGCCGCGCATGGCTCATGATGCCATGGTAGTCAACATGGTATCGCTTACCTGCCGATATGTAAAGGTCACGGACAGATCACTGCAGCCGGAGTTGAAGGATTTCTCCCAGTTGGGCACTTACGCACGCTCCAAGCTGGCGCTGCTGCGATTCTCACAAGAGCTTGCACGACGCCACCCAGACATCAAGGTCAACCTTGCAGATCCGGGTATTGTAGATTCCAGTATGATCGACCTCGGCCACTGGTTTGATCCTCTGGCCGACGCGCTTTTCCGTCCATTCTGCAAATCTCCCGTGGAGGGAGTGCAGCCGGCATTGGCCGCCTTGCATTCCAGCGAACGCAACCGCTATTATGTCGGGAAGCGCTGCATTCCGATTCCGCAAAGGTACTTCGATCCTGAGGTGGACAGTTTATTGTGGACGGCAACCGATGCTATCTTTTCAAAGAAATCCGTATCTTTAGACACTTGTTAACTTAATCCAATGATCGAAATGAAACGAATCCTTTCCTGCCTGGTGGCAATCGCAGCCGCAGGCGTCATCTGCTTCGCGCAGACCGACCAGCTCCAAGTCATTGAAGACGGTGGAACCGGACCGTACAAATCAGCGGCTATCGGCGACGCCAGCCTTCCTACCCACATGATCTACCGTCCACTTAATCTCAAGGGATACGTCGAAGAGAACGGCAAGATACCCGTACTCCTCTACGCCAACGGCGCCTGCGCCAACAACAGCTTGGAAATGAGCCGCCTTCTGAGCGAAGTCGCTTCATACGGTTACCTCGTCATCGCCATCGGCCCTTACGAGGACATGCCCGACGACAAGTTCTATGCACAATGGAAAGGCGTCGTGAGGGGCTGGTATCCCGAGACCAAGAAAGTTGCCATCATGGGTAACGGTGAGCGGCTCACTCCGTACACCGAGGCAGAGCTTGCAGCCCAGGCTGCCGAGCGCGAAGCAGCCCAGAAGGCAGCCGAGGCTGCCGCAAAAAAGAACAGGAACAAGAAGAAGGCTGCCGAACCCGCCCCGGCTCCGTTCCGGACCTATGCCCGCCAGCTTCTTGAAGCGATGGACTGGATTACCGACCAGAGCATCAATCCCGAGAGCGAGTACTACCATCTGGTCGACCTTGACAAGGTCGCCGCGATGGGTCAGTCCTGCGGAGGAGCACAAGTGCTCGCCGTTGCGCACGATCCCAGGATCAAGACCTGCATGATATTCAATTCCGGTATCGGGGAGATGTCCATGAGCGGCGCTTCCAAGACTTCTCTCGAGAACCTGCACACTCCTATGCTTTACATCAACGGCGGCACTGCCGACGTAGCCTATGCCAACGCCAACGGAGACTGGGGCAGGATCGCGGACGATATCCCGGTAGTGAAGATCTCCACCCTTGACGGCCATCACGGCACTTACTATGAGAAGAATGCCGGCGCCTTCGCAGTCGTAGCGCGTCTGTGGCTCAACTGGCAGCTGAAGGGTAAGGTCGGAGACTCTGCGCTCTTCATGAACGACGAGTATATGAAGACCTTCTACCCGGAGTGGACCGTCGACAGAAAGAACTGGTAATCATTACGACATGAAGCGGTTTCGGATTTACTTGATGCTCGCTGGATGCATATTCGCTTCCTGCGGAGGCACTGTCGACCCCGAACCCGAGCCACAGCCATCAGAGCCGACGCTGTTCGTCGGCGGAGACATTTCAGTACTTCAGAGCTATGATGACGCTGGAGTCGCCTATTACGACGACAAGGGCGGCAGTATTCCGGATGTACTGAAATATATGAAGAGCGAACCCGTAGGGTGGAACGCCCTGCGGGTCCGTCTCTTTGTCAATCCTGTCCGCAAGGACGCGGACGGCAATACCGATGCCCAAGTCTGCCAGGACCTTGACTACGTTGTACGCCTCTGCAAACGCATCAAGGCGGAAGGATTCGCCTTGATGCTGGATTTTCACTACAGCGACACATGGGCGGATCCTTCGAACCAGTGGATCCCGAAGGAGTGGAAGGGCCTGAGCGAAACAGCCATTCAGAGCAAACTTTATGAGTACACCAGAGATTGCCTGAAAAGGCTGGTGTCTGAAGGAGCCGCTCCCGACTTCATCCAGACTGGGAACGAGATCTCATACGGAATGCTCTGGTCTTCGGACGTGAACCGGACGGCAAATACAAACCGTTGCTACCCGGATTCCCCGCAAGCGAATTGGGCGCGCTTCATAACCCTTTTGAACCAGGCCACGAAGGCTTGTCGTGAGGTCTGTCCCGAAGCGAAGATCATCATCCACACTGAACGTTCCGGTCAGCCGGAAGTCCTGAGAAAGATATATGACAAGCTGGCAGGAGTGGACTACGATGTCATCGGACTGTCTTATTATCCGTTCTGGCACAATTCACTGCAAGTGTTGTCACAATCGCTGGACATGCTTGAGAAGGCTTTCCCCGCCAAGAAGGTGCAAATTGTAGAGACTGCCTACTACTATCAGTGGCCCAAGGATATCGAGTACGATTTCTCCAGCCGCTGGCCATATACTCCTTCCGGACAGGCTGCCTTCGCTGGTGACCTTGTTTCTGAACTCAAGAAGCACTCCAACGTGAACGGGCTCTATTGGTGGTTCCCGGAAGAGAACGGCAACGGTCCGGGCAATTCCGTGCTGACGAGATGGATTGACCGTGGCCTATGGGACAACACATCGCATCGTGCTTTGCCGGGGCTGTATGTCCTGAAGTCATTCCTTGAAAGATAGCTTGATGAAAAGGGAAAAGGAAATATATAAGGTAACCCTTCTGGGCGGCATCGCGAACTTGCTGCTGGTGGGTTTCAAGTTCATCGCCGGTATCGTCGGACACTCCGGAGCGATGTTTGCCGATGCCGTCCATTCCCTCTCCGATTTCATAACCGACTTGGTAGTGCTGGCATTCGTCGGCATCAGCGCCAAGCCGCAGGATACGTCACATGATTTCGGCCATGGCAAGTTCGAGACCGTGGCGACAATGTTCATCGGGCTCGCACTCGCTGCCGCCGCTGTAGGCATAGTCGTAAGCGGGGCGGGGAAGCTGGCATCATGGCTGCAGGGTGAAGATATCCCGTCACCGGGCATGATAGCGCTTTGGGGCGCGCTCCTGTCCATAGCCATCAAGGAAGCGTTGTACAGATATACGGCCACAAAAGGCAGGAAACTTGATTCGACTGCACTTGTCGCCAACGCATGGCATCATCGCTCCGACGCTCTCTCGTCGATAGGAGCGGCCGTCGGTATCGGCGGAGCCATATTGCTTGGCAACCGTTGGACCGTACTCGACCCTTTGGCATCAATCGTCGTAGGCGCGATGCTCGTGAAGGTTGCCTGGGATCTCCTGGGCCCCAGCATTGGCGAACTGACGGAGCAATCCCTGCCTGATGATACCGAGAAGGAGATCCTAGACATTGTGGAGTCGGTCGGCGGCGTCTCGGAGCCGCATAACCTGCGCACAAGGCGCATCGGCACACACATCGCCGCCGAGATCCATATCCGTCTGGACGGACGGATGACGCTGAGCGAAGCGCACGAAAAGGCCACAGCCATCGAGCATCTTTTCCGTGACCGTTTCGGGAAGGACTCGCACATCATCATACACATGGAACCGAAGGGCGATAAGGAGTCAAACATGAATTGATATGGACAGAAGTTCACAGATCATTCGTACAAGCGTCATAGGCATTGCGGCCAACGTGCTGCTGGCCGCTTTCAAGGCCGTCGTTGGCATCATCTCCAGCAGCATTGCCATCGTGATGGACGCCGTCAACAACCTCAGCGACGCCTTGTCCAGCGTAATAACCATCATAGGGACAAAACTTTCACAGCGTCCTGCCGACCGCAAGCATCCTTTCGGCTACGGAAGGGTGGAATACTTCAGCGCCATCATCATCGCGGTCATTGTACTGTCGGCAGGAGTCACCTCTCTTATCGAATCCGTCAAGAAGATAATCCAACCTACCGAGCCAAGCTATACGACGACTACGCTTATAGTCATTATAGTCGCCATCGTCGTCAAGCTTGTTCTGGGGTGGTATGTCAAAAGGCAGGGAATCAAACTTAAAAGCGATGCGCTGACCGCTTCCGGGGCCGACGCCCTGTTCGATGCCGTCATTACCCTCGCTACACTTATCTCTGCCGGCGTTATGCTCATTTGGGGAATCTCACTGGACGGAATCCTTGGGACACTCATCTCGATCCTCATCATCAAGGCAGGTATCGAGATGCTTGCGTCTCCGGTGGGGGAGTTGCTGGGGTCCCGTGTCTCAAATGAACTGGTAACCGAGATCAAGAAGGAAATAATGGCTTATGACGAAGTCCATGGGGTTTACGACATCATCCTTCACAACTATGGTCCGGACGTGATGATAGGCTCGCTCCACGTAAGTGTGGATGATACGCTGACTGCCCAGGACATACACGGACTGACCCGGAAGATTTCGGCCAGAATGTTCCAGGACCACGGCATAGTCATGACCGTGGGAGTCTATGCCGTCGCCACGGGGGACAATCAGCGGAAGGAAATGCAGACCCTTGTCATGCGGACTATGGCGGCGCATAAGGAACTTGTCCAGGTGCACGGTTTCTATTACTCGGAGAAGGACAATCTCGTGACGGTCGATGTGGTTCCCGACATTTCCGTCCATGACGACCAAACGCTCTGTCAGACCCTGACAGGGGAGTTGTCCGACCTGCTGCCAGGCAGGAACATCCTGGTCACTATCGACCACAATTATAGCGAATGACACATAATAACATTGTTGTAAATAAAATATTTTATTATATTTACACGTTATGTTATTAAAGTGTATCCTTCTGATTTTGTTCTTCGCCGTCATGATCGGCGTTGGCATCTACTGCCGCAGAACCGCTTCTGATGTTCAGGGCTTCGTTCTTGGAGGCCGCAACGTAGGCTCCTGGCTTACAGCTTTCGCTTTCGGTACTTCTTATTTTTCGGCAGTCATCTTTGTTGGTTATGCCGGACAGTTCGGCTGGAAGTATGGTCTTTCCGCCACCTGGATCGGTATCGGCAATGCCCTTATAGGCTCGTTGCTGGCCTGGAGGCTCCTGGGGCGCCGTACGCGCCTCATGACCCAGCATCTGCAGAGCGCTACCATGCCCGATTTCTTCGGGAAGCGCTTCTACAGTGATTCGCTCAAGGTCGCCGCGTCTGTAATCGTGTTCATCTTCCTCATCCCTTATACAGCTTCGCTATATAACGGATTGTCGCGACTCTTCAGCATGGCTTTCAATGTCGATTACCTGTGGTGCGTGCTGGCCATGGCCGTTCTCACCGGGATCTACGTACTCGTAGGAGGCTATATGGCCACGGCTGTCAATGATTTCATCCAGGGATTGATCATGCTTGTCGGCATCTGCGCCGTGATCGCGTCCGTGCTCAACGGCAACGGAGGCTTCAGCGCGGCTGTTGAAAGCCTTTCCAATATACAGTCCGAGACCGCACCCGGGCTTAACGGCGCATTCGTGTCATTCCTCGGTCCTCAGCCGATCTATCTGCTTGGCGTCGTGTTGCTGACCTCCCTTGGAACATGGGGACTTCCGCAGATGGTGGGTAAGTTCTACGCCATCCGCAATGAAGCCGCCATCCGCAAGGGAACCTTCATCTCCACATTCTTCGCCATCATTGTGGCCGGAGGTTGTTATTTCCTCGGAGGTTTCGGCCGCCTCTACGGCCAGAGCATAGAATACTCGGCATCGGGCACTCCTATCTACGACAGTATAGTCCCGTCAATGCTTTCCTCCCTTCCCGACCTGATGATAGGAGTCGTGATCATACTTGTGCTCTCGGCTTCGATGTCAACCTTGTCCTCTCTGGTGCTGACCTCCGGGTCCACGCTGACTTTGGACATCATCGATCCGGCAGTTGCAAAGGTCCGCAAAGGCAAGGGTCTCGATGACCGCAGGCAGCTCCTCTGCATCCGCCTGCTGGTCCTGTTCTTCATCGTCGTCTCTTCAGTCCTGGCCATAATACAGGCTAAGAGCTCCGTCACGTTCATCGCCCAGCTTATGGGTATTTCGTGGGGAGCCCTTGCCGGAGCCTTCCTGGCCCCGTTCCTATATGGTCTTTACTGGAAGCGTACCACTCCCGCTTCCGTGTGGGTGTCCTTCATCGGAGGAATTGCCGTCATGTGCGGGTGCATGTACTGCACTTTCACTGGTAAGGTCTTCATCAGCCCTTATTTCACTTCACCTATCAATGCCGGCGTACTGGCAATGCTGCTTGGTCTCGTGACTGTACCTCTAGTAAGCCTGTTCACCAAAGTGGACAGGAAAGAGGAAGTGAACAGGATGTTCGACTGCTACGACAGCACTGTCACCGTCCGAGCATCGACATCATTGGTGGAAGACCAGGAGTAGGGAGTTCTCTAGAAGACGAGGATGTAGCCTACGCCCAGGACATGACATGCAGCGGTGAGGCCGGCTTTGTCATAGAGGTGGTACATATAATAGAAATCCAACGAGTGTCCGCCTCCCAGACTGATTTCGGAACCCGCGTAATGCAATGAGCGTACCCAGCCCTTCCCGTCGAGACTGCCGAAGATCTCATACATCAAGTATGGAGTGAAGATGCTGTCTGAAGCTTTGTATTGTCCGCGGAGCCTTACTCTGAGGGTGTTGCTGAAGGACTGGGATGCAGGATTGTATGCCAGTTCGTACTTCTCCCTCAGAGCCACGGCCAAGCCGTCGCGCTTGAGGGTTTCGTTCAATGTCAATACGCCTTTATGCTGTATCATGTTTCCCGCAGAAGGGATGCTCCAATACTCGTAACTGAGATCCCCCTTGAGCCAGCTGTTGAAATTGTATCCCGCACCGGCCATCGCAAACCAGCATTCGGTATCGCTGATATTGTCGAAGGAGCGATGCTCCAGCCTGGCCATGGCATATGGCGCGCCCAAAGACTTGATCAGCTGGATACTGCTCCAGGTTCCCATATCTGAAAAAGATTGGGCCTTAGCCTGTGAAGCGAAGAGGACAAGAGAGGATAGAATGATAAGAAATACCTTTTTCATACACTACTTATTTGTTAGGTTCTCTACAAAGATATAAATAAAAAAACGACAAAATGAATATCAACGGAATCATTGTAGGCGCAGCCGTATTCTTAAGCATAGGCATATGTCATCCGGCCGTGATCAAGATGGAATACCACTTGGGGAAGAAAAGCTGGTGGATATGGCTGGTGGTGGGACTTATAGTTGCCGCAGCATCCTTGTTCGTCCCGAATCAGATCGTATCCACCATACTTGGCGGTTTCGCCTTCTCATGCTTCTGGGGGATCCTTGAGATGCATCATCAGGAAAGGCGTGTCCTGAAAGGTTGGTTCCCAGAAAACCCCAAGCGACATGAATACTATGAGGATTTGAGGAGAAGGCGGAGAGAATAGATCATTTAATCTTTGTTTTGTCACTCTGTCTCACTATTCCGACATAGATCAAAAGAACGATGTTCATCATGAGGGAATAAAGAATGGCCGGGATCGCCATCTCTTCATTTGCGAAAATGAAAGGACTAGACGCGATGGCGATGGCCTGCGCGGCATTCTGCATTCCGACCTCGATGACAACGGTCCGGCGCTGCCTCCGGCCGCTCCTGACCAGACGGGACAGAAGGGAAGAGCAGGAGATTGCTACGAGAATCAATGCGGTCACACACAGACCAAGGACTCCGATATTATCGAGGATGGTTTTGTGATGCTGGATATAGAAAACGGTGATGAGCACAAGAAGGAGAGGGAAGGCGAGTTTGCCCAGCACCTTATCAGTCTTTTCCGCCGCTTTGGGCCAGATATAATTCATACCGATCCCCAAGAGGACGGGAAGAAGCATCAGGAGCAGATTCTGCTTGATGAGATTCCCGACCGGCAGGACAATCCCGACGCTTTCTCCTATGAGAGTGGTGGTCCAACTCATGATCAAGGGAATGGTAAACAGCGTGATTACGCTGCTGAGTGCCGTGAGGGTCACCGACAATGCCACATCGCCGCCTGCAAGCTTCGAAAACACGTTGGACGAGCTGCCACCCGGGCAGCAGGCTATTAGCACAAGTCCGATGAAGAAAACCGGAGAAAGTTTGAAAACCGTCGCCAGTCCAAGCGCGATAAGGGGGAGAAGCACCAACTGTCCAAAAAGGGCGATAAAGATTGGCCAGGGAGAACGGAATACTTTACCAAAATCATCGAATCTGAGGGACAACCCCAGATCAAACATCAAGAGGGTCAGAATAGGGAGAACTATCCAGATAGCCATTATATTATAATATTAGGGATCATGACAGCAAGCGCATGACCTTTTCATTTCAATCGAAAAGATAGGGTATTTTTTCAGTATAAACAAATAATCTGGGCATGCTTTTTCAAAATATCGCTTGCGATATAAAATTAATGTTGTATATTTGCATCGTGAACGATATAAATAACTAACGATATGGCAAAGATTTATGATTTCAAGGCCCTGAACAACAAGGGTGCAGAGGTAGATTTCGCGAAATATGAAGGAAAAGTCCTCTTAATTGTCAATACCGCTTCCAAATGTGGATTCACCCCTCAGTATGATGGTCTGGAGGCTCTTTATCAGAAGTACAAGGACCAGGGGCTCGTGATCCTGGGGTTCCCGTGCGACCAGTTTGCGCACCAGGAGCCCGGAAGCGACGAGCAGATTGCCGAGTTCTGCCGCATCAACCACGGTGTCACATTCCCGTTGATGAAGAAGATCGACGTTAACGGTCCGGCAGCCGATCCCGTTTTCACCTATCTCAAGGAAGCGGCTCCTTCCGAAGAGTACAACGGACTTAAGGCAAAGGCTACGCAGAAACTGCTGAAAGGTCTCAGCAAGAGCGTCGAGAAGGACAGCGATATCCTCTGGAATTTCACCAAGTTCCTCATCAATCGTGACGGCTCCGTCGTCAAGCGCTTCGCTCCCGTGGCCGAACCGGCATCCTTTGAAAAGGATATCGAAGAGATGCTGTAATGGACGGGCGGTTCAAACTCGACAACCAGCTCTGCTTCAGGCTATACACCGCGTCCCGTCTGATCACGCAGGCCTATCATCCGCTGCTTTCGGAACACGGGCTGACCTATCCGCAGTATCTGGTACTTCTGGTGCTATGGGAGCAGGACGGACAGCCGGTGAACGATATCGCCAAGCGTTTAATGCTGGAGACTAATACCGTTACTCCGCTGCTCAAGAGGATGGAATCGGAAGGTATCCTGACCCGCGCCAGGGGCACGGAAGATGCCCGTCAGATTATCGTGAAACTCACGGCCAAGGGACGTGGAATGAAGAAAAAACTGATGGATGTCCCAGAGGCGGTCGGCAGTTCCGTCCTATGCGATTCCGTCACACCGGAGACAGTTCCGGAACTTTACGGAATGCTGGATAGCATCATCCACAAGCTGAATGATAAACAATCCAACAATTAGACAGATTATGTTCATAAGAAGAATCTTCGGGATTGTATGTGCAGCCCTGTGCCTCCTTTCCTGTAACAAGACTACGACCATCTACGAATTCAAGGCCGAATCCAATGTCGGCGAGGAAGTGAACTTCGCTGACTTCAAAGGCAAGGTTCTCCTGATCGTCAACACCGCTTCCAAATGCGGTTTTACCCCTCAATACGAAGGTCTCGAGGCCCTGTACAAGAAATACAAGGGACAGGGACTCGTCATAGTCGGCTTCCCTTGCGACCAGTTCGGTCATCAGGAGCCCGGAACCAATGAAGAGATCGAGGAGTTCTGCCGCATCAATTACGGAGTGACTTTCCCTTTGATGGCCAAATCCGACGTGAACGGGGAAAATGCCAACGATATCTTCAAGTGGCTGTACTCCGAGAAGCCCTTTGCCGGTTTCGGAGACAGCGACAGGGGTAAAGCAATGGACGGTATGCTTTCCAGAGGCAATCCCGAATATGCCTCCAACCCGGATATCAAGTGGAATTTCACGAAGTTCCTTATAGACAAGAAGGGTCGCGTCGTGGCTCGTTTCGAACCTGTCGTGACTCCAGAAGATCTGGAATCGCAGATCCAAGCATTACTCTAACGCTCATTACATTGCGATTCCTTATCTGATGAAGTTCATCATCTCCCGGGACTCTCCGGCGCGTCCCGGCGCAGGCTTTCCTTCCGTTGCCTTCAGCAACCACGCCATATTGTTGGCCAAGGTACGCATGGTTTGAAGGCCTTCAGTGTCCAAAGATGCCTGCCCGGGGCTAGCGCCATATATTATATTCCAGTATTGGGAAGTCACGATGGGCATATTCATCATCTGGAAAGGCATATTAAGCGTCTCGAAAGAAGCGGTAGCGCCACCTCTGCGACAAACTGCGACAGCGGCTGCCGGTTTGCCGGAAATGCTTGCACCGTTGGAATAGAAAGCCCTTTGTATGACGCTAAGTACGGCGCCGTTAGGCTGGCCGTAATAAACAGGCGAGCCCACAATCAACGCATCGGCGTCGGCGAACTTTTCACTGATCCTGTTGCAGATATCATCGTCAAAGACACATTTTCCGGGATTCCTGGCACATTGGCCACATGCGATACAGCCCCGGACAGCTTTGTTGCCTATCCAGACCACTTCGCTTTCTATACCGTTCTTTTCCAATTGCCTGGCAATCTCGTCCAATGCGACGGCAGTATTGCCCTTCTGGTGAGGGCTACCATTGATCATCAATACTTTCATTGTCTTTCCATTATTGTTATTAGCCAGTGCTTCAACGCCAGTAGCTGACAGCAGTACACCGCCGGCAGCCATTGCCGATTTCTCCAAGAAACATCTCCTGTCCATATGCGTAACTATCTCTTCGGTTTGATATTCAGGTTTACGCCCAGGACATCCTCCGAATCCACGATGGTCCAGCTGCTGCCTGGGTAGATGCCGATGGTGCGCTCCGTATCAAAGCCCAGGGCCTTCAGCTCCCGGATCACCTCGTCGCGGTCGTCACCGACTTCGAATCCAATATGATGGACTCCAAACTGATGCTTGTCCTGGAACTCGTGGAACGTGCTTGGCGTTCCATCGACTTGATGCAGTTCCAACACCCAGTCACCCATTTCGAATACGCACATCTGTAAATCGCACGGGATATCCTTTCCACGGTAAGTGTATGGATACTCTCCGTTGGACTGCAAGTGGTTCACCCAGATTTCGGGTTCAGGGACATCAAGCAGGGCGGCCCAGGCCTTGGCGGCTCGATGGATATCGTCTACGACAATTGTGACTTGAATGAACTGCTCCTTCTTCAGCGGAGTGGCCAGCGGTTCGAACTCGGCAGGGGAGGATTCTTCCGGTTGCCCCGAGAGATACTCTTTCATCTTCTCGATACCGAACTTTGCTACGACCAAGTCTTCTTCCGATGTCGCGCCGCTGAAGGCAAAGGCCATCTTGCAGCCATCAAACTCGTCATATGCGCCGCCGACATAGCCCAGCTCTCCCACAATCTTCTGATGGTCCGGATTGCCGCTGTCGGCACCGGTTGCTATGACTTCACCACACTTGGACCATGCTATGGCTACAAGGTTCCAACCTTCTTTCCAAGGCGTTCCGACGACTTTCATCTCGCCGATCCAGTCTTCCCTTTCACCTTTGCCCAGGACAGAGGCGGTAGCTACGCCTTGAATACCCATTTCGACAGCCTTGGCTTTCATATCTCCCAATGCCATCACAATCTTGTTTCTCAAGCGGTCGTTTTTCATATCGTGTCAACTTGTAGTGGTTAAGGCTGAAGTTATGAATAATCAGTGGATTTACCAAATACATCAGTGCCTTATTTGAATTTGCTTTTTTATGTAATGGAGCGTATCTTTGTCAATACTATCCCACTATCATTTTCGTCGAGTATGAAGAAATCGTTATTTGCAGCCGTTATCGCTTGCATCGCCATGTTTACATCCTGCGGAACGTTGAATATACATCATACCGGAGATCTCACCGGATCGATCTACGGCGTATGGGCTCTGGATTCCAAGACCATTGCTCCCGCGAACTCACTCGGAAGGGATGCCGGCACTCAAGTCGATTACTCCGGCGTCCATTTCTATCTTTCATTGAGTGAACCACGCATAGCCCTTGCCAAGAAGGGCAGTTTCACTCAGCTGGACCTCAAAGACGTGGATGTTGACGGCTCACAGTTTTCTTACAATGCTTCCAAGAAACAGATCGGTTTTACGAAGACGCTATGGCTCACACAGGGCCTGCAGTATGAAATGCGCCTGTCCGGGACATACAAAGTCCTTGAAATGACTCGCACGAAGCTGGTCATCCAGAAAGATTCCATGGGGGTCAGGACCACATACTCCTTCCGTAGATACAGATAGACACCCTCACGTTTTCCTTGTTTCCCCAGAAACTCCGTCGGCGTAGTATGGTATTTCTCAGGCAAAGGTCATGATTATCTTTAATATTGCAGTATGGATTTCAAGGAAATAGGAAGCAGGGGAACCCCGTCATTGCTGCTGATTCCGGGGCTTGGAGTATCTTACGAGATCTTCCTCCCGCTCATCGAACTCATGAAAGGCAGGTACCACATTATCGCCGTCGGAATCGACGGATTCCTGCTCGGCCGGAAGTCCGAATTCACGTCTGTGGATGATCAGGCATCGCAGGTCATCGCGTATGTCAAGGAGCAGTCGGGAGGCCGTCTTGACGTCGCCTATGGGCTTTCCCTAGGAGGGAAGATACTGTCCAGGATACTGGAAAGAAATGAGATAGTCATCGACCATGCCATAATGGATGCCGCTCCGCTTCTGCCGCTTCCGAAATGGAGCGTGGATCCTCTCAGATATTACCAGAGTGCAAATGTTTGGAGTTGCGCTCACTGGACCGGATTCTGGCGCCGGGTGTTCCATTCACATTACTTCGATATCCTGCTGGACGAATGCAGGAAAGTGTGGCCATACAGTGGGGGAAAGGCCGTCCGGGACGGATACAAAGACGTCTATACCCACAGGTTGGAGTCCATCAATGGCGCGGATATCCATTACTGGTACGGGACCAAGGAGGCTTTCGTGGCTAAACCTCAGGCCAGACATCTCTGCTCGCTTCATCCGGGAGCCCATGTGGAGGTCTTCCCCGGGATGAATCACGGACAGCTTTTGATCGACCATCCGGAGGAGATAGCCCGGAGGATCGACTTCGAATTCACCCACGGGGATTCCGAATAGTTTTTTACACGAGCGTGTGTATAGCGCCTGGAGAAGGCAGGATTCAGAATATGGTAGAAACTTATCATCACATTCGATATGCCAGGGCGGGACGGTTCGAAGATCCGGTCCTTGAACCTTTTGCCGGAGCCATGGAAGATAGTGGGACCCTTACCGCTTGTCCCCAGAATCCATTCCGTCTGAGTTTTCTGATGGGCGGGCAAGATGAACTTACGCAAACGGAGGATTGCCATTTCCTAAGCATCTTTACACCTTCCAGGAAGGGCGCGCGTCCGGTATTGGTGTGGATTCACGGAGGAGCCTATCTGGCCGGAAGTGGAGAAGAGGCCGCCTATGACGGCTCCATGCTTGCCGAAGAAGGCGAGATCGTCGTGGTAACCATCTCTTATCGGCTCGGCGCCTTCGGCTATCTTCACGATATTGATAACCGCACCGTCAATCTAGGGTTGAAAGACCAGATAGCGGCGCTCCGCTGGGTGAGGGAATACATTTTCTGCTTTGGCGGAGACCCGGATAAGGTCACCCTTGCCGGGCAATCGGCCGGCGGACATTCCGTTGCTTCCATTATTTCTTCCTGCCAGGAACCGCTTTGCCGAAGGGCAATTATCCAGAGTGCGCCATTCACGTTCAGAAATACTGTCAAGTCTGCCCGGAAAATGCTTGCAGCTTTCACGAGAATAGCAGGTAAAAGACCTGCCGACTGTACTACGGAAGAAATCCTTGCAGCCCAGAAATCCTATCTGGCATCCGTGTCTTCAATGATGCCGTTCAGCCCGCTGGAGCCGGATTTCTCGGGGAAAGTCTCCATTCCCTCCTTTGAGAAGGTGCTGGTTTCCTGGCAAATAGACGATACATATCCCTTCGTTGCATTGAAACTGGGGCGGACAGAGAAGGCCGGCAATCTTTTCCACCACCTTATCGGTTGGATTGCTACGCAGACAGGAATCACCATCCCGTCGAAAAGATATGTCCGAAAACTGGAAATCAACGGAGTCAAAACCGAAACCGTAGCATTTGACTGGCGGCCGGACGCCTCTGTTTTCGGGGCATGCCACTGTCTGGAACTGACGCTCCTGTTCGGCAATTGGGAAAGGTGGAAAGGAACGGGAATGCTTGGCGATACCACTCGGGAACAGTGGGAACAGAAGGGGAGAGAGGTGCGAAAGAAATGGATAGATTTTACCTCCTGCTGAGGATACGCATTTATTATTTCCCCAGGAACTCAGTCGGCGTGATGCCGGTCACCTTCTTGAAGAGGCGGGAAAAGTGATGCGGGAACTCGAAGCCCAACAGGTGTGCGGTTTCATTGACGTTGTGGCCGTTCATCAAAAGGTTCTTACCCTGCTCAATTACAAAGGAGTGGATATAGCCGATGGCCGTGCCTCCGGTTGCTTGGTGAATGACGTCGCCCAGGTAGCGGGCCGAATAGGCCATCTTGTCGGCAAAATACCTCACGGAAGGAACTCCCACATCCATCTGTTTACCGTCCAGGTAGTACTCTCGCAGCAGTCCGTGGAATCGCTTGAGCATGTCCGGGGCGGCCTTGTCTTCCTGTGAGAGCTGGCGAAGATAAATCCGATTGCAGTATTCCAGGATAAGTCCGATATACCCAAGGGCAACAGCCCTGAGGGCTACAGAATCGGGATTCTCCTGCAGCTCATAACGCAACTGGATGAGCAGCTGGGTGATCCGTCCCCATTCCGAGGGTTCCATCTTTAGGCTCTCAGTGGCGAAGTAGGAGAAAAACTGGTAATCCTTCATCTTCCCTTCCAAACTGCTTCCTTGAATCAAATGAGGAGAAAACATAAGCACCCATCCACTAACGGAAACGGGGATTCCATCGTCTTCCTTCCCACCGACCTGGCCTGGCTCCACAGCGATGATGGAACCTTCGGACGGAGTGAACATCTTCATTCCATACGTCAGGTTATCCGGAAAAGTACGCTGAATGAACAGCCCGTAAACGCCGTACCTGTTCAGGCTGGTATGTACCGGTGAAACTTCGTCATAATGAATGACGCTTATGAGCGGATGCAACTTGGGCGCGCCGACAAACCGGGCATAAACATTGGGCTCAGTGATGTGCAGAATGTTCTTCATAATACAAAAATAATCATAATTCTGCGATATTGGTAGAAAATAGGCAAATATCGGTTAAAGAATTACCGATGAAGCATCTACCTTTGCACCAACAAACATCAACATAATGAGTATTAAGTCAATCTTTACCTTTTTTGCCGCATCACTGATGCTGCTTGCCTGTCAATCAAACAACACCCAGAATATGAGCACACTTACCCTCACCCAGGAGTGGGACAAGACGTTCCCCAAGTCCGAACTTGTGAATCATTGCAAGGTTACCTTCCACAACCGCTACGGCATCGAGCTGGCGGCTGACATGTATGTTCCCAAAGATGCAGAAGGAAAACTTCCCGCCATCGCGGTGAGCGGTCCCTTCGGCGCCGTGAAGGAGCAGTCGAGCGGCCTGTATGCCCAGCACATGGCGGAACGCGGTTTTGTGGCAATCGCTTTTGACCCTTCCTTCACCGGTGAATCCGGCGGCAAGCCCCGCAGGATGGCTTCCCCTGACATCAATACCGAGGATTTCCTTGCGGCCGTGGATTTCCTTTCCACCTGTGACCTGGTCGATCCTGAGCGCATAGGTATCATCGGAATATGCGGTTTCGGCGGAATGGCCGTTAACGCAGCGGCGCTGGACCCCCGCATCAAGGCTACCGTGGCTTCCACCATGTACGATATGAGCAAGGTTAACGTAGAGGGCTACTTCGCCAGCGAGGACACTCCCGCCCAGCGACAGGAGAAGCGCCAG
>JAEEGG010003424.1_pt1 | contig 39572 bp, 31 predicted proteins | sample 9134161 | NCBI WGS metagenome assembly JAEEGG01 (sample SAMN16246543, study PRJNA631951) | gut metagenome | biome: gut microbiome; feature: rumen; material: CR-attached | host: Bos | place: Iran: Karaj | collected 2018-10 | reverse complement strand
CTCGGAAAGACGCTCCCCTCCGAATCCAGCGCCGTCATACGCGAACGAGTCCTCGCCGCTCGCGCCATCCAGACCGAGCGCTTCAAGGACAACCCCACCGTCCACTGCAACGCTCAGATGACCAGCAAGCTCACCCGCCAGCACTGCCAGCTCTCCGACGAGTGCAGCACCATAATGGAACAAGCCATGAACCGCCTGGGCCTCTCCGCCCGTGCCTACGACCGCATCCTAAGAGTAGCCCGTACCATAGCCGACCTCGAAGGCAGCGCCCAAATAACCCCAACCCACCTAGGCGAAGCCATTACCTACCGCAGCCTAGACAGAGAAAGCTGGGGAAAATGATTGAAGCTTGAATTCAAACATCGCGTCACCGCGTTCAATGTACACAGGGTAACTACGATTCAGTCTTCAGCCTGTCAGATGCCATTCATCGGCTTTGAAACGTCCACGTTATTTAATCGCGGAATTTTGTAAACATTACACATCCGTCAAAAGGAACAACATATAGAACGGCAATGTGAGCATTTGCCCTTTACGGCCGACATTGTAGTCTCCAACTTTCAACGCATTCTGTATGTGATAATGCTCCGGATTCTTCAGCACGGTTTGCATGGACTTGGCATTTCCCGAACGGGCTTTACATTCCAATGGACAGCACTCGCCCTTGTAACGTATGAGGAAGTCGAGTTCCAGTCCTCCGTCTTTCTGGAAGTAGTATAGTTTGCGACCCATTTTGCAGAGAATGTCAGCAGCCAAGTTCTCGAAGATGGCCCCCTTATAGCCCAACAAGTTCCCTTGCAGAATACTCCAGGCGGTACCATCCTCAAGCATACTGACCAGCAATCCAATATCCGTCATATATACCTTGAAGACATCAGGAATGGCGTTGCCGTCAAGTGGCAGCTCGGTTATTGAGACGTTATGGCAGCGGTGGATGATACCAGCGTCTTCGATCCACTGCAAACTGCCGACATACTGGCTCGACCGAGCCCCCTTGCGTATCACGGCATATTGGAACTTTTTGTTCTCCTTGGCCAACTGCGCGGGTATGGACTCAAAGCACTCACGTATGCGGGACTTGTCTTCCTGACGGGCGTATTTCAGCATATCGGCCTTGTAAGTCTCTATAATTCCATGTTGCACATCCAACACGTCGTTCATATTGTTTGTTTCAAGAAATGCTGTAACGGCTTCGGGCATTCCGCCCACTACCACATAGCGTAGAAGCAACTCCCGCATTCGCTGATGAATGCCTTCGTTGACTGGCGTTTCATTCAACAGGCAGTTGCGCAGATAGTCGATGTGTTGCTGTTCGATACCATTGGCCCACAGCCATTCCTCGAAGTCCATTGGGTACATAGTAACGACCTGCTCAAATCCTACAGGGACGGAAGCATTCTCTTCCTCTGCCTGCTCCTCCTTGGTACGATAGCCATTGACACCCAAAAGAGAGCCTGTACATATGACATCGTAGCGACCGTCAAGCTTGAAGAACTTCAACGAAGCGCGAGCATTGGGGCATTCCTGTATCTCGTCGAGTACCAGACAGGTCTTGCCTGGAATAAAGCGGGCACCCCGAATACCGGCAGAGACGGTCATAGTCAAAGTATCCACATCAAGTGCTCCGGCGAAGAATGCCTTGTATTCTCTATGCTCATGGAAATTCAGACAGATGACATTTGGGTAGTTCTTGTTGGCGAAATCCACCACCGAACTAGTCTTTCCACATTGCCGACAGCCTTTTATCACCAATGGCTTATGCCCTTTCTTTGCCTTCCACAGACTCAATGTCTGTTCTATTTTCCTTTTATACATATTGTTTTCACACTTTTAGAGGCGACTTTTTTTAGGTATTGCACATTTTTATAGGCGACTTTTTACTATATCATCGCACTTTTGAGGGCGACTTTTTGTTGATGCAAAAATACAATATGTTTTTATTTTTGTGTAAAATCATTTGCACCACCCACACAAACCAATCGTTATCAAGCGTTTATACCATAATAATTATTATAGAAAGGTATTTGCTCAGCAATTCGAATACGACACATATTGGAATTTTTGTTTAGCAGCGCATTTTGTACTGAACCAATACAATTTCAAAAAACACTAACACCTCTCCGAAGCCATAACCTACCACTCCCTCGACAGAGAGTCTTGGGGGAAATGATAGTGAAAATCCGTGACAATATTTTTCGGGAGAGGGGACAATACACTCCCTACCCTTCCTATTGTCCAGACGCACTATAATCCATCACAAGGCGTACTGACCGGCCGTTGCAGCGGCTGTATCTATTATACATTCCCACATTGCCGTCTAAGAATAACAAGCAGTATGCATTGCTATCACTGAAGTGAGTACTGGACCAATAGTAGCCTTCTGTTCCAACCAGGTCAACACTCGCACCACTACGGTAACCCGCAGCAGGCAGAAAGACTACCCCCGCTGATTCGAGCAGCCCCCACTGCTCGGCGTTATAGATATTGCCCGAGTATGCCGCATCCGTGTTATTCACATTGATGACAGTTATACCATCTGGAATAGAAATACTGTCAGGGAACAACATAAGACCAGCGACAGAATTCACTCTCGCTTTTGCGAAACGTGCACTGTCAGTGCCGTTTATTGTAGAGGCGGCTCTATAGTTCAGAATCGTATCCCATTCACCTTTGGTCAACGTCCTCCACATATCGGCATTGTTGCCACCGTTTTCGATGCGATTATGTACACCCCAGTCAGCTTGGGAATAACTGCCAGTGAGGTCGTTTGTTGATGAGCCACCCACATAGTATTCGCTGTAATTGGTACTTGCCAACCACGGATCGAATCCAATGCTATCACCTGATGTTCCCCAACCGAAGAGGTCTATCCAATGTGAATTTGAGTCGGCTAAGGAGATGTTCGAATTGCTGTCACCAACATAATCATACTGATGGTCAGCAAAGCGCCAGATACCAGTCGAAGCCTGATACCGCAAGTTGCCTTTCGAGAAACGAACCTTTTTATTTGAACTTACAGTAAACACCAAATTGGATGCACAGTTTGTATCAAATGCGTCTTTAATTGTCAAATGCAACGTATCCACACTACTACAGCCATTAGAATTGGAGTATGAATAATAATATGTTCCAGTTACTGTGTACGTCGAACCATGCCATGTGTATCTACCGATTGCAGTCTTTGTTTCGCTGTTGTGAGTGCCGTGGTTGATGGTCAGGTGTAGAGTCAGTATGCTATCAAACCCTGCAGCATTTGTCAGCCGATGTTGGTAATTGCCCGTACTAGTATATACGGTGCCGTACCATGCAAAACTATCGCACACCACAACCACGGTGTCGCCGGTAGTAGCGCCAAGCAATCCTGTGATGGAGTCTAAGCGGTGCATTATCGAGTCGTACCTGTGTGAGATGGAGTCCAAACGACGTATTATCGATTCATAGCTGGACGTAACGGAATCCAAACGGTGTGCAACGGCATTCATCGTGCGAAGGTTCACAGCGTCCATTTCATCTGTCGGGTCACTGAGGTGTTTTATTTGACTTCCGATAGAGTCTCCCATTGCAGCCACCGCAGCCAATGTCGGTCTATTATTAACAACGTATGCCGTATCGACATAACCTTGCCGCCTATTATATTCATTCACATCGTTGCTATCCATATAACCTTTTTGTGTTACATAGTCAACAACGTATGCCGTATCGACATAGCCTTGCCGCCTATTATAGTCATTCACATCGTTGCTATCCATATAACCATTTTGTGTTATATAGTCAACAACGTATGCCGTATCGACATAGCCTTGCCGCCTGTTATAGTTAATCACGTAGTTGCTATCCATATAACCATTTTGTGTTATATAGTCAACAACGTATGCCGTATCGACATAGCCTTGCTGCGTATTGTAGTTAATCACGTAGTTGCTATCCCTATACCCATTTTGTATTATATAGTTGATAATGGTATCGCCCAAATGATATTCATTTACTATCAGCGATACGCTGTCTGCAAGTCTTGGCTTATTTCTAAGTAAGTTGTAGTCCTTATCCCACTCCGCAAAAACGGGGTCGGTCTCGGTGTAAGTCACTCCACCTGCTACGCTATCGGCCGTATGTGAGTGTAGGGCATACGGCACACTGAACAGCTGCTGCACCGTTTCAAGTGTGTAGTCGTTGCCGCCGGTCGGGTCAATCTCGCTTTTAAGGAAATACGGTCCTGCCGACCATTCGATCCCACCGAGGCTGTTCTCCTCTCTACCTACAAGTATGGTGAAAAGGCCGTTGGTGTTGGTGGCTACGGCCTGGTGGTCGCTATAAACAGCCGTGCCGTTCTCTGAGCCTTGCAGAATGGAAATCCGCACCCCCACGTTGCTGTTGCATATCAGCCTTCCTTCCGCGTCGCGCACCACAGCCTGATAAGTCAGCGTCTGCGGCACCTGCGACCAAACCGACATTGCGGCAACCATCGCCACAACAAAAAGAAGAAAACTCTTTCTCATATTATTGGTTGGTTGATTAGTGAATTATTTGGTTGATTTTTATTTTGCCTTGACTATACGGTACAACTTGGACGCCGAGCCACCCTCGACCCGCAACAGGTAGGCTCCGGCGGGAAGACCATGCAAATCCAAATTTTGTTCTTCGGTGCGGATTCTATCCTTTTTTACAAGCCGACCGTCGATGTCATAGAGTTCGTAACGCATGCCAGCGATAGAACCTTCTACGCCTATGGTCACGTTGTCTGTTGTCGGGTTGGGATAGACCTTGACGTTGAAGTCAAAAGGCACAGCTCCGTCGATCTTCAACTCCTCGACCGTGTAGGTCTGCTGCACCCCTTCGCGCATACTTGTCCGGTCGTGCTCGGCTGTATCAACTCTGTATGCGGTCTGGGTTGCCATCTGTCCCACGGAGTAGCTCACGCTGCAGGTATTCGAGCGCGCGTCGCCGCCAGTGGCAGAGAGGGAGGTCTGACATTTCAGACCTACGCCTACAAGCAGCAGAGCTGCCAACAGAAGTGTTCGTTTCATCTCTTTGAGTTAAAATTACGTTGCAAAAGTACATTTTTTTTTATGATTACTGAACCTTTTTAGGCATTTCAATAAAGATTCTAAGATTAATTATTCGATTGATTTATTTACTTTCGCTCTATTTTGACATGGCTCTAGTTTATTATTCGACTGTTATTTTCAAAAGTAGCGTCTCTGCGAGACGCAGAAAAGGGGCGTTCCTGCTACCACTCACTGCTCTTCGTTTGTGTGGGGTTATTGGAATACAGTCTCTCCGAGACTTTTGAAAAGGCGTTTCTGCTACCCCTCACTGCTCTTCGTTTGTGTGGGGGTATTGGAATACAGTCTCTCTGAGACTTTTGAAAAGGCGTTTCCGCTACCCCACACTGCTCTTCGTTTGTGTGGGGTTATTGGATTACAGTCTCTTCGAGACTATTGAAAAATCAGTCATTTGTTATATAAGAGCGTTTACTTTTCTTTTACCGTTCTTTTACTTTTCTATTACTTTTTACCTACTTTTCTTTTACATTTCTTTTACTTTTCTCCTACCTCGCTTTTACTTTTTCCTACATCAGTCCTACTTTTCTTTTACTTTTTACCTACTTTTCTCCTAGATTTTACCTGCATTTCATCTATACAGACCCTTTACAGACCCTTTATAGACCCTTTACTGGTTTTACAATTCTCCTACTATGGACCTATTCTGGACCCACTCTGCTCCTAGTCTGCTTATTCGTCACCCATATCTGAAAAAATTAAGGATTGACACCTCAAGTGGTCTGAAAAAAGAGGAAACCACTCGTTTTATATTTCTTTTTTGTATTTTTGCATCCGTTTTCAAGAAACCAAAAAAGAAAGTATATGAAAAAAGCACTACTTATTGCAATCCTGACGTTGCTCGCCGTGGTAGCTGCAGCGCAAAACGCTGACAAATCCAAAGGCACGACCCACAAGCATGACGCAGCAAAGACACAATCCGAGCTTGAGGGCGACGAATTGGGATTTGTTGACTTGGGACTTCCCAGCGGTACAAAGTGGCGCTCCTACAATGCACCCGGCATGTACACCTACGAAGAGGCCGTGAACAACTTCCGCACTCGCCTGCCGACAAAAGAGCAGTGGGAAGAGCTGAAGTCCGAGTGTCAATGGGTGTGGAACGGAAATGGCTACACGATCACCGGACCCAACAACGACACGATTTCGCTGCCCGTTGTGGGCTTTCGCAATTGCGACGGCACGGTGAGCGGTTTGAAATCGGCCGGCAACTATTGGTCCTCGACCCCCTATAATTCGACTTACGCGTGGGAAATGTACTTCGGCGCAGGGGGGACAAGTGTCTATCGAACCAAGATGTGTTACATCGAGTCAGTGCGACTGGTAAAAAACAAATAAGCGACCATTGTCATGGTTAACGCACGGAGGATACAGCAATGTATCCTCTTTTTTTTGTCGGTCGGCTACATAGTGCATAAAATAATTCATACAGTCTCAATTTATTACAAACTCCGTAAATATTTTTTTGACATCCTGTTCATTTTTTGTAAAAAAAAATGTAATTTTGAAGCCTATTTTTATTGTTTAGTAACAAATACAAATACAAAAATACAAAAAACCGACAATTCACAGTAACATTAATTTATACATTATTCCAATGAGCGACAAACTCAAGACCATTGCCAATTCCTATGCCGAGGAGTATTGCAGCGACGCCATCTATCCGGCGCATCTGTTCAAGGCCGTGTTGCATAAGGATATGGGCTTAGTCCATTTCATCGAGTCCGAAATAGACAAGGACTATTATTACCTGCTCGACTGGGCAGACGTGCAGATTCAACTTGCGCCGCGAGCCGTTCGTCCCAAGCGCGATTTGGAATACAGCGATGAGAGCGTGGCAGTTATGGAGGAAGCCGAAAACTATAAACTGAAGTTTGGCTTGGACGAGTGCACCGAAGTGTGCGTGCTCGCCTCGCTGGTGACTCCTGGCGTGGGCTTCACATTCGACCAGCTGAAGACTCTGCCTCTGACTCCTGCCGACATCTGCGCAAAAATGGGTACGGGCTCCGCAGCCAACGTCACGCCGACAGGCCAGCCTCAAACCAAGTCGTCGGCGAGCGGCAGAGGAAGCCTTGCCAAGTACTGCACCGACAAGACCGCCATAGCCCGTGCCGGCAACCTTGACGCCGTGGTGGGTTTTGAGAATGAGATATCCATCATCTACGAGATCCTTGGCCGCAAAACCAAAGCCAACCTACTTATCACTGGCGAGTCGGGCGTGGGAAAGACCTCGCTGGTCAACGGTTTCGTTCACGAGCTGGTGGGCGACAAAGTGCCAGGGTTCCTGAACGATGCCGTAGCTTGGGAACTCGACCTGGCCGCACTGGGTGGCGACGCACAGTACAAAGGTGAGGTCGAGGACCGCTTCAAAAACGTCTTGAGCGAGATTGAAGCCCAACAGAACGCCGTACTCATCATCGAACGCATCGACAAGCTGTTCGACAAGCAAGGTTCGCTGTTCGGGGCCTCGGCCATCCTTAAAAACGAGCTGGCCAAAGGCCGCCTGCAGCTGCTCTGCACCTCGAGCATCGACGGCTACACCAAAAACATCGAGACCGACAAAGAGATGGTCTCCTACCTCGAGAAAATCACCGTCGAGGAGCCTACGGCCGACCATACGATGGAAATCCTGAAAGGCATCATGCCCTCCTACGAGGAATACCACAGCCTTACTCTTGATGAGACGGTTATGGATGAGTCCATACGTCTGGCCAAGCGTTACCTCACCGAGAAAGCTCTGCCCGCCTCCGCCATCGACCTTATCGACCGCACCATGGCACATGTAAAAGTGGAGAACGACCTCGGCGATGAGGCACAGAAGCATACAGAACTCAAGAGTGATGACCTGACCGCTGTGGTTGCCAAGCAGACAGGCATACCATTGGGCAAAGTGCAAACCGGCGAACGTGAGCGCCTGATGGGAGGCGAAGAGGCGTTGAAGAAACGCGTCGTGGGTCAGGACCACGCCGTCAAGAAAGTGCTTGACGCGGTGTATGAAGCCCGTTCCGGCCTCAGCAAGAAAGGCCAGCCTATGGGTTCGTTCTTCTTCCTCGGCCCCACGGGTACCGGTAAGACCGAGCTGTCGAAAGCTTTGGCCGAATTCCTCTTCGGCGACGAGAGCGCCCTGCTGCGTTTCGACATGTCCGAGTTCAAGGAGGAACATTCGGTTGCATTGCTCTACGGAGCGCCTCCAGGATATGTGGGATATGAAGAGGGTGGCCTGCTGGTGAACAAGATTCGCCAGACACCGTACAGCGTAGTGCTGTTCGACGAAATCGAGAAAGCCCACAAGTCGGTGTTCGACCTCTTCCTGCAGATATTAGACGAAGGCAAGCTGCACGACCGTCTCGGCCGAGTTGGCGACTTCTCCAACGCCCTGATTCTTTTCACATCCAACATTGGAGCACAGACCATAGTGGAGAAGTTCAACAGCGGAGTGGTGCCAGAGAACAACGAGCTTATGGACATCATGCAGGGCTATTTCCGCCCCGAGTTCCTGGCCCGTCTGACCGAGATAGTGCCCTTCTCGCCGATAACCGACAAGACCGTCACCGCCATCTTCGACATCCACATGAAGGGACTGCTGAAACTGCTTGCCGAGCAGGACATCACCCTCGAGCTCACGCCCGAAGCTCGCAAGACCATCGCCCTGCGCGGCTACAACCAGCAGTACGGAGCACGCCCCGTTTTGGGCATCATCCGTAAGGAGCTACGGCACCCCATCTCCAAGATGATGATAGCTGGCACCATCAAACCCGGCGACCACATCGTAGTTGGACTCGACGGCGAGGGCAACCCGGATATTAAAGTGAAACAATAATACCTCCGAACACAAAAATGAAAACAAAATTTATTCTATCTACAGCAATCATGTGCTGTGCAGCGGTACTGCTGCTCTTCAGCTGCAAAAAAGACGAAGTCACCTATCAGAAAGGCTACACCTACGAGGTTGAAATGGATATACTGGCAAGTGTCGGATATACGTCGAGCGAGGCCCAGTCCATAATGGATGCCTTCAACCAAGCAATCGGCTATGACGGCACTATGTATCGGACATATTCCAGCCTGAAAGACGACGAAATGAAGTCCGCCTGCGATGCCGTGCGCCAAAGGTTCAGCGACCTGAACAGTGTGTATTTGGTTTACACGCTCATCCGCATCACCGACGACCCCACCCCCGGTGCAGAAAGGAGTACCGAAGTTTTAGCCACATATAAGTTCGGACGCGCCTTGACCACACCATACGTCAAATATTCGTTCAGTTCAAATGAGGATGAGGCCTACGCTGCCTTGGAGTCTATGCGTGAATCGCTCGGTGACAGCTATACCACTGCCCTGCGTAATCTCAGGGTTCTCGTGGGACGTCACATTTCCACTTCCACAGGCTCATCGACATCCCCATCCGTATTCGAGACCACGCTGAGTGATGCCATTGGTCATCCATTTGAAGAGAATGATACCGACGAAGCCTATCTCAGGTCGGTCTGCGACTCCATAGCCGATGCACATTCAGGCGACATGATGGCGGTTGAGGCTGTTGTGACGCTTTCCAAGACAGGCCTGCTCAACGGTCAGAAAACCGACATCTGGACAAGGACGTTCCCCGGAAATCTGGACAAATAAGTGGCCAGCGAATTGAAAATACACAACAAAAAAATTATTATAAACAAAAAACATTACAGTTATGGCAATGAAAGAAAATTTCATCTCGATGGCTCCGGATGAGGAGAGCAGTGCAAAAGTCAGTTTAATCGACCAGAACAAAACTTTGATGATTGACCAGTACACCGCCGATGTGGATGCTGGCAACCCTGAGTTTGTTGAGGACATTCAGAACATCAACGATGCATTCGAGCACTTCAAACCCAAGGTGGATGTCACCTTCACCGATGCCGAAGGCGGAGCCGTGGAAGAGACACTGAAGTTCGGTGAAATCCGTGACTTCGAGGCCAACGGCGGCAAAGGCCGTCTGGTAGAGAACAGCGAGTTTCTCTCTGGCGTGAAGATGCAAATCGAGACCAACCAGAAGGTCCGCAAGAGCATAGAGCAGAACCGCAAGCTGCGCGACATCCTGAAAGAGGAAGGCAGCCGCGAGGAACTGAAGCAGATGCTTCAGTCGATGCTCGACGAACTCAACGAGAACAAATAATTAGTTTCAAGTTTTTAGTCTTATGGCAACCTCCAAAATTGCCCTGAATTGCGAAGCAATCACGAAAAACTTGAAAATAAATAAAACCCAGTGAGTAACTGGTAAACTTAGAAATCATCAAAAACAATATCCAATATGGCAGAAACAGAAAAGAAAAAAGCCCAGGCCGTAGAACAGGCCGGTGCCGAACTACAGGAAAAAGGTAAAGACGTCAGCCAACTATTGTCGCAGTACGGCGGTTTCAACGCCATCCGCGGTTTCATGCCCGACGCCGACAACATGAACCCCGCTCGCAAGGCCGCAAAAGATGTGTTCCTGAAAGACAAGCGTTTCAAAGACAAACGTGCTGCCTTGGCCCGCGAAATCACCCGCTGGCTCGAACTCCTCGACCAGGAGGGCGTCGATGGCGCCACCGGCTATGCCGAAGCCTGCAAGCAGGAAGAGGAAAAATACACCAAGGTGTTGAAGCAGGGCATCACCGACGCCCTCTACGCCACCAAAGACCTGGAGCGCTCCTACCGCGAACTCGACTCCTTCTTCAAGACCTGCGGCTCCGACAAGGTGAAGAACCTGCGCATCATCAATGTGAAAAAAGAAGACATCGCCGATGCCGATTCAGGCTTCGCCAACGAAGTCGAAGACATACTTCGCAACGGATTCGACCGCCTGAGCCTCAAGGACGCCTACAGCCTTGTCTGCATCCCCGGCGCGGTGCTTAACGACAAAGTCGATTTGCTCCAGTGGGCCAAGATGGCATTCAAATACAAAGTGATGCTGATTACCGACCACGCCGACGAATACTCGTTCGACGACCTGCAGGCCAATACCGAAGGCTATCACGACAGCGACCAGGAGCTCATGAACGTGGTGATGTGCGCCAACTGGATAGTGGGCCGCGAAGCCGAGAAGATGTCGTCCGACGAGGAAGACGCCAAGGCGTTCTATATCGCACCTTCGGCAGCCCTCTGCGGAAAGCTCTACAACGAGACCGCCAACATGGCGCAGGGAGCAGGCGGAAAGAAATACGGCACCCTCGACGGAGTGAAGGGAGTGAAGAGCGACCTGCTCAAGTCCGAAATCGCCTCGCTGATGGACAACCAGGTTATCCCGATGGTCTATAGCGAAGGCCGCGTTATGGCATTCAACAACACCACCCTCTACAACGGTGACCTCGACGCGATGAAGGAGTACCCCATCGTTCGCGTGTTCGACTGGGTGAAGAAGGTGCTTATGAACTTCGTCCATGAGGTGGCTCTTGAGAACTGGGATCCGTACAACAGCCCGAAGGAGCTGAAAGCAAAAATCCAGGAGTTCCTCAACCAGTACAAAGGGTACGGCAACCTGTTCCAGAACTACGAAATCGGCGAACCGCGTCAGGACCCCGTCACGAAGCAGATTACCTGCGACATCACGCTGACTCCGTTCTACGCAGCCAAGAACTTCGTCATTAAGGTGGCCGCCGACAAGAAGGACAAAGAGGCCACACTGGCATAATTCAGCATTATTTTTTAAATATTTTATAAACAACTAAATCAAATCAAACATGGCAAAAACACCTGTTAAAATCGAAATTGACGGTTACAAGGAGAGAGAAGTCCTTATGGTAACCTATGAGTTTGACCAAGCTACCGACGTCGAAGGCCAGATGGCCGGCATCCCGCGTGGCGGCAAAATCACCGTCCGCGTCAAAGCACTCAACGACGGCACTCCCGACCTCCTGGCATGGATGGTCGAGCGCAACCTGCCCAAGAACGGCACCATCACCTTCAACGAGACCAAGACCGGCAAGGAGATGAAGACCATCAAGTTCACCAACGGCTACTGCGTCAGCTTCGACGAGAAGTGGGAAGACAAACAAGGCCACTACGAGGAGATAGTCATCACCTGCAAGAAAATCGAGTTCGGCAACGTCGTCTATGAGAACGACTGGGCATAAGTAAAAAAGCAATCCCTTACTCAAACAATTAAACAATCATACAACCAAACAATCATAATATTATGGCAGAGAATGTAACACCGGTACAATTAGCCGTTAAAGATTTCGAGACCCGCGAGGTCATCATGATAGACTATAAATTTGACCAGGCCACCGACCGCGAAGGCCAGATTTCGGGTATCCCCCGTGGAGGCAAAGTGACCATCCGCGTGAAGGCCATGAACGATGGCAACAACCAACTCCTGCAGTGGATGCTCGCCCCGAACGACCCGCGCGATTTCACCGTCACCTTCTTCAACACCGTTGACGGCTCGACCATGAAGGAGCTCAAGGGCACTGGCTGCTACTGCGTCAACTACAAGGAGAAATGGGAAGACGGCGAAGAGCACTTCGAGGAAATCGAGGTGGTCTGTCAGAAGCTCGAGAACGGCCCCGTGGCTTTCGAGAATCCTTGGAAATAAACACACTGACAACCTATTCCACCAGTCTTTCGGAGGACTTGCCCTCCGAAGACTGGTTTTGATGGTTTTTATATCACTGGATTTTCTAGAACTACATTTTCTAGAACTACTAAAATTTCTAGATTCTCTAAAATCGCTAGAATTTCTAGACTTATCAACCCACCATTAACCATTAACCATCCCCAACCCCATGGCCTATACAGCACATTTACAGTTCGGCGACAACGACCTGAAGAAATACAATTCAAAGACATACCTGATATCTGAAATAAAAGTACACACTGTACGCCGCCACAACGGGTTTCGCCCCGATGCCGACAAGGTGTGTGAGAGCATTGTTTTCACAATGCGGGTGCCACCCAAAGACGACTTAAGCATCTACCGGTGGTATGTTGACGGCGAGTCGCTGAGCGGACGCTTTCTTATGGAGCTGTCGGACGAATATTCGCAGAAAGGGAATTGCCTGTGCAAGGAGCTGACCTTCAACAATGCAGAATGTTTTGACATAGCCGAACGCTATAGTGTTGACATCGACCGTCCGCGCGAGATAACGCTCTCCATCATGGCAGAGAGCGTGGCGATGGCCGATGTGGAAATAAGCAAGTCCACGTTTACCCCGACAGGCAACGCCATAAAGGGGTTGGTGGTGACAGAAAACCTTGCAAACAAAGAAGGGCAGGCGGTCGATGAAAACTCGCCCACCTGCTACACCCTGCAAAACTACGGCTACAGCAGCCACCGCCAGCGAGGCAACGGAGGCTTCCCCTACGGCCCGACACTTTCAACATGCCTCGACTTCACCGTGAGGCTGGAGAGTTCCAACGGAGGCAAGGCCTTCTACGAAAACATGGACATCAACGAACCCACCTTTTTCACGTTCCTCTTCGACACCATGATAAGCAAGAAAAACACATTGTCCAGTTTTTCCAACGCCCTGGTGGTGCGAGGCTATGTGGTGGATTTAGAAGAGTCGTACGACAAAGATCCCGACACTGACGCCAACTCCGAAAACGAGACAGGCAAGCCGCGTATGATGCTGATGCGGGTGAAACTGCTGATGACCGACATCAACTTTGTGGGAGACAACAGCACAGCTGGCACGTCGTCAGACCCATATCTTTTCAACTGGCACCTGACAAACGATTAAGAAACCGATAAACAAACACCGATATGGCGAATTATAAACTTAAGCTGAAAAACGACTGCATAGATTATCCACAAAGTAGTGATAACGAGTATGTTGTCATAGACAGTAGCAGTACTGGTACAAGTATTAAAATTCCACCTGCTAGCAGTAATAACAATACTACCAGTGCTAACAATAGTAATAGTAATAGTACTAGTAGCAGTAGTAGCAGCAGTAGCAGTAGCAGTAGCAGTAGTGGTAGTAGCAGTAGTGGTAGTAGCAGTAGTGGTAGTAGCAGTAGTGGTAGTAGCAGTAGTAGTAGTAGCAGTAGCAGTAGTAGCAGTAGTAGCAGTAGTAGCAGTAGCAGTAGCAGTAGCAGTAGTAGCAGTAGTAGCAGCAGTAGCAATAGGGAGATAACACTCAGTCTTCACAAGATGTCGTTCCATCGCAAGGTATATGAGCCGGGAAGGATCGATGCCACGATACAGATAAGCAAGTCCGGCAGTACGGATTTCCCGACAATACAGGAATTGCATGATATGTTCATGCGTAAGAGTGTGGAGCTGTATGAGGGGACCACCGAGATTGCGAGCGGATACTACGTCCACGAGGTACGGCCACGCTTTGAGAAGAGCAGCAGCAAATCGATGTATGTGAACTTGAAAATGTACAGCATCGACAACCTAATGCGTATCAACAAGTTCAGTGAGGCCTATCTGGGTCGTAAGCTGCGCGAATACATTGTAACGGAAGGAATAAAGGACTACAAGCTAAAGGTCAATACCTTCGACAATAAGGTGAATACGTATGCTGTAGAATTGAGCACGGAAGACGTTTTGCAGAACCTGTCGTACGGTGGTGTGGAATTCATACAGCCATATCTGGTGCAGTACAACGAGACGTTCTACGATTTCTTGGCGAGGGTGTGCAACCGCTGCGGGGAGTTTATGTATTTCGAAGACGGGAAGCTGCATGTAGGACTGAAGATGGAGGATATCACAGATAGTAAGGGAAATACGACAAAAAGCAAAACACCGCATGGTATTGAAAAGGAGAAATGTAAAACTATAGACTATCAAAATATCTCAGACGGAGTTATTTCGGTGAAGGATTATACACATGACAGTCTGAAGGAAGAGGATCAGGACCCCAACATAGCCGCAGATGCAGAAAATGAGGATTTGAATACAGCCCCAGTCAAAGAGAGCGGCGCATATCCGGATATAAGTGGTTTGTCGAGTACAGGATTACCCCAAAAAGTGTACAACTCGGAGGTGGCAAATAATGAATTCTTCATGCCCCTTTATCGCGGCCAGTTCTCAAGTGGGGCTTTTTTTGACTATGCGATTCAAAATGCGGGTGATATGTTCAAGAGTTTTGTGCTGGATGATATTCTCGGAGAATCAAGCGGGATAGAAATGGGTACAGCTATTTTAACTGACGCTGTAAAATATGGCATTCTGTATGCAGCAGATTTTCACAAATTTAAGGATAACAAAAATGGTAACGAGATAATAGACACCTGGACGAGTGAAAAAGATGCAAAAATGGGGGTACCGTTTGCCGACAACGAAAGACATCGCTGGACCACACTCCTCTACTATCGCGACATCAAGTACAACGAGGAGAACCAGGAGCGACAGATGGTAAGCGTGGATATGGGCAACGCGTTTAAGGATTTACGAATAGGCGACCTAGTGACATTACCTTACGACGATGTCAATAAGTATGTCGTTGTTGAGGTAGAGAATGATGTCGAAAAAACAGGTAGCGGAACGGATGCAACATACAATAGCAGTATGCAATTCAAGGCCGTGCCCATTAAGGGGGGAAAGTTTTATCCACCTCTGCTGAAAACGGGAGCATTCCGACAGTCAGAGCCGCAACACGCAATTGTCATCGACAGCAACGACCCCAAGAACCAGGGTCGTGTAAGGGTGCGTTTTCCGTGGCAAGCGAAAGTAGAAAATACGTACAGTGACAATATAATATCCAGTATTAAGGACACCGTAAAAGTCCTAAAAAAAGTATATGATGATTTGGATACGGTCCCAGTGCTCAAAGACAATAGTTCAGATAATGATAAAAAAGATAGAAATGATGAAATAAAAAAAATCAAAGATGCTGACAAGCTAGGTAAGGAAAGCAAAAGAATCAAGACAAACAAGGATCAAGACAAATATAAAGATGGGAAGAGTGAGTTGGAAACAGAGAAAACCAATATTGACAAAATAAAGGGTAAAATCGATAACCTTGCGGATGATAGCGACCAGGGAAAAATAGATGAAATACTTGACGACATAAATAAAGAACTAGGCAGGCTGCAGGATGAGATAAAGACAGACATGTTGCTCCAAGCAGGCACTCCATGGATACGTATGGTTACGCCGATGGCCACCAAGGGGGGCGGCATGTATTTCAAACCCGAGAAGGGCGACGAGGTGATGGTGGATTTCGAGAACGGCAATATCGAGCGTCCGTTTGTGGTGGGTGCGCTCTATTCCAAGAATGTGGTAGCACCCGTAATACCCCGTAATGACACAGCGTTTGAAGAACATCGCATCATCAAGTCGCCCAACGGTCATTACATAAAGATGGAAGACCCCACCGATGCAAATAAATTGTTGGGAGAAATATTACCAATCCTTAAATTTATCAAGCAGTGGCATATTCCACTGAAATTTGACGTAGGGAGCGGCGATAGGGTTACTCCGGAGAAGTTTTTGGACTATATACCAGACAATATCCGAAAGTTATTGGGTGGCATAACAATAGGCGACGGGTTCTCTATGTGCAAAATCGACATATCAGGTCATGACCGCAAAATAACGATAGCGTCAACGTTGGGTAATGTGGAAATAAGTGCATTAACAGGGATAACCATAAGCGCTCCCAATGGAAATCTGAAAATCGAGGGGAAGAATATCGACATTGTTGCGGGCAACCGATTGACACTTACCTCTGGCAATAATATCTCGCAGGCGGACAATCGGTCTAACACTCAAAAATTTGCTGACGCCCTTTCAAAAACGGCAGACTCATTATTTGGCAGTTTGATTGATATGACCACCCTACGCTGCTTTGCCGAAATGAAATTTAAACCAGTCAACGGCACGATGCAAATCAAGTCGCACAGTTTCCTGAAACTTGAGGCAGGAGAGGGGAACGCCGAGATACCTGTGACGGCATACAAGGAACGTTATTTGGAAAAGACCAACCTTCAGATAGGCCACAACGGCAGTGGCTACCAGGCTTTACTATATGTTTTGGATGCCATTTACTCCAACTTGAAAGGGAGAGCTCGTAAATTAGTCGAACTTTACGATGCCGCATCCCAAAAACTGGCAGACCTGCATTGTGATTATGAAGAGTGGCAGAATTTTGGCATGTCTAGACACAGGATAGGATCAGGTCAAACCAGCTATTTCAAGACAGCAGGAGATAATGGTAGATCGCCATTAGACATGACTGCGGATGAATTTGTACAGGAGTGTTTCACTAGATGGAACCGTTTAACTTTAGATACACATTTAAAATGGCGACATTATAGTAAGTGGGAAGACAATGCTGTCAAGCTTGAGGACACCTATCTTGCTGTCGATGAATTCCATGAATATTGCAAGGAAACCGTAAACATTTTCAAACATAAGGATTTTTTTAAGGATGGAATAAAAAAAATAGGCTGGGTTCATAGCAAGTTTGAAGCATCATCCCTCTTTAATTACTTAGATGCAAAGTTTCAAGATGTGATTGAAGAAGAAGCGAACGCAATACCTGCATCTAATTTGACCCAAATATTAAAATCAATTAAAGACGGCAATGTAAGCGATATAAAGTATTCACATTTTGCGGACATTAATCGTTTCAGGGTAAAGGATAAAGAAAATACATGTATGTTTGATAGTGCGAACGATAAATCAATCATACGCAGAATGTGTTTAAAAGTGCTGGGCCAATCAAGTACATCCACTAACAATACTATAAACAGTACTGAATATATAAGAAATAGAAATATAAGTGTGTTTTTTAATCCTGAACCGAGATCACTAAACCGTGACACTATCTTAAATGATGCAAGTTGGAAATCTTATGTTGATTCACTAATTATATATCAATTTGGAACCGACTCCGGACTTTTAAGTTCATTGGGTAAGAATGTGATGAAAAATATTGACGAAAAAGCATTGACTCTGTTCCCTGAACGTGATGTGTGGAATTCGGATGTCAAGGGGAAAATTTTAATGTCGGAAGGATCTGGAACAATGTCGTTCAACCATCTTAAAACCATGTGCCATTCAGACAAGTTCGCTAATGCAACCACTATAAAAGAATACGGCCCGACGAGATCAAACGAGTCAATCACCTCTGATTCGGACAGAAACGACGCCGTACGAAACCTAAGAAAACTATTGACTGAAATCGGCGGATAGCTTTTAGTTATAATTTTTATATTTTATCGAGATATGGCAACATTTACAGACGATTGGAAAAGCGCATTGGAGGAATTCCAAAAAAGCGTCAATAAGGATTTGGAAGAGATTCGCGCCCACAAGACCGAGGTGATGGCGCTCAAGTCGGAAATGCAGCGTGGTTTGCCGCAGGGTTTGTTTTACCGCGACGGCAACCGCCTGATTATATCGGCTCCAGAGGTGATAATAGGCAATGTGGATGAAAGTGGGGCATTGTTGCCCGGCGGCTCGGTGGTAACCGTTCGTGCCGAGCAGGTTGATCTGCAGGGCGTGGGTGCGGCCGGTGGAGTGCATACCCGCGCGGCCAGCATACGCCAGATTGCCGTTGACCCCGGCATCGATGGCAAAGAAGCGGTGGTGAGGGGCATGTCGGAGGTGGTAAGCCATGCAACCAGCATAGTGATAGAGAGCGACGACGCAGTTGACGTATTCTCGAAACGACCCTCTTCGGCAGGGCATGGCGGCATACTCATTCACGCCGACAGCTCGCTGTGCCTTGAGGCAAGTATCACCGCCGAGCAGCACAAATCGGAAATCGAGGCCAAGATAAAAGAGCTGGAATCGTCGAAGAAAACACTGGAAAAGCTAGCCGACGGGCAGAAAAAAGGCTTCGACGCCATAGCCAAGCAGCTGGACAAAATCATGGAGGAGCAGGAGAAAATCACCGCCGACGAAAACGAAATCCGCACTAGTTTCCTCGACCTTGGTGAGCTGCAGGACCAGTTCTCCGTAAACTCGCATGCGTTGGCCAAAGCGACCGAGAGCTGGATTGAGACCGTATCGACTCTGGCCGAGGTGAACCGCCAGATAACGGCTCTGAAGGCAGAAAAGGACGCCATCACCACTGGCGACGACTACAAGAAAAAGAGCACGGGTGCGAACGTATCCATCGTGGGCGAGCGCATCAGTATGGTTTCAGCCGACGGCGAGGGCAACCTGCGCGACAACGAGGGGGCAGGCATTGGCATCTTAGCCAACACGGTGAGCATCGCATCGCGAGAGGCCGACCAGTCGCTCAAGAAAGAGGGCAGCGTGAGCATCTCGGCCAAGACGCTGAACCTCACGACAGCAAACCCCGCCGAACTGGAATACGACGACAAGGGAGCACTCACGAAAGGCAAATATCCCGTTGAGGGCGACGTATTCATCCGCTCAAAGAACATCACCATGGAGGCGGTGGATAACGAGATAGAAAACGGCGAGAAGAAAGAGACAGCGCTGACCAAGGAGGGCAAGATAGCCGTACGCGCCGAGAGCATGGACTTCACCACCACCGACACCGAAGGCAAGGCCACCGGCAGCATCGGCATCAACAGCAAGGCGGTGAGCATACGCTCGATAGACGTGGACAAGGAGAAACGCACCGACGACAAGCTGGCAGACGGCGGCACGATGATGCTGCTGTCGGAGAAGATGTATGTGGGAGCGAAGGACAAAGACCACAAGTCGAAGAAGCTGCAGGCAGTGAGCGAGGAGGTGGGCCTGTTTGCCGACAAGACGCTCGAGGCACAGCAGGGCGACGGAAAGGCCATAGTGCAGCTCGACGGCGGCAACGCCTCCATCGCGGGCAGCAAGACACAGCTGTACGGCGACACCACCGTCAACGCCAAGACCGATATCAAGGGCGACCTCAAGGCTCCGAAAGCCACCATCGACAACCTCGAGGCGAAGAGCTCGTTCAAGTCGTCGAACATCAGCGACGGCATTGCAGTGCCGGCTCCTGCGGCTTCGGCAAGCCTCAGCGCCAAGCTGAAAACGGAGGATGTGAAAGAGGGAAGTTAGTAGTCAGCAGTCAGTAGTTAGCAGTCAGTAGTTAGCAATCAGCAAATACATTTGTCAAATGCTTTAGCATTCATGAGCACCTCTGAAAAAAATAAATTAAGCGAATAATTCACTAATCACTATTCACCAATCACAATCCACAATTCACTATTCACTATTCACAATTCACTATTCACTATTCACAATTCACTAATCATGGGAAAATTTGTATGTGCGGGAGCAATGCTCCAATGTAGTTTCGGGATGGCACCATCGTCGCTGATGGTGGTGGACCCCACCCGGCCTATGGTGCAGAACAAGCCTATAGCCAACATCATGGACAACAAGCCGATGGCTAACATCATGCCGTTCGGCATGTGCCAGTCGATGGCAAACCCGACGGTGGCGTCGGCCACCGCAGCGGCAATGGGTGTGCTGACGCCGATGCCATGTGTGCCGATGATTGCGGCACCGTGGATGCCTGGCGGCAAGGAGATGATTGCCAACATGCCGGCATTGCTGGACAACTGCAAGTGCATGTGCAACTGGGGCGGCCAGATTTCGGTCAATATGCCGGGAAATATATGTTTGGCGGAAGGAAAGTGATTTTTTAGTTTCAAGTTTTGAGGTTTTAGTTTCAAGTATGAGGTTTTTGGTGCGATATTCCATTTTCAGGTGTTCGTCGATGCTTGCGTTTGTCAGCATGGTGCTCGGTCTGTTGTTCCATGCGGCAGAGTGCAACGCGCAGCAGATGCGGATTGAGGGGTTTTCGCGGGTCAGGGCCTCAATCATCAAACAGACCAAACCTGTAGTGGATAAGCAGTTCGCATTGATAGACCTCTCCACCGAGCAGAAGGGTTTCACCTTTATGGCCGACGGCAAGAACAAAGCCACCGCCGAGGAGGGCGACGGCATCATAACCGTGAAGGTGCCGCACAAGACTCGCTACGTGACTGTGAAACACCCCGACTTCGGTCAATACACATGGCGGGTGCCGGGCAAGGGGCTCAGAAAGAAGCGCCACTACCGCGCAACACTGTTTGCCAACACCGCCGACAAGGAGTACCGGCTGGGGTGGCAATGGGTGCAGTTTGGCATATCTCCCGAAAACGCGGTGCTGCACATCGACTCGACGACATACCTTATACGCGACGGCGGGAAGACCTTACGCCTTCCGGTAGGCAAGCACACGTACCAGGTGGAGTCGCCTTTCTATCAGGCGGTGAACGACACGTTTGTGCTGACCGACACCACCAAGCTACGGCTCACGGTAAGCCTGCAGCCCACCTATTCGTACCTGACGGTGATGACACCGATGCGGAAAGCGGAGATACGGATTGATGGGCAGCCGATAGGACGTGGGACGGGAGTAAGCCGCCGACTGGCCGAGGGCAAACACAGGCTTGCGGTGTATGTGCGGGGGATTTGCTACTACGACGAGCCTTTTACCATAGGACGCTCGGAGAAAAAGACCATAGTGCTGACAGAGCCGGAACTGCAACCGAAGCAGCCGACAAAAAAACATAGGAAGTCGAAAGAACCAAGCAATCAGGTAGTCAAACAACCAGGCGGGCAGGCAATTTCGGCCCCCGTGACGCTGAACGCCGCCGATGACAGCACGGAGATATGGCTTAACCGCGAGAAGGTGGGTGTAGGGAAATGGAGCGGCATGCTCGACGAGGGATTCTATATCGTCACCACGAGGAAAGACAGAGTTGATTCAGAGGTGATACAGTTTTGGATTACCGACGAGAGTCCGCTGGAACTGAACCTGGCGGTGCCGGAAACCAGCATGGGGATGCTGAACATATACAGCAACGTGGAGGGTGCGGAGATATATATAGACGGGAAGTGTGTGGGCGAGACGCCGTGCGTGGTGAAGGGGTTGCCGACCTCACGCGACTGCGTGGTAACCATAGTGAAGCAGGGATACAAGAAAGTGCGCAAAAAGGTACGCCCGAGGGGCAACGACCTGACGGACGTGTATGTCAGGTTGAAAGGCAAGTAGTCAGAAGTCAGAAGTTAATTAATTGTAGTCATAATTCAAAATTCACAGATAGATGAAAAGAAGTATTGCAGTTTTATTGGATGAGGCCAAGGGTAAGATGAGCGGATATGTGGCCCTTACCAACTACAGGTTTATGAACCTATGCGTCGATGCCGAACCTGCGGCACTCCTCTGCGTCACCATAGAACTCGGCGGGACGGAATTCAAGATAGAAGAATTGGTAGATGTGGCAAGTCCGCGAGAGGACCAGTTTGCCCTGCTGCCCAAAGAGAACGACCCCGAGCTGCTATTCGCCATCTGCAAGGGGGTGGAAATGTCGCATCCCGAATTCAAGATGGAGGTGAAAGACCTTGACGACGAAGAGGGCGGCCCTGAAGAGGAACGCGAGAAATACATCCTGCTGACGATGCCAGAGGTGGACGACGACCGCCACGACCTGATAATAAGCGGGGTGGACACCCTCACAAAAGCATGCGAGGGAAAGCTGGACTTCCTGCTGGAAGACTATACCCAGAAGATGACGCTCAAGCTGACCGGCGCCAAAGAGGAGGAGATAAAGGAGGCCACGGACGCGATAAAGGACATGCACGACAAGCACAAGGAGATGCTCGACGGATATATAGAGAACAAAAAGCAGCAAGTGGAGGAGGCCTACCAGCGCTGGCAGGAGAAACAGCAGGAGGGCGACGACCAGAAGCATGAAGCGGAGGACAAAGCCGCCCACGACCCCGAGAAAGCCATGAAGATGAACCTGGACGATTTGGAAGGGAACGTGTTTTAAGTTTTAAGTTTCTAGTTTTTAGTTTCTAGTTTTGGTGATTCAGCAACATAATAATTCGCAACTTTGGGGCGACGACGTTTACACGAAACTGTCGTGGTTCAGGCGTGAGCGTGTGAGTTCGGCCCACGTGATGGTGGTGGGTTGCGGTGCGTTGGGCAACGAAGTGCTGAAGAACCTGGTGCTTTTTGGTGTGGAGCATCTTGTGGTTGTGGATTTTGACCATGTGGAAGCAAGCAACCTGACACGCTCGATACTGTTCTCCCAAAAGGATGCAGAGAGTGGCCGCACGAAGGTGGAGACGGTGGCGGAAAGACTGAGAGAGATAAACCCCGCCGTAGAGATAAGGACAATTTACGGCGATATAGCCTACGACGTGGGGCTCGGGGTGCTGAGGCGGATGGATGTGGTGATTGGATGTGTGGATAGCCGCTGGGGGCGCTACTGCATCAATCGGCTGTGTATGCGTGCAGGCGTGCCGTGGGTCGATGGTGGCATTGAGGGGTTGGACGGCACAGTGAGAGTGTTTGAGTCAGGCAGGAACTGCTATGCCTGCAACCTCGGAACGGAAGGGTTGAAGGAGTTGTCACATCGCATGACGTGTGCGGGCATTGTGCGTAGAAACGAAACGGCAGGAAGGGCGGCTACCACGCCAGTGATTGCCTCGATAATAGGAGCGGTGGAAGTGCAGGAGGCCATGAAACTGATACACAAAGAGGAATTGGAGCAAGGACATCTGACATCACTCTGCGGCAAGGTGTTCCACTATGAAGGGGAGCACATGACCACGCGGATAGCCAGCTTTGAAGCCTACGATGAGGGATGTCCAGAACATCAGCGCTGGGAGCCGACACGACAGTCGGCGGTCAGCAATCGGCAGACAGTGGAGGAAGCGCTAGCCATATTCGAAAAAGAACTTGGTACGGACAAGGTGACATTGTTGCTGCGAAGCGACTGCTTTGTCGATTATGTGGAATACGGCACGACGGGCGAAAAGAAGAGGGTGATGTGCCCGGGACGTATGGTGGCAGACAAGTTGGGAGGAAAGGATGAGACAGAAAAAATATACCAGCATGAATACAACAGCGTAGATAAGAGCTTTCCCTATATGGATATGACGTTGCACCAGATAGGCCTGCCAGATAACGACGTACTGCATGTAAGAACAGGGAATGGGGACTACTATCTGGAACTGAGGTCGGAGTTTAGTGATTAATGATTAGTGATAATTTAAGTTTTCAATTCAACAAATACTTTGAAACAATACGACATAAAGGAAATCGGAGCGGAGATGCTGCTCAACCGACTCTATCCCGAAATGGAAGAGAGATGGATAGCGCGGTGTGAAGGCACCTTCTACCGAAACTATATGGGCGACCATATCTCAGTGTATGACGAGAGCGACGAGGTGGTGCTCTCGCGCGACGGGTTTATCAGCCTTCTGCCCGACGGGCTTCTTTCTGGCGAGGAAGACCTGCGAGGCGGCGACTTCGCCGACAAATACAAGAAGCTGACCCAGCGGATGAAACTATACAAGGAGGCTTTCCTACCGATAGACACCTTTGCATTCCGCCAAAGGCTGCATATCGAGCGGATGACCTCGACGCTGCTGGAGAACAAGCTGGCATACCTTCTGAAATCCATCTGGAACTACGACATCGAAGCCGAAACGAACCCATACGTGCGCGAAGTGGCCGTGATGCTGCCGTACATCAGCAAGATGAGAGCCGACTTGCGGAGCATCGCCAAGTTGCTCGGCTCGCTGTTTGACTGTCGCGCCATAATGAAAACAGGACGATATAGCCACGAGGACAGCACCAGATATTGGATACCCAGCGTGGAATACCAACTGCTGATAGAAGACCTCAGCGCCAAACAATACAAAAAGATGAAAGAGGACATCGAACCGCTGCAGGCATTCCTGGCAGAATGGCTGATCCCCGCCGAGATGAGATGCAAGATAACCATAAAACACCACCACCAACCGCAAAAAGTTGGAGAAGGTCTGGTGCTGGATTATAATAGCGAATTGTGAAATTGTAAATTAACAAGCATACAAACAAACACAGAATGGATATAAACTCAAGAATCAACTGGAGCTCCGGGATGGAACTCACCACCGAGACCTTTGCCGGGATGGACCGACATATAGACTTCCAACAAAGGGTGGCCATACAGGCCGCTTTGGGGAGCCAGCGAGTAGGGATATTGCCCGAAGTGCCATTCGACAACAGCGGGGTTTTTGTGAAGAACTGTTTCGAGATGGAGCATTTCAGGTGCATGGCGCTTCTTGCGTCGGGCAGGATTGTGGATGTGGACGAACCCGTAGTGGTGACGATTCCAAGGCTCTTTGGCGACTGCTACTATCTCACCGTGGGCTTTGGCGAAGGGCAGGCGGAGTATGAACAGGAAGGAGTGCCATACAAAAGGCCCAACTACCGTTTCGCGCTGAACACCATGGAGGAGATAGAAAGCAACGACCTGCTGCCCGTGGTGCGCTTCAAGGCAAACGAGGGTGTTTTCTCGCTTGATTCAGATTTCATTCCACCGACGTTGCAGCTTGTCTGCGACCCGCGTTTCAAGCCCTACATTGACCGCTATGCCAAACAGATGAACAGCATTGCGTCACACGAGCACCTGACCGACGAGTTCGGCAAACGAGCGATGCTCCACTACCTCTTTATACTGAAAAGCTACAGCATGCGTATGGCCACCACCAATTTCATTCTTTTCACACAGGAGCTTGCGCAGGCGATAAACTATTACATACACTCGCTCAATCCGCAAAGCGGACTGAGCGCCGAAATACCCGAACCAAACCAGTATGACATCGAAAAATGGCTGAAATGGCTCGAAGAATACCTGAATGGTGCGGTATCGGTGCTAGACAACGCGGAGCCGAAGGATAACACGATTGACTATGAGCTGCTGAAAGCACAGATAAAAGCGGAGCTGTATGAGACGATAACACCAGAACTGCACGACCGGATGCTGCCCGAAATCAAGGAACAACTGAGCCAAGAGCTGGAACAGAAGCTGGCCGAGACACTGAAGGACAAACTTGAATACACACTGAAGCCACAACTGTACAGCCAACTGCGGCAGGAACTGTCAGACGACCTCTTCCAGCAACTGTTCGACACCCTTTACGAAGCCCTCTACAAAGCGCTGTTTGTACCAGTGGAAAAAGAAGAAGAAAAAGAATTTATACCGATGATATGAAGATTAGTTCCAAGTTTTTAGTTTCATTTTTTTAGTTTCAATTTGACAGATGCTTTCGATTCCTCTACAGATAACACCCAAAGGATTTCTTCGCGACGAGACAGTCGAGGACAGTATAGGCCACTCAATCGAACTTCTGATGCAGACGCCAATGTATGGATGCAAGGCCGACCCACATTATGGGTTTGTGTTCAAGAACCTGAGATTCGAGATATTCAACGAGAACGAAGGTACGGTCAACGACGGATTGGCGCCAAACAGCGTACCAATGCAGGCAGTCAAAAACGACGGAGGCAAAGATCTATACAAGATAAAAGTTTCGGGCACGTCAAAGAACATCAACACCTTCGCCACCGAACTACAAAAAGCGATAAACAGATATGAACCGCGACTCAGCAACGTAAGCGTCAGCCTCTCATACGTGAGAGAAGAGAAAATGATATATGTGAGCGTGAAAGGTTCGATAACAGAGAGCAAAACACCCTACAAATACGAAACGACGATAAAGATATGGAATTGAGTGTTTTCTTATAGTTTTTAGTTTCAATTTTTCGTATCAACCATCAATGCAATAAAATGAATATTTTTGAGACAAGGCAACGAGCACAAGAGCTACTGAGCGATGCAATAAAGATATGGCGGCAAAGCCCGCAGAACGAAGTCCTGGAGGGAATGGAGAACGATGCAGTCATGAACCTGCTGATGACGGCTCTTGCCTTCCAGATGAACGATGCCGACAACGAGATAGAACGCCTGAAGGAGGAAGTGGTGGCGGAGTATATGCGGATGCTGACACCCTACGAGATGGGGCATGCTGTGCCGGCTTCAGCTGTGGTGGAAGTCTCCTTGAACCGAAATATACCCGAATGGGATGTCGATACCGGAAGCATATTCAAGCTGTCGGGTACACAATACGAGTTCATGCCACTGCTGCACACGAGAGTTTTGGGAGGTTATGTCAAGTCGGTGACCAGGTTGGACGGCAGACGCTGGAACGTGACATTGGCGTTCAATTCACCGGTAAACAATCTTTCGGGATTCTCATTCGCTGTGAAAAACATGTTATTCCATGACCTGAAGGTTTCCTACAAGGGAGTCTATCTGCCTTTGGTCAGACCCTGGGATTATGCACAGTTGCCACTTTCCAAATGTTTCTCGCTCGACACATCGCTATATAACGACTCGCGGGTTTATGACGCATCTATGGTTGCGATGGACATTTTCGCAAAACAGAACATCCGGATGTACTGTGTGAAAAAACACGACGCATCGCGCTATATGCCCGACGAAATGGATGAGGTGAACCTTGTGTTTGAATTTGCAGGAGTTACAAAAGACTTCCTATTCGACAAGAAACAGTTGTCTATAAACAGTGTTCTTTTGGCCGAAGCACAGTTGAACCTTACCACGCTTTCGAGCGATTATCCAATGTCCAGAGTAGCTGGGAGCGACATGAATGCCGGCTGTCAGTTTTTGCATTTGGTGCGCCCATCGGAAGAACAACTGTACACAAAGGAGCGCGTGGAAGTGAGACGCGTTATGGGAGACCGCTTCAATCAGGGTAGCCTGTTACGCCTGCTTTCAAGCCTCATAAACAAATACAACACCGACTTCTACGCTTTCCAGAGCAACAAAGCCTTGGCGGACGACGGCACTATACACACATTACAAGACATTCTTTCGCGACTTATTAGCGTGTGTCAAAGTGATAAGCAGAATAGCCTTGAAGGAGTATATCTGATGCTGCACAGCGATACAATCGGTGCAGGCAGCAAACTCTCGACAGAGGTCCGCTACCTTACCACACACGGTGCCGCCGTCAACAACTTGCTTTCGTCAAGCTCCACATTCGAGATTCCAGCTCCGTTTGACGGCACAAGCGCACGTCCAATAACCGATCCGATGCCGGGCATGGACGAAATCAGCGACAAGGCATGCGAAGAAAGCCTAATGCGCTATCACGTCATCACCAACGACCGCATCGTTACGCCAGCCGATATCAAGACTTTTTGCTACAACGAGTTGATGACACGCTACAGCATCGACCGCTCGATGGTGAAAAGTCTGGATGTAAGCAGACGTATCCAGTCGGACCCGCATGGATGCGGCTATGAGATTGTGGCAGAAATTGTGCTCGCTTCCACCTCGACCGTGAAACGCAGCTTCAAAGAGAAAATACCATACGTCGAGCAACTGCTTCAGAAGATGATGGAGGTTAGAAGTTCTGGCGTTTATCCAATTATGGTCAATATAACAGTAGAAGGTGGGAACGAGTGATTGAGTGCCGGGTTGATTAAAACGTTGATATGGTTTAATTTTTATGACTTGCCTTTAACACAATTACAATATGGAAGATTTCTTTCTGAACATTGTTTACAAGAACAAAACGGTGAAATTCCGCGTTGCCAATCCTGAAGCTCCATTAGGGACGCTGCTGAACAACCTGCGTCACGCAATCGGCAACGATGGCAAACTGATTTTCGACTTCCCGTCGATTGACTCGACCGGAGCACCACTTGACTATTTCTTCGCAAAAGAGGACAAGGCGGTACATGAGCTACGCGTTATGCGTCCGCGCATCGGCAACACCGAGCAAACTTTGGCCGACTACAACGTCCAAAACGGTGACACGGTTTCGCTGATTCCAGATCCGTTTCCGGGTTGAATCAATAGAAACACACCGGATGTAAGGATGGTTCGCAATAAGAGAATTTTTCATAACCAATGCATAGCAAGGATTTCGATATAACCAAGTTCACCGGAAGAAACCGACGGCTGCTATATGAGTGGCAGAAGTTGGAGTATTCATTCGAAAACCGTGACACGGAAATAGAAGTTCTTGCCACCAACCCAGTGGGACTTCCAACGAGCTACATTGTAAACTACCACATCCGCAGTTTCTGCGGGGTTACCAACATGGACAAGCTCAATCAAGTTGGAATTGTGAACGAACCTATTTTTGCCGACAAATTCAGTATGATTATCGACCTTCCGGAAAACTATCCAAGTGTGGACGGTGCCCCACTGTTCCGTTTCATGACAACCGACGCAAACGGCGACAAACTTGCACATCCGTGGCATCCAAACATAAGATGGGCAGGCGACTTTGCAGGTCGTGTCTGTATCAATATGTCAGACACATACACCGACCTGGTTTGGGGCGTTGAGCGAGTTGCAGGCTATCTGAGATATGAATCCTATCACGCGCTGCCGCGGCCACCCTATCCCGAAGACCAGTCGGTCGCCGCCTGGGTTATCCGCCAGGCTGAACCTAACGGATGGATACCCTTTTGAGTTTCACGAATAAAGAATTATCACAATATGTCGTATAAACAACTCTGCACATTACTTTCTTTTATGACCTTTTCGGTCATCGTGACGAACATTGTTACAGCACAAACCACGAAAAACATATCCGTATCGCAAACCGATTCCTACACCGACCATATCGCTTTGGACAACGACTCAAAAGATATGGATCTGATGGTAAAGTTCGTGTTTGACGAGACTAAGAACACACTGACCGTAAGTCTCATATCATACAGGACACTGTTTGTTTTCTGGGATAATACGCGATATGGTAAAGCCGTAAAACACCGTCGCATAAAACCTGACAATTTACCATACGTGGTGAGCAGCCATCCCGGCGACCGATTCCGTGTTGCCAGAACATTCAGAAAATCGATATCAAGACCTCACCGCAAACATGTCTTGAAAAAATGGATTGAGGTCCACGGGTTGCAACCCGTCGATAAAGAACTAATGATGGTTAACGACTTTATTGAGCAGACCTTCGACATACAAGGGAAACTCAATACGGTAACAATTCGATTGCGCGATGTGATGCTCCTCGACGAGGTGAAGAAGAAATCCTCCTCCAGCCATTATGACATCACATTCGGCAAGGATCTCAACATCACCTACAAAATTTCGATACAGCGGAACCCCTGCTTTGGCCTCGAAGATGAAATTGCAGCTTCGGCCAGTTTGCTTGAAGCAGTAAGCAAGAATTACGCCACGTTACGGAAAAACGCCGACAAAGTGTCAGAGGAGGCAAGTCTGAATGTATTCCGAGGGATGAAGGAAACATTGATTGAACAATTCCCCAAAAACAACGAAGAAAGTCGCTGTCCAGAGGTTCAGCAGGCACGAGACAAGTATAATAGCCTGGTCGATTCCATTCAGGCAATCAAGGTTGATGTCAATACTGCAATATCAGAGTCGGGTGCAGCATCACCAATAGTCGATGGCAAATCCTTGAATGCAGCGGAGATACTCTCCAACGCACGAATCCTTGACCAGACAGTATCAAAATGGCTTGCAAGCAATGACCCAGCCGAGCGCAGCGACTTAATAGCGCAGGGGCGCAGCATTATCAAAGATGTCAATTTGATGATAGGTGGCAAACAGGCACAATCAGCTGAGGAAAGCAATGCCATCAAAGTATTCCGCAAGGCTGAAAAATACTTCTACAAGGTATGCAAATAATACTACACAATAATTTGTCGGCTGAAGGACGGTGTCGGCGAGCGGTTGGTCTTATGAAAAGACTAATCCTGCCATTTGCGTTTTTCGCTCTATTAAATCTTCAATTCCCCTCCATGTGGGCTCAAGACTCGGATTTCGAGATTGACCCGATTCGAGAAAGGACGCTGAGCGAACGAATGCTTCAGTTCATCGATGACTTCAACCGTATATACAACTCCAATGGAATGCGGTTTGGGCGCAGTGTATCAGATTTTGAGTCCGCATCACATGTAAAAGTAGTCGGGGAGAAAATCCGTGTATTGAACAACAGCTTTCAATCACTAGATTTCAGATGGAACGCATTTGTGCAATCCGAGCAGGTGGAAATTGCGGAGAGCGAGAGTCTTATGGACTTAATGACAAAGGTACAACAACTAAAGCAAGCCATTGGTGATAGCATCGCAAGCCTGCAAAACAAATGTGACGCAGTGGCCAACTTTATCGAAGCAGAGCAATTTATCAGCTCTCAGGACACCATATACAAAGTCCTTCATAAGAAAGCATTTGGACTTTCGCTGTCAAAACGTTTAGGGCCTCAACTGGAAAAGGTTAAAACTGAGGAAAAGGCGGTGTTTGAAAAGATTGAAACCTCGTACATCAAATCAAGGGATGCGGGGCAGCATATTCCTCAGTTGAAAAACCGTGCCGACAAACTGGACGAGCAGTATTACACACTCAAATCGCTATCAGGAAAAATCCAGGCCATGGAATACAAACCGTTTGTTGAACGGGCCAAAGACTATCTGATGGGATTGGCTTGCGTTTCTGTTATTCTCATTTTCTTCAATATGGTTGTCACTAAAATCAAAGCTGCGAAGAAAACACGAGATATGCTTAAAAAACAGAAAGAACTTCTGGAAAAAAACAACAAAGGAGAATACCCCACAATATAAAAACATCACTATAACTCAATATTATTCAAACAAATAACCCAAGTACCAAATCAAACAATAACATAATGTCAACAAAAATCCTACTGTCGAAAATTGTAATAGCGTGCGGTTTGCTATGCTTCGCTGCCTGTGGGCAGATTGACAAGGCTTTGGAGGACAATCCAGACACAGAAATCATCTCAAACCTGCTTGGCAAAAAAGAGGAGAAAATAAAGGTTTTGGACGTTAACTTTGCTCCCGACTATAAAACTTTCACCGTCACTACCAATGTGGCACACGACGTTGGATATTACGAACTAAGTGACTCGAACAATGTCAAAGTGGAGGTCAAGGAGTCTATTGAGGGCATAGGGATGGCAAAGTTCACCACACCACGACTGAAAGAAATAAGAAACATCGAAGCTGAGAGTGTATCAGAACTGGGAATAAAAATGCTGGTCTTGATTGACCGAACACTCCCCCAATCAAACCTCGACGAACTACGAGCCCTTGTGGCGGAAATGCGGACAACTTTCAATAACGACAACCTTTATGTTGCTTTTATGGACAGCAATCGCGTTTCGGAAACAATGTTGGCCTCCGATTATGTACTTGGCAAACATTTCGTCAAGTCGCAATCAAAGTATGTGTTTTTATACAGGTCGATGCTTCAGAAACGCCAAGAAATGTTACAACATGAAGATTGTTGGCAAGATGCGACAAGGATGATTCTGCTTACCTTCTCCGGCGAGAAAGTCTATCACGATGGCAGTGATGAACCACTTGACCCTGACCATTTTCTGTTTCAAGAGCAACTAACCAACAGCGATTCGAATCCAGACGATACCACATTTGTTGCTTACTACACCAGTCCGAATCATGGACAAAACGAAGAGGACGACTATGCAAAAAATGTTCTACGCATTTTCTGCATAAACACAGGGGGGGAATATATCGACAAATTCAACTGGGTAACATTCAAGCGTGAGATGTACAAAACCTTGGATATTCACACACCCGACAATGAGTTCTTATTTGAAAATCCAGATAACAAAATCTACAGGGGTGACGTGAAACGGTTGATGGTCAGCTTTTATGACATTAAAGAGGATACACTTATGGGTTCATTCACAGCCTCCATTCACAAAGGTGAGATGTTCGACCCGATAATTGTAAAAGGTAAACCATTTCACCTCATTATCATTCAGGGTATCATTCTTGGGATATTCCTCATAACATTGGTTTACTTAGTGATACAGATAATAATACCTTTCATATCGTACATTCTTTTCCGGCGCAAGTATGTGGTCAAATACACCGGTCGAGGAATGAGTTTCGACAGCAAGCCTGTAGAAGAGTGTTGTTACCTCTGCAAGGCACCATTTGAAAAAGGCGATGACATTGTGGTCAAGTGCGAGCACACAACACACAAATCATGCTGGGACGAAAACTCGTACCACTGCCCCGAGTATAGCGACCGATGTAAACATGGCTCCCACTACTACAATGCCCACCGAATACTCGACCCACGCAATGCTCCATATTACCTGAAATGGCTTTTGACTGCCATCGGAGCATCAGTATTTGCTTGGTTGTTGTTCTTGATGTATGTGCATTTCGACTACTATTCAAATCTTTATCCATTCTCTCATTCCTCTGTCACACAACCGCCATTTTTGGGGCTCTCCATTGCTTTTTTCCTGACAATTGGCCTCTCGACTCTCGCTTTGCGTCGCAGAACGACTTTCAAGGCTTTGCTGTCAGTATCACTTCGAACTATAATCGCATCTGTCGGATGCTATCTTTCATTTATGCTTGTAAACTTGGTAACATTCATTTTCAACATTAATAATTACACTTTCCTCATCAATTGGATACCGTGGACTTTGTCAGGTTTTATTATTGCAACCTGCACCACCTTCGCCACAAGCATTCGCCACAGTCGGTGGATTCTTCTGGCAAGCGTATTGGTCGGATTTCTGTCCATGTATGCATGGAACACCCTTTTCTGCTTTTTCGAACTTGACTTCAGGCTATTCACCCTTCTGAGTTTTGTCATCTACAGTATCGGTCTTGCCCTGGCCATCGCAGTTGCTGCACCTCGTTCCGAACGCTATTTTTTAAAGGTTCAAGGTGCTGTTAAAGATATGGATGTGGCTCTTTACAAATGGATGCGCAACAATCCTGATCGCATTGTGACTATAGGCAAGTCTGTGGACTGTTCTCTTCAGCTTTCATGGGACATCATGTCGGATGTGGCTCCTGTCCAAGCTGAGATACGAATGAAAAAACGAATACCTTATCTTGTCGCATTGGAAAGGGGGGTGTTCTCACATGGCAGGGCTATCCTCCCCAACAAAAAAATCAGACTCTACCACGGCAAGTCATTCACAATAGGCCAGACAACTTTCACCTATATTGAGAAAGACCGTTGACTTTTTTTCGATGAGAAATAAATTTGTTTGATAGTATTGCATATTGTTATGCCAATTAAGCATACTTGTGAGTTATCACACTGATAACCCACATCTTACAAACGGCACAAGTCTATCCGCTTCGTCGAACTGCCTGAATTTAAGCGTACTGCGCTCGAAGTCTTGCGTCAACCTATGGAAGAACGCCGCGTCACCATCAGCCGCGCCAAGACCTCCATCGAATACCCCGCAGCCTTCATGCTCATCGCAGCCATGAACCCCTGCCCCTGCGGCTACTACAACCACCCCACCGTCGAATGCACCTGCCCCCCGGGCGCCGTCCGCCGCTACCTCAACAAAGTCAGCGGCCCGCTCATGGACCGCATCGACCTCCACATCGAGGTCACCCCAGTTCCCGTCACCGAACTCGGCAAGACGCTCCCCTCCGAATCCAGCGCCGTCATACGCGAACGAGTCCTCGCCGCTCGTGCCATCCAGACCGAGCGCTTCAAGGACAACCCCACCGTCCATTGCAACGCCCAGATGACCAGCAAGCTCACACGCCAGCACTGCCAGCTCTCCGACGAGTGCCGCACCATAATGGAACAAGCCATGAACCGCCTGGGCCTCTCCGCCAGAGCCTACGACCGCATCCTAAGAGTAGCCCGCACCATAGCCGACCTCGAAGGCTGCGCCCAAATAACCCCAACCCACCTAGGCGAAGCCATAACCTACCGCAGCCTAGACAGAGAATCCTGGGGCAAGTGACCAATTTTAGTTGCCATACACCAGATTTTTCGTATATTTGCAAAATTGAAGACCTCTAATTATAAATGTCCATGACACTATATTACGTAATATCAATACTTGTCATCGTTTTGATAAGTGTGCTCGCGTATTTTATTGGAAACCGCGGCAAAAAAAACATCGAGCAGGACAAGACACGACTGGAGAACGACATCATTGAACTGAAAAAAGAGAAAGCCAACAAAGATTCTGAACTGACGATCAGGAACGAGGAGATTAAAAAACTTACGGCTGAGCGCGATGTGCAGAAAAACAACGCGGAAAACTACGAAAAGCAAACCGTGGCTCAAAAAGAGGAATTTGAAAAACGTATAGAAGAAGCGAAAAACAACTTTGCAGCTCGAGCCGAGGAGCAGAAAGAAACTCTCACAAAACAATACGATGAGCTGAAGCGAACATACGAACAACAAATAGCCGAATTAAAGCTTTCGTTCGAAAACCAGCTGAAACAGACGAAAGAGGCTCATGAGGGTCAGATTGAGGCATTGAAGGAAATGAACCAAGAGCAGGTGAAAAGCCAGCTCGACCTTATCAAGGAGCAAATGCAAACCACTTCCGAAAAAGTCCTCAAGCTCAGAGAAGAAGAACTTGGCGAAAAAAACAAAGACCAAGTCTCAAAAATTATCGACCCCTTGCAAAAGAGCCTGGAAGATATGCGGAATGCGCTGGAAAAAAACAAAGACCAGCAAAAAGAGGCTCTTGACCGACTGGATCAGACCATAAAGATAAACATGGAGAAAAGCAATGCCATAGGTGAAACAGCCGACCGACTGACACGGGCTCTGACTGGCGAAGTGAAAGTGCAAGGAAACTTTGGAGAGCTGAAACTGAAACAATTACTTGAGGATCTTGAATTAAAAGAAGGCGAACAATATGACACCCAGGAAACCCTGCGGGACAATAGCGGAAAAATACTCAAAGGAGACGACGAAAGAGGCATGATTCCCGATTTCATCCTGCACTTCCCCAACAACCGACATGTTGTTGTTGACTCAAAAATGTCATTGACCGACTACGAGCGTTACATGAACGCCGAGGACGGTACGCCCGAGAAAAGTGAATACCTCAGAGCACACCTCAGGAGTGTCAGGGCGCAGGTTAACCGGCTGGCCAAGAAGGGCTATACAAAGTATCTACCTGATGGATACAACCGACTCACATTTGCTATCATGTACATACCTATCGAAGGGGCTCTAAATTTGGCCCTCATGAACGATAACTCTCTATGGAAGGAATCCTACGACCAGGGAGTATTGATACTTGGCCCGCAAACGATGTATATGAACCTGCGTGTACTTGAAATGATGTGGACACAGGTACGCCAACTTAACAATCAGCAGGCCTTGATGGACGCAGCCAATACAATCATCGACCGTGTACAGGATTTCGGGATGCGCTTCATGGATGTCGAATCGAGCATGAACGACACCTTCAAGAAAATTTCAAAGCTTAAAATCACCACTGCCGACAGTGGTCCCAGCATCATCACAGCAGCGAGAAATCTGCTGAAGGCCGGTGCCAGCGAGAACAAGAAGAAGAAATCCCTTGCCGAAATGGACAACAACCTGTTTATTGAATCCGATCAAACCCTGATGCTTTCATCAAATGCACCGGGAGGGCCAGAAAACACAGCGGAGCAACAAACACCAGTCCAACCCTCATTATATTGACAAAAAAGAGATGCTCATTGCATCTCTTTCACTTTTTTATCAAGATTTTCCACTACCTGCTTGTGGATTAGTTCGTATTTGTCGGCGTGTCGCATGTAGTAGGCCATGCTTTCGTCAAACTGATCTCGCGTCACACCGTGCTTTCTGAAGATGCTGTCGTACGTCGCAACAATGACCGGGTCGGTAATCACGCTGTCCATACCGCGCTCCACCGCATAGAACCCCTCCAGCTGGTAGGCGTCGGTCAGCAGTGCTGTCATCGCGGCATCATCTATCAGGTTTTTGGGTTTGTGACTGCATGAGATGAGCATGAGTCCTACAAATGCAAAAAACGTTATGCGTACGATATTTTTCATTCACAAAGTATGTCTGTATCAAATATCTTTTCAGTAATAACGTTCACTTACAATTGATATTGTGTATCAACAAGACGGCAGATTTATTTGCATATTCCGCAAAATGCGCGTATCTTCGCAGTCGAAAGCACAGAAAAGAAAATGCAATACCACAAGATAAAAGTGTATTATTTCAGCCCCACTGGCGGGACGTTAGCGGTGGCGCGGCATCTAGCCGAGGCACTTTGCAGGGAGCTCCGCACCACGGCGGAATACCATTCCTACACCCTGCCGCGCGAGCGCGAGACATTGCCAGCATTTGCCCCTGACGACATCATCATCTGGGTCACGCCCGTCTATGCCGGACGCATACCAAACAAAACGCTCGACTTTGTACGCACTGCACTCTCCCGTCAGCCGAGAAACAGGGCCATCGCCCTTGTCGCCTTCGGCAACCGCGCCTACGACAACGCGCTGGCCGAGCTGGTGGGATTGATGCGCGACGGAGGCTTGCGGCCAGTAGCGGCAGCAGCAATGGTGACGCGCCACGCCTTCAGCGACACCCTCGGCGCCAACCGTCCCAACGAGGCCGACCTTGACGCCCTCGACCGCTTTGCCAAACGGGCTGCCGGGAGAATCCTGACCGACAGCAACGACATGGCGCCTCTCAATGTGCCAGGCGAAGCACATCCAGAGAAATACTACACCCCGCTCAAGACGAACAACGTCCCTGCAGGATTCCTCAAAGCCAAACCTGCGTGCGACAATGAGCGCTGCACACGTTGCGGTACATGCCACGACATCTGCCCGATGGGCAGCATCGCCATCAAAGAAGGCGTGCCGCAGTTCGAAGGCATCTGCATAAAATGCCAAGCCTGCCGACGCAGCTGTCCAGCTGGTGCCATTGCCTTCACCGACCCAGAATACCTCTCGCATGTTGCCATGATAGAACGCACCTTCGCCTCGCCGAAACAGCCTGAGTTCTTTGTTGCAGACGGTTTCATGCCGGCAATTTAAGTACACCAAACCTGAAAGCACATACCCTCACGAGAACGGCAAAGAGTAGTATGAAGATGGTACAATAGATTCGGTTGTGTACAGGCACGACACAACGTTCTATTATTTCAATGATGGATACGTCGGTTTTTCTGTCAAATGATATTGGACGGAATGAATCGGTTTTGAAAACGGACGAAAAGGCTCTCGCAGGCACTAAATGGTTTTGAAAGCGGCAAAAAACTCTCGCTAACGCCAATCAAAATTGAAAATGGCTAAAAGGAGTGTTTCCAATGGCTTTCAAAATTGAAACATGAAAAGAAGCCGCAAATATGGCATAAAACACAGTCGGGCCGCCCGGATGGGCGGCCCCGCTTACGTTTCAGTTCCTCGGAAGGATTACTTGTATTCGGCGATGATGCTTGAGAGGAGGTCGGTTTGGTTGGGGTAAGGAAGGCGAAGATCTCTTCTCGGCTTTCGGTTATAATTATTTAGACTTCAGCCAGTGCTGCAATTTCTTACATTCTTTTAGGAACGTATCTCGGCTCACAACAGTGTGTTTATGCTTGCTATAGAGCTGTTGCAGGGTGGCGTTGACAGTCGCCGTGTCCTCAAGGGTCAAGCGATAGGGGGCGGCATGGTAGATGGCGATGGACTCGTCCTGCGATTCAACGCTGTGGATATCGGCGATTGGCAACGATTTCTCGGCACGCTCCATCATCGCCTTGTAGTATTCCAGCTGCTCCTCGTAGCCACGTCCGCGGCTTTTGAGGTATTGCAGTTTGATGTACTCATTCAGGCTTTCGCTGAGAGCGTAGTCGCGGTACTCGAAGAAGATGCCGTCGCCCCACCATTGGTGCGCCACCTCGTGAGGAATCCACGAAAAGTCGGGTATCATCGTGTAGACATCATAGAAATAGTGTCCAAAGATAATCATATCGCGCAGCGACTGACACATCACAAACTGCGGGTCGCCAATCTCGACGATGTTCATCGGCTTTGAAGACAAGGAATCGCCGAAAAAGGTGCAATAGAAGTTGTAGGAATCCACAAACTCGTTGTAATAGGCCTCGGGGTACTGTGTCGTGTCGCTTGCAAGGCGATAGAAATGGAAGGGACGAATGGGCGAATCAATCACCTTGCAAGTGTATTTATCCTTCGGCAGGAGGACGAGGTGTATGTCGAACGAGGGAAGCCATTCTGTGCCGCCAAGGATGTAATAGTCGTCTGCCTTGATGTGTACCTGCGCCGTCAGCAGCTCGCCATTGCGGTGTGGGTACCAGTTGCCCTCGCGTCGCAAAACAATGGCACCGTCGGACGTGCGGTAGTCGGCAAGCGGCAAGGAATAGGCGGTATCGACCTTGATGGGTTGTCCCGTATAGGTTTCGTAGGGGATGAGATAAAAACCCGACACCCGCAGCGTGTCGCCCTCGATGTGGAGATTGAGGCTGTATTGTCTGTAATCGACAAGCGAAGGGTGAAAATAGAAGTCGGGCATATCCATGTGTGGAAGATAATCCTCAATGGGTTCCAAATCCATATTTCTTCGCCGTTCGTTCAGGTGCTCAATATCCTTAATAAGGTACATCCCTGTCAGACCATCACGGGTAAGCCCCTGAGTTCCGTATAGTTGAGGTTTGTTCTGATGGTCAAGGTCACGGTCGGTCATATAGGCAATCCACGAACGAATGAAGTCGCCACTGTCGGCGGCAGCCTGCGCCTGTTCCAGAAACCAATGCAGGTACTCTGGCGGCGAGTGCTGCGCTATCAGTGCCGCATGGTCGCAGCATTTGTACCCCAATTTGGACAGCGTCGGGAATCCTCGTTCGGCAATAAGTTGTTCAAGTGCAATAAGATTGGCTGAATCGACCTCATGGATGATGCGCCACGCCGAGGCTTGGTCCATGTCGCTTTTAAGCAGATGACGTGCCTCCTGGTCGGCTTGGAACATCGCCTCTATGCGTGAGTAGAACACAGTGTCATA
>JAEEGG010003421.1_pt1 | contig 39596 bp, 24 predicted proteins | sample 9134161 | NCBI WGS metagenome assembly JAEEGG01 (sample SAMN16246543, study PRJNA631951) | gut metagenome | biome: gut microbiome; feature: rumen; material: CR-attached | host: Bos | place: Iran: Karaj | collected 2018-10 | reverse complement strand
GCCTTCTCGGGCAACTTGGCAGGAAGCGTCAGGCATGACTACTTTGTGCCGCCGGTCTATGACCTGCTCGATCCTCAAGGCGAGTTCAAACTGGGCGAGGCGCAAATCACCGCTATCAACCATGAAGTGACGCGTCTGGAACAATCCCCCGAATTGCAGGAACTGGTGCGTTGTGAGGCTTCGCAAAGCCAGCTGATGCAAGACAAAGTCGAAGAATACAAGATGATGATGGCGTTTCACAAGCAAGAACGGGATGCCCGTCGCAAGGCAGGAAACCTGACTGCCGAACAGCAGGAAGCACTCTTGAATCAGAGCCGTTTTGAAAAAGCCGAGTTGAAACGCATGCGCCAACACCATGAGGCTGAATTGCTGAAAATCAGGCAGGAAATCGGTCGCGTGCACCATGAGATTGACCAGCTGAAGTCCCGTCGCAAGGCCATGAGCGAGGCCCTGCAGGAGCGCATCTTCCGCCTGTTTGTCGTGAGCAATGCCCGCGGTGAGCGCCGCGATTTGGTCGAAGTGTTCCGCCCGTTGGGAACCTTGCCGCCAGCCGGGGCAGGGGAGTGTTGTGCCCCGCGACTGCTCAACTATGCCTTTAACAACGACCTGCAACCATTGTGCATGGCCGAGTTCTGGTGGGGCGCCTCACCTGTGGGCGAGGCGCGTCATCACGGTCATTTTTATCCTGCATGCCGCAGCAAGTGTAAACCGATTCTCGACTTCATGATGCAAGGCCTCGATGTGGAGGAAAACCCCTTGGAAAAGCCGATGGAGGCGGCAGAGCTGGAGGTCGTCTATGATGATAGGTGGCTCACTGTGCTTAACAAGCCGTCGGGAATGCTGTCGGTCCCTGGAAAGGCATTGGAGGATTCTTTACTGACAAGATATCAAGAGGCATTTCATGATATTACAGGCCCTATTGTGGTCCATCGCCTTGACCAAGAAACCTCGGGCCTGGTGATGTTTGCAAAGGATAAAACCGTCCACAAAGCCTTGCAACAGCAATTCGAGAACCACACCGTCAAGAAATGCTATATTGCCCTGGTCGACGGTATGGTGACTGCCGATGAGGGTGTGATTGACTTGCCTTTGCTGCCCGATGTCAATGACCGTCCGCGCCAGCGGGTGGATGGCGAGCATGGCAAGCCTGCCGTCACCCGTTACCGGGTGCTGGAACGTGTGGGTGGACAAACGCGTGTTGCCCTAGAACCCCTTACCGGCCGTACTCACCAGCTGCGGGTGCATTGTTCTTATCCGCTGGGCTTGAACTGTCCCATCGTGGGTGACCGGCTCTATGGCCGTGCCGCCGAGCGGCTGATGCTTCATGCCCAGCGCATCACCTTCACACATCCCGCCACAGGCAAATCCCTCACCCTGGAATCCGATCCCGATTTTTGAAACATACGCAAGTCTTTTAACTACGAATTGCGCGACTTCTATCAATAGTTTTTTTTGTTGGGGCGGTAACGCTAAGGCTTGGCCCTACTAAATGGACTGCAACTTGTCGATGATTGCAGGCACATCGCCGATGGATATGTTTTGGTCACCATTGACATCAGCGCAGATGAAGCAAATGTCATCATTGATGCCCAGCAGATAGTCAATCAGGTCGGTCACGTCTTTGATGGAGACTGAACCGTCGTGATTCACATCACCCAATTGATAGGTGTGACCGGACTGTTCTGCCAAGGTGACCACTTGGCCATTGGATTTCTTAGTTTTTCCGTCGGCAAAACGGGTAACAACCAGGAAACGATATGTTCCTCCTGCCGAGAGCCCTGTAACACTAAAATCAGTAGCGGTAATATCGGGAAACACAAGGCAACCGTTGATGAGTTCATTCATCTCGATGGGGTCACGGTCATCGCCAGTTGTCACCACCACATCATCGAGGTAAAAACCCATATATCGACCTGCGCTGGTAAAAGTAACAGTTGCGCCGTCTGCGACATTATTAAACACGATGACATATTCCTCGGCCATTCTAGTCAACTCAACCACCTGTTCCACACCATTACATTTCACAGTGGCGTTGCTGCTGATGCTGCCTGAGTACCGAGACCTGAACCGAACGGTAATCACGCCATCGCCGCCCACATTCAGTGGCGGTGTGGTGAGCGTGCCAACGTACTTCTGCCCACCGACAATGAAGCAACCTCCAGCACCCAGATAGACAAAACTGCCGGTCCAGCCGGGATTATCGCAATAGTTGCCCACTTTATTTGCCGATAGGGCCGTCGTCTCGTCAACGTTCACATCGATTGCTCCGAATGTCTCGTTCAGTAACATCACATGAGCCGATGGATCATAGGGTTGCACATACAGGGTGTAATCGGTCACATTCTCGCTTGGTGTCTCGTCGGTCCAGTCGGCGGTAAACGATGAAGCCGTCACATTTGCTGCCTGTTCCATCACAGGAGCGTACTTGTCATACAGGTAGCCCGTGGGATAAACCTGGTAAAGCATCTCTTGTCCGCTATAAAATGTATAGCCCATCGTCGAGAAGGCATCAAGTGCGAAGTAACCATCACCCGAGCCGCTATATCCCCAGTTCACATGATACATGCCACCGCCACATCCATCCACGACAAAACCATGGCCCATGCCCTTGTCAGGGTCAACCCCTCCGTACAGAATGGGGCACCCTGCAGTCAATTGGGCCTCAATCATTCCAGCCCATTGTTCGGCAGAATAGTCATCGCGAGAGAGCAGAGTCGCCTCGGCATTGTAGCCGAACAGCTTCATGCCTGCCAGTTCGTCGTCACTGTAAGCGCCACTGGCCGATGTGCCATATCCCATGTGACATGACTGTCCGCAATAGCGCATGAGCATGGCCACGGCATCACGTTGCTGGGTTGTTGCGCTACTGGTGTAAACATCGAGCATATTGTCCCAGTCCAGCACACCGCCAGGCAATGCGCCCACTGCCATGCCATTGACCTCTGACGTATAGGCATCCATTGCGGGCGCCTCGGCGGGAAATTTCCAGTAATACATCACCTGGGCCATCGCAGTGGCAATACATCCCGTGAGGCAGTGCTGCGATCCGCTGGTCGGGCATTGGTTGTAGAAGGGCGAACGCTGGTTCCATGTGCAGGAAACGAGCGGAGACACTGGCACGGTGGCCGAACGTGCAGCGGTTTTGCTGACGCTCATTTCAGGATGCTCTCGCAGGAATGTGAGTTGCCGCTTGTATTGGTTTAAAAGCCACTGCATGTTGCAAGGCACGGTTTTCATATCCAAGGCATGAGGGCCATAGGCCAGCACATCGGTGGCTCGGTCATCGCCCGCAACAATGACAAACGCGCTGCCATCCTTGGCATTAAACACATAGAAATCTGCTATGTTGCGGCCTGTTTGCGCGGGCTCGACATGGACAAGTTTCAACTCTTGAGCGGACATTGACAACATGGTTCCTGGGCGTTGGTTAAGAAACCGCAACGCCTTGGTTTGCGCATCGCTGACACTCACTTCACTGGCTGCCACACACATGGCCAGTAAGGCACATCCCATCAGTAAAAAGGTTTTCAGGACATTCATAGTTTCTAATAGTATTGAGATTAATTGCCCAAATTTAAGAATTCTGAATGAAATAAGAGGCTTTTTTATCTAAAATCTCCACATTTTAATTTCCAAGCCCGCAGGTTGGGAATCAGAGTAATCGGCTTTGGATGAATCTGGGCGGCCATGCCAAGGCGAAAAGTAATAATGAGAGGGTGCAACACGACAGATTGTGCTGCACCCTTGATTATGTATTGTTCAATTATCTTTTAGTTGCCTGCCAGCAACTTGTCGATGAGGACTGTGATGTCCCCGATGGTAATGTTTCCGTCTCCATTAACATCTGAATTGATGGGATTGCCGTTGCCCGCTTGAGTATTGAGCAGCATATCGATTAGTGCAGTGATATCGCCAATGGTTAACTGGCCGTCGCCATTGACGTCGCCGTTGCCCATGATGTTCATGCCCTCGATGTTCGCAAATCGGCTCCAATTGTAGGCTTCACGATAATCATTTATCAGAACCTGGGGCACACGCAATACTGTGGAGTCATAGACCTGGGTACTGAATACCCAGTCGCGGTTGTCAGTTCTTGAGAAAATGGGTGGGGCGGGAGCCCAGCACGTGATGGTGTCGAGGACGTGCCCGACAAAGGTTCGCTCATTCAAGAGGGTTACATTCTCACCCAAGGTGATCTTCTTCAGAGAACCGAGTGTCGTTTCGGCAGTGGCCCAGCCTTCTTCCCTGTAACTAATGCTCAGATATAGGGAGTCATAACCTTGGATATCGCTAGAGGCAACACAAAAAACGCTGCCTCCAAAAAACGCTGCCTCTCCGATGCTGTCAGCTTTGGTTAAGTCAAGTTCGGTCAACTTGTGGCAACCGGCAAACGAGCGCTCGCCAAATGTGGTGACATTGTTGAGATTGAGACTGGTCAAGTTGCTGCAGTTATAGAATGTGTTGCTGCGAATAGTGGTGATGGCATCGGGAATGCTAATGTTGGACAGTGACTTGCAATTGAGAAAGGCGGCTTCGCCGATGAATTGGAGTGCAGGATTTAGTGTCATACCTTGGAGCTGGTGGCACTCGGCAAAAGCATAGTTACCGATGTGTGTGACGCCACTGGGGATATTAATATTCTTGAGATTGGTGCAGTAGGCAAAAGCGCCGTTTCCAATCACCTTGACCGTGTTTGGAATCTGAAAATGGGTGAGGCTGCTACAGTTGAAAAATGCGAAATGGCCAATCGTGTCGATAGAAAAGTTATTCAGGTCATGATCGCTAGAAAAATTGAAATAAACATTTTTCAATTTTGGACAATTCATGAACATGCAGGAGGAAAACTGATTGATTGGCCTGCGGAATTCAACCGTCGTGAGGCGTTCACAGCCTTTAAATTCTCCAAGTTTTGGCTCAGAACCATACCATTGGCTGCCCTGGCCAAATGTGATGGGTTGGGTTTCGTAGCCATAAGGGTTAGAATTATCGAAAAAGATTGTCTCAATGCTTGAGTTCGCAAAAGCTCCTCTACCGATTGTGGTGACTGTGTAAGGGATGATTACATTCTTCAAATCGGAAAACCCTCCGAACCCGCCATAAATGCTGGTAACAGGAAAGTCTCCAATCGACGAAGGAACAACATAAACTGAGTCGGTATTCCAACCATCGTATTGGATTGAACACCATTCATTATTTTCCATATCCCAGGATCGCGTGATCATCGCGGCCGAACCTGACCATGTTTCATCGTCATAGGTGAGCATGTACTCAAAGCCCTCAACAATGACTATTTCTTCTCGCACGCTTGCTGAGGCATTTTGGAAATAGGTGAGCATCATCAATAGGGCGCATAGGCCTTTTGTGAAAGTTAGATAATTAGTTTTCATAATGCTTGAATTTATTATTTGTTAGATATTATGAATCAATCACAGGTTATTTTTTGAGCTGTCATTCCTTTCAAAAAAAAGTCGAACAGGATAACACAACAGCTTTGTGTCCACAAATATAGAAGATGCCTCAAAGGATGATATCAATCAAAAGGTGGTTTTTTAGGAAGTGTCTAATTTTTTTACGGTATTGTGTCAAAATATTTTACACTTCTAGGTCTCACTGCCTCATCAAGTGCTATGACCAAAGTTTTTTTAATGGGGATTACGCTAATTTTTTGAACCTTGACGAATTGTAGTGATTCTTGGTTTATCAATGATTTGTCATTTCTTGTCTTCCAACTCGGTGGCAAGCAATTGGATATTTCAAAAAACAACCGCCTGGATGAAGGCGGCTGCAAGGGTATGTCGGGATACTATGTTTCAGGAAAACTACAGGCGGAAGGCAATGGGCAATACCACCCTCACGGGGACGGCATGGCCGCCCACTTTGCCAACGCTCCACTTGGGCATCTCGCCGATGACGCGGATGGCCTCGCGGTTCAGACTCTCATCGCCGGCGCCACGAATCACGCGGATGTCACTCACCCTGCCGTCGGTGCCCACAATGAAACTGCAAAGCACGCGACCCTGGATGTGCTTCTTGTAGGCATGATATGGGTACTCGCGTGTCTTGTTGATGAAATTGATGAGCCCGCGCTCGCCGCCGGGGAACTGCGGCTGGATGTCAACATAGTCAAACTCATAGACTTCGATGTAAGACTGCTTGGTCATGGGGTTCACAGTGGTGACGTGACGCACCTGTGCTACCATGGGCAACACAGCTGTGAGTGTCAATACTGCCAAGAGTCCTAAACGTAATTGTTTGATCATGGGCATCTTATGTTATTGGTTGATGATGAAATCCGGCATTTGCCGACAATATCATGTCGCAAAATTAAAGTTACAGTTGCAAACTTCAAAATGATTTAATTTATTTTTGTAAACAATTAGCATTGTTTCATTCTTTTTTACCAAATCGTTGGCTATTTGATAAAAAATGTAAAACACATGGCGGAATGAATAGTTTTTGCATAAAAATAATACATAAATTGCTTTCGGGGTTATTTTTTGTGATTTTTTTGTCGAATATTGAAATAATTTGTAACTTTGCGCCTGATGGGTGTAGCGATACACAATCAACTGTCATCTGTACATGATTTTTAATCCATTAATATTAACCATTCAAACATTTATTTATGAAGAAATTAATTTTCTTTTTAACTGCTGCTGTTGCGGCAATGTCATTGTCGGCTGCGCCGGTAGATCAGTTCACGGCAGCCAAGTCGGCTTATGGTTTCTTGACGCAGGGCAATAATGGCGGCAAGATTAAAATGTCGTTGGCCGAGAGTCCCAAACTGGCCAAGGCCGAAGCAAGCCGTGTAAAAGGCAGTGAGCCTGTGTATTACATTTTCACTACCAGCAATTCCTATGTAGTTGTCGCTGGCGATGACAGGTCGGTAGATATCCTTGCCTATGGCGACTACTGCCTTGACATTAAGAATATTCCCCCTGGTCTTCAGGACATGCTGAACCAGTATCGCGACGCGATTGAGTTCTTGCAGAAGAACCCGACACTGAAGGTAGATCCCGCTCCCAGCCCCAAGAACACTCCCTCGCTCAAGGCCTCCTCGGTGGGTCCGCTGCTGACTTGCAATTGGGACCAGGAAGAGCCTTATTGGAACCAGTGCAAGATCAATAACTACCAGTGCTTGACCGGTTGCCCCGCCACCTCGGCCGCAATGGTGTTCTATTACTGGAAATTCCCGACCGACCCGACTCCCGTCATTCCCGGCTATCAGTGCTATCTGTCCACTTCCTATTGGGGTGGCAGTTATGTTAGCGTGGGTGCTCTGCCTTCGGTAACCTTTGACTGGGACAACATGATTGACGACTACACCGGCAGCTATACCACCGCTCAGGGTAATGCTGTTGCCACGCTGATGCGCTACATCGGCCAGGCCGAGCGTATGGAATATGGAACCTCCAGCGCTGGTGGTAGCGGTGTGAATGCCGACAGTGTGAGCCTGATTGCAGGTGCTTTCACCCTCATGGGATATGATTCTGAGACAGTACGCGTGGTGAAGAAGACCAGCGCATACAGCGGTGGCCAAACCCTTTATACCGACGCCGAGTGGGCTGCCATCATCCAAGAGGAAATTCTTGCCGAGCGCCCCATCGTGTTCTGTGCAGTGGATGGCAGCGGCAATGGCGGCCACGCCTTCAATGTTGACGGTTATGACAGCAGCACCAACAAGTACCACATCAACTTTGGTTGGAGTGGCGACGGCAATGACTGGTGCTCGTTGAACGCATTTGGCTACAGCTACTATAACTTCAATGCCTATCAGCAGGCCGTAATCGGCATTCAGCCTCCCTTCCAGGGCCCTGGCATCAAGACCAGCCCCAGCAAGCTTGAAATGGAAGCCTTTGTCGAGCAGAGCGCAACTGCCACCTTCACTGTTAAGGGTAATGAGCTGACCGACAACATCACGCTGACACTCAACGACGAGAGCGGCTGCTTTGCTATCGATGCCAACAGCGTTGCAGTAAGCGAGCAGGAAGCCGGCAAGGTCATCACCGTAACCTACAGCCCGATGACTACCGGCAACCACACAGCCACCGTGACCTTGAGCGCTCCCGGTGCCGACGACAAGGTGGTTACCATTAACGGTACTGCTTCGCTTGAGACATATCTTCCCTACATGTTGCCAGCCGACAGTGCTTATATCAACTTGACTCAATTCCGTGCCGACTGGACCGACCAGACTGCTGACAAGTACGTTGACAACTACACTCTGGAGGTATCCACCCGTCCCGCAGTCGAGCTCATCGGCGCCCTCGACGGCAGCAGCTACACTGGCAGTTATGAGAGCATCACCCTCACCGAGCCCTGGAGCGGTAATGGTGTGAAGGTGGGCAATTCAGCCTATTACTTCAGCAACTACTCAGGTGACGGTTATATTGCCTTCACTGTTCCCGAGGGCTATGTTGATGATGTCTTCACCATGCAGATCACGACCGTGTCGGGCTCCTATGGCAGTGGTAACCTCACCGTGGGCTCAGACCAGACAGCTCCTGTTGGTCACAATTTCAATTCGGGTAACACTTACACCTGGCTGGTAACTGCCAGCTCAGGTGAGAAGATTACCATCACCTCGACCGATAGCTACTTCTCACCCGACATGGCCCTGATTCAGGTCTATGCAGGCGATGTGAACGAGCTGAACACACTCAAGGCCAACGAGGAAGGTGACGCTAACTATCGCCTCATCACCGGCATCACCGACAAGTACTACACTGTGAAGGATCTTGCCGAGGGCGGTTCGTTCTATTATAAGGTGAAAGCTAACTACACCGATGGTACTCAGAGCCGCTGGAGCAATGCCCAGAAGATTACCTTGTTTGAGAATGGCCACGCCTTCCAGCCGGGTGACGTGAACCACGACGGTAACGTTGCAATCTCGGACGTAAGCTTTATCATTGACTACCTGTTGGGCCAGGATAACGGCGCTTGTGTGATTTGCGGCGACCTGAGCGGTGACGGTGTTATTGGCATCTCGGACGTGAGCTTGCTCATCGACATCTTGCTGAACGCTCACTAATCAATTGTTGAAATAGCAACCCCCTATGGCTTGGGATTTAGGTGCTTCGTGCACCTGAATCCCAAGCTTATTATTAATGTGGGGGCAATTGTGATATATAAGTGCAATTATTTGCGTATTTGTGTTTTAAAGGCTATATTTGCCGAAAATAATTTTAACCCCAAAACTATTAACTTTGTAAACTATGAAGAAAATATTATTTGTTTTGTCAGGTGTCGTAGCGGCCATTGCATTTTCGGTTGGCATCAATGCGACTACAGTTCCCACCGACATGTATGTTGAACCGGGCACCCACTCTTGTATAGTGACTTGGGAAGATGAGGAAAACAGCGCATGGAACCTGCGCTACAGGCTCTACTCTGAGGAACCCGACGAACCCGTCCTGCTCCATTCGTTGAACGGAAGTGTTTATACCGGCAGCTATGCCGATATCACGTTGCCTGCTCCATGGGGCGGTGTCAACACGCGTGCCGGAAATGGTGCCATCTATATTAAGAACAATTATAATGGCGTTGCTACAGGAACTCTCACCTACACCATTCCTGAAGGTTACACCAATGCGACCTTCACGATGATGATTACTTCGGGGGCGGGTACCTATGGCTCAGGCAACTTCACGGTTTATACCCCGCAGACCGCTGCGGTGGGACATACCTTCAGTGGCGGTGAGACTTACAGGTGGCTGGTAACTGCCAGTTCTGGCGAGCAGATTACCGTTTACTCGACCGATGCCAACTATTCGCCCGATATCGCTCTGATTGCGGTTTATTATGGCGACGCTACAGGCGCAAAGGCTAACGAGTGGACCTATGTGAACAACTTGACCAAGACGACCTACAGCATCGAGGGCCTTGAAATCGATACCGACTATGAGGTACAGGTGCAGGCCATCGGCGCTGGCGGTGCCTTGAGCGATTGGACCAGGCCAGATGTCTTTACCACTCTTGCCGAAGAACCCTTCATGACTAATGTCCACATTCTGGGTGACATTGATGACCAGGCATGGTCGCCCTTTGCTGCTACCAAGATGACCTATGACGCCGAGAACGAGATTTACACTGCTACCATTTTTGTCGACGAGAACAGGACCTTCGGTTTCACCACCGAGATTGATGATAACGAGGACATGGGTGGCTGGAACTATATTGAGCCTTACCGTTTTGGCCCAGTGAGCGACGGCTTGTTCACGTTAACCGAGGATTATTTCGGCCAGCAATTGCCACTGACCTTTGACAACTATGGAGATATACTTGTCTTGAGCATGGGTGAGTATCATGTGACCGTCAGTCTGGAGCAGAGCTACATCATGATCAATAAGATTGGAGAGCCGCCTCATGGCTATGTCCCTGGTGACGTGAATCACAGCAATGGTGTGACCATCGGTGATGTGTCTGCCCTAATTGATTTGTTGTTGGGCAGCAGCGACAATGCCTGTGAGATTTGTGCCGATGTGAATCAGGACGGCCATGTCAGCATTGGCGATGTGAGCGCCCTTATCGACATGTTGCTCGGAACAGACTAAGCTTCCTATTGAAAGCCGTGATGCCCCTGATTGCGTGATAGAGGCGTCTTGCATGAAACAGAACATGGGACTCGGGTGTGATTGCACTCGAGTCCCATGATTATCAATGTGAAAAATAATACAAAATACTTGTTTTTTTCAGTTTATGGGATTATCTTTGCGGGGACTAAATGAAAATGTGACCATATCATAAACCCTCTAATCATTAATAGAATGAAGAAGTTTTTTTCTTTAGTGGCACTGCTGCTAGTGGTGTCGCCGTTGACTTGGGCTGCTAACGTGGACGCTCCTGCTGCCCGAATAACAGCCGAGCAGTTTCTGAGTCAACAGGCAGGGAACATCAAGTTTGCATTGCCGTCGAGTGAACTCAAACTCGCCCATGCCGAGCTGAACTCCGGCATGGTGTCAACTCCGGTTTATTACATCTTTAATAGCGATAACGCCTTTGTGATTGTCGCCGGTGATGACCGTGCCCAGGAGATTCTTGCCTACGGCGAGGGAAATCTGGACGTGAACTCTTTGCCCGAGAACATGAAATTCTGGCTAGAGACCTACAAGAAGCAGATTGAGTACCTGCAGGCTCATCCAGGCATGGTGGTCGAGAAACCCATGTTGAAGGCCAACCGCGGTGTGACAGTTGAGCCGATGCTTGAAGCCAAGTGGGACCAGGGCTATCCCTACTACAACCAGTGCCCCATGGACGGTGATCGTCGCGGCTTGACTGGTTGTGCCACCACCTCGCTGGCGCAAGTCTTTTACAAATGGAAATATCCCACACAACCCACACCCGAGGTCCCGGGTTACACCACCCGCACCCGCCATTTTGATCTTCCTGCTCTGCCCTCAATCACCTTTGACTGGGCCAATATGGTGCCTGTTTACAATTATGCCGCTACCGATGCCCAGAAAAATGCTGTGGCATGGCTCATGCGCTACATTGGCCAGGCCGAAGAAATGGATTACACCAACGAGGGCAGTGAGGCTTGGGAGGGCGACATCATCAGGGCTTGCCACCTGTTTGGATATGTGGGTGCCCATGTCGAATATAAGGCCACGCTCAACTTTGACACTCATGGCGAGAATATGATTATCAACGATGCCGACTGGAGTGTGATGCTTCAGGACGAGCTCGCTGCAGGCCGCCCCGTGGTGTATTGTGCTTACAGCTATAGTAATGCCTATAACCAGTTCTATGGCCATGCCTTTAATGTTGACGGCTATGATGCCAGCAACGGCATGTATTCCATCAACTGGGGCTGGAGCGGCACGGGCAACGGATATTTTGCTCTGCGCGCATTTGCCAACCAGGGTTATAACTACAGTCTGGGTGAACTGATGGTTAAGGGCATTGAGCCGCCCGCACCCATCGAGGCCTATGACCCCGTGATGCTGCCCGCCGATAGTGCTTATATCAACCTGACTTCGTTCCGTGCCGATTGGACCGACGAGACACCAGCCGAAAACGTGACCAGCTATACCCTTGAGGTGAACACCGACGATGGCAGTGAGCCTGGTGTGTATGAACTGATCATGAGTGAGAGTTTCCCCTATGCCACATCCAATGAGACAACTCCAATCAAGAAGATTGATAGCTACACTACGAATCAAGGTTGGTCGTGCAGCAATGCCTATGAGGCCCGTGGTGGCATCCGCCTGGGTGGCGGCGGCAATATCGGTACGCTTACCACACCGGCCCTTGACATGACGCAGAGTGGTGGCAAGATGACCGTTGTTGTCAACATGAGGCCTCACACAACGACAGATGTCGATATTCCTGTGAGCATCTCTTGCGGCAGCAGTGTCCAGAGTGTTGTTGTCAATGCCGAGCAGACCTATACCTTTGTCTTGGATTGTGAGGCTGACGCTAACCAGAAAGTGACCTTCACGGCCACTAGCGGCGCAAATACAAAGCGCATTGTAATTACTCAGGTGGACATCTACAGTGCTACGAACGATGCCGCCAAGATGTTGCTCACCGTGCCTGTAGAGACCGGCGACAGCACCTCGCGCACCATTACCGATATCACCGACAAGTTCTACAATGTGACGGGCCTGACCGAGGGCGGCACCTTCACCTATAGGGTAAGGGCCCACTATGTGAACGGCACCCGCAGCGCGTGGAGCAATATTGAGACGGTAACTCTGTTCGAGAATGGCCACGCTTTTGAACCTGGCGACTTGAACCATGACGGCAGCGTGAGCATCGGTGATATTGCTGCTCTGATTGATTACATGCTGGGCAATCCTGGCCAGTCATGTGACACTTGCGCCGATGTGAATAGCGATGGCAATGTGAGCATTGGCGATGTGGCGGCCCTCATCGACAAGCTGCTGAACAAGTGATGCCATAAACCCTAAACAGAATTGTTCTTACAAAATCCTTAATAGTTTTTTATATGAAAAAGATTTTATTACTTGCCGCTCTCGTGCTTGCCTCGTTGCAACTCACGGCAGCTAATGTGGACCTGGCTACCGCTCAGCAGTCCGCACAACGTTTCCTGATGAGTAAGGCCACCAATGGCCGTTTCATGGCCTCGGCGCCCGCCGTTAAGTGGACTCATGAGGTGAAGAACTCAAGCAATGCCTCTCTGGCAGCTTTCTACATTGTCAACACCGACAACGGTTATGTGATTGTATCGGGTGATGACCGTGCCAAGTCAATCCTCGCCTATGGTGAGGGACAGCTCGATAATCTCAACGACCTGCCCGAGGCTGTTCAATACTTCCTCGACATCTATCAGAAACAGATAGAGTACCTGCAAGCCCATCCCGGAATTAAGGTGCAGACGCGTTCAGCAACTCGTGGCATCTCTGTAGAGCCCCTGCTGCAAAGCGCATGGTCCCAGGGTAAACCTTATAACATGAAGACCCCGAGAAAGGGTTACGGCTCTGACCCCTATTGCAAGGTAGGCTGTGCTGCAGTGGCGCTGGCCCAGGTAATGTACAAGTGGAATTTCCCTGTTAGCTCACCCGCCCTGCCCGGCTACGTGACCGAGACCAATGGCTATGTCATGAATCCTCTGCCCGAATACACATTTGACTATGAAAACCTGTTATATACTTACAGGAGCAACACCGATCAGTACACTGACATACAGCTGGATGCCATCGGTTATCTGATGCTCTATACCGGTTATGCCATGAATATGGACTATGCTCTCGACAGGAGTGGTGCCGAGTATGAGGAGATTGATCAGGCTATCCGCACCTTTGGTTTTGACCCGGGTTACTCCATTGAGATGAAGTGGGATTATGATAGCGGTTTCGTTAACTATACTGAGGAAGAATGGGCTCAACTGATCCAGTCTGAGCTGGTTGCTGGTCGTCCCTTGATTTATTGCGCATTTGACATGGCTTCTGACTCGACTGGCCTTGGTGGCGGTCATGCTTTCAATGTTGATGGTTATGATGCCGACAATGACATGTATCACGTGAACTTCGGTATGAGTGCTGAATTGAATAATTACTATGCACTCAATGCATTCACCATTGACAACGGTATGACAGTGTATGACTTCTTCCCCTTGCTCTTCGCTGGCGTGCAGCCTCCTACGGGTCCTGCTGTTCCCCGCATGATTGTTTCGCCTAATTCTCTCAACATGGAGTGCTATGCAGGCCATACCACAACCGCTGAATTTAATGTTGCCGGTCTGGACTTGACAGATGCAATCACAGTGACTGTCAACGACACGAACGGCTACTTTACCACCGATGTTGCTACCATTGCCGTTGATGAGGCCGGTAACAAGACAGTTACCGTTACTTATGCGCCCCAGGAAGTGGGCGAACACACTGCCACCATCACCTTGAGCACTCCTGGCGCTTTGGACGTGACTGTCAATCTCAGTGGTAAGGCTACTGCTGCTCCTCTTGTGAAGTATGATCCCGTGATGCTGCCCGCCGACAGCGCTGCTATCGCTCAGACCTCGTTCCGCGCCGACTGGACCGACCAGACTGCTGCTCAGAACGTGCTCAGCTATACCCTTGATGTGAAGATCAAGCCGAACTATACGACCCTTGCTGAAGCCGATTGGACCAATACCGTAGAGGTATTTACCAACCAGGCTTCAAGTTGGGAATCTTCGGATCTGATTCCTGAGGGCTGGACTTTCAGTGGTTATGGTTTGTGGGCCGAGGATAAATTCATGTCCATCAAGGATGCAACCTTCAGCATTCCCGAGTTTAGTGGTTATGACAAGGTGACCGTAGTATTCACAGGTAAGGGTGCTTACGGCTCTGCAACCATCAACGTTGCTACCAGCCAAGATTCTCAGACCATTACGATGGCCAGGGATGATGTTCAGCAGTATGTGATTGTGCTTAATTGCGCCGACGGTGACAAGGTATCGTTCACCGCTACCAGTGGTTATGCAGGCTTCTTGAAACTTGCCGTTTATTCGGGCGAGATTGATCCTCCTGCATCGCTGCGTGCTGATGTACAGGGTGACTCTGAACACTATATTATTAGTGGTATTACCGAAAAGAGTTATATGGTAGAAAACTTGATTGCCGAGGCTACTTACATGTACAAGGTGAAAGCCTTCTATTCTGATGGCACTGAGAGCGCTTGGAGCAACATTGAAGAAGTGACCTTGTTCGACAACGGTCCTGCTCCTCATGGCTTCGAACCCGGTGATGTAAACCACGACGGTGGTGTGACCATCGGTGATGTATCAGTCCTGATTGACGTATTGATGGGCAATAATCCTACTGCTTGTACCATTTGCGCCGATGTCAATGGAGACAATGCCGTTACCATTGGTGACGTCTCAGCTTTGATTGACATCCTGCTGAACTCGCATTGATGAGTTCCATCTTGTTGAATGACTAAAAAAAGGCTCAGGCGCAAACCGCGTCTGAGCCTTTTTTCTGACCATATCACTTTCATTATGACACACCCTCCTAAGTATCATTTATAGCGCAGAACTTCAAAACAAAACCGTTCTGTGCAGTGGAACACGGGTGCTCCAAGCCGTCGCTCAATAACAAAAAAGATAGGCAATTCATTATCATTGAGCATCATCTATTGACAATGAATGCCATTTTGAACTGGATGTTCCAATATAATCAACGAGTAACCATCTGGTGTTTAGATGGTTACTCGTATTTTGCGGAGCTGAAGAGATCTATTATAACTAAGCAGGAGTTTTAATTCCAGGTGTCGTTAAGCAAATAGTCAATCAGGGCCGACACGTCGGCGATGGTAATTTCACTGTTGACATTGCAGTCGGCAGCAGCCAGACTGATGCCGGTAGCATCGTGTGTCAACAGGTAGTCGATCAGTGCCGACACATCATTGATGCTCACATGGCCGTCACGGTTCACGTCGCCCCGGATAAAGGAAATATTGACAGTGAAGTGGTGGGGGTCCAGTTCGCCGAACACCGGTTGCTGATAGCGGTGTCCCGACTCGTCGGCACCAAAGACGTAGTAGTCGACCTCTGACCCTTGCTGATAGCCCTTGATGTAGCCCACATATTCATCAGGATTGCCGGTGGCTGTCATGTGTGCAGTCTGGTAGGGGCCGTTGTCAATGCTGTAGTAAACCAGCAGCGAGTCGGTTTTCAGGGCCTTTCCGCTATAGGCGATGAACTTGCTCGTCACGGCGATGGAGTCTTCACACTCCTGTGTGCCGAAGAGCACATTCCTGTGGTCGACAAACAGCATCTCGAAGTCCATCACACCGCGCGTGCGGCAATGCAGGGCATCGGTGTTCTGCCAACCGGTGCTGTAGTTGGTGTTGGACACACCAATCACCTCGTAACCGGGCATGGCGTCCCTGTAGACCTGGAGGGCGCGATTATTGTAAGTGCTGTTGCTGCCCAGGGGCACGTAGACAGTCTTGTTGAGGATAAGGCTGTTGGTATAGGGAGCAAGTGTGCTGCCACCAGGTTCTTCCACGCGGTACACCTTGTAGGGATAGCCCCAGCAGCAGTTGGTTGTTGCGAAATAGTCGGCCACGGCTTCATAGTCGGCATAATGGCTGTTGGACTGCGGCACTTTAGCAATCAGGATTTTATCAGGTGCGAGGTATTTTCCCCAGCAGTCGACATGGGCAATGTATTCACCCTGCGGGTCGATGGTGATGTGGTAGTTGTCGATGCCGAGGTAGTCGAGCATCTTCTTGCGCACGTTGGCCTCGTTATTGTTGTTCTCTCTAACGACCAGGTCGTCGCTAACGCCGTGTCCGCGTCCGTCCTCCATCATGTTGCCTCCAGTGTGTTGCAGGTTCATGCCGTAGAGGGGGATATCCCATAACGTGGCAAAAGTCTGGGGTATTGCATCGTCGTAAGGTCGAGGACGATTATACACGTTGTCGACGATGGCAGGTGTCCTGCCGGCAAAGATATACCAGGGACCGTAGTCGCGCACCCAGTAGGAATCATTGTCAGCGATCACAAAGGTGACACGATTCATGTTCACCCCCGCGTTGCTGAACGCCGACCGTGCGCTTGACTGTTGGGACGATTCCACAATGCAGTACACCTGGCAGTTCTCGGCCAAAGATTTAACAAGGGAAACCGGTATGCCCAGCGGATAGCGAATTGTCACGCCCTGCATGGGCTCAAACTCTGCCACGAAGCGGGGTGCTTCGGTTGGCGCGGGTGTTTCCGTGAAGTTGGAGGCCCTCACTGGGGTCAGCATTTCTTCTTCGGACAGGTAGTGAAGTTTTCTCCAGTCGGGTGCTTCCTGTGTCTGTGCTTGGGCGTTTACAAGGCCCGCTGTCGACATCATAGAAGCAAACATGATTAAAGCGAAAAAAGAGTTTTTAATTTTCATAATGGCATGAATTAATTAGTATAAATTTGCGCAAAGGTACATTTTTTTTCTGGATTGATGCTATTTATTTGCGGAATTTGTAAAACGGCGTGTCCTGTTGTGAAGACAGGTCAATCAAGTTCGATCTGCTGCCAGGTTTGCATTGATGAACTCCATTTTGCTGACTAACTAAAAAAGGCTCAGGTGCCCATGGCTTAAGGTACAAAATGTCCAATTGAGATGCCTAAATTCACCTTCGGCTATCACACTCACTTTTCCTATGCCGAGTGGATGAATGTGGTTCTAGCTGCCAAATTTCACATTCTTAGAATTGGTAGCGCAGCCAATTTGTTCCGGTTTTTGTAAGTTTTCTGGAAAAATGTTGTGTTTTTGTGGATTATAATGTAAATTTGCGACCGATTTTAACGTCGTTGCAGTTGCAATGACGTTAAAATTCACTGTATAGTGAGAGTCAAGGAAGGGATATTAATTAATTACCAAATATTAATTCAAAGAAGATTTATGAGAAAATTGTGTTTATTTGCTGCCGTTATTTTAGTGGCGATTCAGGCATTGGCTGCTCCTGTCGATGTGAGGACTGCGCAAATCAGTGCTCAGCGTTTCATGAATGAAAAGATGTATTCAGGAAAGTTGAATGCACCGATTTCAGGCACCCTCAAGCTGGCTCATGCCGAGATGAACTCCAAGATGCTGGACCGTGCGGTGTACTATGTGTTCAATACCAGCAACGGTTTTGTGATCGTTTCGGGCGATGACCGTGCCGAGCAGATTCTGGGTTACGGTGACTATCCCATTGACATGAATAATATTCCCAGCAACATGCGCGCATGGTTGGGAACCTACAAGGAGCAATTGGAATATCTGCAGGCACATGAGGGTATGCAGGTTGTGACTCCGTCGATGATGGCTCCTTCATTCACGACCCCCAGCGTTTCCCCGCTGCTGACAGCCTTGTGGGACCAGGATGCACCTTACAATAACATGTGCGTCATCAATGGCACCCGTTGCTTGACTGGTTGCCCTGCAACCTCGGCAGCTATGGTGTTCCATTATTGGAAATATCCCGATTATCCCACCGATCCCGTGCCCGCCTACAGGTGCAATATGAGTTCGGGCTGGAGCAGCACCTCTGTCAATGTCCCCGAATTGCCTTCGGTGATGTTCGACTGGGAAAACATGCGTGACTCCTACAGTGGCAGCTATACTAACGACGAGGCCAATGCCGTTGCAACCCTGATGCGCTACATCGGTCAGGCCGAGCACATGGAGTATGGCTCTGATGGTAGCGGTGTGGATGCCGACAGCGTGATCCTCATTGCTAACGCCTTCAAGTTCTTCGGCTATGACGAGGAGTCGGTTCGCGTGGTCAAGAAGACCAGCGCCTATAGCGGTGGCCAGACCCTTTATACCGATGCCGAGTGGGCTGCTCTCATCCAAGAGGAACTTGTTGAGGGCCGTCCTATCGTCTTCTGCGCTATCAGCGGCGGTTGGTTTGGCGGTGGCCATGCCTTCAACGTTGACGGTTATGACGCCTCAACCAACAAGTATCATATCAACTGGGGCTGGAGTGGCTCAAACAACAACTACTTTGCCCTCAACGCATTTAATGGCGGTGGCTCGACCTACAACCAGTACCAGCAGATGGTAATCGGTGTTCAGCCTGCAGTCGTTGGTCCTCGTCTGAAAGCCGATACCAGAGAATTGTCATTGTCTTGCTACAAGAATCAGACCGCTTCGACCAGGTTCAAACTCATGGGCCGCTATTTGGAGGAGAATGTGACCATCACCCTCAATGATGAAAATGGTGTGTTCAGCGTTGACAAGACTTCGTTGACTCCCGATGAGAACAACAGCATTGACCAAAACATTGCTGTTACCTATGCCCCGAAGGCCGAAGGTCGTTATACTGCTACTGTTACCGTTAGCTATCCCGGTCTTGAGGATATCGTGATTACCCTTAAGGGCTCGTCAGACTATGAGTTGTATCGTCCCGTGATGGAACCCGTTGACGAGTCAAGTATCACAGCCACTTCGTTCCGTGCCGATTGGTCGGATGCCACTCCCGTGGAGAACGTTACCAGCTACACCCTTGAGGTGAGGGCTAAACCCGATGTGAACCTGCTTACCGAGGCCGACTGGAGCAACGTTCCCACCGAGACTGCCAACCATGCTTCGGATGCTGCTAACTATATGCCCGAAGGCTGGACCTTCAGCGGCACTCATTTGTATCTCGATGGTGGCTTTATCTCCCCGGGCCGCAATTGCGTTATCACTGCTAACTGTGATGCAATGGGCTACAACAAGTTGAGCGTTATCATCAAGGCCAAGGATTATAATAAGGGTTCCAACACCACCTTGACCGTCAGCACCGATGTGGCATCCACCACTCTGACGCTGGCCAAGGAAGTTGAGACCTATCTGGTTGTTCTTGATGCCGGTGATTCCAATTGGGTGAAGTTTACCGCCGGTTACTATCCCGAAATCCAGAGCATCAAGATTTATGGCGGCGAGATTACAGATCCTGAGCCCTTTGCATTCAACATGTCTAATGAGTCGGGTGACGCTGAGTATCGCCTGATTGAAGGCATCAGCCCCGACAAGTTCTACACCGTTACCGGCCTCAACGCTGGTGCACCCTACCTGTATCGTGTAAAGGCTTACTATGTAAACGGCACTGAGAGCTTGTGGAGTAACACCAGGGAGGTGATTCTGGCTGCTGCAACTGACGTTCGCGGTGATGTGGACAACAATGGTATCGTCAACATTACTGATGTGAGTGCTCTCGTTGACTTGTTGCTCACCGGCGAAGCTGCTGGCACTACTGCCGATTGCAACCAGGATGGCAATGTCGACATCAGTGATATCTCGGTTCTCATCGACTATCTGATGACCGGAAACTGGAATTAAGGATTGCCAGTCAAGAGATTTTTAAGCCTAAGGGCCGGTGTTTCGCCGGCCCTTGACTTTTGCAATCACCTATAGTTAAATTCATGTTAAACAGCCTCACGGTGTGTAACTTTAGCTGTTGTTCAGAGTCTAAAGGGTAAAAAATCGGCTAGAAACTTTGACTTTTTGCAAAAAAGCAGTACCTTTGCAGATTGAAACAGAATGTGGACGTGAAATGAAACGTGTTTTATACATAGTTGTCTGCTTGTTGGCAGTGGGAATGACTCAAGCGATTCCCGTGCCCGACAACTTCCTGCCGCAGCGCATCGAGAACACTGCGACAGGGCCTGCTGCACAAGGTGCCGAAGGGCGCATTGTCTTCACGGCAGGCAGCACCGATGCCACGTTCAATGTCTATTCAATCACTGGACAGCTTGTCAAGGTGGTGCGCGTGGGTGCCGAACAACGCACCTCAGTAGATTTTCCTAAGGGATTCTACATCGTCAGGTGCAACAATCAGTGGTCCCGCAAAGTGGTAGTGCGCTGAGATGTCTTTTCGGCACAAGCCGGCTTGGTGCATGCGTACAGTGATGAAAGAGAGATGGGCGTGACGGTGTCACGTCCGTTATTGTTTAAGAAGTGAAAAGCCATGGTACTCGCCGAGTTGTTTCCATATGCCGATATCGTTTACAATGTCCTGCTGGTGTTGTATGTACTCACTGTGCTCACTGTGATTGTGGTAGTGCTCAGTGAGAACCGCAATCCAGTCAAATCGATGGCGTGGGTGCTCGTGCTCGTGTTGTTGCCCGTGTTGGGACTGGTCGTGTACCTCATCTTCGGCCGGAGCCTGAAGGGCATGATGCTGATTTCCCGTTCCGACCTGCGAGAATTGCGCAAACTCAACGTGTTCCCCGAAGCCGATGGCTTGGAGAATACGTTGAGCGACAGCTCACGGCAGCTCATATCACTGGTCAACAAGTTGGCTGGACGTCACCTGTTCGTTGGAGATGATATTGAGGTATTCACGACGGGAAATGACAAATTCGAGTCGTTGAAGCGTGACATCCTGGCAGCACATGATTACATTCACGTTCAGTACTTTATCATCGAGAATGATGATGTGGGAAAAGAACTGATTGATTTGCTCATACAGAAGGCGCTTGAGGGCGTGCAGGTGCGTGTGCTCTATGATTATGTGGGTTCATTCTATATGCGCCCCAGTGTCCTGCGCAAGATGAGATCGGCGGGAATTGAGGTGCATCCGTTCCTTGAACTCACGTTAACACAGTTCGCTTTCCGAATCAATTGGCGCAATCACCGCAAGATTGTCGTTATCGACGGCAAGGTGGGCTATGTGGGCGGCATGAATATTGCCAACAGGTATGTCATTGGTGACAAGAAATGGAAGCCGTGGCGTGACACACATCTGCGCCTGAGCGGTGCTGCTGTGGCTGCCCTGCAGTATTCATTTGCCATTGACTGGAACTATACCACGCGTAAACTGATAACCTCTCCAACAAAGCATTTTGAGGTTTCTCCTAACCACCCCGACAGGATGGTCCAGGTGATGAGCAGTGGGCCCACTAACCGTTGGAACAATATTTCGATAGTGTTCTTCAAGGCTATCACGTTGGCAAAAAAGTGTGTCTATATCCAGACGCCTTATTTCCTGCCAAGCGAGTCTTTGCTCAAAGCGCTGCAGAGCGCCGCACTTTCCGGGGTTGACGTCAGACTGATGATTCCCCGTGATTCCGACTCGGCGATGCTTCGTTATGCAACCGGTTCCTATATGAAGGAATGTCTGTTGTCGGGCATCAAGATTTACCACTATGATCCCACGATTATGCATGCCAAAGTTGTCATCGTCGATGACGAGTTTGTCACAACGGGATCTACCAACTTCGATTTTCGCAGTTTTGAGCACAACTTTGAAATTAATGCGCTGGTATACAGCAAGGAATTTAACCAGCAGATGAAGAGTATATTTGAGGCCGACATGGAACATTGCACCCGTCTGTCGCTGGGCAAGTGGAAACAGCGTCCTCTCATTCAAAAGGCTCTTGAGTCGGTCTTGCGTCTCATCAGCCCAATCCTGTAAATCATGATAACTTTTCCTAACGCTAAGATCAATTTGGGTCTGAATATCGTGGAACGTCGCCCTGACGGCTATCACAATATTGAGACCGTTTTCTATCCCGTCCCGTTGACCGATGTTCTTGAGATAGTTCCGGCTAAATCAGGAGAAACGGTGCTCACCTGTTATGGTAATGCCGTGGATTGTCCGGCTGAGAAGAACCTTGTCATGAAGGCCTACCGCCTGATGGCAGAGAAGTTTGACCTGCCGCCTGTGGAAATGTACCTCTACAAGCACATTCCCGATGGCGCTGGTCTGGGTGGCGGTTCCAGTGATGCCGCTCATGCACTTGTGACACTCAACAGGATGTTTGAACTGGGCCTGCCTGATGCCGAATTGGCATCGATGGCAGCAACGATAGGTGCCGACTGTGCATTCTTTGTCTATAACAGGCCCATGTTGGCTACGGGCATCGGCGATGTGTTGTCGCCTGTCGATGTGAGCCTCAAGGGCAAAACGTTGTTGCTGGTCAAGCCGCCCGTGGGTGTAGACACCCGCACGGCCTATAGCCGTGTCGTTCCCGAGCCGTCAACAATGGATCTGCAGCACATTATTGCCCGTCCTGTCGAGACTTGGGACGGCCTGCTTGTCAATGATTTTGAACCCAGTGTATTTGCTGCCCTGCCGCAATTGTGGCTCATCAAGGCACGTTTGATTGATGACGGCGCCCAGTATGCCGCCATGTCTGGTTCGGGCTCAACCATTTTCGGTATCTTCGAGAGTGACAAACTGGCAGAAACTGCGGCTGACACTTTTGCCGATTGCGCCACCTTTGTCCTTCATTTGTAGCAAGTGGGTATTGGACTGGTTTTTGCATGAAACGGTAAGGTAAAAGGAATTTTAACACAACAACGATATGTCAAAAAAGAACAAGAAGAATCAAAATGAAGAGGCAAAGGCCGCTCAGCAGGAGGCTCAGGTCGAGGAGACCTTGGCTCCCGAGCAGCAGACCGATGAAAAACAGGTAACAGACAATGAGGCAGTCGAGGAGGTTTCTCCTGAACAGCGCATTGCCCAGCTTGAGGAGCAACTTGAGCATGAAAAGAAGGAATACCTTTTCCTGATGGCCGATTTTGAGAATTTCCGCAAACGCACCCTTAAGGAAAAGGCCGACCTTATCAAGAACGGAGCCGAGAGCGCCATGCGCGACCTCTTGCCCGTTGTCGATGACCTGGAACGTGCACTTGACGCCATCAGCAAGGGTGGTGATCTTGACAGCCTCAAAGAGGGCGTTGACCTGATTTACAACAAGTTTGTGAAATATCTTGAAAGCCAGCATATAACGGCCATTGAATCGACGGGCAAGGACTTTGATACCGACCTTCATGAGGCGTTGACCATGTTCCCGGCTCCCGATCCCTCAATGAAGGGCAAGGTTATTGATACGACCATCAAGGGCTACAAGATTAATGACAAGGTGCTGCGCCACGCCAAGGTGGTTGTCGGCAGCTGAGATTCATTCAATGATTAAAGTGCACACTTTAGTCATCGAGGTTTAGAGTTTAGAGATTTAGAGATTAGAGAGTTTAAAAGGATATGGCTCAGAAGAGAGATTACTACGAGGTGTTGGGCGTGGAGAAGAACGCTACTGCCGATGACCTGAAGAAGGCCTACCGCAAGTTGGCGATTCAGTATCACCCTGACAAGCAGCAAGGCAAGAGCGATGCCGAGAAAAAAGCTGCCGAGGAGAAATTCAAAGAGGCTGCCGAGGCTTATAATGTGCTCAGCGATCCCGATAAGCGCGCCCGCTATGACCAGTTTGGCTTTTCCGGCGAGCAGATGGGTGGCGGCGGCTTTGGCGGCGGCATGTCTATGGACGACATCCTGCGTCAGTTTGGCGACCTGTTTGGCGGTTTCGGCGGCTTTGGCGGCTTTGGTGACTTCTTTGGCGGCGGGGCATCAGGTGCTCAATCGCAGCGTGTTCAGCGCGGCACCGATTTGCGTGTTCGCGTCAAGATGACGCTCAGCGAGATTGCCAAGGGAGCCGAGAAGAAACTGCGTATTCCTCGCATGAAGTCTTGTGACCACTGCCACGGTACTGGAGCTAAGGACGGAACAGCTCTTGAGACCTGCCCCACATGTAATGGCTCGGGCGTTGAGGTGCGCATGCAGCGCACCATGTTCGGCACCATGCAGTCCCAGAGTGTGTGCCACACTTGCGGCGGCAAGGGCAAGCGCATTAAGGAAGCTTGTCCCCATTGCGGCGGCAAGGGCTTGGTCCGCAAGGAAGAAGTGGTGAGCATCAGCATCCCCGCAGGTGTGTCCGACGGTATGACCTTGCGCATGGGACGTCAAGGCAATGACGCTCCCGGTGGCGGCGTACCTGGAGACTTGCTTGTGGTGATTGAAGAAGTGCGTGATGCCCAGCTCACACGCGATGGCAACGATTTGATTTACAGCCTCATGCTCGATATTCCCACAGCTGTGCTCGGTGGTAAAGTCGAAGTCCCGACTGTTGACGGCAAGGCGCGTGTTACCATCAAGCCCGGCACCCAGCCTGGCAGCATCCTGCGCTTGCGTGGCAAGGGTCTGCCTTCTCCCGAACGTTATGGAACGGGCGACCTGCTCATCAATGTCATGGTCTACATGCCCGAGAAACTCAACGATAAGGAACGTGAAGCCATTTCCATGCTGCAGAACGGAGAGCACGTCAAGCCCAGCGACAGCGACAAGAGCCGCATTTTCTCTCGCCTGCGCCACATTTTTGATTAAATTCTAACATCTATCTAAATAAGAAATAATGCCCCGACCTCACGACCACCGCGTGCCCCGCAACGACGACAAGACTGTCGTGTGCGAGGTGAAGCAGCCCGACAAACTGCTCAACTTTGTTATGCACTGTCTGGACGGCATCAGCCGTAACAAGGCAAAGTCCATCCTTTCTCATGGTGGTGTCACCGTTGATGGACAGGTGCGGACTCATGTCGATTATCCCCTTGAAGAAGGCAGTGTCGTCAAGATTAGCCGTCACGCACGCTTGTCATCGGCAAGGAATCCTTACTACCGCATTGTCTATGAAGACCGTTGGGTCATCGTGGTCGATAAGCAGCAAGGCGTGCTGTCAATGCCTGTGGGCGCTGGCAGCCTGAACATGAAGACCATGCTCGACCGCCATCTTACCGAGACGCGCCAGCGCTGCACCGCCCATGTTGTGCATCGTCTGGATGCCCGCACATCGGGCCTGATGGTTTATGCCAAGAGTGTTGACGTGCAACAGCAGATGATTGCCGACTGGCACGGTACAATTATCGACCGCCGATATGTCGCTGTTGTCGAGGGTGTCATGGAAGAGCCGCAGGGAAGAATCGAAAGTTGGTTGCATGATACCGAGAGCAGGGTAGTTGTCAGCAGTCCCGTGGATGACGGCGGCAAATGGGCCGTTACCGAGTGGGAACTGGTGGAACAGGCTCCCGACCGCTCTTTGTTGTTTGTGCACCTGCTCACAGGGCGCAAGAACCAGATTCGTGTCCACATGGCTGGCATCGGGCATCCCGTGGTGGGAGACGGCAAGTACGGACGTCAGGACGATCCTGGAAGCCGCATGTGTCTGCATGCCTTCCGTTTGGCATTCCATCATCCTGTCACTGGCGAGGCGCTATATTTCGAGACACCCATTCCGCGTTACTTCGGCACCGCCCTTCATGCCAAGTCGCTTTGAAAAACAAAAAACCGCACATCGGCCGATGTGTGGTTTTTTTTGTTTATTAGATGGATTCTTCTTCTGACTCTTTCCCGGGGTCTGCGTCTTGTTGCCGTTGTTGCCGTAGTCGCTTGATGTAGGCAAGTTCGTTGATGGCATAGTCGGCGTTCTCTTCTTCCTCTAGCATTTGGGTGAAGATCTTCTCGGCTTTGTCGAGTTGGTTAAAGTCGATGAAGGCATAGCCGCGGCGGCGACGCAGGAAGTTGATGAAATCCCTGATGTTCTCAGGCAGCTCGTCGTCCTGGCTGAAGTTGCGTTTGATTTCCTCCATGACGCCCTCGGTGTAGCTGAACAGGCGCAGGTCTTTGCTGTTGGCCATGGCGTTAACCAGTTCCATGGTGTGGCGGATGTTTCCGTCGGTGGCCATGAGATCGAGATAGTAGAATGCCTGTTTGTTCAAGCCCAGCTCGTTGTAGCAGAATCCCAGCTTGTAGGCCGTTTCCATGAAGAGGTGCTTGCCCTCGGGACCCATCTCAAAGAAGTCGCAGCGGTAGCTGTTGAACACGTTCTCCAGATACAGTATCGCCTCATAGTAGCGTCCGCTGTTGAACGCCTGCACACCCCAGTACATGTTGTAGGCCACGTCGGCGACCCTGACTTGGCCCAGCAGCAGCTGGTCTTCGGTTAGGCTGTCTTTCTCGCCGTTGTGCGCCTTGAGCTGGGCATCGCTCCACATGTACTCAAACTCCTGCTGGCGCTTCTTGTCATCGCTGCGGTCCAGGGCGATGAGCAGGCTCACGCTGTGGGGCTGGCGGCTCTCGTTGCTCAACGAGTTCATGCGGCTGGCATTGCGGGGCGGTATAGTGACGGTAATGCGGCTGTAGATGCTGTGGTCGTCCTCACCCTCGGCAGTGATGCTGACGGTCGCCATCATCGGCTTCTCGTCGCGGCCCTGCTTGTAGTGAAGGTCGATCAGGGCATAGTCGCGGACCAGACGCGCCTCTTTGCCGGTCCCTTCAGTCAGGGCATGGCGCAGGTCGTAGCTGCGGATGGCAGCTTCGTCCTCGATACGCTCCTGGCCGCTCAAGGTGTTCACGGTCATGAACAGCAGTTTGCAGTCCAGCAGCGGGCTGACGGTGTCCAGCAGTTGCCACAATGGCAGGCTGCCCGTGCCGGCAGCAATGCTGGCAGTGCTGCTGTCAAACTGGTGTCTCAGCTCCAGCCTCCTGAGCATGAACATTTCACGCTGGTGCTTGTAAAGCTCGCTTTCCAGGTCGATAGAGTCACTGTCCTTGGCAATTGCCACAGCCTCGTCAAAGTCACGCTTCCACTCACGCTGGAAATGGAATGCGGCTTTGAGTTGTTGCGCCATCGACTCATTGTCAATCTTGTTGTTGAAGAATGACATGTGAACGTGAATCTCATTGCTCTCATGCTCGATCGAGTAGGTGAACTTGAACAAGATGTTGCTGTTGTTGTGGTCGTTGCACTTGGAGCGCACCAGTGGGAGCTGACTCACGGGGGCTATCGCCATGGTAGGGTATGACACCTCAACACAGTCGTCCTGCTTGCGCAGTGCTGCGATGAAGCGCGCCGCCTGAAACTCAAATTGTATGATAGTTGAATTGTCCTCTTCATGGACTGTGTAATCGCAGTTGTAATCCTTCAAAAATTTCTCGATTGCTGCTTTTGCCGACTCTTTTTTCTTCCTGATGCGCATAGTGACTGATGTGTTTGATGGGTAAAAACGGGTAAAATGTAATTTAACACTGCAATTATTGTGCCAACGTGGGGAAGATGCCGCCAAAGTAGCGCCGTTGCAGTCCACGATAGACAGCCGTGTCACTTTTCACCTGGTTGTGCCACTGGTTGAGGGTGTCGCACAGGCCTTGCCGTTGCTTGGCAACCATCCAGGACTGGAACTGTGACAAGCTAATGGCTACTGAGCGGTCCAGGTTGGGCAGCTTTGTCGCCATGGCGCGAGCGATGGAGCGGTTGACGACAGCATATCGGATATCTCCTGCCGCCACCATCATCATCAGCTGTTCGGGGCCATAAAGTTCTTCGACATGGATATAAATGGTGTCACCGATTTCGCGGCTCAAGCTGGCAATGCGCTGTATCATAGGTGATTCCTTGACAACCCACACCGTGTCACCCGCCAAGTCAAGCTGTGAATGGATGGCTTGGCTGCCGCGCCGTTGCACCAGCACCTGCTGGTCGATGTAGATGGGTTGGGTGAATGCCAGTCTTGACGTGTCCACCGCTGTCATGGGAAACTGAGCCACTACCACGTCATATCGTCCAGTCTCGAGTCCGTCGAGCGCTTTCTCAAGCGTGACGATGGGATGGAACTTCATGGGTCGTCCTGCATTGCGCGACATGATGCGCAACAGGTCATAGTTGTAGCCTCCCAGTGTGTCGTCATAGGTATAGTAGGTCACGGGCGAATACTCGATGGCGATGTCGAGCGTGTCGCCGCCGCTGTGCATGTCCAGCGGGCTGTCCTTGGGCTTGTCACACATGCTCAATGCCACCATGCATGCCACCACAATGGCCAGCAAAGCCAGATAGAGTATCGTTTGTCCCTTTTTAGCGGTATGTAGTTGTCTCATCATTGCCATCGTCTCCTTTTTTATCGGAATGCAAAGATACTATTTTTTTCTGATTAATGCAATACCGCCAACCTCATCGTTGAGGCTGGCGGCACTGTTTTTTTTAAGCCATTTGCTTGTTAACGGGCATTGTAGGCCTCGAGGGCTTTCTCAAGCACCACGAGGGCACGCTTCAGGTCTTCGATCTTGAGCACATAGGCCATGCGAACCTCGTCCTTGCCTAGTCCGGGGGTTGCATAGAAACCGCTGGCCGGAGCCATCATCACGGTATCGCCCTCGTAGTTGAATTCTTCAAGACACCAGCGGCAAAAGTCGTCGATATCTTTCACCGGTAGCTTGCTCACGGTGTAGAAAGCACCCATGGGCATCGGGCAGAAGACACCGGGAATCTTGTTGAGACCCTCGACCAGGCAGTTGCGACGAGCAATATACTCGTCATAAACGCCCTTGTGGTAGGCCTGGGGCGCGTCGAGCGATGCCTCGGCAACGATTTGGCCGAGCAGGGGAGGGCTCAAGCGAGCCTGGGCCAGCTTCATGGCAGCAGCGCGCACTTCCTTGTTGCGGGTGATGAAGGCACCGATGCGGATACCGCACTCGCTGTAGCGCTTCGACACACTGTCAATCATGATGACGTTGTTCTCAATGCCCTCGAGGTGCATTGCGCTGGTGTAAGGCGCATCGCTGTAGATACACTCGCGATAAACCTCATCGGCAAACAGGAACAGGTCATATTTCTTCACCAGGTCACGCAGGCGCATCAGCTCCTCGCGGCTGTAGAGGGTGCCGGTCGGGTTGTTGGGGTTACAGATCATGATGGCGCGGGTGCGCTCGTTGATGACCTTCTCAAACTCCTCGACGGGAGGCAACGCAAAACCGTCCTCGATGTGAGTGGTGATGGTGCGAACCACGGCACCGGTCTCGCAGGCAAAACCCATATAGTTAGCATAGGCGGGCTCGGGAATAATGACTTCGTCACCAGGGTTCAGGCAAACCATGAAGGCCATCTGTACGGCCTCACTGCCACCGCAGGTCACGATGATGTCGTCAACACTCAGGTCGATGTTATAGCGCTTGTAGTAACCTACCAGTTTCTCTACGTAGCTGGGGATGCCCTGCGAGGGGCTGTATTCCAACACCTTACGGTCCACGTGCTTGATTGCTTCCAGGCCTTCCTCGGGGGTGTGGATGTCGGGCTGACCGATGTTCAGATGATACACTTTGATACCGCGTTTTTTAGCTTCAGCGGCAAACGGAGCAAGCTTACGGATGGGCGATGCCGGCATCTTCACGCTGCGTTCTGAAAGTTTAGGCATAATAAATTGGTTCTAAATTTATTGTTAATGATATAAAAGTCTTAATTGTCGGCAAAGGTACACAAAAACCATAATTCCCCCAAAATTTTTCGGAAACATCCTCCAAAAACATGAAACGATTGCCTGGCAGATAAAAAAACGCAACGCGTGGAATCAGCCATGATGGGCGGTTCCACACGTTGTCGTGTAGCAGTGATTATTCCTTAGTGAGAGGCTAACTCATCGCCAGAGGGATCAGTCTTCGTCCTTCTTCTCGCAGTTGCACTTGCAGTTGCAGTCGATGATCTTCCAGATTAATGCAGCCAAAGCTCCGCCGACAAAGGGACCAACAATGAATACCCAAAGGTCTGACAGGGCTTGTCCTCCCTCGAACAAGGCCGGACCGATTGAGCGGGCGGGGTTCACCGAAGTGCCAGTGAAGTGGATACCCACCAGATGAATCAGAATGAGTGACAGACCGATGGCCAGACCGGCAAAGTTGTTAGTGGCACCATTGGTCTTGGCAGTGGCACCGAGCACTACGAGCACAAAGAGCATCGTGAGCACGATCTCAACCAGCAGACCGTTGGTCACGCCAAAAGCACAAGCGTTGGCGCCTGTCTTGGTGGTGATAATTGCCTCGGCGGGAGCAGTGCCTACAATGCCTGCCAAAACAGCAGCAGCAAGGATGGCTCCAATTACTTGGAAAACGATGTACATTCCGCAGTCCTTGGCGGTCATGCGGCCGCTCAGGAAACAACCCAGCGAGATGGCGGGGTTGATGTGGCAACCACTGATGCCACCGATGGTGTAAGCCATAGCAACAACAGCCAAACCAAATGCAAAGGCAGTGCCGACAATCGATGCAGTATCAGCACCGCAACCCAAAGCAACAGCTGCGCCGCAACCCAGGAACGTCAGTACAAATGTACCTACTAATTCTGCTAAATACTTCTTCATAATAAAAGGATGATTTATGTTTAGTTAAACAAGTTAATTACATAACACCAGTCATATTTGGAAAGTGCAAACTTAGAAATTTTTAATGTAAAACGCAAGAATTTTTTATGAAATCATCGTATATTTGCAAATTAATTAGTCGAAATAATAACTGTAAAGGCAGATAGAAAATGAACGTATCAATAGTAGGTACAGGATATGTGGGTTTGGTGAGCGGCACCTGTTTTGCCGACCTGGGTGTTAACGTGACATGTGTGGACCGTGACAGCCAGAAGATTAACCGCCTTGTCTATGGCGCGATACCCATCTATGAGCCGGGACTGGACAACATGATCAACCGCAATGTCAATGACAAGCGTCTGACGTTCTCCAGCGATTATAAACAGGGCTTTGTTGACCAGGATTTCGTCTTCTGTGCTGTTGACACGACGGCCAGCGAGGACGGCTCGACCGATTTGGGCCCCATCCTGGATATCGCCAGGGATTTCGGCAGCTTCATCAACCGCTACAGCGTGTTTGTCATCAAGTCAACGGTACCCGTCGGTACGGCTCAGCATGTGACAAAGATCATAGCCGAGACGCTGCAGGAGCGCGGTGCTGCTGATGTCAAGTTTGATGTGGCAAGCAATCCCGATTTCCTGACCGAGGGAAACGGCATCAAGGACTTCATGAAGCCCGACCGCATTGTCATCGGCACCGAGACCGCCTCGGCGCGTCAAGCGATGGAACGGTTGTACCGCACCATCCTCATGCACAATAACCGCCTTGTCATCTATACCGACACCCGCACGGCCGAGATGATTAAGTATGCCGCCACCTCGATGCTCGCCACTCGCGTGAGCTTCATGAACGAGATTGCCAACCTGTGTGAGATCGTGGGAGCCGACATCAATATCGTGCGTCACGGCGTTGGAACCGACAGCCGCATTGGCCCCAAATACATTTTCCCGGGTTGCGGTTACGGAGGCACGTTGTTCCCCCAGGACATCAACGACCTCATCAAAATTGGCAGTGAGCACAACTACGATATGGAAATCCTCAAGGCGGTAGAGAATGTCAACAACCGTCAAAAACGCATTCTTTTCAAGAAACTTGCCAACCATTTCAAGGGAGAACTGTCGGGCAAGACGATTGCCCTGTGGGGACTGAGTTTCAAACCCGAGACCGATGACATGAGTTCCGCCCCCTCGATTGAGACCATCAACCTGCTCATGGATGCCGGATGCCATGTGCGTGTCTATGATCCCGTAGCGATGAATGCCACCAAGCGCCGTTGGAGCAATGTCTATTGCGGCCTGGACATGTATGACGCCGTCAAGGGTGCCGATGCCGTGCTGCTGCTCACCGAGTGGCGACAGTTCCGCATTCCCGCATGGCATGATGTCAAGAAGCTGATGAAAACACCAGTCATTATCGACGGCCGCAACGTGTATGACGGTAACGAGCTTGAGGAACTGGGCTTCACCTACTACTGCATCGGGCGCTAGGCGCTCTAGATATCGTAGATCATCTAGAAAAATTGGGTAATAACAAGAAAACCGCCTTGTTGGGCGGTTTCTTGTTATTAGTACTCATAGCTGGTATCGAGGACCGTGAACTCGGTCCGTCGGTTGATTTGGTCGGCGGCTTCCTGATCCTCCTTGCTCAGCGTCTTGATGAATTCCTGGGTGAGCGTCACGCCTTCTTCAAATTGCGGATACTGGCTGTGAATGCGCTTGGTGACCGTCTTGGGACGTGACTCGCCATAGCCTGCAGGTTTGAGGCGTTCGCGCGGGATGCCGTTGGCGATGAGGTAGTCCACAACGCTTTGGGCGCGGCGCTGTGACAGGCCCTGGTTATACTTTTCGCTACCCACACGGTCGGTGTGTGAAGCCATCTCGATGACAATGTTGGGATGGTCTTTCAGGAGCATGACCATGCTGTCGAGCGCTAGTTTAGACTCGTCGCGCAACACGGCCTTGTCGAAGTCATAGAAGATGTTCTCTACCACTTGGGCCTTAAACATCGCGGCCAGGATAAAGTCCACGTTGTACTCGGCATCTTCCTCGGCACTGTCGCTCTCGAACTCCTGTCGAGCGTTGAGATAGCCGTCGGCGCTGGCCATCATGGCATACTTGACACCTCGCTGCAGGTCAAAACGGAATGAGCCGTCGGGTTTGGATGCGGTCTTCTGATTGCTGCCGTCGTCACCCACGATGCGGATGGTGGCATTGGGCACTGGCTCGTCGTCCTTGTCCACCACATAGCCTGAAATCCAAATCTGGAGGTCGGGCTTGATGAAACTGAAGATGTGGTCATATCCACGGGCATCGCCGCGGCTGCTGGAGAAGAAACCGCTCTCGCTCTTGCCGAAGGTGATGCCGAAGTCGTCGGCCGACGAGTTCATGGGAACACCCATATTCTCAATCACCCACTTGTCCATGGCGGTGCGGTCGTTCTCATCACGGGGTTGTAATGTGGCGACAAAGAGGTCCAGCCCGCCCATGCCGGGATGACCGTCACTGGAGAAATAGAGCAGGCTGTCGGTGCGCATGTTGGGGAAGCGCTCGTCGCCCTTGGTGTTGATTTGCGGGCCCAGGTTCTCAAGGGTTCCGTGCTTGTCCTTGAGGTTGATGCGCCAGATGTCGGTGCCGCCCTGTCCTCCTGGCATGTCGCTGGCAAAGTACAGCCACTGCCCATCGGGACTGACGAACGGGTCAGAGTAGTTGCTCAAGGTGTCTTCGGTAATCACAAACTTTTGGGGAGCGTTCCATTTGGCCTCGCTGCGGGTGCTGGTATAAATCTCCACGGTAGTGGGCCAGTCCTGGCGCACGGCGCGTGCCAGATACATCGTTGACCCGTCGGGCGAGAAGGCCGCCATGCCCTCGTCATGCTCGGTGTTCAATCCACCGTCAACAATCTCGGGGCGCGTCAGGTTTCCCTTCTCGTCTCTCTTGAAGAAGAAAATGTCGCCCTTCTTGGTTCCGGTGATTTCGCTGCGCAGTTCACCTGTAGCGTTCTCGCGTGTTGATGTGAAGTAGATGTACTCCAGGTTTTTGTCAAGATACATCGGGCAATAGTCAGCCCTGCGTGAATTGAACATTTTGGCCTGCTTGACAATGTAGCGTGAGCCTTCTTCTTTCCATTGCGGGGCAAGTTCACAGCCGCGGATGCCCACCTGGGCCTCCCAGCTGTCGGGGAACATATCCAAATAGCTGTTGTAGCTGTTGATGGCGGCGGCATACAAGCCCTCTTGTTGCTGGGCCTGGCCCAGTCTGAGCATGACGGTCGAGTCCTCATACTCATACCTGATGGCATTCTGGAAGGCAGCTGTTGCCCTGTTGCCCTGATTGAGCTTCAGGTGGCACATGCCGAGCTGGAAGGCCAACTCGCCGCGCAGCCAAGCGTCCTCCTTGCGGTTATAGCGGTTGTAGAGCTTGCGGTATATGGTGGCGGCGTCAAAGTATTCACCCCTGTCGTAGGCCTCGTCGGCTTCCTTGAGCTTGGGCCCTCCGCAACTGGCGAGCGACAGCACTACCGAAACCAGCATCAACCCTACTGTGATATATACTATCCGTTTCATTGAAAATTGAGATTCACACACTTTGTCTGTAACTTTAAAAACGTTAAAGCGGTTCCTTTTATTGTGTTCTCCCAACAGTTCTCGGGCAGCGGTCTAGTCGCTATAGGTCCTGGTGATGGTCATCTGGCGCTTGCCGTCGAGTGAAACGACCACGCTGGTATATCGCCCGTGAGTGTCGATTTGGTAATCAAATGTGCGCTCATGCACTACATCAGTGCCCTTGAGTTCCTTGATGGCGATGAGGAATTTCTTGCCTGTCGCTGTGTCAAAGTCATAGAAATAACGGTATGCCTTGCCGCCTGTTTCCTCACGCACTACATATCCATCCTGATAGAGCAGGGTGCGCTTGTCGCCCTTGGCAGGGGTGATGACGAGTTTGGCAAGGTGTCCCTGCTCGTTGTAGGTATAGTCCTGGCGCTGGCCGTTGCTGGCCTTGATGCACTCGCGGCGGCCATGTTCCCCATAGATGGGGAAATAGTCGGTGGTGCGGTTCTTGCTCTTGCTCTGCTTGATGCTGAAACCCAATACTTCGTCATAGGAGTAAGTGTAGTTTACCTCGGTTTTGCCTCTAGACCCCTGAATGACCGAGCGCGTGAGCAGACCTTGGTTATTGAAAATGAACACGTTGTCGCGCTTGGTCCCGTTGGCCATGACGACCTGCTCGTCCACGCGACCTGTGCATCCGTTGAAGCCCAGGTCCAGGTGCTCGATGCGGTAACTGTGGGTGGGATTATTCACCAGGTTCCGGTAGAACATTTTGATGCCGGCATCGGCATTGTGGGTGGTATCCATGTAATTGGTGAGTGCCTCAAGGGAAACGCCCTCACTGCACAATGCACCGCGGGTTGCTGTCTCTTTCTGGTCTTGTGCGTTCAGTGCCCCTGCCATTGCGATGACGGCAGCGACCAGCAGTAAAAATCTCTTAACCATAACTATCGTCTGTTTAATTTCCTTGCACAAAGGTAACTAAAAACTTCAATCTCGCCAAAAAATCCCACATTTCACACCTTTCATGTCGCATGGTTGGTGTTTTTTGTCTATCTTCGCAGTTTAATAATTGACTATAATACCTAAATAAATAACAAATACATTTTTTATGAAAGACGAAGAAATTATTGTTGAACAACAGCAAGACGAAATGTCTTTGCCCGAGAACGCTGCGCGCGAGCTCAAGCCGGGGGAGAAATATGTCCCCATCTTGAAGCCCGACAAGACGTATCCCGAGATCACGCCCTACAGCGTCTCGCTGGGTTTGATTATGGCGGTCATCTTCAGTGCCGCGACAGCCTATCTGGGCCTTAAGGTGGGCCAGGTGTTCGAGGCTGCCATCCCCATCGCTATCATTGCCGCGGGCATTGGTGCTGCGACCAAGCGCAAGAACTCGCTGGGCGAAAATGTCATCATCCAGTCAATCGGTGCCGCATCGGGCATCGTGGTAGCGGGTGCCATCTTTACCCTGCCTGCTCTCTACATCCTGCAGGCCAAGTACCCCGACATCACGGTGAACTTCCTGGAAGTATTCCTCAGTTCACTGTTGGGTGGCTGCTTGGGAATTTTGTTCTTTATCCCCTTCCGCAAGTACTTTGTGAGCGACATGCACGGCAAGTTCCCGTTCCCCGAGGCCACCGCGACCACCCAGGTGCTCGTCAGCGGGCAGAAGGGCGGTGACCAGGCGCGCCCGTTGCTCATTGCCGGCCTTGTCGGCGGTCTGTACGACTTCCTGCTCTCGACTTTCAAGTGGTGGAGCGAGGTGCTCACCACGGCGACTGTGCCGGCCCTGCAGCATGTGACCAATAACCTCAAGATGATTTTCAAGATCAACACAGGCGCCGCCGTGCTTGGTTTGGGTTACATCATCGGCTTGCCCTACGCATTTATCATCTTTGCCGGTAGTGCCTTTATCTGGTGGATTATCGTTCCTCTAATGGGTTCATTGGACCCTGCATTGGCCAGCCAACCCGCTGACTACATCTTTGCCAACGGAGCCCGCTACATCGGAATCGGCGGTATCGCCATGAGCGGTATCATTGGTATTATCAAGTCGTGGGGCGTTATCAAGAACGCTGCAGGTCTTGCCGGTCAGGCCTTCAAAGGCCAAGACCAGAGCCAGCAAGTGGAGCGTCACCAGCGCGACATCTCGATGAAGGTGGTTGTGTTCGCTCTGTTGGCAGCCTTGTTGGTTACCTTCGTATTCTTCTATATTGGTGTCATCCACAACCTGCTCCAGACCATTGTAGCCTTTATCGTCGTGCTTGTCATCGCCTTCCTGTTTACCACCGTGGCAGCCAATGCGATTGCTATTGTGGGCAGTAATCCTGTATCGGGTATGACTCTGATGACCCTCATCGTGGCCAGCGTGATCTTTGTCGCCATCGGCCTCGAGGGTTCCAAGGGTATCGTTGCCGCCATGGTCATCGGTGGCGTGGTCTGCACGGCCTTGTCGATGGCTGGTGGATTGGTTACCGATATGAAAATCGGTTATTGGATCGGCACCACGCCCGCCAAGCAGCAGACGTGGAAATTTGTCGGCACCCTTGTGTCGGCGGCCACTGTTGGCGGTGTGATGATTATCTTGAATGAGGCCTATGGTTTTACCGGCCCTGATGCCATGGTAGCCCCTCAGGCCAATGCGATGGCTGCCGTCATCGATCCCTTGATGATGGGTGGTGAGACACCTTGGTTACTCTATATCGTGGGTGCCATTCTGGCCCTGCTGCTCAACTGGCTGAAGGTGCCTGCATTGCCTTTCTCGCTGGGTATGTTCATCCCCTTGCAATTGAATGCCCCGCTGCTTGTCGGTGCCATCGTCGGTTGGTTTGTCGGCAACCGCAGCAAGAATGAGGAAGTTAACAACGCTCGCAAGGAGCGCGGCACGCTGCTTGCCAGCGGTTTCATCGCCGGTGGTGCACTCATGGGTGTTGTGAGCGCAGCTTTGGTGTTCTTGAGCCAGAAGTTCAAATTCAACCTTGCTATGCCGCTGAAGGAGCCATATGGTGACATTCTTGCCATCGTGATGTACATCGCCCTGATCCTCTTCCTTGCCGTTTCCTGTTTGCGCGCCAAGAAAGAGAGTAATTAGTTTCTAGTCCTTAGTCCTTAGTCCCTAGTTTCTAGTCCCTAGTTTGGGGTTGGGGACTGGAATGAAAAGGCAAAATATTGCCGCCAGTGTGGGAATCCCCTGCACTGGCGGCATTTATTTCCACTAAGGTCATATAATCACACGCGAATTACGCTGATCAACACTGATTTTTTGATAATTCAATCTGTTGAATCAGCGTTTTGTATATCACTGTCCGCTAAATGGCTTGTTAGGATTGGCGAGGCGCTAAATGAGATTTTTTTTTGGATAATTCTTGCACAGAATTAAAAACGGTATTATCTTTGCACCCGCGTTTGAGAGAAAACGCGACAAATGGTGGACGTAGCTCAGCTGGTTAGAGCGTCGGATTGTGGTTCCGAAGGTCGTGGGTTCGAGCCCCATCTTCCACCCCATCAACAAGAAAACCCGTGTCATTCGACGCGGGTTTTTCTGTTACTGGGTTACCCCTAGGGGAGGTGGTCACCCTGCGGTGTGGGGGCGCAGGGGAATGGGGCAGTGGCTTGCAGTCAGGATGCTGCTCCAGGAGGATGTCGTGGGCTGGGTCCAGTTGCTTGTCCACCCGGCAGTGCTCCAGGGTGCAGTCACCACTGCTGGGGATGTCGGAGCCCATGCCGTTTGGTTTGTTGAGGGTGGCAACGTGAAGAATGTGATGATGGAAGCGGCATAGAAATCCTTTCCCATAATCCTACTGTGCACCTCGGTAGTGTAGATTTTTCCAGGGCCACGATTTGCGTCGCCAGGGAAGTCCTCCACCTTGTCGTTAAACTCAAACGGTTCGATAAACTCATTGAAAGTGAACATCATCCCGTCAACAATCAGGAATCGGTCACATATTTCTCCAGAAACAAAGGGGTCATCAACGCGCAGTCCAGGAACATAGACCCCAGGGTCGTATCCATAACTTACGATATGATGAGTATATCCTGCAGCAACTGCATACCAACCGGATTCCAACTCAGACGGCATGCCTTGCCCGGCCAAGGTTACACCGGTTAAATCAAGATCAAGATTAGTATAAGCTATTCTTTGTTGATAAGCCTCCCAATTGCCGGGTACTGATGCGCCTGAGGTCCATCCATCTTCGACAGGACCAAAGTCTCTTACATGCTCCATATCAGGAACTGCGATTGACTCTGCCAAAATTTTAGTATAAGAATCTGAGGTTATGACTTTACAAGGATAATAGATGACCTTTCCGCCATCCCAAGTCACCTCTACAGTATCTTTTCTGGCATGTAAAATTTGAGGAAGCCAAAGACAGGATCTTCCATAATCTCTAAACGTATCTGTGTAGGTCTTCCCGTCAGAGTAGGTGCGGTCGCGGTAAACGATGGCATAACTGGCCAACGGCAGGTTGTCGTGGGCTTCAATCCACTCCCAATCCTTGCGGTAGGTGACCTTGACGAGTTTGGGTTCTTCTTTGACCGCGAGGTAGCGGACGATGTACTCCATGGTCTCGGTGCGCGGCGCGGCGAGGTTCATCAGCTTGATGTTTTGGCGCAGGCGCACGGTCACCTCGGCCTTGCCATCGTTCTCGCTGACGGTGACCCTATGAACCGTGGGTTTCTCGAGCTGGAGCCACGGCATTGCCACGGTCTCGTCATTGACCTGCTGGTCGCCTAACGACTGGTAGTCCCAATCGGTGACGATAGCCTGTCCGCCGCCCAGGGTGATGATTTGCCGGCACGTGTGATTCATGGGGTCGGTGCCTGAGGTCTCGACATCCCAGTCCTCGATGCTGAAGGTTTTGAGGGCTACAGGGTCGTCGCTGTAGGTGACGGTGTCACGGCCCAGGGCGACGATGACATTGGCGGTCGTCTCGCGGGTGATGACGCGGCTCTCGAGTGCCTCCATCGAGAAGTAGGAACACTGGCTCGTCCCCAGCAGTTGCAGGTGCATGGTCTCGCCCGGCGTGACCTCAAAGGGCGATGCCTCGCTGTAGCTGCCTTGCTTCACCACCGTCTGGTAGGACAGGGTGGTGGTGGGGTCGGGCACCTCGGTGGTGGACTCGACCTCAGCAGCATAGGTTACCTCAAACGACAGGGTATGACTCTGCGGCTTCTTGGCATTGACG
>JAEEGG010003420.1_pt1 | contig 39597 bp, 29 predicted proteins | sample 9134161 | NCBI WGS metagenome assembly JAEEGG01 (sample SAMN16246543, study PRJNA631951) | gut metagenome | biome: gut microbiome; feature: rumen; material: CR-attached | host: Bos | place: Iran: Karaj | collected 2018-10 | reverse complement strand
AATCGGCATATTCTATGAAATCAGAAACAACAAAAACATTATTACCTGATTTTTTTTCGATTAATTCTTCTATATATTTAATTATACTCATCTATGTTACCTTCCAAAGAAACATCTTGTCCCTTTTAATATATTATTTTAGGGACATAATGTCAAGAAAAATGTCCCTAATCATATAATGCATTAGGGACAAATTGAGGGTATCCAAACTTTTTGAGGGGCTTAGTTTGCCCTCACGAATGACCCTCAAATAGATTGGCAAACCCTCAAAAAGATTGGTTATCCCTTTTATTATAGATTTGCTGTCAAATTCGGGATTATAATACGTGTCAAAAACAAATGCAACGGCCTATTGCAGTCATTTTATCTCATTTTGTTAATAAGCTTCTATATAAGTACCGGTACATATTTATCAGTAATTTCAACTACTTTTAACTCTTAGTGACTTGTATCTATACTTATCAAATAGTTTCTGGCCAATGTACATAAATAAGCAACTTAATATTGCTAAGCTCATCAGCTTCATCCAAACACTACCTATTGACAGGCCTCTGTCCAGTTCAACTGTAACAGAGAAGTACTTACTTATCACCGGTATTCCGCCCCATATATTCATGTATATCAGCAATAGCATCGAAGCCAATGCCCATAATACGCTTCTCTCCAAAATGACCAATAAAAACCCTGCACCTCCGTAGAAGCATGACTGCAGAAATAGTATCAAAGAAAAAGTAAACAGTTCTGAAATACCTATCACTTTGTAAACAACCAGTGCAGCACAGGATATAACAATTATAACCTGAAAAAGAATTAGAAATGTTACAACCCTGCCTATACCCAATAATCTTCTTGAGTATCCGCAAGAAAATAAGACTTCAGCTCCTTCATCTTCAACATATGGGTGAAAAGACATTATGATCCACCATGATGCCAGCGGAGGCAACAGTCTCTGTGAAAAATACAGCACTGTGTTCACAAAATTTTTTGCTAATTCATCAGGTGCACTTTTGTACATAAATATGCCGTAAACCGTGAGTATAGCGACCATGACCATGGGTACAAATCCCGCTATGGACATAGCCCTTATATCAAGCATGATCATCTTTATAAACCTACGCATATATCTCCTCGCGATGAATTAGATACAGATATCCCTCTTCCAATGAAGGCTCCACAGACTTTGCGTCACTGCATGGCTGATCCTCACTCAGTGCCCTAACTATATATCCTTCCCCGGATTTCTTCCGGTCAGTAGTAATTATGTTCTTAAGCTTATCCCCTACCTGAGGATCAGGAGCCGCTATTTCCCATACTTTTCCCTTTGCATTTTTGATTATCTCATCACATGTCCCCGTCATCATAACATGACCTTTATGAAGCACAGTTACCCTGTCACAGATATCCTCCGCATCATCTATAATATGCGTTGAAAACAAGACCGTCCTATCAGCCCCGATGTCTCTTAGCAAGAGTCTGAACCTCATCCTTTCCTCAGGATCAAGTCCCGATGTCGGCTCATCAACTATCAGTATCTCAGGGTCTCCGAGTATAGCCTGTGCTATGCCAAGGCGTCTGACCATGCCACCCGACAAAGAACCCACTTTTGCTTCAGCCTTATCTTCCAAATTGACCAGGCTTATAACCTTATCTGTTTCTGACCTTATATCTCTGTTTACCTCTTTTAATATAGCCATATGCTCCAAGACTTCCCGTACAGTCAGTTTATGATACATCCCAAAGTTTTGAGGAAGATAACCGATGATTCTTCTTACTTTAGCGGTATCGTTCCAGGATAAGTCTCCATGAATTATCTGTCCGTCATCTTTATCCAGCACAGTAGCTATTATGCGCATCAGGGTAGTTTTTCCGGCACCGTTTTCACCTACAAGCCCATGTACACCCTTGATATTCTCTATGCATATGTGATCAAGGGCTTTAAGCTTACCATAATTTTTACATAAATTATCTATATTCATTATATAACCTCGTCAGCTCATTCAGCCAATAATACTCTCCAAAGCCGCTACTGATTCTTTTGAGGATACACCTTTATTCAAAAGATTTAAGAATCTCTTAAAAAACGCTACCTGTTCCTCGGTATCTAAACTTTTTTGAAACTGATACGCCCTCACCGCTGCTTCAGCGAGACTCTTTTTATCATTTCCTATATAATCGATAATCGATTCAAAACTCAAACCTTGTTTGGATTTGGATACGCCTCTGGAAATAAGATTATCCAGATACATATATTCAAAGATTTGTTTAAAATAATAATCCGAATCATCCCAGCCATCAGTTTTTAATATGAAATCCAAAAGCGAAACCCCATCCGCTTCCTCTATAAGATAACCGCCATTATCCATATAAATGCAAAGAATCACATGATCATTAAGTATATATATGCCCTCACCAAGATTGTTCTGCAGAATGCTCGGGAAAACAAATATCTTTTTTACACTAACATCTACTGTTTCACCTAACATTTCTTTATATATAATAGGTACAGAGCTATTAAGGTTTTGCATCAGATTCACAGCCTGTCCTACATTTTCCGGATATAATATAGGATATATAACGGAAATACCATCCTCGTCTTTTTCATCAAACCATCCGCTACAAATTGTTATCCCGGAACTTATACCTTCCCAATAATTCTTATTTGTCCGATTTAAACTGCAAAACACATCATTCTTTCCCAAGTACTTCAGTTTAAACAGGGTATCCTTTTTCCCGGCAGGATAATTAAACAACGCTGTAGCCATTGTTTCAGCTTCCAACGCTTTACCTACATACTCTTCAGGTATCCAGGCAAATATTCCCGGCAGAACCCACTTATCACTTGCCTTATAAAGATTTAAGGGTGGACGTCCTTTATATGTAAGATGCAAAACATGATCCCCTGTATAACTACCTTTATTGTGTATAATTAGTGCATCTCCCTGTGTCTCGTATTCACACTCATGACCATCTATATTGCACTCATTGATGACAAATCCATGAAACAAGGTGAAAACCATGGGCTTAGAAGCGTTCCAAATGTTAACTTCTATATCTGCTGATATTTCAAAGCTGAGTCCGTCATCCAGTATTATATCATAACCCTCAATTTCGTATACATCATCATCATTGACTTCTGAAAATTCCGGTTCCGGATTTTCCCTATAATACGCAATCAGTTCTGCATCCTGGCATTTGTTATACTGAATCTTAAAGATACAGTTTGCTCCGATATAGCCGGATGCAATAAGAATCAGTGATATAAGTATCAAGCTTATCTTTAATATCTTTTTCCTTTTTTCAACAACAGCTCTGTTCACAAACAGGATAACCGCTCCGGATAATATACATAACCTAGCTATCCAAAGCTCTGTATTGAGGCAATACCCATATGATTCCGAAATCATACTGTTTGGATCCATCTGCCCGACATTAAACATATTATAGTACTGAGACAATATCCCGCCACCGCCAAGCATTAATGGCTCAGCTAATTTAGGGACAAGCGGTCCTAACGCAATCGAAAGCATAAAAGCGAGAGGATAGACAGCTTTTGTATTGGCAGCAACACCTATAAACAACCCCATTATACCGCTGATAGCAAACGGTATCACCCAGTACAATGCAATGTAAGCCATGCTTGGCAAATAATAAGCTCCCACTACATCATGTAAGAAAAATGAAAGAAAAACTGTAATGCTCCCGGATATCAAAATAAATATCCCCATAATGAAAATAACAATAATCTTAGAAACATATCTATATAAAGCAGCATTATAAACTGTATAATATATTTCCTCACAATATTCTTTTCTTTCTGTGGACGAACGTATGATTCCCAAAAATATACCACCGGTAATCATGACTTGAGTAACCCATCCTGATGTTGTAAACGCATTACCTGTTCTCCACGCAGAAGGGACTGATATGATAAAAAGAGTGAGCAGCACAAACCATATAACAGCTAAAACCCAAAAACTTATACTCCTGTATAGCAATTTAAGTTCTAACTGCACATCTGTATATATATGCTTCCCTACTGTCTTTTTACGCATATCAGTCTCCATATTTAATCTAAATTCATCCCTAATAAAGTTAAGGTAGATCAGTCAGTTTTCCTGCACCGAAGCAGCCTGCAATCGCACCTGCAGGATCAAGATGTATTTTCAAAGGTACATTACTTCTTGCAAGATTATAATTTGCAAGAATATGATACCACTCTTCTCCCATCCATCCTGTCCCTGGCACTAGTCGCAAAGAGACAATTGTAGTATCAAACAAAGTTCCATTTTCCAACAACTCCACATAAAGATCATTTGTTGAGTATATAGAATTTACTCCGTCAAAATCAATATAGTTTGAACAATTTAATATATTACTGGTTTTAGGTCCTTCTACTGTATATATTACTAACTGTAACGGTTCAGCAAATGCGTTTACTGCCGTACTAAACGCCATGATCAAGCCAAACACAATCAAAAACTGTTTAATTCTCTTATGCATATCATTTCCTTCTTTCTTTTATATTTATACTATGGTGTGCACTCCATTTGTATACAACTAATATTCACTAAAAATCTTACCTACTCTTTACTTATTTAAAGAATCACTATGAAATCTCATAAGTTAAAATTCATAAACTATATTTTAATTTACTAATTTCCCTGCTCCATAACACCCAGTTCCTAATCCCTGTGGTTCTAGATTAATAACCAAAGGCATATTATTGTCAGGAAGATGATAATTAGTCAATATAGAATACCATGTCCCACTAAACGAACCTGTACCCGGGCTAAGTAAAACAGAAACTATAGTAGTATTAAAAAATAATTGCTTTTCCTCTAATTCAACATAAAGATTATTAGTAGAATAAGAAGAATTTACACCAGAGAAATCAATATATCCAGAGCAATACATTGGATTTTCAGTTTGTTCTCCGTGACTCTGTGTGTATATATATTGTGTTGCCGTTTGAGCAAATGTAGTAATAGTTGTACTGACAGCCACCAAAACCACTGTTACTAATAATAAGCGTTTCACAAATGCTAACATATTAAACACTCCTTTCAATTAGTATTATTAAAACCTAATATCCCACAATATTTCCATAGACAGTAAATGAATCATTGCCGTTTGACCCTGTGGCGGATACTGACATCCGCACCCTATATACACCATGAGATACAGCAATAGAGTCCGTAGTATCGATATCCGTTACTATCTCTGTTGGACTATATCTCGTGACAGGCTATATCAGCATAAGATATGTTACATATAAAAATATTAGTTAGTAACCAACAGTATTCCCATCCACATTAAACTCTTCACATCCACCTGTTACTGATGTTGCACTCACCGTCATCCATGCCCTATAGGTTCCGTGACCGACACCGGTCGTATCAGTATTATCCTGACTTCTTCCTCCATTATGCGTCCATGAAGCGTAGGAGTGCCACGATCCATTTTCATATTTTTCAATGTATACTGATATACCGGTATAAATCGTCCCATACTCTCCGTTTACAATCGATCTAACTGATGCACATCCCGAAGTTATTGATAGTGTACAACTCGCATAATTTACAAACATATAAGGATCATCCTGCTCAATAATTACAGGCTCATCTAATTCATCCGCATTGATTTTCAGTGGTTCTCCAACTATTCCACAAAAAGTTATAACAACTGCCATCATTAAAAAAATTTTTCTCTTTATCATATTCTACCTCCGCATCTTAATTCGATTTTAATAATCGCCATTTAACATTCTAATCAATGAATCTTTATTCATATTGTCTGCAATAATATCATACAGATAAACGCCGTCTGTAACTATGAGATAATTACTTTTATCAGTTTCTATAAATTCTCCGACATAATTTCCAAATTCCACATTTTCATGTTTGCCATTAATAGAATTATAGTTTGGATTCACGCTCGACAAAGTTTGATGATATACAATTCTATATCCCCTTTCCGCAGATTCATATACTATCGAATTTATCATAACATCTTTTGTCTCTGATAAAACACTATAGCCTTCAGGTATCCAGGTTGGATCATAATATTCAAGAATCTCAATATTATTCTTTTTCTCTTCAACTGTATCCATTACTGAAACATCATTATACTGAATTTCGATTTTCGAGTGGTCATCCAGATCTTCAACTTGTATGCTCTTTATATAGTTCCGTACCGCTGCATATACAGTAACACCTAATAGGACTGTCGACAGGCAGATTATAACTATCATACATGCTACCTTGCTGATATGCAGAGAACCTATCTTTAATATATTTTTACGTTTTCTTTCAGTTTCTTCTGCTAATGCAAAAAATTTATCTTTAAATCCTTTATCTTCAACCTCCTTTATCATCTTATCAATTTCTTTTTGCTCCTCTTCAGAGAGAGTGGGCACATCATAAAATAATCCTTCGAGATTGCTAATTTCTACTTCACTATCCTCATAACTGTTGTCGTTCAACTTGCGCCCCCCCCCGACAGTTTTCTGTCAATTCCTTCATTTGTGTTCATGTTTTCTCTCGTATTCCCTCCTTTTCAAAATATAATCTTCTTAAATCTTCTACACTTCTATATATACGTTTTTTTGCTGTATCTTCGTTAATGTTATGCTTTTCCGCTATTTCCTTGATAGTAAGTTTGTCAAAGTAGAAATCATATATGTAAACCGATTTTTTATTATCAAGTTGTTTTAATAACTTATGCAGTTTCTCTTTTTCTAGTCTTTTTATGACTTCATCTTCCACATTATCTACTATCAGGCTTTTTTCAGAATATCTTATTCTTCCTTCAGCATTATTCTCATCATCAGGAAACGGGACCTCATTCCGTGCGATCAACTGGTGCTTCTTTAAATATTTCAAAGCAGTATTGTGCGCAGTAACTGATACATAACTCTTTATTTTAGAATCATCAAATTTATGCACATTTTTTGCAACAGAATAAAACGTTGTTTGAAACGCTTCCTCCGCCAGATTCTGATCACCAAGAATACCATATACTATCCACATAACCAACCGATGGTATTTCTCATATATCTCATTCAGTTTTTCTTTATTATCATCTGATATTTCCATGTTTTAACATTCCGTATTTTTGATTATTTATCACTCTACTATATAATACCCTCCACAAGTCAAAAAGGGACAAAAAAGTTGCACAAAATTATCGATTGATTTTTGTGCAACTTTTTCAATCTATTATAGTTAATAACTTCTAACTCCATTAACTAATGGTAAAGAAAAAAGTAGTCACTAACTAATAACTCTAGTTTTCACATCTACATATATGCCAAGGCTATGACTTAGTGTATAAAGAATACCATCCTTTATAACCATATCGACTGTACCATCATCAAATTGTATATTTTTCTTAGATTCTACATAATTAAATCCCTGAGAGTATACTATATTTCCATCACTATCAACACAGTAGCTGATTGCTCTCTCATCCCAATAATTAAAGATATAATAGCCATTAGATTCCTGCATAAATTTCAAGATGCTATATGCCAGTACTTTATCTGCCTTTATATCAAACAGATATTCCTCCTTCCAATCTGTTCCGATACGATATATTTTCCACGTACCAACCGATTGAGGCTCATTGACCTCTAAGGTATTTTCTAAAACATCTGCCAGAGAGCTTTCATATGCTGTATACAAATACTTTTCGTCAGTTCCAACGATTATATTAAAAACCTGATCCGCATCACTTAACCTATCAAATGATTCTGTTTTAGAATTATAAATGTAAGTATGTCGGCTGCGGCTACCATAATCACTGTATTGAACGAAAAGTTTTCCGTCCAGCTTATAAAAAAAGAACGAGCCATTACATCCTGCAGGATTCAGCAGTGTTTTTTTAGATTTTGTTTCAAGGTTTTGCACACATAATTTGTGGTCAGTCTTATCCTCTTTATCATTTTTTTCCTTAAACCCTTTACTATAAAATAACATATCATCAAAAGCACAAACCGTGCTGCATACTTCATTAGGGCAAGGATGGTTTAATTTGTTTTTGGATAAGCATTCCAGACTACTACCATCAGTCTTTACCCTGTAAAAGTATTTTTTACCCCAAAAGTAAATATATTCTTCATCTATATCAGTTATGCGGCTAACACCTCTTGAAACAAGTTCTTTCTTCTTTTCACCGGCTTTCACACGCAAGAGAGACTTGGTATTTACTTTTTTGAAGTAGATATACCCATCATTCTCAAATATTCCTGATTCGGTATCCACATTTTTAAGATAAATTTGTGCCTTTTTAGTCATTTCAGGGGTAATCCTGTAAATCATATTGTCCTTTGTAAAATAAACAACTCCGTTATACTCTATGCCATTCATGGCTATAGCACACATAGTCTCGTCATCATATCCTTTAACATCAATGCTCTTTTCTGATGCTAAGATATAATAATAGTTGGGTAGAATTACTGTTGATATGCTTACTAATATACATATAAGTACTGAAAAATATATTCTTCTGGTCATAGTATATCTCCTTTACGAAAGATTACTCTTTGCTACCTTAGCTATCACCTGTCTATACTTATTATAAGCGTAGACTGTTCCTGAAGCGTTTACTACATTGATATTCAAATTATTTTACCGTCAGCAAGTCGTATAACCCTTTTCGCCTGATTTGCGATTTTTTCATCATGTGTTACAATAATCACGTTTTTTCCTTCATTGTTGACCCCTTTCAGAAGATCTATAATCTCCTGGCCAGTTTTGCTGTCAAGTGCACCTGTCGGTTCATCTGCAAGAATCAAATCCGCCCCCGTCACCAGTGCTCTTGCGATAGCACACCTCTGCTGCTGTCCTCCGGATATTTTTGTTGGGAAAGATTTTATATAGTCTCCTAACCCGACACGAATAAGGATTTCGTCCGAAAGGGCATTTCGTTTCTTTTTGGGGATATTATTTGCCCTTAAAGGAATCTCAACATTTTCCCTTAAAGTATAGTCTTTTAAAAGTGCAAAATTTTGAAAGACAAATCCGATATGTTCACGCCGGAAAAGGTCAGCTTTTAAATTAGAAAATCCGGATACCATCTGTCCATCAAATATATACTCACCTTCTGTAGCACGATCCATGCATCCAAGTATATTTAAAAGAGTGGTTTTACCTGATCCGGAAGCCCCCATAACTGCAACAAAATCACCCTTTTGAATCTCAATGTTTATTCCTTTCAATGCGAAAAGATTATTATCTCCATTCTTATATACTTTAGTTATATTTTTCAGTTGTATCATACTCTGACCTCTCTGACTGCATGTTCTTGGTAAAATACTGTTTTCCTATCTATTTTTAGACCCATTATTTTTTCATTCTACTCTTCGACAAACATAGTCCGCAGGGTTAGCCTTAGATATCCAAAACAACGGTTTAGCCGAAAGAATTATTGCAATTCCAATGAAAATAACCACTTCTAAAAAGAATCCATTACTGATTGTTCTAATCCATGAATCCGCATTACGGAATATGGTTTCGAATAATAGTGTGAACAACATCGAGATGATTACGGCAGGAACTTCGTACATGATCATGGTTTTAAATATATCGGGCAATAGTCTTATTATTTTATAACCAAAAATTCTTTTTACCATAAACTCATATGAGTATGCCCTGCTCCAGACTACCGAAAGAAATAGCATATTAAAGACACATAATACAGAAAGTGCTCCAATTACTATCTTCATAAAGGAAGTATATGTTCTTATTTCGTCTTCATTGGCTGACCAAAAACCATTCGTTTTAATAATCTGTAAACTGTTTTCGCCATATGCTTCGGTTAATTGTTTTTCCAGCAAATCTATATCACTATCTTGATCAGAACAAACATAAGTCATCATTCCTTCAAATATATCATTATTGTACCCATACCCAAACCATTTTAACATAATCTCCGGACTTAACGTACTTTCAAAAATGAAGAAGCGTTTATCCTTTCCTTCAAGTGAAGTACGGTCAAGAATTCCAATAACTTTTACTTCTGTATCAAAAATTTTTATATACTTTTCTCCGTTTTTTATATATACGCTATCCAACCACCTATCCCCTATTGCACAGAGCGGGACATCTGAAGAACCAACAATTCCTATTCTGTTCCCTCCGTCAATAGTTTCAAGCATAGCTTCATTCTGTCTGGTCACCAAGTATCCCCATCTATCCCCATATTCCGTTGAGGAGATAGGGAGTCTAATTTTTTCATAAAGATTTCCTTTTGAAAAATTCAAATCCGGTTTGGGTTCATCCTTTGAGAACTGCATAAGTGTAATGTCATAATTCACAGCATATTTAAAAGCTGACTTGCCTGTCCTGATATCGCTGTACTCCCGGTATAGATAAAGACCATAATACATGATAATAAAACACACAACAAATGAGATCATGAAAAGAAATGAAAATATACTGCTGGATTTGAAAAATTTTCTATGCCGTATTCTTCGGTCTGCATTCTTAATTATATCCGGAAGGCTTTTCCCGCAAATAAAAAGATACGATAATATAGAAATTACAAGTGCCGTTATTACAGCCAATCCTATTGCACACAAAGGTCCGTATATATATACATCTCCAAAAATTCTAAAGTTTTCACTACCGGTAAGATTGAGCATTCGGCACAGGAACAGGTCAGATGCCACTGCGCCTATTATTGCGGATAATACCAGTTTTTTCATATTGTCTAGCAGCAGGAGCAAAAAGACTTCCTTCCTTGTCATACCATTTGAGAGCCACACTCCAATCTCATCATTTCTCATTACGCTGAAAAGAAGTTGTACTGTTAGCAGGATCATTGCAGTCACAAGAAATGAAATCGGTGAAACCAATGCAACTGCATTCAATATATCGTCATATTGGGATAACTGTACCTGCAGTTTGTTACGCATGCTCTGAACACTCACAGTAATGCCGTTTTTATCCGCAATTTCTTTTATTTTTGATATCCCGTCTTCAAATGAAGTTCCCTCCGCAAAAGAAACCGGTAGCGTTCCATAAAGCGAAATAACATCATTCTCAGAAGTCTTTCCCAAAACCATGATTATCATATTATCAAGGTTGTAGCCATAACTTGCATCAAACATAAAATTTGTGGCAGCGGCTTTAACATTTAATATTTCCTCTCCTTTATCGATAATCCCCGCTACACGGTAGGTTATATCCCTTTTAAAAGAAGGATTATATTTAGTTTCGCACGCTCCTATCGGAATATCCCTGAAATTGTACCCAAGATACAATATATAGTCACCATTTTCCAACTCCTCCTGTATGTCAAAATTCCCCTTGTACAGATCAAAGTTATAAAAATCTTTAAAATGATACGAAAAAGCCACTGTATCGTATAGATTCATCCCGGGAGGCAAATCACCTCTTAATATATTGTGCTCATTAACTCTGCTGGTCTCAAACATAGTAGTAGAATAATCCGTTCCATCATATGACAGATTGAATTCGACTCCGGCTTCAATATAATCGCCAATACCAAAAATCTCTTCAGAATCAAGCAGTTGAACTATAAAAGCACGGCCCTCTTCAGTAGCCGACACTATTTTTTCATTTGACAATGTCGATTTAAAATCTATTACAGCACAGTTATCAAGGCCTGTCGGCAACAACCTGTCTACGTCCCGATAAGCTCTGTTAAATATCCAAGGAAATGAAATAATAAAGCACAAAAGCCCAAAGCATATGAGAGTTATTAAATAACTGATCACATGCATCCTTATACTGGAATGATTTCTTTTTTTTATAAAAAATGAGTAACTGGACAATTTCATCATTTTCTCCTAAATGACAGTAAGCAGCCTAAAGAATTCGACTGCTTACTGCCAGGCAACATATAAACTTAGTACTCTACTGCACTGTAAGCTACTGTCTTATTCGAAAACCAATTTGATTCGCTCCAGCTTGTATAACCCGGTAAAAAATAACTGTTTACAAGAACACCCGTTTCATGAAATCCATCCATATCAAAGAATTCATATGTACAACCAACAATGTTATCTAGATTACCTGTTGCGTTTGCCCAGCCGCTTGCGGTTTTACCAATACAGCTAGCTGAAACCGTTATAGTGCAACCGGATGTATTAACACTATTTTGAATGTTGGATTCTCCCTGATAAGCTGCTGTCCTAACAACACCTGCCTGAACAAAAGTAGTTTGAGCTAAAATCAGTGTACAAATGAGAACTAATGCAAATGTTTTTTTCTTTATTTTTCCTTTGATCATTTTCGTTTTACTCCTTCACAAAATATAATAAGCCGACAGTTGAAATACTCTTTGTGTTTTCTACATCATCTCCTTATAAAATAATCTGATATGCATATCCATTAACCCTAGGATCATCTAATCTTTAAAAAGTTTATAAAATAAGTATCGTTTCTTCAAGACCAGAATACTCAAAAGCACACACATAGCTTCTAAGTTCAGCCAAGTTAAACCAACCAGCTTCTTCTTTATCTAGTGCCATCAAATGTATCCAACTCTTGCCATCTGTTTTGTCAAAGATATAGTATCCTTGTTCAAGATGTATTCTTTATGAAGTTGGATTCAAATCAATGGACACACCTAAATCTAAGGTAAGTTTTAGATAGGCTGACTCAAGATAATCTAATACGTAAGTAGAATCTTCTGGATAGTCACTTAAAAACTCATCTTTATCATAATAAGGAACATCATATATACCATCCAACCTTGAAATGTTTCCGTCACTATCAACAAAATATTTTACATTTAGTGAGTATATCGGGAAAATACACTATTTCCGTTTTTTATATTGAATTATTTATCCCTCTAATATATAATAACCCTCTTCAAGTCAAAAAGGGACAAAAAAGTTGCACAAAATTATCGATTAATTTTTGTGCAACTTTTCAATTTATTATAGTTAATAACTAAAACTTCCCACACCGTTAAGGTGTGCTGAACCTTGAAAATTGTATATTTTTCTTAGATTCTACATAATTAAATTCCTGAGAGTATACTATATTACCATCACTATCAATACAATAACATGTAGTCCAATCATCCCAGAACTTGAAGATATAATGGTCGTCTGACTTTTGTAAAAACTTTAACATGCTACTAGCAAAGAGCTTCATACATTTGATGAGAGCATGCTTGCTGAGTATGTTTAATGATTATTTCATTGTTGCAAAATCCTTGGGACTTGTATATAATGATGCTAAGGTCAAAAGTAAAAAAGCAGCCAAAGGAGAGCACAGTATATGAAGACATTCAATACCACAGTTGTGTGCATTCCCTCAAAGCATTATATGGTAGATATCTCTGAAAGAGTATCTGAGATAAAAAAATTAGTTGATACAGGCAAGTATTTTACAATCAATAGAGCTAGGCAGTATGGTAAAACTACCACGCTTACTGCTCTGGAGAATTACCTGTCTGATCAGTACGATGTAATCAGTATTGATTTCCAGGATGTAACCGGTGCTGATTATATAGATGAAAGCGGATTTGTTAAGGGCTTAGCGGGGGTATTATGTGATACTAGAGACAATATGAATATACCTGTACCGGATGAGTATTATGATATGCTTAAGAGCTTGGCAGACCAGGATAATGACGCAAAACTGAATGATATATTTAGGATTTTTGATAAATGGTGCAAAACTAACGCTAAGCCGGTTGTACTAATGATCGATGAGGTTGATACGGCTACTAATAATCAGGTATTTCTTGATTTCCTTGGAAAACTTAGATCCGGATACCTGAAAAAGGAGAAGAATCCTAACTATAAGACCTTCCGGTCTGTTATACTTGCCGGAGTGACGGATATAAAACATTTGAAGGCAAAGATCCGTGATGACGGAGATTCTAAAGAAAACAGTCCTTGGAATATAGCGGCTGATTTTACTATAGATATGAGCCTGTCAGCAGATGGGATAAAGGGGATGCTTGATGACTACGAGTCTGATCACCATACCGGGATGGATACCGGAAGGATTGCCGGTATCATACGTGATTATACAAGCGGGTACCCCTTCCTTGTGAGCCGTATCTGTGAAAAGATAGATGTAGATGTCAGCAAGTCTATGGGGCTTAAGGCTGCATGGACTAGTGCAGGGATTGATGAAGCCGTAAAGATGATCCTTGCGGAGGGTAATACGCTATTTGATTCCCTGACTAAGACTCTCAACAATATGCCTGAGCTTAGGTCTTCGATACGAAGTATACTGATGGAGGGTACCAAGCTTACCTGGAATCCTGACCAAAAGGATATTGCGCTGATGCAAATGTACGGATTGATCAGAAATGATCATAATACAGTGAGAGTGGCTAATCGTATATTTGAGACCAGACTGTACAACCTTTTCCTTTCTGATGAGGAGTTAAAATCTAATGTTTTCTCTCGTGAAGGTGAATTGGCCAAGAATCAGTTCGTTGAAGAAGGGAAACTCAACATGCGGTTGATTCTTGAAAGGTTTATTGATACATATACACAAGTCTGCGGACCACTTGTGGATCGGTTTAAGGAAAAGGATGGCAGGGAACTGTTCTTGCTGTACTTAAAGCCTATCATAAACGGTACAGGCAACTATTATATTGAAGCCCAGACCCGAAATCAGACAAGAACTGATGTTATAGTGGACTATCTCGGACAGCAGTATATCATAGAACTGAAAATCTGGAGAGGTGAAAGATATAACGCTGACGGTGAAAAGCAGATCAGCGAATACCTTGATTATTTTCAACTGACTACCGGCTATATGCTCAGCTTTAACTTCAACAAGAAAAAGGATCAGGGCGTAAAGCGTGTGGAGATTGGTGACAAAGTTTTGTTTGAGGGCACACTGTAACAGATGATATTGACGCAGGGATATTATTTCCCTGCGTTTGTCATATCAATAATTATACAGATTTCCTAATCAAGCAATCTCTAATGTTTAGAAGTTACCCTGCAATCTGATTTCCGGTATAGAGCTGATAGTACTTGCCCTTTTCCTCTATCAACTGGTCATGTGTACCGCGCTCAATGATACGGCCCTGTTCAAGTACCATGATACAGTCGCTGTTCTTAACTGTTGAAAGTCTGTGCGCAATAACAAATGTTGTCCTGCCCTTCATCAACTTATCCATACCCTCCTGTACCAGTTTCTCTGTTCTGGTATCGATGGAGGATGTAGCCTCATCGAGGATAAGTACGGGCGGATCTGCTATAGCTGCACGGGCTATTGCCAGCAGCTGGCGCTGACCCTGTGACAGGTTTGCACCGTCTCCTGTCAGCATTGTGTTGTAGCCGTCAGGCAATCTTCTGATAAAGCTGTCCGCATTTGCAAGCTTTGCTGCTGCCTTTACTTCATCATCGGTAGCATCGAGCTTACCATAACGGATATTCTCCATAACGGTACCTGTAAAGAGGTGTGTCTCCTGAAGTACTATGCCGAGTGAATGACGGAGATCTGCTTTCTTTATCTTATTTACATTGATACCGTCGTAACGGATCTTACCGTCCTGTATATCATAGAAACGGTTGATAAGGTTTGTGATGGTGGTCTTTCCTGCACCGGTAGAGCCTACGAATGCTATCTTCTGACCGGGTGTAGCAAAAAGCTTGATATCATGGAGAACCATCTTCTCCTCAGTATATCCAAAGTCTACATTGTCAAATACAACATCGCCCTTAAGCTCCCGGTATGTAGTGGTCCCATCTGCCTTATGGAAATGCTTCCATGCCCATACGCCTGTACGTTCATTGGTTTCTTCGATGGTGTACTCTCTTTCCTGAGTATTCGAATCGCTGCCGGGCTTGTAAACCTTCTTTGCATTAACCAGAGTAACATAACCCTCATCTGCCTCAGGCTTCTCATCCATAAGCTGGAAGATTCTGTCTCCGCCCGCGAGTGCCATGATGATGGAGTTAACCTGCATGCTTATCTGGTTGATAGGCATATTTAAATTACGGTTAAAGGTCAGGTAGCTGATAAGCGCACCGAGTTCAAGTCCTCCAATGCCGTTTATAGCCATCGCACCGCCTATGATAGCAAGCACTACGTAGCTAACGTTACCTAACTGTGCATTGATCGGCATGATGATGTTTGCAAAACGGTTTGCATTGTATGCGCTGTCATAGAGTTCATCATTAAGTTTATCAAACTCAGCGATATTTTCATCTTCATGGCAGAACACCTTTACTACCTTCTGTCCTGACATCATTTCCTCAACAAATCCGTTAAGTGCACCGACTGCCTTCTGCTGCTTTACGAAATATTTTCCGCTCTTTCCGGAGATCTTCTTTGTGGTAAACAGCATTATAGCGATCATGATCACAGATACGCACATAAGCAGCGGACTAAGCATAAACATACTTATCGACACACTGACTATAGTGATGATACTGTTTAAGAACTGAGGTATGCTCTGGGATACCATCTGTCTCATAGTATCTACATCGTTTGTGTACAGTGACATAATGTCGCCGTGTGAATGCGTATCAAAATACTTTATCGGGAGTGACTCCATATGCTCGAACATATCATCCCTGAGTTTACGTTGAAAGCCCTGGGTGATTCTTACCATGATACGAGCCTGTACGAAGCTGGCCAGTATACCGGTAACTATAAAGCATGCGGTAACAAATATCTCATGTGCCAGATCTGCGAATGTAAGAGAGCCCTCTCTGATGCCCGGGATATAGATATCCACAAGCGTACGGGTGAACAATGTTCCCTTTACAGTCATGCAGAACACGGTAATGCCGATACATACACATACGCATATCCACAGCGCAAGGTTATCGAGTACCATATATTTTATAAGCCTTTTAAGGATCTTTCCCGGATTCTTAACCGTCGGCTTCATTCCTCTGGGCATCGGCCCACGTCCCATAGGTCCCGGCATTATCGCTCACCTCCTTCATCAAAGTCACCGTTGCCGCCTGTCTGAGATTCATAAACATCACGGTAAATCTCATTGTTCTTAAGCAGCTCATCATGTGTACCAAAGCCGTTTATCTTGCCGTCTTCCATTACGATGATCCTGTCGGCATTCATAACACTTGAAATACGCTGTGCTATGATAAGCTTTGTGGTTCCGGGTATTTCCTCAGCAAAAGCTTTCCTGATCTTAGCATCGGTAGCTGTATCTACAGCACTGGTGCTGTCATCCAGGATCAGTATCTTAGGCTTCTTTACCAGGGCTCTTGCGATACAGAGTCTCTGCTTCTGTCCACCGGATACGTTAGTACCGCCCTGCTCTATGTAGGTCTCATACTTATCAGGCATCTTCTCGATAAACTCATCTGCACAAGCCAGTTTACATGCTCTTATGCACTCAGCCTCGATTTCGGCCTTCTCCTGGGGTGTTTCAACGTGGGCATCCTTACCCACATTTTTTCTGACACCCCAGCGAAGGTTATCCATAATAGTTCCTGAGAAAAGGACATTTTTCTGAAGGACTACGCTTACCTCGTCACGAAGTACTTCGAGGTCGTATTCCCTGACATCCCTGCCACCTACAAGGACGCTTCCGTCATTTACATCATACAGACGGCTTACAAGGTTAACGAGAGTGGACTTTGCAGATCCCGTACCACCTATGATACCGATCGTTTCACCGGATTCTATGTTAATGTTGATATTACTTAATACGTTTTCCTTACCATCCTTATTATATCGGAAGTTTACATTCTTAAATACGATGCTGCCATCCTTAACTTCCATGACAGGATTTTCGGGATTAACGATATCGGGCTCTTCAACCAGCACTTCGTTTATACGCTTCATACTTGCAGCACTCATGGTAAGCATGATGAATATCATTGAGAGCATCATAAGGCTTATGAGTATACTCATGCAGTATGAAAGAAGCGCGGTAAGGTCACCAAGATTGAGCTCTGTCTCAAATGAATTGATTATCATGTTGGCACCGAGCCAGCTGATAAGCAATGTACATGTGTAAACAGTAATACTCATTGCAGGACCGTTGAAGGTTGTAAGCTTTTCTGCAGCCGAGAATATCTTATAGATATTGTTGCTGGCAGTCTTAAATTTCTTTTTTTCGTGGTCCTCACGGACATATGCCTTAACTACGCGGATCGCATTTACGTTTTCCTGTACGCTGGCGTTTAACTCGTCGTACTTGGGAAATGCCTGCTCGAATGCCTTCATGGCCTTTGAGATGATAAATGCTAAAATGCAGCCAAGTATTATTACCGCTATCAGGTAAATAAGAGCAAGCTTGGGCTTGATTGTAAATGACATGATGAGTGCGATCACGAATGTCATGGGTGATCTCATACACATACGAAGTATCATCTGGTATGCGTTCTGTACATTGTTTACGTCCGTGGTAAGTCTTGTAACCAGACCTGCTGTAGAGAACTTATCGATATTCTTGAATGAGAATGTCTGGATCTTGTCAAACATACCCTTTCTTAAGTTCTTTGCAAAACCTGTGGAAGCCTTTGCTCCGAACACACCGCCCATTATACCGCCTGCAAGGCCTATTAGGGCTGCAATTACCATGAATATACCTACGAGAATGATATGGTTGATGTCACCTACTATTTCTCCGGCTTCATTTTTGGCATTAATACCATCATTTACCAACGAAGCCATAAGCAGCGGCACAACCATCTCCATGGCAACTTCGATGATCATACTCAAAGGAGTGAGGATGGATTCCTTTTTATACTCCTTAACATAAGATAATAATCGCTTTATCAAAGTTATTTCCTCCGATATAATAATTTATGATTAATTTTCAAAACCACTCTGTTTCATATTTGCCGTCAGAGTATCAAATACATTTCTGATGGTCTGTCTCTCTTCATCAGAAATACCGCTTTCAAGTTTCTGATTTATATCAGCAATACTGCTCATGGTCGCATCATGGATGTCCTGACCTTTCTTAGTCACGAGGATGCGCTTTAGTCTTGTATCCTTTTCATCGGACTGCCTGGTAATATATCCCATCTGCTCAAACTGTTTCATAACATTCGCTACCGTCGAACGCGGCATACTGAATCTGGTTTCTATATCCTTCTGGTAGATAACACTGTCCTGCTGATGACACAAAAACCCTAAAATCCATCCATGAGTGACTATGATCTCGTCAAATCCCGCTTTTGTAAGCTCAGTACCGATAAAGCTGCTTATCGTATTACTCATACGCTTCATTTCCCAGCCTAAAGCCTCTTTGTGTTCCATCCTTTAAATCGTCCTCCTTCCTCTGTGACTTGATATTCTCATACTATCCATTATTTTTATCTCTGATTTCAGACAATTCCATTTTGAACTGTTTATTTTCGGATTGTTTTATTTGGGACCGTTCCATTTGGAACTGTTCTGTTTGGGATTATATACCCTGAAAACGGATTTGTCAATACCCTATTTAAAAAAATCGCAGAAACCCGAAGTCTCTGCGATTTTTTAATATATTATTTTTTTATATGCCAATCATTTGACTATGCTTTATCCGACCTTTACTTCCACCTTATCAAAACGTCCGTTTTCAGATACTACATATATAAAGCATCTGCCTTTGCCTACAGCAGTAATCTTACCGTTCTTGGAAACCTTTGCCACATTCTTATCAGTAGAAGCATATCTTAACGCCTTTATCTTACCGGTGGCGATATCTGCTTCCTTTTCTTCGTTAAGAGTTCTCACAACCGAAAGCTTTATGACCTCTCCCTTCTTTGCAGAAAGAGTTTCATCACCTTTTATCCTGACTTGGTTCGTATCAGTCTTAAGTGAATTTGCTGCTCCTGCCACATAACACTTAAGGCTCCTGTCCAAAATTACTTCATTACCGTCTGCATCTGTAGCATAGGCTTCTACATAATATTTATAGGTCTTTTCACCGTTTACTTTATGCTCAAACCTGAAAACTGTACCCTCAGTTGTCCCAAGTTTCTTGTAGTTTTTACCTAAAGCTGCTCCATATACTTTGTAAGTATCGGCTCCTGTTACAGCATCCCACATAAGTGTATTTTTTCCTTCGGATGCTAATGCAAGGACAGCAAAAGGATACGGGTCAACAGAAAAGTTTACGGTAGTCATATTTCCAAACCCATCCGCCACAGTCAGGGTATACGGATCATTCGATCCGCCTACTGCAAATGTACGTATACTTGGTTCATATTGCTTATCTCCATAGGTAAGTCTCATCCCAACAGGTGCTACATCCTTAATGTTTACGATCTGTGACTCACTGTATGCTCCGCCTTCTTCTATACCCTCTATCACAGGTGCCTCTGTATCATTGTAAATCTCAATGAGGTTATCCAGAAAAGCATCAAGTTTTTTAGTTGTCCACTTATTGGTAAGTCCTGACTTTGAAATGGCGGTATCGTAATCCTCGGTGTTGTTTTTTACGAGTTCAATATAATCATCAACCGCCTTGTCGAAGTCCTCCTTCGATACCTCATAAAGTTCAAGAGCACTCATAGCCGATGTCACATAGCTTATATAATATCCGGGGCACTCATAAATATGAGGAATGATAAACCAGCTTGCAGTCGAAGCCGGGAAATATTTATCCTGTATCGCATCAAGTGCTTCTACCAGTTCAGCAGCATCTTTGTAATCACCCTTGTATGCTGTAAGCTCTGTTTCTGCTATCATAGCGCCCTGATATAATGCCTCCATCATCATACCGATGTGCTTCATTTCGGCACTTTCTCCGGCCTCCTTAAATATCTGAGGATAGAAATTTACGAAAAGCATTTCCATTCCCTGTGAGTATGTCTCCTCAAGGTCAAGGTTATTTGACATATTATTCTGTAAATCTCTCCAGTAATAAGAATCATAATGTCCGAATTCATGAACAAGCGTATGAAGCTCCGAAAGCTTATCCGATGAAGCTGTCATACAGATAAATGGCATTTTAAAGTTTCTGAGGACACTCGTAAAAGAAGACGCCGATTCACCTGCAGAAATGATCATACAGCTCTCGGAATCGATCATGTACTGATATGCTTCTTCAAATTCAGGAGCCAGCTCGCCGATATATTTGCCCAGATTCTTTAATGTTCCGTCACTCAGACCTTCCTTGACCATTTTCTCAAGGAAATTGCTTTTATATGCATCAAATCTGTAGCGATAATTAAAAAGCTTTTCCCTTATCTCTGTACAGGTATTTAACGCATCGTCCGGAGTATATTTTCTGTTATAACCCTCTTTATAGATATAGTCCATATAGTTGTCGTAGCCATACAGCTTAGCCTGCTTATTATCATTCTGGATCATCTTAAAATAGATTTCCGACGCTTCAGCCTTAATCTTTCTAAGTAAAGTAGGATAAAGCAAGCCTACCGCAAAGTCTGACAGTTCTCCGCCGCTGTATGCATCAAGAAGTTCATAGACACCATATGTTTTTCCCATATATTCAACCGTCGGATTTACATCATAAAACTCCGTAACCAGCTGCTGATGGATTGCGGTGCATTCCACTTCTTTGGGAGTAGGCGTCTTGGTATTCAGTATACTCTTAATGCCTTCATCATCATACCAATTATAAAGTACACTCTTGCATGGAGAATAGTATACAGCCCTCAAAGCTTCCACATACTGATTGAATACATCCTGAAAGTCCTTGTTATTGGTTAGTTTTTCTTCCTTCCAGTAGGGGTCGTCACCATTTCTCAGGTACATATACTCACTGTAATTTACCATATCATAATATATAGGTATGATATCCTCCAGTTCCCCGATAAGCTTTTCAACCTCCTGCTTATGAGAATCAGCATTACAAAGTTCTTTTATATCTTTGATCTTATCCTTAAGCTCATCACCATCTATGTGCTCATACTTAAAAACAGTAAACTTTTCCTTAGAATGCTCATACTCACCCAAGCGGTCAGACTTTGCTGATACCGGTACCGAGATGATCGAAACCGATAATACAAATGCAATAATAAAACTTAAAACCTTCTTCATTCCTAAACCCTTTCAAAATATACCTTTAAAGCTGCTTTAAACTTCGGTCCCTAAGGCTCATTAAAATATCAGAGACAGGGGAACCGGCCCCTGTCTCCTATATCAATTTCAAAATTCTCTATTATGTGACAGTTGATCAAACCATTATCACTTGATCACTGATTTAACCTTAGTTGCAACATTCTCAGCGGTAAATCCGAATTTCTCAAATAAGAGGTTCTGAGGTGCTGAAGCACCAAAGCCTTCCATACAAAGTGTAGCACCGTCAAGTCCTACATACTTGCCCCAGCCGAAGTCTGAAAGAGCCTCAACTGCAACTCTTGCACGAACGCTCTTGGGAAGTACGCTCTCCTTGTACTCTGCACTCTGCTCCTCGAACAGGTCAACACAAGGCATTGAAACTACTCTTACATCGATGCCTTCAGCCTTAAGAAGCTCCTTAGCCTTTACAGAAATGCTAACCTCTGAACCGGTAGCAATGATGATAGCATCGGGAGTAGCCTTCTCTGAATCCTGGATAACATATCCACCCTTAAGAGCATCCTTAGAAGAACCTGCAATCTGAGGAAGGTTCTGACGGGTAAGTACAAGTCCTGTAGGAGTTGTCTTAGATGTAACTGCACTGTACCAAGCGGCCAGAGTCTCTGTTGCATCGCAAGGTCTGAACATATGGAAGTTGGGAAGTGCTCTCCACATAGCTGCCTGCTCGATAGGCTCATGTGTAGGTCCGTCCTCGCCGACACCGATACTGTCATGAGTAAAGATGAATGCTGTCGGGATCTTCATAAGTGAAGCAAGTCTTGCCATGGGCTTTGTATAATCTGAGAATACGAAGAATGTTGCGCCGTATCCGCGGAGACCGTAAAGAGTAATACCGTTGGCGATAGCTGCCATTGACTGCTCACGTACGCCGTAGTGGATATTTCTGCCTGTGCCATCCTCCTTGGAGAAGAATGCCTCACCCTTCATATCTGAAATGTTTGAAGGAGCTAAGTCAGCTGAACCGCCGAATAAGCCGGGAACGAACTCCTTAACACGGTTAAGAGCCATACCTGAAAGCTTACGTGTAGCCTCAGCCTTGTCCTCAAATTTCCAGTACTCTTCATTATTGATAAGATCCTTAGCAATATCAAGATTGAAATCAGCCTCGATAGCTGCCTTAAGCTCAGGATACTTAGCACAGTACTCAGCGTAAAGCTTGTTCCAAGCTTCCTCTGCCTTAGCACCGTTAGCTGCAAGAGCCTCGTAGTTAGCATATACCTCATCGGGTACAAAGAAAGGCTCTGTTGAAGGCCATCCGATGTTCTCCTTAAGTGCCAATACGTTCTCATCGCCCAGAGGCTCGCCATGTGCCTTAGCTGAACCTTCCTTAGCAGGACAGCCCTTGCCGATCTTGGTTTTGAACATGATGAAGCTCGGCTTATCCTCGCAAGCCTTTGCCTGCTCGATAGCCTTAGCGATAGCGTCCATATCATGGCCGTTTTCAACTACGATGGTCTGGAATCCGAATGCTTCAAATCTCTTCTCTACATTCTCTGCGAATGCGATATCGGTAGAACCTTCGATGGTGATATTATTTGAATCGTAAAGAACGATAAGCTTCCCAAGTCCTAAAGTACCAGCAAGCGAGAATGCCTCAGATGAAATACCTTCCATCATACAGCCGTCGCCACCGAGTACATATGTAAAGTGATCGAATACCTTATAGCCCTCCTTGTTGTACTTAGCTGCCATATGCTTTTCAGCCATAGCCATACCGACTGCCATAGCCATACCCTGTCCAAGAGGGCCTGTGGTAGCTTCAACACCCTTTGTATGTCTGTACTCGGGATGTCCGGGAGTAAGTGAATCCATCTGTCTGAACTGCATAAGGTCTTCCTTCTTAAGACCATATCCAAACAGGTGAAGAAGTGAATATAATAAAGTAGAACCATGTCCGCCTGAAAGGATGAAACGGTCTCTGTTTCTCCACTCAGGGTTCTTAGGATTGTGGTTCATCTCTTTTCCCCATAAAACATATGCGATATCTGCACAACCTAAAGGAAGTCCGGGATGACCTGACTTAGCCTTCTGAATAGCATCTGCTGCCAATACTCTGATGGCATTTGCTGACATAACATCAATATTGCTCATATTAGCCTCCTAAAAATTTTAATTTGCTAAACCCCATACCTTGTTTTCCAAGTAAAACAATTTAGCACGCTATTAAATGTATCATAGCATAAAAAATAAATTTTAGCAAATCTTTTTTTACGGGCGCTTTTAGCATAAAAAAAGGGACCGGCATAACCGATCCCTGAATAATCAATAAGTATTTACTTATCAACCCTTCCAAGCATTGTACTGGTTCTGGAACTCCTTAAGAACATCCTGGTAACCAGCTGCATCAAGCTCTGCCTGGTAAGCAGCGATTGTAGAATCAATATCTGCAACTGCAACGCCACCGGTCTCAAGTACGAATCCGTACTGATCAAAGATGGACTGGCAAGCTGTATACTGAGCCTCTACAGGAGTCTTGTCGAAACGGAAACCTGCTGCAGGAGATGTCTTAGCACCACCGTTGAATGTCTTGTAGAGATCTGCCTTGTTATCAGGCTCGTTGTCTACAGGAGTAACAACTGTAGCTGATGCTGACTCCCACATAGAGTGGTTGTACTTATCTGAATGCTGGCTAACCTTCTTAACGCCGCCTTCAGATGTTACATAATTGAAATCCTCGCCTTCGATACCGAATGTATAGATATCAGCGAATGTTGAATCTGTATAAAGGAGACCAAGGAAATCTACACAAGCCTTAGCCTGCTCTGCAGATGAATTAGCGGTTACGCAGTAGCATGAACCAAGAGCAGATGTTGAATGTGCCCATCTGTCCGTAAGTGTCTGCATGGTAACATCCTGACCATAACGAGCATCAGCCTCATCGTTTACAGGGATGTCTGTCCACCATGAAATACCCCAATCCTGAGTCTGAGTAGTTGTATCAGAAGTTGACTTTGTAACTTCATCCTCTGAAATGTAACCAGCCTCAGCCCACTTAGCGATGAGGTTGCAATACTCTTTGTACTGAGGAGTCTGGATGGTGTTAACAACTTCATTCTTAGCCTTGTCTACAGATACGAAGTTACCTGTAACGTCAGCTGTGAAGAAATCGAAATCATTGATGTAGAATCTGTAGAACATAGCTGTCTTCTGAAGAAGAAGGGGATACTTAAGACCATCAGCCTTAGCATCAGCAAGCATGGGCTCGATATCAGCAAGCTTCTTAACTGAAGAAATATTCCAGCCATGCTTGTCAATAAGATCCTGACGGAACATGATGTCATAGCCTTCTACATTATCCTTGTAAACGGGAACGAAATAGTTCTTTCCGTTGTACTTGGTAGCTTCCCACTGACCTGCATCCATTGATCCGTAAAGAGCACTGCCCTTAAGAAGATCGGTAAGGTCATAACAAGCATTCTTGGGAATAAGATCGTTAGTACCGATTACTGACTCCCATGATGCAGTCCAGAGAAGGTTGATCTCGTTGTTAGCAAGAGCAAGGTTAGCCTTATCTGTGTACTCATCTGATCCGATGTCATGGTAATCGATCTCGATGTTAAATCCCTTGTCCTTCAGGTAAGCATTAAGCTTATCCTGGATTTTCTTCTCCTGTGCGCTGTCAGGAGTCTGAGTGTTGAATGATGCTCTGTAAAGGCTGATCTTTACAGGTGTAGCTGAATCATTTGAGTTTGATGCGGGAGCATCAGTAGTACTGGGAGTACTAGGTGTGTCTTCCTTCTTATCACAGCCGGCAAGTACTGAAAGTGCCATAACTGCAACTAAGAGGAGTGCTACTACTTTCTTCATAAAAACCTCCATATGTTTTCGTTTTTTTATATCCAAAGTCGTAATACGACGGGATATCATGTTAATATCATGTTAATGTGTTCAACCCTTTACCGAACCAACTGTCAAGCCCTTGATGAAATACTTCTGGAAGAAGGGATATGCAACCATGATAGGTCCGATAACTACGATAACCGTAGCCATTGTTGCCGAATACTCCGGGATTGAATTTCCCATAGCCGCTCTTACAGATGCGGGTACATTGTTATTGTTCAGCAGGAACTCGATACTCTTCTGGATCTTAATAAGAAGCATCTGCAAAGGCTTCTTGTTATCCGAGGAGATGTACAGATAAGCATTCTGCCAGTCATTCCAATAAGCTGTAGCCATCATGAAACCAACAGCTGCAAGCGAGGGCTTCATAAGAGGAAGTGTTATCTGGAAGAATGTACGGTAATCACCTGCACCGTCAATCTTTGCTGCTTCCATAAGCTCTGCCGGAATACTGTTAGCGATAAAGGTCCTTAGGATGATAACATTCATCGTAGATACACACAAAGGAAGTATCAGGAGCCAGAGGCTGTCCTTAAGACCGTATGCATTAGTAAATATAATGTATGCCGAAAGGGTACCGCCCTGGAACAGCATAGGGATGATCAGGTAGATCGACAGGAACCTTGACAGCTTAAATCCCGGTCTTGAGATAGCGTAAGCATACATACTCATAACCAAAAGTCCGAGAAGAGTTCCGAATACAGTTACCAAAATAGTTACGCCATATGATGTAAACAACTGTTTACCATATTTAAGTACGGCATTCATACCGTTCATGGACCACTTGTCCGGGAAATAACTGAAACCGTTCTGTGTGATGCTCATATCATCCGCAAATGCAGAAACGAATACCAGAATAACCGGCAGTGCACAAAACAGTGTATATATTATCAGGCAGATTAAAAGTATAACCTGACCGACACCTTTTCTCTCTCTGCGTCCGGAGGAGACCATATCTAAATCTTTCTTAGCCATTTCCGATCCCTCCTTAGAATAATGCGTTTTCCGGCGCCAGCTTACGAACTATGCCATTCGACACCAGCATCATAAGTAATCCGACTACAGACTGGAACAATGTCGCTGCCGAAGTATATCCGAAGTTCGAGTTTCGGGTAATCTGATTCAATACATATGAATCGATAACCTGAGTGGTCTGATACAGCTGTCCGCTGTTACGGGTTACCTGGTAGAAAAGACCGGTATCCGACTTCATGATACCACCGACCGAAAGCAGCAGCATAACCGTGATCATAGGGAAAAGCTCAGGAAGCGTAATGTGCCATATCTGCTTCCACTTATTGGCACCGTCTATCTGGGCCGCCTCATACAGTCCCGTGTCAATACCTGCAAGCACTGACATATAAAGTACCGAGCCATATCCCACCGAGTTCCAGATCTTAACTATGGTAAGGATGACCGGCCAATAGCTGGGCTCACTGTAGAATCTGGTACTTGAACCAAATACCCTGTTTATCAATCCAAGGCTGCCGTTAATATATGCATCAACTATGAATGTAACTGCTGCATAAGAAATAAATACGGGAATAATCATGATCGTCTGCATTGTCTTAGCCGACTTTTTAAAGACACACTGGTCGATGGCAATAGCAAGTACGATATTAAGAAAAGTACCGATCGAAGTGAACACCAAATAATAGAAAACAGTGTTCTTAGTCATAGTAATGAAAGTATTCTTCGAGGCAATCAGGAATTTAAAATTATCAAGACCAACCCACTCACTACCGAAGATACCTCCCGAATATGTGTAGTTCTTAAATGCAACAACAAGACCTACCATCGGAACGTAAAGAATAAAAAACATTATGAGAAACGCAGGCAAAGCCAAAACAATATGTGCCCTGTGCTTGACCATATTTTTCCAGAAGGAATGCTCTGCTCCACCGTAACCCTCAACTTTTGCCATGATAAAAAACCCCCAAAAAACTATCTCAGATGACAGAAATTCTTTCTTTTCAAAAAGCTCATCGATTGAGATACTATCATATTTTGCTCAAAAAAGCAATCAAAAATTACAGATATTGCTATTTTTAAATAGTAATGAGCAAAATAATACATCTTTACCCAAATGCTAAAAATCGATTTATACCCACTGTTTTTAGGCTTTTTTTGGGCATTTCTCAAAGTACAATATACTCCATATACTCTATCATGTATTATTTTGCTCATATTTTGATGTATTATATTGCCAAAATACATTCTATACCTGTAGTCAATCAAAAAGGATGTCATAAATTGCCAGAGCAGCTACAGCCTCCACTACGGGTACCGCTCTCGGTACAATGCACGGATCATGTCTTCCGGGAACTATAAGTTTGGTCGCCTCCATTGTTTTCAGATTCACGCTGTTCTGCTCTTTTGCAATTGACGGTGTAGGTTTAAAAGCGACTCTGAAGGTTATAGGCATACCGTTTGATATCCCGCCAAGTATACCGCCGCAGTTATTTGTTTCCGTAACCACTTTCCCGTCATCAAAACGGAAAGCATCATTATTAACACTGCCTCTGACCGCTGCGGCCCCAAAGCCGTTACCAAACTCAAGTCCTTTAACGGCCGGTATCCCAAACACTGCTTGTGCTATCCTGTTTTCCACACCTTCAAACATCGGATCTCCCAGCCCGGCCGGAACGCCAAAAACGGCACACTCAACTATGCCTCCCACGGAGTCTCCTTCAGATTTTGCCTCAGCGATCAGATCCTGCATTCTTTTACCGCTTTCTTCGGATATAGTAGGGAAATCCCTTTCTTCAGCAGGATTCCTGTAAACGGTCCTGTCTTTTTCTTTAATTGTATTGCTAAGCACATATTCCGTCAGGTCACCTTCGTCTTTAACATCCCCGATAGAGGCGATCCTGGAGCAGATACGGATACCCTTTTCCTCCAGCAGCTGCAGAGCTATCCCTCCTCCTATGCATAAAGGAGCGGTCAGCCTGCCCGAGAAATGCCCTCCTCCGGTATAGTCACGATGCTCACCGTATTTGATAAGGCCTGTATAGTCAGCATGTCCTGGTCTCGGTATATCCTTTAAAATATCATAGTCCTGCGATCTGGTATTTGTATTCATTATCACGGCTGTGATCGGAGTCCCGCAAGTCACGTCTCCGACAACACCGCTTAAAAAATCCGGCTTGTCAGCCTCTTTTCTTGGTGTCGAATATGCGTTCCTGCCGGGAGCACGCCTTTCCATAAAGGCATTCAGTCTCTCCATATCCAGTTTTTTCCCTGCAGGGATACCCTCAAGAGTCATTCCAATCCCTTTAGAATGAGACTGGCCAAATACAGTTATCTTAATATTTTTGCCAAAGCTGCTGCTCATACTGTTCTCCCATTTATCCGTTTTTTATATACTGTAAAATGTTTATCTATATTGTTAATAAGCATTGCAACATAAATCCATCATTCTGAAATCTTCAAATTTTCCAGCATACTCCAAAAGCCCGGGAAAGATTTGTCGGTACATTCCGTCCCCATAACTGTCACATCACCCGTTGCAATCCCTGCGGCAACCGCAGCCGACATCGCTATACGATGATCATTAAAGGATTCAGCTGTCCCGCCCGAAAGCATCGGGCTCTCTTCATCCCTGCTGCCGTTTATAACAAGGCCGTCTTCTGTTTCCTCAATATCGGCTCCCAGTGCTTTTAACATGGCTGTCGTGGTTGCAAGTCTGTCAGACTCTTTAAGTCTTAATCTCCCTGCATTTATAATGCTCGTTTTTCCTTTTGCGCCTGCCGCTACTACACTTATCACCGGTACCAGGTCCGGTATGCGTGAAGCATCGATGATCTGTCCTTTAAGATTCCCTTTTCTTACAGTTATATCAGCGATTTCACCCTGAGCTTCCTGCAGATTGGCAGATCGTGATTTTATTTCAACCCCGGCTCCAAAGCCTTTGAGTATATTTATGATTTCTTTATCTCCCTGTACCGAATCCATATTCAGCCCGGTAACAGTCATGCCATTATCTGAAAATGCACCCATACACAAAGGGAATGCCGCCGACGACCAGTCCTTTTCAACCTCAAGGCATTTGGACGTCTTAAAGCTCTGATTTCCTTCTATCTTAAAACAAAAGCCATTGCGTTCAAAACGAATGCCCGCCTGTTCGACGGCTTTTACGGTCATTTCTATATAGTCACCCGACTCCACTGTCCCCGTTACGTTTAAAACACTGCTCCCGGGCAGCATGGGTAATGCCATCAGCAATCCGGATACATACTGAGACGAAATATTACCGGGTATATCAAAGCTCCCGCACTCAAGCTGTCCTCTGCAATACAATATGTCTCCGTCCTGAAAGAAGCTCAACCCATGTTCTGAAAGGACATCAATAAGCGGTCCAAGCGGTCTTTTTGAAAGTCTTCCTTCCATATGAAATGCTGCATTTATGCCGAGCGCACCTGCTATGGGTATCAGGAAACGCAGTGTAGAACCGCTTTCCCCACACAAAAGAGGTGCATACAGCGCTCTTTCATTTGAGTGATCGATGATCTTCTTTATAGGACTAACATGTATCACCATATTTCCGGTATTTTGGGCTGCAGCTTCACTCACAGTTCCGGCTTCAGATATAGTGATATAAGCCCCCATCGCATTTAAGCACTTTATGGTAGCTGAGATATCATTTGAGATCCCGTCACACATCAACTCACTCTTTTCTGCGGACAGAGCCGCAGTTATAAGCATCCTGTGTGCCCAGGATTTTGAAGCGGGCACCTTAACACATCCGCTTCTCTCTCCGCAGGGTACCTTTATAGTCATATAAACTCCTTAACCTGTGTCTTTTTCTTATACTCTGTCAATCTTCAACTCCACCCTCTTCAAGCCATCCCTTAAGCTTATCGGTGGGTATTTTCATGATACGGCAGTTTCCTATGGCAGTCGGGACTATCAGATTTGTCACTGCTCCCGTATTCTTCTTGTCCACAAGCATAGCCTCATACATTTCGTCAATTTTAAACGAGATGTCCTTTGGCAGCTCATATCTGTCCAGTATTTCCAGCACTCTGACCTCAGTCTCCTTAGAACAGAGTCCCATTTCACTCGCAGCCTTTGTAACCGCTGCCATGCCAATAGCCACTGCCTGTCCGTGCAGGATAGTGTATCCGCTGCAGGTCTCCACAGCATGTCCGAAGGTATGTCCGAGATTCAGCTTCATCCTGAGTCCCGTATCAAACTCGTCGTTTTCCACATAGTGCTTTTTTATATTCACACAGGTTGCTATTACATGCTCATACTGCTCCGAAACCGGCTTCTCCAAAAGCTCATCAAAAAACTCATCACTCTCGAGTATGGCATACTTTATTATCTCTCCGCAGCCGCACTCATATTCCTCTTTGGGCAGTGTTTTTAAAGTATCCGTATCACAGAGCACAAGTCTAGGCTGATAAAATGCTCCAACCTGGTTTTTTCCGCTCTTTAGATCTACCGCGGTCTTTCCGCCCACGGATGAATCCACTGCCGCAAGCAAGGTCGTAGGAACCTGTACAAAAGCAATGCCTCTCTGGTATGAAGCTGCCGCAAATCCGGAAAGATCGCCCACTACTCCTCCGCCTAAGGCCACTATCATATCGGAGCGCTTAACCTTGGACTCACACATAAATTCCAACAATTCGCCATAAGTAGCTAGGCTCTTGCTCTTTTCTCCGTGAGGAAAGACAAACTCCAAAGTTTTAAAGCCTCTCTTATTTAAGGATTCTTTAAGTCTCTCCCCGTACAACGGAAAAACATTATCATCCGAAACTATAACGGCAGTGATACTCACTGCATCCTTTTGAAAATTTATGGCTTCAGCGATACGGTCACCAGCCTGATCCAGGAGCCCTGCATCTATCAGCACATCATAATCCGTTGAAGCAAATACCCTTATCTTCTCCATAAACGAAAACCTCTGTCTTTTTCAAATTACCCGTCTACTTCTTCTTTTCGCTTTTTACCATCATCCAGGAGCTTTACAAGTCCTTCGCGGTCATCCTTTTTTATGGCCTCTCGATATTCTGAAAGGTTATCTATCAAAAGGTCTATTTCCTTTATCAGATAATCCTTGTTATCCAGGAAAAGCTCGGCCCACATCTGAGGGTTAAGCCATGCAACTCTCGTCATATCCTTGTAGCTGCCTGCTGAAAAGCCCTTATGCTTCAAAGCTGTAGGACTCTTTACATAAGCATTCGATACAACGTGAGCCAGCTGTGAGGTAAATGCGATCATCTCATCATGCTTTTCTGCCGTAGTGACGGTTATCTTCCTGAATCCGGCAGGGGCTAGCAGTTCCTTTATCCTGTCAAGCAAAACTATATCATCATACTCCGGCGGCACTATGACCATCGGAGCACCCTTAAACAGAGTCTCCTTTGCATACTTAAATCCGGAGTACTGTGTACCTGCCATGGGATGTCCGCCTATATAAAGGAATCCGTACTTTTCAGCCAGCTTAACACCTTCGTACATCGGTACTCTTTTGGTACCGCAGCAGTCTATGACTACCGGATGCTTTCCTATATAAGGGCCCATTTCCTCCAAGAAATCGATAACTGCCTGAGGATAAACACAGATAAGTATCAGATCGCATTCTCCGATATTCTCCTTTGTGAGTTCTCCGTCCACAGCATCCGAAAGCTCGGCAAACCCAAGCACCGATTTATCAAGCTCTCTGGCTAATATCTTTTCACCTGCAGCATGATATGCTTTTGCAAACGAGCCACCGATAAGTCCAAGTCCAACTACTCCTAATGTCATAATCCGCTTCCTTCTTCCTATACACCAACAGTCATTTTCCTCAACGCCTTCAGCCTTTCCTTAGGAAAAATGATGCCCTGCATCTCATTTTTGTTATATCTAGTCTGTTTTTTAGTCTTGTACAGCTACATTATAGCTTCCCTGACCGCGTTAACCTTCTTTACAAGTTCTGCATATTCCTCAGGTTTAAGACTTTGAGCCCCATCGCAGAGAGCATGAATAGGATCATTATGTACCTCAATGATCAGGCCGTCCGCACCGCATGCTGCTGCCGAAAGAGCCATCGGAGGTACCATTCTTGCGATACCTGTTGCATGGCTCGGGTCAACGATCACAGGCAGGTGTGAGAGCTCGTGCAGCATCGGTACAGCAGAAAGATCCAAAGTATTTCTCATATAGTCGCTGTATGTACGGATACCTCTCTCGCAGAGGATAACCTGCTCATTACCGCTGGCCATAATATACTCAGCACTCATAAGGAGCTCTTTCAATGTATTTGCCAGACCCCTCTTAAGTAATATGGGCTTTCCGGTATTTCCCAGTTCCTTTAAAAGGTCAAAATTCTGCATATTTCGTGCACCTACCTGGAGTACATCCACATCCTCAAACAAAGGCAGGTCGGAAACACTCATAATCTCAGTAACAATAGGAAGTCCGGTCTCTTTTCTTGCAATTCTTAAAAGTTCAAGACCTTCAGCCTTAAGTCCCTGGAAATCGTAGGGAGAAGTACGGGGCTTAAAAGCACCGCCGCGAAGTAAATTTGCACCTGCTGCCTTCACAGCCTTTGCTACTTCCACGATCTGGTCCTCGGACTCTACAGAGCAGGGACCCGCGATCATGGCAAAATTTCCGCCGCCGATCTTTACATCTCCAACAGATACTACTGTATCATCGGGATGAAACTGTCTGTTTACACACTTAAAGGTGTCTGTTACTCTTTTTACAGAATCAACGATGTCAAGGCTTCCGATCAGATCCATATCCACCTTGCTGGTATCTCCTATAAGACCCAAAACTGTCTGGTATTCACCTACTGAAATATGGATCCCGAGACCCATTCCCTTTAACCAATCAATTAACTGGTCCTTTTTTGCCTGACTTGCTTCCTTCTTAAGTACTACGATCATGTCTGTTTTCCTTTCTGAACAAAAAATTAAGCGGAACAGGTTAACCTGCTCCGCATCTAATCATGAACTCTTTTCTTCATGTACCTATGCATCACAAATTAACCTTACTTGGAACAAGTAAAGTAATAATAAAAGTAATAATATGATACATTGGTAAATGATCTCTTCATAATAATCTCCGATGAAACTCAAAAAACACTTTATCACTTCAACTGACGAAAGTTAGTATACCCTCAGTAAAAAGATTTGTCAAGAAATATTTTTTAAAGTGTCAATCTTATTCAACAACTGTAATTATTTCCGAAAGCATATAGTTAAACAGCGGATAAGAAGTATTTTGATTCTCAATATATCCTTTGCTTAAGTCATAGGTATCGGACGGATTGTCAGGATTTACGCCGATATAATCTCCCTTGAAAACGAAATCCGTTTTTCCCTTTTTGAATTGGGCGATCGCACTGTTCATAGCCTCCTCTGTTCCGGGAGCTGCAACCTGTAGGTTAAGATCGACCATCTCTATCCAGCCTTTATCAAAACCTGCGGAAATATCGGTTCCGTGAATATTGCCTTTAACAACGGACTCTATCTTTTTATCCTTTTTTACTGCCTCAACAGCACCAAGTACATACGGTTCCCAGCACACCCTTGAGGTAACGAGAGAAACTGCGGGAGCTACCTCCGACATGCTCTGATTAAATCCAATAAAGCATACCTCTTTTTTCTGTGAAGCCTCCTCACAGGCTATAGCAGGACCTATGGTATCTGTATGCTGTGAAATTATCACGCATCCGTCATTGATAAGTCTTTGAGCCACACTCTTCTCCTGGGCATAACTGCTCCATGTATATGTATAGCAGACACGCATTTCAGTCTGCGGAACCACCGATCTTATCCCCAGTAAAAATGCAGTATATCCTGAAATAACCTCTGAAGTGGGAAATGCAGCTACAAAGCCTACCAAAGCCTGATTTTCCGAAATTACTCCATCGGAAATCATCTGCTTGATCTTCATGCCTGCAGCGATACCGCTTACGTACCTGCCCTGATAAGCTTCACCCTTAAAGGAGTGATAATTCTCAGGTACTGTCTTCCCATACATATCCATATATGATGTCTGGCAAAATTCGATATCAGGATACTCCGGAGCCAGCTTCATAACCATTTCGCTGTAACCGTTAAAGAAAATAATGTCACAGCCTTTGGAAGCCAGATCTCTCAACGGTTCTTCCATCTCATCATCAAGTACGTTACTGCATGTCAGTATTTCAATGCTCTCACCGTATTTTTTCTCCAAAGCATCCTTCGCAAGAGAAAAATTGTAGGTATAAGGCGTGCTTTCATCATTGTCATAGATAAAACCAACCTTCAGGTTTTCCTTCCCACCGGAAAGGTTTAAAAGCCGCAACAATCCAAAGAAAGCAGCCAGCATGACTACACAGGTCAACGCCGTTATAATATATACTCGTTTCATGCCTTTGCTCCTTTCTTATCATCCTCTTTTTTCTCTTCACTCTTCATCTGAGCTTCCTGGATCTTCTTGTCCTCTTCAACACGACGCTTAAGCTCGGCCTGTGCATCCTGATCGGCCTGCTGGATTTCCGCCTGTTTCTGTGCATATAGTTCATCCAGATCGATCACTTTCTTTTCTATGAGACGCATGAACGCATCTACAACATCCGGATCAAACTGAGTGCCTCGTCCGTTTTGTATTTCTTTAACAACATAATCCGTATCCATACAGTTACGATAGACACGGTTTGAAGTCATGGCATCGAAGGCATCGGCTACACCGATGATACGTCCGTAAAGCGGGATCTCCTCACCCTTAAGTCCGTCCGGATAACCGCGGCCATCAAAACGCTCATGATGGTACCTGGTTCCATCCACAACATGATCAACCAGAGTGAAGTCCTTTAATATCTCCGCACCTCCTAAAACATGGGATTTCATTTTAACGTACTCTTCATCTGTCAGCCTTCCGACCTTGTTCAGTACGCTGTCAGGAACACCTATCTTTCCGATATCGTGCATCTGAGCAGCTTTTCTTAAGTTTTCAATCTCCTTGTTACGTCTCCACCACTTAAAACAGTTCATTTCCTTTGCTAAAAGTGCGGAATACTCAGCAACACGGGTGGAATGCTGATGAGTACGCACATCCTTGGCATCGACTGCGTTCGCTATAGCCATAACAGTCTGATTGGCCATATTGATCTTTATCTGCTGTTTATTAAGCTGTCTTTGTACTACAAGCCATGTAAACCATATCAGAAACAATGAAAGAATTATGAGCATATACATATAAAAGCCCGGCTGCTCATAAAATTTTCCTTCCTTAACCACTTCAAACTTACGTTCCTCAAGAACCTTTTCACCGGCACTGTCTATAATAGCCAGATGGAATGTATAAGTTCCTGACGGGACATTGCCATAAATGATATTGTTCAGGCTATTCTGAGGAACTATAGTCCATTGTGTGTCAAATCCTTCAAGAAAGTAGCCTACATTCGGCTCCTGGATCGTATAGTTTAAAATCTCCGGATCAAGCTCGATACGGCTGACACCCTGGCCTATTGTAATAGCTCCGGTCCTGTCAATCGGCTGTAAGACACCGTCTAATTTTACAGATGCCAGCTGCATACGATAGGATCTTACATCACTGTTGTACTTTTCAACATCAATCTGATAAACACCTGTATCGCAGGGAAGGAACAATTCATTGTTTCCGTTATAATAGTTCCATGAATTTGCAGTCAGTGAAGTACCTAAACCTCTTCTTGCATCCAAAAGCTCCCATGCGAGCTCTCCGCCTTCAACCAGCTCATCACGTTCTACTACATAGATTCCGGCACTGGACATTACGAAGAAAGTGTCTTCATCCTTAACCCAGATATCATAATTGTTGAAATAAGGGAATTTATCCAGTATACGGACAGTTCCTGTCGGTTCAAGATAGCAGAGACTGTTACTTGTAACTATGAAAACGCCCTCTGATTTCGGATCCTTTATAGTACGCAGGATAACACCGCTGCTTAAGCCGTCATCACGGGTGATCATCCTATCTACCTTTCCGTCCTTAAGAACTGCAATACCGTCTCCGTCGGTTCCGGCGAGGATCGTGCCGTCACTCCGTTCAGTAATTGTCAGTATCATGGAATTGATCAGACCGTCCTCATTACGGATAGTTTTTTCTACTTTATGATCCCTGATATAGCTTATACCTGTGTCACCGGCTGCTAAGATCGTCCCGTCAGAAAGGCCTGTGACTACTCGTGCCCGGTTTCCAAAGCTTCCGTCTTCGGCATTATATGACCAGCTCTCTCCATTGGGCGAATACTCCCTAAGCCCGCTTCCGTAGGTACAAACCCACAGATGATCATTATTGTCCACATACATACAGCGGATACGCTTTCCTGTCAGCTCCTCTGTCAAAGCATTCTCTACCTGAGAATGACAGGCTTTATCCACTACATCCAGTCCTTTATCGGTACCGATATAGTAATTTCCCTGCCAGAAGACTATAGCATTGACTACTCTTCGGTCCATGCCTATGGCACCGTAAATATCCTTAAAAGGTGATTTAGCCAGGCGGAGCAGGCCAAGTCTTGAGGATGTAAACCACAGATTCCCCTGATAGTCATAAAGCATATTGTCTATGGAATTATTGAAATCGTTTGTATTTAAACGATGATAGCCGGTTGAATCTATATAAGATACTCCGCTGTCGGTAGAAAGGAAAAGAGTTCCGTCGTCTATAAAGTTAATATTGTTTATGCTTGTTACATCTTCACAGGTCCTGACACCAATCTGCCTGAATTCATCATTTGTTACATCATACTGATAAATATGATTGGTAGAAGTACCTACCATCAGTGTCCCGTCTGGAGCAAATGCACAGCAGTTAAAAAGATCCTGTCCGTTATCAAGCTGAAGTGAAGCCTTGATCTCACCGTTTTTCAGTAGGAACAAACGTCCGTCAGAAGCAATAGCTGCCACGTGGCCACGCTCATCCGCAGTAATACTGTCAGCATAATTGACCTCTTCAAGAGTACCTGCCGCTTTAAGTCCGTTATTCATCATAAGGATCTGCAGGCTGCCGGTTGTCCCGACATAATAGTATCCGTCAGACGCACGGGTAATGCATCGCACTGAATTCGAAGGAAGTCCGGATGACATATCGATAACATTTACTACTTTTTCACGTATTACGATGGAAAGGCCGTTATCATTGGTACCGATCCACAGACGACCTTCCTCATCCACATAAAGGCAGTTTACATTTTTTACCGATTCATAATTATCGATCCAGCGGAATTCACGCCCGTTGTAACGGTATAATCCCGCATATGTACCAATCCAGAGTACACCATCATTTGTCTGTGCGATATCGTTGGCTTCGCCGCAGGGTAAGCCGTTGTTACTGCTAAAAACAGTTTTTACATAATCGTTATAATCAACTATATCCGTGGAACTATCCGCTTTAACATTTTGAGGAGTAGCCAATCCACAGAACAGGCAAAGTGCAAAAACCGCACTTGCTATGGCATTTTTGTTTAAAGCCTTATCGTTATTCCTGTTATGCCGCATTTTGTTAACCCAGATGATCAGGCATACAGCAATTATTGTAAGCATCTTGTCAACAAATTCTATAGCCAGCTGGCCTAAAATTATGCACAGGAAGCGGGGCCATTCCTTATTAAGAAGAAAATCTATGACTCCGTCACCCCATTTATTTCCGGTATAACCCTGTGAAAAAATCATATTCACGGGCACTGATACTACCAATGCGGTAAGCATAGTCAGGGAAACGGCTTTCATAAAGCCGTAAAACCGTTCAAACCATCTCTTGCGTGCCGCAATACCTATGATCACACCCAGTGCAATACTGGTTACGGAGTAGGCGGCAGCAAGGGAATTCACAATACAATATGCGAGATTTCCTGTAAGTCCGACCATTGCGCCGCATACAGGCCCTGCAACATAAGCACACAGAACCGTACCAAAGGAATCCATCCACATGGGCAGTTCCAGCCATGAAGACAGCAGCTTTCCTCCTATGTTCATGCAAAGACATAGTGCTATAAACAGAACAATTTTCCAGGTTTTCCAATTTTTCATCCCTAATATAGCCTCCCGCTCCTACAGAGTTTATCTGATATTATTTTTCAAAAAATCAATTTATAAAACAAGCTTGCGTTCTTCATATGTATTAACGTTATATTATAACAAATGCTCTTAATAAAGTCAATTTTTATACAACACAAAAAGGAGCAGTTTCCTGCTCCAATTTGCCAATCATATATCCAAAGAGTCTCTCGAATCAGTCTGTGAATAATGCTGTTGAATAGTATCTGTCGCCGCTGTCGGGAAGAAGCGCAACTATCACCTTGCCCTTGTTTTCCGGACGCTTAGCGAGCTCTAATGCTCCGTGAAGAGCAGCACCTGAAGAGATACCTACGGAGATACCCTCCTTCTTTGCAAGTAACTTAGCTGCTGCAAATGCGTCAGCGCCTTCAGCCTTGAAAATCTCGTCATAAATTTTTGTGTTAAGGACGTCGGGAACAAAGCCGGCACCAATACCCTGAATCTTGTGAGGACCTGCCTTGCCTTCTGAAAGGACGGGTGAGTCCGAAGGCTCTAACGCAACTATCTTTACATTAGGATTCTGTGATTTTAAATATTCTCCTGTACCGGTAAGGGTTCCGCCTGTACCTACACCTGCGATAAAGATATCAACCTTTCCGTCGGTATCATTCCAGATCTCGGGACCTGTGGTTGCCTTATGTACGGCAGGGTTAGCAGGATTTACAAACTGTCCGGGTATAAAGCTGTTAGGGATTTCCTTTGCAAGCTCTTCAGCCTTTGCAATAGCACCCTTCATACCCTTTGCTCCCTCAGTAAGGACTATCTCA